>Ga0193716_1000323_pt1 | contig 30241 bp, 28 predicted proteins | sample U2c1metaG_FD_145901 | JGI IMG/M metagenome (GOLD analysis project Ga0193716, IMG submission 145901) | Soil microbial communities from a riparian zone of the East river system, Colorado, United States - U2c1 | ecosystem: Environmental > Terrestrial > Soil > Riparian zone | place: USA: East River...
GAATCTCTCTCATCTGCCTACGGCACCCCCTGTCCATCGGCATCATTGTAGCCTTGGATGGAATCGCGCTGGTGCCTGGCGAATAGGGTCGCTCCTGGCTAGTCCCCTAACCAGATCCAACCTGCTACGATGTTGCTCTCGTAACCGGGCCTCCGACATTCCACAACTAAAGAGGGAGACAGTCGATGGCGACTCAATTCTATGCAACCGTCACCGGGGCAAAGCAGGGAGCCTTCAAGGGCGAGACCACACAAAAGGGCCGCGAGGGCAAGATCCTCGGCGTAGCCTTCAGCTACGGAGTCCTCTCTCCCCACGCCGTCTCCCCAGGCGCAGGCCAGGCCACTGGCAAGCGGCAACACCAACCCATCGTCTTCACCAAGGAGTGGGGAGCCTCGTCGCCGCAGTTCTATCAGGCTGCCTTTACCAATGAAACCCTCACCTCAGTCCTCTTCGAGTTCTTCACCACCAGCCGCGACGGAACCCAGCAGGTCGATCACACCATCAAGCTGACCAACGCCTCCATCATCGCCGTCCGCCAGACGCTGCCCAACAATCAGCCCGCCGGCTCCCTCGCCGACCCGCGCGAGCTGCAGGAGATCTCCTTCACCTTCCAGAAGATTGAAATTGTCAGTGTCACCGGCGGCATCCAGACCACCGACGAATCGAGCACAAACGTCTAACGCTCCAGCCTGTGACCCGAATTTGACCTCCACCCCCAACCTGCTACCCTTAAAGACGTGCTGATCACCCCGCTTCAACTCGTCGATGAGCCTCTTCACTTCGATGAATCCATCGCCCCCAGTACCCTGGACTACGCCCCCGACATCCATCAGGTAGGCTCTCTGCCCGTCAAAGGCGAGGCCGACCTCCTCGTCGAACACCGCAGTTCCAACTCTCACGTCCACGACATCCGCCTCCGCGCCCAATACAGCGGCAACTTCGAGATCCTCTGCGCCCGCTGCGTCGAGCCCGTCTCTACCCCCTTATCCGGCAACTTCGACCTCATCTTCCGCCCCGAAGGGGCAGATGCCGTCTCCGGCGAGCACGCAATTACCGAAGACGAGACCGAAATAGGGTATTATCAGGAGAGCGGTCTTTTGCTTGAGGATGTGGTGCGTGAGCAGGTGTTGCTCTCCCTGCCAGGTCGTACCCTCTGCAAAGCGGACTGCCAAGGGCTTTGCCCCCGCTGTGGTCAGAATCTGAATCTTGCACAATGCTCCTGCGATAAGGGTCCCGTGGATCCACGTTGGAATGCGCTGGCAAGTCTGGCTGACAAGATCGAGGTAAAGCACTAAACCAAGTTTTGCTTCGTCGCCTGCGCCCTACGCATGGCCGCGCAGCGCGATTGAAAGGGACACCGCAATGCCTAATCCGAAACGGCGCCACTCCAAGCAACGGACTGCCAAGCGCCGCAGCCATGACTTCCTCACCCCCACCGGTCTCTCCGAGTGCCCCAACTGCCACGAGCGCAAGCTCCCCCATCGTGCCTGCCGCAAGTGCGGTACGTACAAGGGCCGCGAAGTCCTTGCTGTCAAAGAAGCAAGCTAACGCTCGGCATCAAAACACTGCTATCTTTTCCTGATGCCGATTGACATCGTCGTTGACGCAATGGGTTCAGATAAGGCCCCCGAACCAGAGATTCGCGGGGCCATTCTCGCTGCGCGTCAGTACGACGTCCGGGTCCACCTCGTCGGGCCCGAGGATGTCTTACGCCCGATCCTCCGCCAACACCTCCGCGGCCACCACCACCTGCCAGTCTTCATCGTCCCCGCCACCGAGTGGATCACCATGCAGGACAAGGCTGCGCAGGCCGTCCGCACCAAGCGCGACTCCACCATGCGCGTCGGCCTCAAGATGGTCCGCGAAGGCCTCGCCTCTGGCCACGGTCATAAGGGTCCCTCAGGTCCAGGCCGTGCCGCCGGCTTCTTCACTGCCGGCAACACCGGGGCCGCCATGGCCACCGCCAAGATGGTCCTCGGCATGTTGTCCGGCGTCGACCGCCCAGCCCTCGCCACCATCCTCCCCACCGTTCGCGGCGTCCCTTCCCTGCTCCTTGACGTAGGCGCCAACGTCGACAGCGACCCCGATAACCTCGTCCAGTTCGCCGTCATGGGCCACATGTACGCCAAGAACGTCCTCAAGATCCACAACCCCCGCGTCGGCCTCCTCTCCATCGGCGAAGAGGACTCCAAGGGCAACTCCCTCACCCGCGATACCCTCCCTCTCCTCCGCGCCCTGCAAGGCATCAACTTCATCGGCAACGTCGAAGGCCGCGACCTCTTCAACGGTCACGCCGACGTCTCTGTCTGCGACGGCTTCGTAGGCAACGTAGCCCTCAAGACCACGGAGGGAGCCGCCAAACTCTTCGGTGGGGCTCTTCGGGAGTCGCTCAAATCCACCGTCACCTCGCAAGTGGGCGCGCTCCTCTCCCGCAAAGCCATTAGCGACTTCAAGAGGCGGCTCGACTACTCCGAGTACGGCGGAGCCCCCCTGCTCGGCGTCCGCGGCGTCTGCATCGTGGGCCACGGCTCCTCCAACGAGAAGGCGATCATGAACGGCATCCGCGTAGCCGCCGAGTTCGCCCAGGCAGAAGTGAACGCAGGCATAGAAGCCGCCCTCCACTCCGCCTGATTCCACCTCAAGGGCTCCCTCAGCCACACCATCACTGCCATTGCCGTTGCAGTTTGTCTTTGCAGTTGCCGTTGTTTGTTTTAGCCGTCATCCTGAGCGGAGCGAAGGATCCCGAAGGTCTTGATTTAATCCCAGCAGCCCGAGCCTTTCCAACCTCCCCCGTCCTTCTTGCCATTGCCTGTTCTACCCTTCGGTGGGGAGCGCAGGGCCTAGGCTGTTGTTTTGGGAGTTATTTGGCGTAATGTTTCAGCGATATCTGGCGTAACCATCCCGGAAGCAGTGATCCTTACTGTTGTGAAAACCGTTCGCTCATTTGCCGGCAAGATCGTGCAAACACAGTCTTCTCGAGCCCTGTATCTCATTGAAAGCAATAGCCAATAAGTGGCAATGGAATTGCTTCTATATTCCATTGCTCTCCTGACATCGCATACCGCAGGAGATCTCGGCTCAATTCTGAATGCATCTATCCAGGAGGCATCAATGAAATTGCGCACTTTTCTGCTTGTCACCGCCTTTAGTTGCTCGACAGCCGCGGTATCCTTCGCTAGTCCCATCGATAACTTCAAATTATCTGATGGCACAAACGTCTTTGCCTTCTCACTTCCTTCCAGCCCCACACCAGATCAGGTAATTCAGAACGATGACGCCCTCCAATTCACTATGAATAATGTTGCCGTCGATGTGAACGGCACACCGGCAAATTACTTCATATCTTTCTTCAACGAACTCACTGGTGGCGGCCTATGCATCGACCCAGTCGACACTAGCTGCCTTGGCGGAAATATACTCAATCAGTCAGGACCGCAGCTCTTCACCGGTTCTGAAGCTATCCCGACATTCTCTCTCGGCACATTCAGCCTCACTAACTATAACTTCGGCCCGAATAATACCTTCTCCTCGGACTTCACTTTGGAAATCACATCGTCCGAAATACCGGAGCCATCCTCTCTGCTCATGCTCTCGACCGGCGTGCTGGGGCTCGTCGGTGCAGTTCGTCGCAAGCTGTCCGTCTAATCCAACCTGCATCGATTGACTGCTTGGGGGATGCCTCTTAGCATTCCCCAAGTTTGTCGTTTTCAGAATTATTTGGCGTAATGTTTCAGCGATATCTCGCGTAACCAAACAGTGCCCATTGCGTTCGGAGGGGCATAGCTGCTCGCGGAGTTCAATCCGTTCTCATTCCACCGGGTTTGCGTCTGAAAGCCGCGCCCAAGCCGAAGATCATCTGAGCGGGCAAGGCACCTCTGACTTGTCAAGTCCAAAAACCACCCAACTTACTGAAAACAAGAAGAATAGACATTGCCGATTAGTTCCCCTCCATCCGTTACACTAAATACAGAATCAAAGAAAGCCCCGGCAAAGGACCCGGGGTTTTTCCAATTAGTACCCCTAAGTTCAATCAAAAGACGACTTTAGCTATAACTCTTTTGTTTGCACGACTTTGGGTGTATCCAATCTATTAAGTCATTGAATCAAAGGAATTTACGTCAAAAAGGGGGGAGGGGGGAGGGGTACCCAAGGAAGGAATCAAGAAGGATGCAGCAAGCCAAACAGCAACACCGCCAGCACCACCAGACTGATCGCCACATAGAGCCGATCCCGTTCCACCGCGAACCCGATCACCGCAAAGACAACCCGCGCAATCGGAGTGGCAATCAGCAGCAACACCCCAAGTTGAACGATAGCCGCCGCATCCCCAGTCGCAACCAGCCGAAGCAGCTGGCTCGAATGACGCAAGCTGGCCGGTTCGGTGGAAAAAGTTCTGTAGTCGACCGGTGCAACCGAATGCTGTCGAACGTAAAGAATGCCACCCACCAGAACGACAGCGGAGGCAAGCAGAACACCGACCTGGAGGAGTCGACCCATCATCGCCTCCATGCGATGGTCCAGACTGCGAGCAGGGGTATGGGACGATTTCAAGTCATAACCTCCCCAGCCAGCCGTTTACGATCATCTCCACGCCCAAGGCGAGGATGACGATGGTGAAGATGCTGCGAAGGATCGAGACGCGTGCACGAACCAGCACACGCGCACCAAGCAGCGATCCGGCAAGCACGCCAAGCATCACCGGAAAGGCCAGTCCCGGATCGATATAGCCGCGATGCAGGTAGATGCCCGCGCTGGCAGCAGCGGTCACGCCGATCATGAAGTTGCTGGTTGTGGTGGAGACCTTGAAGGGAATGCGCATGATGCGATCCATCGCCAGCACCTTCACCGCACCGGAGCCGATGCCCAGCAGCCCCGAGAGCGTTCCGGCTCCGAACATGGTCGCGAAGCCAGCCGGAATTCGATCCACCGTGTACGCGGTCTCCCCTCCCCGCCCATCGGGATACGCACCGGAGAGCCGCAACCGATCCGACCACGGATTGATCGCGTGCTCCTCCTGCTGAGAACCCTGGCTCCCCTGCCACGAGAGCCACGCCGAGTAGAGGAGAACAGCTCCAAAGATGACTGCGAGAGCCCGCGTCGGGACCCACGTAGCCAGAAAAGCCCCGAAGATAGCCCCAATGGTGGTGGCGACCTCAAGAAACATGCCAACCCGAACGCTCGAAAAACCCTCGCGAACATAAGCCGAAGCGGCCCCGGAGGAAGTCGCGATCACCGAGATCAGCGACGCGCCGATGGCATAGCGAAGGTCCACGTGAAAGACCAGCGTAAGCAGCGGAACGAGGACGACGCCGCCACCAAGACCTGTAAGAGCGCCCAGCAAACCAGCCGCGAATGAGCCGACGAAGACGAGTCCAGTAAAGAGCAATACAGGCATCTGTTGGGGTGATTATGGCACGAAGGCCGCGATTGCGGTTTGACGCTCGGCCATCCGCGCGGATAAGTTGGGTCTCCGGTTGCCCGAGAGCATCCAAACAGCTATGAGCAAGACACAGAAGTCATGGACGGCAGCAGACATGCCCTCGCAGGAAGGCAAGCGCATCCTCATCACCGGAGCGAACAGCGGCATCGGCTATCACGCTGCGCTGAAGCTGGCCCGCAAAGGAGCAGTGGTGATGCTCGCCTGCAGAGACAGGCAACGCGGCGAGCTAGCTCTCGACCGGTTACACACCGAGGCCCCAAGCACCCACACGGAGCTGGTGATCCTGGACCTCGCTTCCCTGAGCTCCGTGCGGAAGTTCGCCGCACAGGAGCTGGCGAAGAACCGCCCGCTGCACGTCCTGATCAACAATGCAGGCGTGATGGCCCCACTTGCCCGGAAGGAGACAGGCGACGGCTTCGAGCTGCAATTCGGCACCAACGTCCTCGGCCACTTCGCCCTGACCAGCCTGCTGATGCCCGCACTCGATCGCGCTGCCGCTGAGTCTGACGAGAGACCACGCATCGTCACAGTGGCCTCCATCGCACATAAGCGAGGACAGCTGAACTTCGACGACCTGCAGTCGACCAGGAGCTATTCGCCGATGCAGGCCTACCAGCAGTCCAAGCTGGCGAACCTGATGCTCGCCTTGGAACTGAATCTCCGGCTGCGGTCCGAGTCCTCGCCCGTGATGAGCATCGCCGTCCATCCCGGCGTGGCGAGCACGAACCTGTTCAAGTCAGACGACCACTCACCAATGCAGAAAGCCATCCGCAACGTTGCAACGCACGTGATCGACACCCTCCTGAATACCGACGCGGAGGGAGCGCTGCCCACACTCTTCGCAGCCACGTCAGCGGACGCCGAGAGTGGCGGCTACTACGGACCGCAAGGCTTCCAGGAGATGCGCGGCGATGAGGTCGGCGTGGCCAAAATAGCACCACAGGCACGCGACGCCGCCGCAGCAGCAAAGCTGTGGCGTGTCTGCGAAGAGCTTACGGGAGTACCCTTCGTGGTCTAGACCAGGACACGTGAGGTCAGCAGGTCCTCGATACGAACCGGCAACTCACGGACACGGACACCGGTAGCATGATAGACCGCTGCTGTGATGGCAGGGGCTATGCCGGCGAGGCCGATCTCTCCGATGCCACGAGCACCATATTCGCCCATCATGGGATCAGGTATGTCGAGGAAGTGAACGTCGATCTGGGGTGAGTCGGCGCTGGTGGGAACCAGGTAGTCGGCGAAGTTGTCGTTGATGGGGTGACCGTTGCGCGGGTCATAGGTGGTCTGTTCCAGCAGGCCCATCCCGATACCCATCACAACCGCTCCGGCGATCTGGTTACTAGCAGTCTTCTTGTTGAGGATGCGGCCGCCATCGATGACGCTGACGACGCGGCTGACACGCAGCTTTGCAATGCCTGGATCCCACTCGACCTCGACGAACTGTGCGCCGAAAGAATGGGTAGAGTAGTCGCGGGCTTTGGTATCGGAGCCAAGACCACCGGACTTGCCGTCACCGTTCGCACTGGCGAGGTTGCCCATGCGAAGGACATCCTGGAAAGGTACGCCAGTCTCGGGTGACTGACCCTTGGCGTGCACACGTCCTGCGGTCATGGTGAGCGATGCAGGGTCCTTCTGCAGGAAAGGCGATCCTTTGGCGCGCACAGCGGTGGCGAAGACGATCTGAATGGCCGCGTTGGCTGCATCCGCGACAGCCGGGATGATGGTGGCGGTAGCCGTCGATCCACCTGAGGTTGGTCCGGGGACGAGTAAGCTGTCGCCAAGTACAACCTGAATCTTGTCCGTGGGGATGCCGGTCTTGTCGCTGACGATCTGCGCGATGATAGTGTAGGTGCCGGTGCCGGGATCCTGTGTCGCTGAGCTAACTCGCGCGGTTCCGTCGCTGCGAAGGTTGACCGTAGCTTCCGCGACGCCGCGCCCCGCTCCCCATGAGGCGACTGCGACGCCCCAACCGAGGATGAGGTCGCCTTTGCGCATGGAACCTACCTCGGAGGTACGACGCGACCAACCAAAATTAGTGGCACCAACCTGCAGACACTCCTTGAGATGGCGCGAGGAGAAGGGTTTGTTCTTCTCTTCGTCGATAAGAGTGTCGTGGGCCAAGCGGAGTTCGACAGGATCCTTCTTGAGCTTGATCGCCAGTTCATCCATCGCGGACTCGAGGGCAAAGAGGCCGGGGACGGCACCGGGGCCGCGCATGGGCGTTGGAGTACCGACGTTACGCTTGACAAGCGCCGAACTGACATGAAGGTTGGCGACACTGTAAAGGAATGGTGTCGCTTCGCCGCAGTTTTCGCGAACATCGTCGATAAGTGAGGTGTGGTTGCGATAATCCTGCTGGATGGAGACAAGCTTGCCGTCCGCGGTGGCACCCAGGCGAATGCGTTGTTGAGTGCGCGGCCTATGCCCCACATTCGAGAACATCATCTTGCGCGAGAGCGTGAGCTTGACGGGCCGGTTGAGCTGGCGGGCAGCCACCGCAGCCAGTGCGGAGTGGGGCCAGGGGAAGAGCTTGCCGCCAAAGCCGGAGCCGATGAAGCGGGAGACGATTTCGAGGTTCTCCTTTGGAACACCGAGTACCTGGGCCATGACGTTGTGGTGGTTGACAACGCCCTGCGACGACTCGTAGAGGGTGAACTTCTTGCCATCCCAGACTGCAACCGTGGCATGCATCTCCATAGGATTGTGTGTTTCGGCGGGGGTCATGTAGGTGGCATCCACCTGAACAGGTGCGGAGGCAAAGGCGGAGTCGGGATCTCCGCGCTTGCTCAGGATGCGAGGGCCCCCTGTGGCTCCGACAGCAGGCATGGAGTCGTCGAGGGAGGTCGCCACGTTGAACTTGTCGGCGTCATATTGGACGCGGACGGCGGCGGCGGCGGCTTGCGCTTGTTGGAAGGTCTCGGCGATAGCAAGAGCAATATATTGGCCCCAGTAGTAGACGGTGTCGTCTTCGAGGGGCGGACGGCTCTCGCTGTTCCTTCCACCGGACGCGTTGCGGAAGAGCGGAGCGACATTACCGTGGTGAAGGACGAGGAGAACGCCCGGCATCTTTTCGGCTGCCGTCGCGTCGATGCGGCGGATCTTGCCACTGGCGATGGTGGCACCAACAGGCACGGCGTAGACCATGCGGGGAAAGTTGTAATCGGCGGCGTAGGCCGCGGAACCTGTCGTCTTGAACGGACCATCGACGCGGGAGAGAGAAGAACCAATAACGGCCGAGGGTGCGGCGAATGGCTGGGCCTGCGTGCTGCTTTGGACGTTCTGGCCGGACTGGATGAACTCGAGAAATTCGCTGAACATCATAGGTCAATCTCCTGGTGCATTTGCAGCGTTACGGTTCTCGTCTGCTTAAGCACTATCGATCAAGCGGTTTTGGTGGACATCGTCAACGCTCTGATGAGGCAGCGCTTTGAGAGTTCAACTTTGAAGGCGTTTTCGCTAGCAGGGTGCGCGTCCTTGAGAGCGACCTCGGCTGCTTTACGGAAGGTGGCAGCATCAGCGGTGTGACCCTGCAGCGCTTTCTCCGCTTCGAGCGAGCGCCAGGGCCTGGTTCCGACACCTCCGAGGGCGACGCGTGCGTGTTGAATCTTTCCGCCGTTCACCTTGACGACAATCGCTGCCGAGGCAAGTGCGAACTCATACGCAGCACGATCACGGAGCTTCAGATAGAGAGAGCGGCTTCCAGCTGCCGGAGCGGGGAGCGTAACACTGGTGATGACATCTCCTGGCTCAAGAACTGTCTCGATATGAGGAGTTGAACCGGGAAGAAGGTAGAAGTCGTGGATGGGGACGCTACGTTGACCTTTGGTTCCCTGTATCTGGATCGTGGCCTCGAGCGCGGTAAGTGCAACGTTCTGGTCGGAGGGGTTGGTGGCGATGCAGTCCTTGCTGGTGCCGAGGATGGCCAGCATGCGATTGTGACCGTCGATGGCGGAACATCCAGTTCCGGGTTCGCGCTTGTTACAGGCATGAGCCGTATCGCGGAAGTACACGCAGCGCGTTCGCTGCAGAAGATTTCCGGCAGTAGTAGCCATATTGCGCAGTTGGGGTGAGGCGCCGGATAGCAGGGCTTGCGAGAGAACAGCATAGTCCCGCTGCACAGTGGGGTGATGAGCAACATCGGAGTTGCGTGCAAGCGCGCCAATGATAAGTCCGCCAGATGAAGTGGCTTCGATTTTGTCGAGAGGAAGGCCGTTGATGTCGACGACCTCCTTGGGACGCTCAACAGTAAGCTTCATTAGGTCAATGAGGGTAGTGCCGCCAGCCAGCAAGCGGACCTCGGCACCCTGCTGGGCTGTGGGCGACTTGGCCGCTGCCTGAACGGCTCGGTCGAGAGTGGTGACCTTGCTGAACTTGAATGCATCCATAACTATCTGCTCCCGCGACTCTGGTTAAGCTTGTCTGCGCACATACTGCACAGCGGCAACGATGTTTGAGTAAGCGCCACATCGGCAGATGTTGCCGTACATCCCCTGCTTGACGTCTTCATCGGTGGGTCCGACGGGCTCCTTGAGCAGCGCGACTGCGGACATGATCTGCCCCGAGGTACAGTAGCCGCACTGATAACCATCATGCTCGACGAAGGCCGCCTGCATGGGATGGAGGTGGTCGAGTTGGCCGATGCCTTCAATGGTAGTGATCTCGTCATCGGAGTGCGCAACGGCAAAGGTAAGACAGGAGTTGATGCGGCGACCGTTGACGTGAACGGTGCAGGCTCCGCACTGACCGTGGTCGCAACCTTTTTTAGTACCGGGAAGATTGAGGTTCTCGCGGAGGCAGTCGAGAAGGGTGGTACGGGGGTCGACCTGAAGGCGATGATCTTTACCGTTGACGCGAAGCGTGATGGCCGTAGCGCCTTCGACGGAGGCAGCTTCTTCCTGGACCGGTGGTGCCGGAGACGCAGAGGCAAGAAGGGGCGGTGCCGTGGCAGCGATGCTGGCAGCTCCCAGATGCGAGAGGAAGGATCTTCTGCTGACGCGACCGAGGAGAGGCTGGTTGGCCTCGGACGCTTGAGCTGACTGTTCGCCGGATCGTCTTTCGGATTCGGACTCAGGGGGATGTTTTGCCATGTGATCCTCTTTTGTAGATAAAGGGCCAAGTTCGAGGTGTGGCCTTACTAATTGTTCCGTATTCCGCAGTCTGAATGCAAGCTGTAGCCCCACTATTGTTTGCTAAACGTTTCCAAAGAGCAGCTTGTCTACTTCAGCCGGTTTATCAAATCCATCGAAAACCTTATGTCATCCGTCCGGGAAAGCATTCACCGTTCTACGTGGGGTGAAACATCCCCGCTTTGACAACGCCACTCGCTCGGGTGAATGGCTTCATATTTACTCAAGCCCCCAAACTATTGATCAATAGGCCTTTTACTAGAGAGTGTAGGTAGTCGTGGTCAGAATCTGCTGGCGTAACAGGGCCGCCAGCACAGCTCAGCACCTGCTCAATTCGCCGAGGGTGCGCGGGATGTACTATACGAAGTCTCGCACCGGACTTGTTGTGGATGGCTCTGTGCGCGACGAGGCGGGACTACGGCAGATTCATCGATTTCAGGTTATGCGCGGAGTAGGCCCTTCCGCTCTAAAGCAATGTCATGCTGATGCGTATCAACGTTTCATTCGGTTTCATTCGGATTGGTCAGGTTACCGTCATGCCGGGCGATGTGCTGTGAGGGATCCGGAATGAATCACCTTCATTCCCCACAACTCTGCAGCAGAAGTACACCGCAGGGGAGATTGACGGACGCTGGAGCCCGAAGATGATCGAGAAGTTCAATCAATGGACAGCGTCCAAGGGCTACAAACAACGCTTAAAATCTTCTGTCGCGTGTCCAGAGTGACCTTGACGGCTAAACTGAAGCGGCAGGAGAATTCATGAAATCGAAGATACTGCTCGTCATCCTCTCGATCCTGTTCGGATCGGGTCTCACTCTGGGTCATATATCTGCCGAAGGCCAACAGGGCAAGAGCCCTGCGCAGCCGCAGCCCGAAAGAGATGTGACCGTCAATGCGATTACCGGCATCGTCGCCGCAAGCGCCAAATGGACTCCTGTCTGGAAGGAGACCGGTAACAATGCTGATGGCATTGTCGCCGCCCCGGACGGGGGCGTGCTCGCCGCGCAAATAGACCTCAGCCAGATCGTCAAAATCGATAGGAACGATAAAGCCTCTGTATTTCTCTCGGATACTCACGGTAGCGGGTCTCTCTCTTACGACCGCAAAGGAAATCTTTATGCCGGAGAACACGCGCCGCCGCGAGCCATTGTCATTCTGGCTCCCCAGCGTAAAACGATGGCAGACACCTTCAACGACAAGCCGCTCACCGACATGGGCAGCCCCAACGACCTCGTCGCCGATAGCAAAGGCGGCGTTTATTTCACTCTCGGCCAGGTCTACTACGCCGCCCCTTCCGGAAAAATCATACAACTCAGCCAATACATGCACACCAACGGCATCGTTCTCAGTCGTGACGACAAAACGCTCTATGTTACGAATGATGCGACGATCGTCGCGTTCGATATCCAGCCCGGTGGAATGGTCGCCAACCAACGGGAATTAGGCAAGCTCGAAGGCGGTGGCAACGGTGATGGAATGACAATCGACTCCGAGGGCCGGTTGTATATCTCAACCAACCCCGGTGTTCAGATCCTGAGTGCCGATGGCAAATACCTTGGCATGATTCCAACTCCGCGCGGCATCATCAGCGTGTGTTTTGGTGGCCCTCACAAGAAGGCCCTCTACATCGTCGGTAATGGCTCGAAAGACGCAAGCGGTCAGGAAGTAACAGGAAGATCACGAACAATTTATCGCTTACCAATGTTGGCCCAGGGCTACAAGAACCGTTCGAAATAACGAAATAACGTCAAGAGCCAAGCTAGACATTGAAAATAAATGGCCGGACGGCGCTTTTGGCCGCCGGTAAACCTCTATCCAGGTTGCAGGCCGAGTCGGTGTGGTTCGCATCTCCAAGTCGTTAATCTGGATTGTGTGTGTTCCCGCGCCCCGGAGCTATTGGACGGTGCAAAATTTCATTTCGCCTCAAGCAGAACGATACTCCCATCCCCTTCCATCAATCGAAAGTTTGGGTTAGCTTTCGCTTCCTGCATTCTGGGCAACCTACCTTTACACCTTGTGCCGGCATTTGCTAGGACGCTTTGCAAGTGAGGAGATTCGGGCGTATATTTCTGCCTTAAGTGGCGATCTACTTCGTTTGGCAACGCGAGCCAAGTTGTGAACATTGTGTTTTTCCCTCCTTGCAGTCAGCACCGCGTTCCAGAGCCCGACACGCAGCTCTTGGCGTCGGTCGCTTGACTTGCTTCTCCCTTCGGAAAAGCCGCTCGAAGTCTCAACTGCGTGTAGAGGGAGCTAACCATGAAAGTGTTCGATCCCGTGTCGTTGATCTTACGCAAGAAGGGTAATGAGATATGGTCCATACCTTCCGATGTGACCGTTTATTCGGCCATGAAGATGATGGCGGATAAGGAAGTTGGGGCATTGTTGGTGATGGACGATAACCAACTCAGAGGCATCGTTTCGGAGCGCGACTACGCTCGTAAAGTAATCCTCATGGGGCGATCGTCGAAGGATACTCCAGTAAGCGAAATCCTGACGGAGCCGCTGATTACCATCCGTCCCGAGTGTTCCGTCGACGAAGCCATGAGGCTTATCACAACGAATCGGATTCGCCACCTTCCGGTGGTCTGTGACGGAGTTGTTCATGGGGTGATCTCCATCGGAGACCTGGTGCAGTGGATCTCTTTTGCGCAGGACCAGACGATCGAAGATCTCGAGCACTATATCGAGGGGAAATACCCTTGTTAGTCCAGCTATCGGAGGCTACCCGAGGTTGCGAGTGACCGTGAGGATGACATTCCATAGTGGTGTCGGGTAGACGCCCAGCAGTAACACGAGACCGGTGAGGGCTGCGAGTGCCACGGTCGCCGGGAGAGGCAACGGCAGCACGGGTGAAGCTCTCTCCGGGCCGGTTTCTCGTGCGTACATGGCTACAAGAATGCGGAGATAGTAGAACAAGCCGATGGTGCTGCTGACCACCAGCGTGAAGAGAAGCACCCACCGTGATTGTGAGGCGCCGGCCGCTATGACGTAAAATTTTCCGAGGAACCCCGCCGTGAGCGGAATCCCTGCAAGTGAAAGAAGCATGGTGGTAAACGCGCCTGCTACGAACGGTCTCCGCCAGAAAAGTCCACGATAGTCGTCGATAGAGGCTGTCTCCCATTGCGAGCCGGACATCGCGGTCATAAGGCCGAAGGCGCCGAGGATCGTCGCTAGATAGGCAATAAGGTAGTACGTGGCTGCCGGAGCGCCGAGCGCTCCTCCAGCGAGCAACGCGACCAGCAGGTAGCCCATGTGAGCAATCGATGAATAGGCAAGGATTCTCTTGACGTTGGTTTGCGTCAGCGCGAGAAGATTTCCCGTTAGCATGGAAGCTATTGCAATGATCGAGAGTACTAGCCCCGGTGCTCCTGCCAACCCCACGTCAGGCACGTGAAACCAGCGCAAGAGCAATGCAAACATTCCGCCCTTCGATACGGTGGCAATGAATGCAGTTACCGGCAGAGGAGAGCCTTCGTAGACATCCGGCGTCCATAGGTGGAATGGAACAACCGCCAGCTTGAAACCGATGCCTGTGAGTACGAGCATGAGGCCCGCCAGGAGGGGAAACGTCTTCGCTGGTCCGGCTGTGCGGCTTATCACTGCCACAAATTGAGACAGATCCATCGACCCCGATCCTGCATAGATCAGCGCGAGGCCAAATAACAGAATCGAGGATGACGATGCAGCAAGGATCAGATATTTGATGCCCGCTTCGATCGAAGCTCTCTCAGTACGCACATAGGAGATCAAAACGTAGAGCGCCACGCTCAACAGCTCCAACCCAAGAAAGAAGGATGTAAAGTGGCGGCTGACGACAAGCACCATCGCGCCTGTCGTTGCCAGCAATACAAGGATGTAAAATTCCTCGCGATGTTCCCGGCGGCGCTTCAGATAGTCGTAGGCGAACATCAATACAAATACAGCTGCACAGAGCAGAATTGCCATGTAGAGAAGCGAATAGGAATCAAGGATGAATAAACGGGTGATCTGCCGCGGTATAGCGGATGCCGCTAACGGGAGACTCGCGAGTGAGGCCGCCATGCCGATGAGCGAGATCGCGAAAGTAAGTTCGTGGTTGCGCCGGATTGCGATCGCAATCATCAAAACGATAGCGGTCACCGACGGTATGAGTAACGGCAATGATGCAGTAAAATCAGCGGCATCCATGTCTCACCTCCTGACGATCTGCTGCGGGAAGGCACTCTGCTGTGCGGCGGCCAGGCTGGGACGTACAGTATCTAAAACTGGTTGCGGATACAGACCTATCCAGAGAAGGCACACCATCATCGTGCCGAGAATTGCCCATTCGCGAAGGCGCATATCCGGCAGACTCCAATGATGTGGATTGGGACCCAGGAACGCGCTTTGACCTAGCTTCAAGCCATAGAGAGTAGCCGCAAGAAGACCTAGCGTCGCTATGACGGTGAGGCTGACGTTCGACCGATACGCTCCGAGCAGGACGAGGAATTCACCTACGAAATCGCCGAGTCCTGGAAGCCCGAGCGAGGCCATGGCGAACACCAGGCCCGCTCCGCCCAGTGCAGGCATTGTCTCCCACAGGCCGCCCATCTCCGAGATCTCGCGCGTATGCAATCTTTCCTGAAGCAACCCGGCAAGAATAAACAGCGCGCCCGTGCTGATTCCATGGCTGACCATCTGAATGACGGCGCCCTGCAAGGCAATCTCATTCCCGGCGAAGACTCCGAGCAGCACGAATCCCATGTGGCTCACACTGGTATAGGCGACGAGGCGTTTGAGGTCGGTCTGGGCGACGGCAAGCACTGCGCCGTAAAGAATTCCGATCACGCCGATGGTCATCATGATGGGAGCCAGTTCACGTGAGGGGCCAGGGAAGAGAGGCAGCACGAAACGGATCAGTCCGTATGCGCCCGTCTTCAGCAGAAGCCCGGCCAGAATGACGCTACCGGCGGTGGGAGCTTCGGTGTGTGCATCGGGGAGCCACGTGTGTAAAGGGAATATGGGTAGTTTTACCGCAAACGCAAGAAAGAAGCCGAGCATCAGCAGAAGCGCTGAGCGGGGCGACAGCGTTGCGCTGAGCAGTTGCTCATAGTCGAAGGTGAAGACGCCGGTTGTCTGCTGATGGAGCACGGCCAGCGAAATGATCGCGACCAGCAGCAGCAGACCGCTCAATTGCGTGAAGAGGAAAAACTTGGTCGCAGCATAGATTCGCCGCTCATGACCCCATATGCCAATTAGGAAGTACATCGGCACCAGCATCAGCTCCCAGAACAGATAGAAGACGAACAGGTCCACGGCTAGGAAGACGCCGGTTATGCCTGCCAGCACCCAGAGCACGTTGAAGTGGAAGAAACCGGCTCGCTCGCGGATCTCCGTCCATGAGCAAAGAATGGCCATGATGCCCAGGAAGTAAGTCAGGAGCAGCAAGGCCAGACTCAGTCCATCGATTGCCAGGTGGAGGCGGATACCAAACTGCGGAATCCAATCGAAGTTGCATTCTTCGAACCAGCGTCCCGATGGAGACGTCGAACGGCCAGCGCTGGCAATCCATACACCGATGGTTACCGCGAAATCCACGCTCACGCTCGCGAGAGCGATCCAACGGGCGGCCGTTACGCTTCGACGCGCGACGATCCAGGATGCGATGCCGCCGGCGAGCAGAATCAAGACCAGGCTGAGTAACATCATGCCTCTACCTCAACGGAAAAAGAATGCGATCGCGAGAATTGCTGCGGTACCCATCGCAAGTCCTGTTGCATACCAACGCACTCGTCCGGTCTGCGTCAGACGCAAAGCCCGATGGCCCAGTACGACGATCCGCGCGAGCCCATTGATTGGAACGTCCGCCAGATCACTCCCGCTCTTACGGGTCAGCCATTGGAATGGGCGAACAAGCAGAAGATCGTAAAACCAATCGAAGCCCCAACCTGCGAACCACAGTTTCTGCAGGAAGCCTCGCGTGGGCAGCCGCGAACGTTGTGGTCCATAGAGAAGGTACGCTAGCGCGAAGCCGAGCGCGAACACAGCACTGGCACAGAGCGCGGTGATGGTCTCGGTGATCGGACCTATGTGAATCTCTTCGAGCGGAGGTAATGCGCTGCTAAGAAAATTCGAGAGCGCGGGTACACCGCCAAAGTGTGGAGGGGTATCCACATATCCACCTAGAAGCGACAAAACGCAAAGTACGACCAGGGCGATGCGAACAGGGAGGCCGCTTTCCGCTTTGACATGCGACTGCTGCAGGCCATAGAAGGCCAGCGAGATCAGCCTGAACGTATAGAGCGAAGTGAGCATAGCTCCTGTCATGCCGGCGATCCAGAACCACGCGCTTCCATTCGGGCCCGCCCACGATTGCCATAGGATAAGGTCTTTACTGAAGAAGCCCGCAGTGATCAGCGGCAGGCCAGCCAATGCCGATCCTCCAATCACGAACGACCAGAATGCAAGCCGTAACTCCCGACGGAGACCACCCATGCGGAACAGATCCTGCTCATGCACCGCGTGAATGACGACTCCAGCAGCCAGGAAGAGAAGAGCCTTAAAAAAAGCATGCGTCATAAAGTGGAACATGGCAGCCGACCATGCACCCAGTCCGAGTGCGAGGAACATGTACCCGATCTGGCTGATGGTGGAGTACGCCAGTACGCGTTTCATGTCGCGCTGGGCGAGTGCGCTGAAGGCCGCCAGTAGCATCGTGGTGGTTCCGATGATTGCCACGGCAAACTGGATGGAGGGCGCCAGGGTGAAGAGCACGTGCGTGCGGGCGATCAGATAAACTCCCGCAGTCACCATGGTCGCGGCGTGGATCAGTGCGCTCGTCGGCGTGGGGCCGGCCATCGCGTCCGGCAACCAGGTCTGAAGTGGCAATTGCGCGGATTTACCGACTGCCCCTCCCAGTAATAGCGCTGCCGCCGCTATTGCAATACCGCTGCCAGGCCCCCACTGCGCAGAGGCACGATGCATCACTTCCTGAATGTCCAGTGTTCCCAGCCGGGTAAACAGGAGGAACAGCCCAACTGCAAATGCGGTATCGCCAAACCGGGTCACGATAAAAGCTTTACTTGCTGCGCGAACGTTCGCCGGCTCCCGATACCAGAAGCCGATCAACAGAAAGCTACAGAGCCCGACACCTTCCCAACCCAGGTATAACAAGAGGAGATTATTCGCCAACACCAGCGTGATCATCGACGCCACAAAAAGGTTCATATAGGCGAAGAATCGCGCGTACCCTTCGTCTTCACGCATGTACTCAATGGAGTAGAGGTGAATCAGGAAGGAAACAAACGTAACCACGAGCAGCATTAGAAGCGAAACAGGGTCGAGATAGAATGCGATCTCGGGTTTAAATCCGCCGCTGCTCATCCATACCCATAGGTGCTGGACATAAGCATCTCCGGGAGGAGGTGACATAAGGAATTCGATGCCGACCAGCAGAGTAAGCACTGCGGCAAGTCCAACGGAACCGGCGCCCAGAATCGCAACTATGCGGCGACCCAGCCTGGATCCGAACAGGGCGAGCACAGCAGCACTGGCAAACGGAATGGCCGCAACGAGCCACAATAGCCGGAACATATCAACCTCTCAACTCACTGGCTGCGTCCACATCCAATTCGGCTTGTCTCTTGTGAAAGAGGAGCACGAACGCCAATCCGACAGACACTTCGGCTGCCGCCATTGTCAGAATGAACAGAAACATTATCTGGCCGTCCGGTTGTCCCCACCATGAGCCCGCAGCGATGAAGGCCAGACCGCTCGCATTGAGCATGATCTCAATGCACATGAGGGTGAAGATGAGGTTACGCCGCGTGAGAAGTCCTGCGAGACCCAGTGTGAACAAGATCGCCGCTAGAATCAGGGAGTGCTGTATCGGTATCTGTTGCATGTTGTCTCTCCTCTTTTGCGAACGCATGGCGTCCAAGATGAAACGCGCCGATCAGACCCGCCATCAACAATAGAGACGCGAGTTCGACTCCGATCCAGTAAGTCCCAAACAGAGCCACACCAAGCTGCTTTGGACCCACAACGTTAGCGAGAGAAGGCATGCCGCTGGACGTTGCGGCGCAGTAGACAAGCTCTCCTAACAAGATCAAACTGAGAAGGGAGGGCCCAAACCAGCTTCTTGGTTTGAGCCACTCGCGTTCCACTTCCATCGCGTGCTCGGCGACGTTGAGCATCATCACAACGAATACAAAGAGCACCATGATGGCGCCCGCATAGATCATGATTTCAAGCGCTGCTACAAAAGTGGCTCCGAGTGCATAGAAATCCACAGCGACAGCCAGCAACGACACGATCAGATAGAGCAACGCATGCACCGCGTGACGCCGCGTGATGGCGAGCAGCGTAGCGATGACGGCAAGAGTGCCTGCGAGATAGAAGATTGTAACCATGTCGTCTCTCTCAAGGCATTAGGCTATGAATGTCGGTAGGCGCGATTTCGTTCTCAGCCTGTCCTTTGTCTTTGCCACCGATTGCAACTCCGGCCACGCGCCAGAAATTGTAATCGGGGTACTTCCCCGGGCCGTCAATCATCAGGTCCGCTTTCTCGTATACGAGATTCTTTCGCTTGTACTCGCCCATCTCGAAGTCCGGCGTTAGCTGAATCGCATAGGTGGGACAAGCTTCTTCGCAATAGCCGCAGAAGATGCAGCGGGAAAAATTGATGCGGAAGAACTCCGGATATCTCCGGCCGTGCTCGTCCTCAGTCGCCTGCAGCGAGATGCAATCCACCGGACAGGCCACGGCGCAGAGATTGCAGGCGACGCAGCGTTCTCCACCTTCGGGATCCTTCGTAAGAACGATACGGCCGCGATAGCGAGGCGCAAGATAGGGCTTTTCGTCCGGATACTGAATCGTCACGCGCCGCGCAAAAGCATGGCGAAAAACTTCCCACAACGAGCGCACTAAACTGAACACGAACAGCCTCCTTTTACCTCCGGGCCAGCACAACGGCTCCGGTCACCAACAAGTTCACCAGCGCAAGGGGCAGCATCACCTTCCAGCCCCAGGACATCAACTGATCGAATCGCGGCCTAGGAAGTGCCGCGCGAAACAAGATGAACAGACAGATAAAGAACATGGTCTTCACGGCAAACCAGACTGGCGGCGGGAGGATGGGCCCTAACCAGCCGCCAAAAAACAGCAACGAAATGGTTGCCGAGATCAGTGTCACTCCCATGTATTCCCCAACGAAGAACATGCCAAACTTCATGCCCGAGTACTCCGAGTGAAAGCCTGCAATCAATTCGTTTTCAGCCTCGGCAAGATCGAATGGAAGGCGGCGCGTCTCAGCCACGCCTGCGATCAGGAACAGAACGAAGCCGAGGAATTGAGGAACTATGAACCACAGCCCGCGCTGAGCCTCGACGACATCCGTGAGCCGGAATGAGCCAGCCAGAGCCACAACACCAAGCAGTGACAGTCCCATGAAGACCTCGTAACTCAGCATCTGCGCGGAGGCCCGGATGCCGCCGAGCAGCGAGTATTTGTTGTTGGAAGCCCAGCCTGCCAGAACAACGCTGTAAACGCCCAGGGAGGACATGGCCAGGAGGAACAGCACCCCAATGTCAAGGTCGGCAATGACAAAGCCGGGAGCAAATGGCACCACCGCGAAGGAGATCAGCGTGGTCGCCACGATTATGGCAGGCGCAAGAACGAAGACCGGTTTATCGGCGAAGGGCGGAATCCAGTCTTCCTTGGTAAACAACTTCACTGAATCGGCTATCACCTGCCCCAAACCGAATGGGCCGACACGGTTGGGGCCATACCGGTCTTGCCACAACGCAAGCAGACGGCGCTCCACCCAAATGAGTCCTGCTGCCAGGTTGAGCACCACGAACAGGACAACGGCGATGATGAGTAAGGGAAAGAGATTCGACATCATGCTGCACCTCTGGCCGATGGCGCAGCCCCGGTGAGTGCAAGCTTACCGAAGGCCGGGAGCGTTATACCTTCGATCATAAGTAGTCCGGACGGTAACCCGGCCACGCCACGAGGCAGATCGGCTCGTAATACGACCTCAAGTTCAAATTGGCTATCTCCAACAGTCACCTTGATCTGCTCGTCTGCTTTCACCCCAAGCAGCGAAGCCTCCATCGGGTTCAACGCCAGATAAGGACGCGGAGCTAGTTGTGCGATGCCTTGCGCGTGACGACTCAGTTCCTCTGAGCCGAAGATGTGAAATATCGGGACGAGCAGCCATCCATCCTGCTGCGGCCTGAAAGCCTCAGGAACCACGGAGTAATACTGCCAGCTTTGCGTCGATGACGGTTCAATCAAGCGGATTCCAGGATCACCGCCGCGTAATGGGCCTCCTATTTCGTTTTGAAATTTGTTCACCGCTTGAATGGAGTTCCAACCGGGCGCCCAGAAGAAAGGATTCAACGAAGGCGGGGGCTTTCCCGGATCCGATTCCATCGAGAACGCAAGGGCAGAATCCGGATCGTCAGGCGGTTTAGATTCATGCACGCTGATATTGGCGAGCATCGCGGTGCGGCCGCTGTACCGGTTCGGCTCGCGGGCTATCTTGCCAATGGCTTTCTGCGAAGGCGCCACTTGCGGGATCGAGGCAAACACGACGATTTCTGCCGCCATCGCCGAAGTGAGATCGTCGAGACTCCGCCATTCAGACTCGACCTTTAAATCCGCAGCTGCCGAACCTTCGCGTAACCATCGCCAGCTTTCCTCGACGTCTGAGCCGGGAACAAAGGCCTGGAAAAATCGCTGCGCACGTCCTTCGTTGTTCACGAGCGTTCCATCGGACTCTACGAAAGTGCCTGCCGGCAGCACAAGTTCGGCTGTTTCCGTTGTCGCGTTCTCAATATGATCGAGCACGACCAGATGGCGCACGCCGCGCAGCAAGGATGCCACTACACTTGCTGGGGCGCGGCGGAACAGGTCGTTCTCAAGGACAATCAGTGTGCTCGCTGGTGCACTCTCGATCGCGCGGAAAGCCTCGGAGAGCGGACGGGGTTCCATCAACGCGAGACCAAAGCTGTTGCACTCCGGCGTGGTGAAACTGAGAGCCGCAGGACGGCCCGCTTTGCACAGCGCCCAGGCGACCTGCGCAGCCGCTTCTATGACGCTCCGATTGCGGCAACTTGCACCAGAGACAACCAGCGGATTCTTCCCGCCAAGCAAAGCGGAAGCAATGTCCGCAGCCATTTTTTCCAGTTCTGGCAGGAGCCCCGGCACCTCAGGAGCACTGGCATCGATCGCATGAGCGACGGCAAAGCCCAACCGTGCAAGGTCGTCTGGCGCGGCGCGATAGGTAACCGTCGCGATGTCATCGAGCTTCGTGGCGTAAGGAGAAGCAATGCACAGCGGACCCTTCGCTTCCTGCACGGCCTCGCGCACCGCCTGGTCGAGCCACTCCGGGATGTGTAATTTTGCGGCGATCTCCATGGGTGCTTGACGCACGGACTGACGCAGCCGCAGGGCCATGATGGGCGCGACGTTCGTAACATCCTCGCCGAGCACGAAGACAGCATCCGACTGTTCGACCTCATCAAGCGACGGTGACCGCGCCGAACCTTCGCGCAGGATGCGAAGCATAGTAGATGTGAGCTGCAACTCCTGATCGGACATTCCGCCGAAGAAGTGATTGCGGCCGACCAGCGTGCGCAGTGCGAAGTTGCCCTCGAGCGATGCCCGTGGCGATCCGATGCCGAGCACGTTGCCCTCACGCAAAAGAGCGCCGAATCGTTCCAGGGCCTCACCTTTTGTTGTGGTTTTGCCGTTCAAGAGCGGGTAGCGAACCCGCAGGTCGCTCTCTACAAACTCGTAGCCGAACCGGCCTCGGTCGCAAAGGAAGTAACCATTGACCTGGTGGTTGTAGCGATTAACCACACGGCGAAGCGAACCATATCGTTCGCCGACAGTGGTATTGCAACCCAGCCCGCAATGCACGCAGATAGAAGGTGCCATCTGGAGATCCCACTTGCGCGCGTAATGACGCTTAAGCGTCGCATCCGTAAATACACCGGTCGGGCAGACCTCAACCAGGTTGCCGCTGAACTCGTTTTCGAGAACGCCGTCTTCGTGCCGTCCAAAGTAGATGGTGTCGCGCAAATGAAATGCGTTCAGGTCGCTCCCGCCCGCGTATTCACGATAAAAACGCACGCATCGCTGGCATTGTATGCAGCGGTTCATCTCGTGATTCACCAGTGGACCGAGATACTGATTGCGAAATGTTCTTTTGCCAAAGCTGTAAGTGCGCGACCGGTGACCAGTCATCACCGTCATGTCCTGGAGATGGCATTCGCCGCCTTCGTCGCAAACCGGACAATCGTGTGGATGGTTCTGCATCAGGCTCTGAATGACCGCCGCGCGAAAGACCACGGCTTCAGGATCGGTTATGGAGATGCGTGTTCCGTCGGCTGCCGGCGTCATGCAGGCCATCACGAGTTTGCCTGTCGTGTCCTGTTCGTTGCGGAACTGCTTGACGGCGCACTGACGGCACGCGCCTACCGAACCCAATGCGGGATGCCAGCAGAAATAGGGAAGGTCATAACCCAGTGAAAGACAGGCGTGGAGCAGATTCTGTTTGGGATTCGCCTGCCTTGCTTCGTTGTCAATGTATATGCTCGCCACGATTATCTCCAGGGACAACGTTGTTCGTCGACATGTCGGTGGAAATCGTCCGCGAAATACTTCAACGCACTCTGAAGCGGCTCGACTGCCCCAGGCGCAAAGGCGCAGAAGGTGTTTCCTGGAGCAAGAAATTTCGTTTGGAAGATGAGCGTATCCAGATCGCCCGTGCTCCCTCTGCCCTGCTCCATCGCGAACAAAATCTTCTCCGTCCATGCCAGCCCGCTCCAACAAGGCGTACACCAGCCGCACGATTCCTGCGCAAAGAAGTGCTCGAGATTCCACACCATGCCGACAGGACAGGTGCGGTCATCCAGCACAACCATGGTTCCCGTGCCCAGGCGGCTTCCCGCTCTCTGCACGTTCCCGTAGTCCATGGGCGTGTCCAGGTGCTCCTCTACCAGGAAGTCGGTCGATGCTCCGCCAGGCAGCAGCCCTCGAAAACGGTGGCCGTCGCGCATTCCTCCCGCGTGGTCCACGAGAATTTCGCGCATCGGCGTGCCCATCGGAAGCTCCCAGAGTCCTGGTCTCTTGACCTTGCCGCTGACGCCGAACAGCTTCGTGCCTCCGTCTTCGGTCCGACTCAGGCCTCGGAACCAATCGGACCCTTTGTTCACGATGTGGTGAACATTACAAAGGGTCTCGACATTCTGGACGATGGTCGGTTTGCCCCAGAGCCCGGAGACCTGAGGGAATGGCGGCTTCGTTCTCGGATGCGCTCGCTTTCCTTCGAGTGCATTCAACAGAGCGGTCTCTTCGCCGCAAATGTAACGGCCGGCGCTGACGTGAAGATGAATGTCAAGGCTGTAACCGGATCCCAGAATATTGTGGCCCAGATAATTGCTTGCTCTTGCTTCGGCGATCGCTCGTGAGAGGCGGTCATGGGAGCACTCGTACTCGCCTCGCAAAAAGATGTAGCCGATATCCGCTTCAATCGCGTATGCGGCGACGATCATGCCCTCGATCAACTGGTGCGGATCACGTTCCATCAGCGCGCGATCCTTGAATGTCCCCGGCTCCATCTCGTCGGCGTTCGCAACGAGGTATTTGGGGTGTGGCGCTTCTTTCCCCATCGGCACGAAGCTCCACTTCATGCCAGTCGGAAAACCGGCGCCACCGCGCCCGCGAAGATTCGATCTCTTCACCAGTTCGATGACCTCCACCGGCGCCATGGCAAGCGCTCTTCGGAGACCTTGATAACCACCGGCGCGCTCGTACTCCGCGAGGCTTACCGCTTCTTTGTCAGGCCGGAAATTTCCAGTGAGAGGTTTTTCCATGAGACACGCCTAGTCGTAGTGCGTCAACACTTCATCAATTTGTTCAACGTTGAGATCCTCATATAACTTGCCGTCGATCATCATGGCAGGCGCGTGATCGCACGCTCCCAGACAAACTATGGGCAACAGAGTGAAGCGTCCATCGGCCGTGGTTTCGCCAAGCGGTGCGCCCAGTCTGCCGCAGAGGTGATCGCGCACTCGTTCGCACCCCATGATCCAGCAGGAGACGCTGTCGCAAATCAGAGCCACATGCCGTCCGACCGGCTTCCGGCGGATCAGATTATAGAACGTCGCCACACTGTCCATGTCGGCAGCGGAGAGGCCAAGCAATTCTGAGAGATCGCGCAGGCTCTCATCCGATACCCATCCCTGGTGCCGTTGAACGATCAGCATCGCATCGATGCAGACGGCCTGCCTGGTTGGGTACTGAGTAAACTTCTCTTCGATCTCCCGTCGTTCATCTACAGTCAGCATCGCTTCCCCTTCCCTCTTTCTTTATTCACCGGTCGATGTCGGCGAGTACATAATCCAGGCTTCCTAGAATCGCCAGGAGGTCCGGAATCAAAAGTCCCCTGCACAACAGCGGCAGCATCTGCATGTGCGGAAACGACGGCGTGCGAATACGCGTCCGGTAGGAACCGGTACTTCCATCGCTTGTCAGGTAGTAACCGTTGTTGCCTTTGGTCCCTTCGATTGCTGCCAGGGCTTCGCCGGGCGGAATCACCGGACCCCAGCTCACCCCCAGGAAATGGTGGATAAGTGTTTCGATGTCATGCATGGTGCGTGGCTTTGGCGGCGGCGTGGTAAGCGGATGGTCCGCATTGCATGCGCCGTCCGGCATCTGGTCGACGCACTGCCGGATGATGTGGAGGCTCTGGCGCATCTCCGCAATGTGCACAATCGCGCGGTCGTAACAGTCGCCAGAGCGTCCAATCGGTATATCGAATTCAAGTTGGTCGTAGCACGCGTATGGTTGCTTCTTGCGAAAGTCCCACTCGAGTCCGCACGCGCGCAAATTCGGACCTGTCATTCCCCATTCGATAGCTTCGTCGACGGTGCAGCCCCCAATGCCCTTTGTGCGAGCCTTAAACAGGCGGTTGTGCATGACGGTACGTTCGTACTCATCGAGCCGGGCTGGCAAATATTGCAGAAAGTCACGGAACAGACGGTCCCATCCGTTCGGCAGATCCTGAGCCACACCACCAATGCGGAACCAGTTCGGGTGCATGCGTGCGCCGCAGATCGCTTCAACGATGCCGAAGGCTCGTTCGCGGTCGTTGAACATATAAAATACGGGCGACATCTGGCCAAGATCCTGTGCGAACGTGCCGTACCAAACCAGATGGCTGATGATGCGGAAGAGTTCCGCCATCATGACCCGAATCATCTGTCCGCGCGGAGGCACGGTGACGCCCGCTAACTTTTCGACGGCCATCAGGTACGGGAAATTGTTCATCACGCCGCCTAGATAATCCACGCGATCGGTGTACGGAATATAGGTATGCCACGTCTGGCGCTCGCCCATCTTTTCGGCGCCGCGGTGATGAAAACCTATCTCCGGTACCGCGTCGACAATCTCTTCGCCATCTAACTGGAGGATGATGCGCAGAACACCGTGTGTGCCGGGGTGCTGTGGACCCACGTTCAGAAAGATGAAATCAGAATCCTCGCTTTGTCGCGACATTCCCCACTCTTCCGGGCGGAACTGTAACGCTTCTTGTTCGGCATCCTGTTTTTCATCCGGCAGGACAAAAGGACCCATCTCCGTGGCGCGCGCCGGATGGTCTTTACGCAACGGATGCCCCGACCATGTTCGTGGCATCAGGATGCGAGTCAAATGCGGGTGCTTGTCGAAAACAATGCCGAACATGTCCCACACCTCGCGCTCATACCAGTTAGCCGCGCTAAAGATATCAGTGATCGTGGGTAGCGAGAGTTGATTCTTGTCCAGCGCTACCTTGAGCCGAACGTACTGGTTTCGCCCAAAAGAGTAGAGGTGGTAAACGACCGTGAAATCACTCGGCGGTTGGCCGTCGCGGTATGTGCGGCCACGCTCGTCAATCGCTGTAATGTCATACAACATTTTGTATGGCTCTGGGATGCTTAAGCGGAGTGAGCGAATAGTTTCATGGATGTCACTTCTTGACACCCAGAACGTCGCGATTTCGTCACAAACTGGCTGACCTACAGAGCTAACGCCTAGTTCGTTTTGTAAACCTTCATCGACGACAAGGCTGCGCATCATGGAGCACCGCCAACGCTGCTAAACGCTATCGGGAGTTCGAAGCACAGTCAGCGTCTGCCGCTGTACCCATTTCTCATCACGCATGGAAGGCATATCAGCCCGGTGCACTCCTTGCGGTCCGACGACCCAACTTAAGGGCCGCCTTTCCTTTCCCACTGCGTCTCGCAACAATAAAACGCCTTCGAGAAATGCGTCCGGTCGAGGCGGACATCCGGGCACATATACATCGACAGGCAGAAATTTATCTACGCCCTGTACAACACTGTAGATGTCGTACATGCCGCCCGAATTGGCGCACGAACCCATAGAAATTACCCATCGCGGCTCCATCATCTGCTCGTAGAGGCGCTTGATGACGGGAGCCATCTTGATAAAGACAGTACCAGCAATGACCATGAGATCCGCCTGGCGCGGTGTGCCACGTATCACTTCAGCGCCGAAACGGGAGATGTCGTATTTACTCGTAATGCTTGTCGCCATCTCCACGAAACAGCAGGAGAGGCCGAAGTTGAATGGCCAGACGGAGTTCTTGCGACTCCATGCAACCAAGTCGTCCACCCGGGACAGGACGAGAGTGCGGCGAATCGCCTCCTCAAGATAGCCATCGGCCTTCTCAGCCTGCGGCAAAGCACCAGGCCGGCTCATCGACCAACGCATGACACACCGTCCTTCCTAACTCCACTCGCGTGTTGTGCTTCTCCAATCGAGCGCGCCGACACGCCACAGATAGGCGAGCGTCACGAGTAGCACCATGATGAATATCGAAACCTCTGCATAGCCAGTCCATCCGACTTCACGGACCGCGATCGCCCAAGCAAACAGGAATACCGCTTCAAGATCGAAGATGACGAAGAACATCGCGATCAGATAGAACTTGACTGGGAACCGCACTCGCGCGGAACCTTCTGACAAGATGCCCGATTCGTAGGGCGAACCAGTCGCTCGATCCTGATGCCGTTGACCCAGCACATAGGACAGACTCAGCATGGCGACAACAAGCATGCCAACGATAACGGCATAAACTACCAGCGGCCAAAGGTCCATAGTCCCTTGCCTCGATGCGGCTCGGTGAGCGCTGCATCACACGACAGTATGAATCAGGTGGAACGAATTAGCAACTATCTCGTTGCGGAAATATGGTCGCAACAATAAGTTATCGGCGTGGTTGCCTCAACTTTTCACACTTCCTCGTCCTTCTTATAAGAAGATGACCATTTGTGTACCTATTGTGCGTTCCCTTGAGGCAAGAAATCCCGCGTTCAGGCCTGCTTTGGTCAACGCTGCATCTTCGGTCGCGTAGTCGAATTGCCGGCAGCCGATTGGATCTTTAGAACCAAGAGGATTTGCATTGTGTGCCTATTGAACCTACGCTGCTATGCGCAATTAAGAATGAAGCACGAAGGGCAGCGTGAATGCCCAGAACAAACGACCTCGAAAATACAATCTAGATTTTCGTCCGGAAGCGATGGCTTTACCTTGTTGATCTGCGCGCCGATGTTTGAGCCAGCGCAATAAACGTGCTTTTGTCATAGCCAAATGCCGCTCAAGATGACGACCGGAATAGCGGCAAAACGTGTGAACCATGCCAACCATGGCATTCCGGCGACAGAGCCGTAGAGGAAAGAGGATCGGTACGCTCAGCGGATGATGCTGCGCTCGCGGGAGCCATTCATCGCCGGTTGCCCGCGTTTTGCGTTGCTCCCATAACCGATGCCATGGGTATCGTGTGGTCCTCTTTTGCCATCAATCAACGATCGAGCAGCTGTCCATTTCCTCTGCTCAGGAGGTATTGGCACTTCTGCAACAGCTTCATCGAGAGTCATACCGCCGGGACGTTCCTGCCTCGTTGCGGAACCTGGTGGAGGCCACGGCTAAATAGGCTACCCCTCCCCCCGGGGGTGGGTATGTCTAACTCCCTTCTTATGTTCAACTTGTTAAATTTGATAATTTCAAATTCGTCATTCTAAACGGGTTGTGGCTAAATTCGTCTTTCTGAAGGGTTTACTGGTTAATGAGAGGAAGCCCCGACTAAAAATCGGGGCTTCTTTTGATCTATAAATCCAGTATAGCGAGTTGAGGGTAACTAATCGGCAATCGTATGTTGTTGGTTTGTCTGTGGGTTAGGGGGGCCTGTAGCTTGACAGGTGCAAACAAGGGCAAAAACGAAATGCGGGGGTTCTTCGCTTCGCTCAGAATGACGGGGCGTTGGTGTGGTGTTGAGCAAGAACGACAAAAGCAAGGACAAAAACAAAGCAAGAGCAAGCGCAAGTTGTGGTTTTCTTTTGAAGGATGCGACGCTCCGGGCGAAATGCGGGGTTCTTCGCTTCGCTCAGAATGACCGGGCGTTGGTGTGGTGTTGAGCCAAAGAACGACAAAAGCAAGGACAAAACAAAGCAGGAGCAAGCGCAAGTTGTGGTTTTCTTTGTCTTTGAAGGATGCGACGCTCCGGACGAAATGCGGGGGTTCTTCGCTTCGCTCAGAATGACCCGGGCGTTGGTGGTGGTGGTGAGCCAAAGAACGACAAAAGCAAGGACAAAACAAAGCAAGAACAAGCGCAAGTTGTGGTTTCTTTGAAGGATGCGACGCTCCGGACGAAAATGCGGGGGTTCTTCGCTTCGCTCAGAATGACCGGGCGTAAAGAGCTTGCCTGGTTAGAAGGATTTGGGGGAACGTAGTTCGGACTCGTTGAAGGGCGCGATGGGTTTGTTCCAGTCAAGGCTCAGGTCGCGCCACGTAGGGTTGCTCGCAACGATGAGACGGATCTTCTTGATGCGAAGCCAGCCTTTGATCTGTGTTTCGCGGGCTATGGCTTGATTGATGCTCTCAAAACTCTCGTAGTAGACGAGTTTGTCGATCCTGTATCGAGTGGTGAAGGCCTTTGGGTTGAGGGCGGTTTTGTGCTCGTGGACACGCTGCTGGAGACGCGACGTCACGCCGGTGTAGAGCTTTTGGAAGCTGCTGGCGAGAATGTATACGTAGGCTTGGTCAGGCGGCATTGTTTGGAGGGTGAAGCAAGTTGTGGTTTTTCTTTGAAGGATGCGACGCTCCGGACGAAATGCGGGGGTTCTTCGCTTCGCTCAGAATGACGGGCGTTCGTGGTGGTGTTGAGCAAGAACGACAAAAGCAAGTACAAAAACAAAAGCAAGAGCAAGCGCAAGTTGTGGTTTTCTTTGAAGGAGCGACGCTCCGCGCGAAATGCGGGGGCTCTTCGCTTCGCTCAGAATGACGGGCGTTCGTGGTGGTGTTGAGCAAGAACGACAAAAGCAAGTACAAAAACAAAAGCAAGAGCAAGCGCAAGTTGTGGTTTTCTTTGAAGGAGCGACGCTCCGCGCGAAATGCGGGGGTTCTTCGCTTCGCTCAGAATGACGGGCGTTGGTGGTGGTGTTGAGCAAGAACAACAAAAGCAAGTACAAAAACAAAGCAAGAGCAAGCGCAAGTTGTGGTTTTCTTTGAAGGATGCGACGCTCCGGACGAAATGCGGGAGTTCTTCGCTTCGCTCAGAATGACGGGCGTTGGTGGTGGTGTTGAGCAAGAACAACAAAAGCAAGTACAAAAACAAAGCAAGAGCAAGCGCAAGTTGCGG
>Ga0193716_1000324_pt1 | contig 30223 bp, 21 predicted proteins | sample U2c1metaG_FD_145901 | JGI IMG/M metagenome (GOLD analysis project Ga0193716, IMG submission 145901) | Soil microbial communities from a riparian zone of the East river system, Colorado, United States - U2c1 | ecosystem: Environmental > Terrestrial > Soil > Riparian zone | place: USA: East River...
ACGCCTCGCAAGCTCATGGATGTCACCCGCCTCCATACCCTAGGTTGGCATCACACCACCACCTTAGAGCAGGGAATCCGCCAGATCTGGGATTTAATGAAACCCCAGTTCATCGCCTAGATATTCTCTCTGTCCCCGGAGCTCCCAATCTGTGCTTTGGAGCACAGCGCAGGTGGATCCAGCAGCTCTCGCCTAGTCGTAAATTGCCTTTATTACGGTTGCTCAATTACTTGGGCCTGCACTCGCTGGCAGTTGGCCGTAATGTAGGGTATTCCGTCCCAATAGCCCGATCATTTGGAAACGTGGGCTTAGTCAAGGGCCAAATAGCCAAACAGAGGCTCGAGTGAACAGCTAGCGTCACTCCGGGATGGAAATAAAGGCAGGACTAAACTGCCGAAGCTAAGAAGTTTATCCTAGGAGAACTGCAGTAACTAACTTAGGTAACACATAATAAGTATTTCGAGTACTCAATACTCTGTGTATTTCGGGTACTACCTACTCGCAACCATTAATTCAAATGAATAACAGTCCTTTAAGCCACTGAATACCCTCGCTTAAATAAAAACCGAGTGATATATAGGTAGCCAGAGATCAAGAAATTACCGTCAACCGTCATTCCGTGATAACAACATCGCAAATCGACAATGCTCTCTTTGACTATTCTCATCTAAGATCGACATCCATCAAAACAGAGAGCTCGAAGGATTTTTCGTAAGAGAGTTATTCCATTCGCTTATGGTCCTCGAAGTTTTAAGTTAGGCAATTATCACGAACGATACCGCTCCGGGCCATTATGAAGTTCATTTGGAGGGTATGTGCTCCTATCGGATAAGTCCTTATTGCGGAAGCTGAATTCGAGTCTACATATTCTGCTGATGGTTTTATTTTGCTGCGCTTCTCAGGCGATAGCACAACCTGCACTCATACCGCGCCAACCTCCCGTACCTGAGTACGTGCTGGGTGCGGGAGATCAGATAGTCATTCGCGTTGTCGACATGGAAGAGCTTTCCGATAAGCCAGTCAGAATCGACCCGAACGGTTTTGTCGACTTGCCCATGGCTGGAAGAATTCAGGCTCTCGGACTTACGATTGAACAGTTCAAGACGGAGCTCGCTGCTAAGCTCAGCAAGTACATCAACTCGCCGCAAATCACCGTTAATATTACCGATGATCAGAGTCGGCCGGTCTCCATCATTGGGTCTGTCAACAATCCGGGCGTCCACCAATTGCAGGGACCAAAGCATCTCATCGAGGTTATTTCACTGGCTGGGGGCGTCCGAGCGGATGCCGGCGGGCAGGTCATATTAACGCGGCAACTGAAATGGGGAAAACTACCTCTGATAGACGCAAAGGCAGACGTGACAAACCGTTTCAGCACGGCATCTCTTTCGCTCGATGATCTCCTCGCATCAAAGAATCCCTCAGACAACATTCTGATCGAACCAAATGACGTAATCTCCATTCCAAAAGCTGACATTGTCTATGTTGTGGGAAACGTTCATAAGGCAGGAGGATTTCAAATTTCGTCGCGCGGGGCAATCTCGTTAATGCAGGCGATCTCACTTGCCGAAGGTTTCGACCATGATGCGGCATTAGGAAGATCGAGGATCATGCGTCCTGCGCCTGGAGGCGATGGTAAACCTCGGGAGATTCCAGTGGATGTCAAAAAAATATTCGAAGGAAAGGCCCCTGACGTGCCGCTATATGCGAACGATGTGCTTTTCATTCCGAATAGTGTCGCCAAGTCTTCCACGCGCCGAGCCGCAGAAGCCATCTTGCAAGTAGCGACTGGCGTCGCTATCTATCGTCGTTAATCTAGTGTGGCCCGAAAGACAAGTCTGCAATCTTTAGGTAAAAATATGCAAAACTTTTCCTCAGATAGTCGTCGAGTCCCAAAGTTTTCGATGGTTACGCCGACGCAACTCGAGCATATAGCCTATGAAACTCCGCCGTACTTGCAGGAAGATCATGAACCTCGTGGCAGCCTTGCGAAGGAGTATTACCGGACATTGCAACGCTGGCGGTGGGTAATCGCCGCCTTCGCGGTCGCCGGTGTTGTTGCGAGTTTTCTCTTAACTTTGGGTTCGCTTCCCGTCTACCGCGCCCGAACATCACTCGACATTCAGAGCCTGAACGGCGATTTCATGAATATGCGAGTAGTCGCACCCACTGGCGACGGCGCTAGTTCATCGAGCGAAGCGAATATCCAAACGCAGATCAAGCTCCTGCAAAGTGATACTCTGCTTGGTCGAACTGTCAGTCGCCTGGAGGCACAACCGCATCCCGCGTTCATCGAGCGTGATGATCTTCTCTCCCGCCTTCAGCGCACCCTTCATCTCCCCCGCAGCGAGCCATTGTCGTATCTGGATCTCATCAGTGCAACGGCGAAGAGCGTAAAGGTCAAGCCACTCGGCCTAACCCGTCTGGTCGAGATTACCTGCGACTCGTGGGACGCAGAGTTCGCGGCGAAGTTCTGCAACACTCTTACCGCGGAATACAAAGAAGAAGACCTTGAGACACGTAGTAACGAAGCAGAGAAGACGAGTGAGTGGCTCACTCGTCAGGTAGCCGACGTCCGCGTCAAGGCTGAGGAGTCGCAGAAGGAGCTAGAAGCAGCGACGGGCGGGAACGGTCTCGTCTTGAGTCAGGAGAGTGCAAGCGTCGGCGAAGACCGCCTGCGTCAGGTGCAGGGCGAACTGGTCAAGGCCCAAGCTGATCGCATTGAAAAAGAGGCACAATCCCGCGTCGCCAGCAACTCTTCCCCCGACAGCATCCCGAGCGTCCTCGATAGCCCGGGCTATCGGGCGTATCAGCAAAAGCTCGCGGATCTACGCAGCCGCGTGGCAGAGCTAGTCCCCCCGCTTACCGAGGAAAATCCCAAAGTGATACATCTCCGGTCTCAGATCAGAGAGGTGGAGACCGGCATGGCCATTGAACGCGCCACTAATGCCAGACGGATGAAGAATGAGTATGATGCCGCTCTCCATCGGGAAGCAATGCTATCGGCCGCGTACCATGTGCAGGAGACAAGCGTATCCACCGATCTTGGAAAAGCCTCGAAAGTCAACCTTCTGCGACGTGAGGTGGAGTCCGAACAGCAGCTCTATCAGACTCTCCTTCAGCGTGCTAAGGAGGCAGGCTTCGCTTCAGCGATGCAGGCATCGACGATCCGGATCGTCGATGCCGCACGCACGCCTAAGATAGCTATCTCGCCCCGACGGGGCAATGGCGTCGGTGTGGGTCTTGTGCTTGGGTCGCTCTTCGGCATTGGCTTTGCCTTTTTCAAAGATCGCTCCTGCGATGTCTTCCGGGTTCCTGGTGATGTTGAGCGCTATCTCCATGTGCAGGCGTTAGGGACCATTCCCTCAGCGGAAGGCGGTCGCCGCAAAGCCATCCTCTCGTCCTTCAATGCCTCGCGGACTATTGCTCGTCAGTCAGCCGATACTCCACAGGAGAAGGCACTCGAGATCGCCAAATGGGATGATAACTTCTCCATCGTGGCTGAAGCCTATCGCAGCGCGACCTTCTCCATTCTTCTCTCAGATTCCTCGCCTACACACACTCGAATCTATGTCATTGCCAGCCCAAACGCGGTCGAAGGCAAAACAACGATTACCGCGAACCTTGGCGTGGCCCTGAGTAAATCGAAGCTTCGCGTCGTTCTGATCGATGGCGATCTTCGCAAGCCCGGACTACACAAGGCACTGCATGTTACAAATGACTTCGGTGTACGCGACATTCTGCGTGGAGACATAGATCTCAACTTTGCCCCACTCAACACATTCTGCAAACCAACCGCTATGCCTAACATTTCTATCGTTCCAGCAGGAACCGGCAGAGATGAGGTCGTCGAACTACTACACTCTTCTCATGTCGGAGATCTGATTGCCCGTCTTAAACGGGACTTCGACATCATCCTGATCGATACCCCTCCCGTACTGCACATGGCAGACGCACGCATCTTCGCCCGCCACGCGGATGGTGCCATCTTAGTCTTCCGCGCCGGCATTACTACACGCGAACAAGCCGCAAGCGCACGTGACCTCTTCGAGCGTGATCGCGTTCGCCTTATTGGCACTCTCCTCAATGACTTCGACGCAGTCAAGGAAGGACAAGGTGGATACTACGAGTCTTACCAGCGCTACAAGCATCAGGCCGAAGAGGATCCGGTTCGTTCATGATCGCGCCTGTCACAGCGTCGGCGACCACCTTAGACGCGGCGGGTTCTTCCGCTGCAGCTAAGATCGCACCGAACGCTGCCCTCAACCTGCTGGCTTACGTGCATCTGCGTAATATTCACGCTTCCACCGGCGCCGGTCGAGTCGCCCGGCAGTTGACTGAGCATCTCGCTCTTCGCAAAGATGTCCATCTCCGTGTTCTTGCCGACGCTGGCGATCGAGCACGCGTCCTCCCTCTCGTGCGGCGGCCCTGGACCAATTTTCACTACCACACTTTCTCGTCCGATACCTCACGCCAACAGGCCCGTTGGTTTGCTCTCGATCGCCCCTTCGCCGAGTCGTTCTGGCCCGAGGCGCAAGTCGTCTTCTGCACCGCAGAGTCTTACGTGCCTACGCGCAAAGCTCTACTCGCTGTCACCATTCACGACGCAGCTTACTTCGAGCAAGGAGCGCACCGGCAAGACACCGTATTTTGGAAACAGAGGCTCAAGTGGAAGCTGCTCTTTTACAAGCTCTCGCGAACGGCAGATATGTTCCACACCGTTTCGCACTTCTCCGCAGACCGCCTCGCGCACTTTTTCCCATCTATCGCATCGCGTCTTCGCGTCGTCCCCAACGCCGTCACTCCGCACTTCTTTGCGTCCGTTCCAGTTGCCGGGCGGCGCTATCTCGAGCAGGCCGGCCTGGCTGACCGACCCTTTATTCTCGTTCCCGGCGGCCTGCACTTCCGCAAAAACGCAGATCTTATCCTTGCAGCTTGCCCTGCGCTACTCAAGCGGTTTCCCGATCTCATCGTTGCCGTCGTCAACCACTCAAATCCTGTGTACACAGAAAGGGCTGCAGCTCTCGGTTCCAACTTTCGTTTACTTGGCTTCGTCGAGGATGAGGTCCTTCACGCCCTGTATGCAGCGGCAAGTGTAGTCTGGTTCCCATCCCGTTACGAGGGCTTCGGTCTGCCAGTGATCGAGGCTATGGCTTGCGGCGCGCCAGTCGTCGGCAGCAACGCTTCTTCTCTTCCTGAGATCGCCGGGGATGCCGCACTCTTGGTCGACCCCACTCAACCTGAAGCTCATATCGACGCGCTACACAATCTACTAACGGATTCGCGTGCCTGTGATCAATTCTCTCGCGCCGGCCGTATCCGCGCCTCGCATTTCACGTGGTCGTCCTCAGCGGAGCAACTCAAGCAACACTTTGACGCACTTCTGTAATTTTATTGGTCGAATATTTGAGAGATATCCTCATGTCTGCCGCCCTCACAATCCGTAACCCGCCCCTACCCCGAGACGCAGAGGCATTGCGTCCTACCCTGGCGGAGAGCCATCCACCACAGGCGTCGCGTCAGAAGGCAGTCGTTGTCCAGAGCGGAGCGCGCGACGCCTACCAGCTTGCTCGCGCTCTCTCTGAAGCGGATATGCTTGAGGCGCTTGTCACCGACCTCTTCTGGCCTTCCGATCGTCCATGGGCAGAGTTGCTTGCGAGCTACCTGCCAGCCGGCCTTCGCACCATACTCCTGCAGCGCAGTGAGCCGATGCTACCCTCTCGCAAGGTCAGGCTTTGCACCTTTACCGGCCTCGCCACTCTTATTCTCGACAAACTACCCCGCGTCCCACTCTCATTGCGGCGCCGAGTTACCCGGTACTCCGATGCCACGCTCGGCCGCACCGCTGGCAGGTATGCCTCACGAACTAACGCCGGTCTTGTCAGTTACAGCTACTACGGCTACGACGCCTTCTCGCACTGTTCGCGTCCTGGCATTCTCTTTCAACTCCACCCGCATCCCGCCAGTATGCGTCGTATCCTCACTGAGGAGCTCAATGCCCATCCCGACTGCGCCGACTCCCTGCGACAGGAATGGGAGCTATCCCTTCGTGAAGAAGACTTCCAGCACCTCGTCCGTGAGACAACCATGGCCTCATATTTTCTCGTGGCCTCGTCCTTCACGCGGGATACCCTGGTCGAGCATGGCACTCCTGAGTCAGCGATTAGCATCGTACCCTACGGGGTAGACTCAGGCCGCTTCACTCCAGCGCCCCATCTGCGTTCTGCTCCAGGCTCAAAACTACGACTGCTCTTCGTCGGACGCATCAACCAACGCAAGGGCATCAAATATCTTCTCGAAGCGCTCCGTCTACTCGACACAAAGAACGTTCAACTGACCATCTGTGGCCGTGTGGTCGATGGCCTTGAGCTTTTTCGCCCCTTCGCCTCACAGGTCGAGATCAGGCCCTCGGTCAGCGCCACCGAACTGGTCTCCGCCTACCAATCTGCGGATCTGTTCGTCTTCCCTTCCGTAGCCGAAGGCTTCGGCCAGGTTCTGCTTGAGTCTCTCGCCTGCGGCCTTCCTATCCTCTCGACCAACCGCACAGCAGCCACCGACCTCATCGACCACGGTGTCCAAGGCTTCGTCGTCGAGCCCTGCCAACCCGAACTGATCGCGGAGCGCATCGACTGGGCACTTACTCATCGCGCCGAGCTTGTTTTGATGGGTCAGCAGGCGCGTGTTCGCGCTGAACAATTCACATGGCAGCGCTTCCGCTCCGGTGTAGTCGAAGCCGTTAGTGGAGTCCTTGCATCGCAACCTAAAGAGGCGATGCGGAGGCGTACCTATGTTTGAAGCCCTTCTCTTCCTGGCTGTCGCAATTAGCGCCTTCGGTATCATCTGCGCCTACGATGGCAGCCGCGACGTGTTCCATCCCCTCGTCTTCATTGGGCCAATGTTCATATTCCTCTATGGTTGGATGCCTTGGAATCTCTTCTCCACAGGAGGACTCACGCAGTTCTTTGATGATGATCAACTCCTCTTTGTGCAACGGCTCAACGTCCTCGGTATCTTCGCATTCGTGACCGCCTGCCTTGGGGTGGGCATTCGCATGAATCGCCGCCCCCCGGAAGGCCTCCACCAGCTTCCACCTCTCGCCTGCCGTCGCCTGCTAATTGGAGCAGCGGTTTTCGGTGCCATCGGCCTCATGTGCTGGAGCATAACCATCATCAACGTTGGCGGCTTCGTCAATGCATTCAGTGCTTCTTACTCTGGCGGTTGGGACGATAGCGGTTATGTCCGCGATGGCAGCCTTCTTCTGCTCGTCGGGGTTCTTCTCTCCGTATCCTCTCTTTCGGCCGGAGGACCGGGCATCCCAAGCCTCTCGCTCATGATGCTCTATGGTCTTCCCTGGTTTGTCCAGGCTATTTTGATGGCACGCCGCGGCCCAACCTTCTCTATCGTCATCATTGTTCTCATGGGCTGGTATATCAATCGCCAGAAGCGCCCTCCCATCTTCGCTGTCGGCGCTCTCGGCATATGCCTGGGCTGGCTTGTACTCTTCCTGGTTACAAACCGGAGCAACATCTATCTGGGTTCCAACTTCGACGTTAGCACTGATGTCAGCAGTATCGTCGATAAGCCCGACTCCGGCAACGAGTACGTCTATGGCGCGGGCACTGTACTCAGTTCCGAGCGCCGCAGTCAATACTTTTGGATGCGCCGGTACCTTGCCCAGCTTCTCGTCCGTCCAGTCCCCAGCGCCATCTGGCCCACCAAATACGAAGACTTCGGTGTTCCCGAACTGCTCCGTAACGCCGGGACCGGAGAAGGCTTCGGCGACGTCCTGGGCTGGAAGGGAGCCGTAGGCTCTGCCCCAGGCATCATCGCCGACCTATGGGTAGAGCTCTGGTGGCTCTCCGTACCTGCGATGGCTGTACTTGGCTGGTGCTACGGCTTCGTCTGGCAGAAGGCTGTAACTCGAGGCGGCCCGTGGTCAAGTCAGTATGTGATTCTCTCGGCCCTCTCTATATATCTGGTCATGCAGACGATGGAGGCCGTTATCTTTCGCACTATCCTCCTCTCGGTTCCGTGCTGGCTCACCTGGAAATGGGCTCTCCGGGCACGCTCTGCGAAACGTCGTCTGATACGGCACCACCAACTCTCGGTCATGCAACACAGGGCTGTCGAACATGTTTGAGACCGCTATATCTGCTGTTGACCCCGCTACTCCAGTGCGCTCACAGCCCTGTCGCGTAGTCGTTATCTGGATCGATTGGTACGCGTACCATGTCGCCCGCTTCCGGGGACTTCAGTCCGCACCAACTTTAACGGGTACGGTCGCAGGTATCGAGCTTGTTGGCGGCGTCGGCGTCCACGCTGGCTTTAAGTTCCGCGAAGAGATTCCCGCTGACCTACCCGTCGAGACTCTGATGCCAGACACCAGCTGGCATCAGGCGGGCAAGATTCATCTCGCCGCCAAACTTTGGCATCGACTCTCACGCCTTAATCCTGAAGCTGTTCTCGTCCCGGGGTATTACACCTTACCCGCTATCGTGGCCGCACTGTGGGCAAAGGTTAACCACCGCAAGAGCGTGCTGATGACCGAGAGTTCCGCCCACGACCACAAACGCATCTGGTGGAAGGAAAAGACAAAGGCAATTCTCATTCGTATCCTCTTTGATTGGGCCATCGCAGGCGGTAAGGCCCACGTCCGCTACCTCAACCAGCTTGGCTTTCCTTCCACCCGCATCACCCCTTTCTACGATGTAGTCGACAACAAGTTTTTCCGTGAAAGATCCCTTGCCTTGCGACGGCAATCGGCCGCCGCTTTCGGTCTTCCCCGGCGCTATTTCCTCTACATCGGCCGACTCGCTCCAGAAAAGAATCTGGACGGCCTCCTTGCTGCATGGCTCATCTACCGTGACAACGGAGGCACGTGGCCACTTGTCATAGTAGGCGACGGCCCAGCAGCCGAATCACTTCGCCACAGTGCTGACGCATCATCCTACGCTGCAGACATCCATTTCATTGGACACAAAAGTTCCAGCGAGCTTCCCATCTACTATGCCTTCGCTGGCTGCTTCGTGCTCCCAAGTACGCGCGAACCCTGGGGCCTGGTTGTCAACGAAGCCATGGCCTCAGGTCTTCCCGTTATCGTCTCGAACCGTTGCGGATGCGTTGAGAACCTCGTCATCCCAGGTCGAAACGGCTTTATCTTTGAACCGTCCGAAAGCGGCGAACTCACAAGATGTCTCCACCAGCTTGAACTGTTCGACGATGTGCAACTCGCGCAGATGCGAACACACTCTATGGAGATCGTTAGTAATTACTCTCCGGAGAACTTTGGCAGTCAAATTGCAGTGATTTCTAATACCTGAACTACCACGTTACTACATTCCTTCTCACGGGCCCGATTTCTAGAAGTCATCCTCGGTAGATCTTCGCTGGATCCTAGGTGGAATAGGTGACCATGACTACTCGCTCAGACAACGTCTTGGCTGATCCTCGCGATGCGAACATCTGTTCTGCGCCTGCGCCAAAGGCGGGCCACTGGATGAATGTTGTTACTCATCTTGATCCGAGATATGGCGGCCTTAGTTCGGTCGTCCCTCAACTCGGATCCGCCATCGCCGTCTCCGGGCTATTTTCGGTCGACCTCGCCGCATTCTGTGATCCGGACGAAATCTATTCCACCTCAAACCATCCCAAGCTTGCCCTCACGCACTGGCCCACAAGCCGGGCTATTTGGTTGCATGACCGCGAGTTACGAGCCCGCTTCCGAGAGGAGGTTAAACGCGCAGATGGCATCCACATTCATGGTCTTTGGGAGCAAAGCACAGCCATCGCATGTCATACAGCGCGCGCTCTGCGCACACCGTATATCCTCTCCGCTCACGGTATGCTGCAATCCTGGGCGCTTGCCAACAAGAAGCTCAAGAAGCGCATCTACTCTGCGCTGTTCGAGCGCGCTAATGTCAATGGCGCAGCCTGCCTCCATGCTCTCACCCACGCCGAGGCACAGGACTATCGCCGCTTTGGTACCAGCCATCCCATAGCGGTGATACCCAATGGGGTCCATATTCCTAGGTCCATCAGCCCCGATCTTTTTTATATGCAATTTCCTGCACTCAAAGGAAAGAAAATTATTCTTTTTCTTGGAAGAATTCATTTTAAAAAGGGTCTGGACCTTCTGGTTAAGTCATGGGCAATGCTAGCCAAGAAGTGGCCGGAAGCTCATCTAGTTTTAGCTGGGCCAGACTTTGAAAATACTCGCTCTACTATCGAACAACTTATCGCGGAACATGGCATAAGCGATCAGGTTCTCTTCACTGGAATGTTACCCGGCGAGATCAAATGGAGCGCTTTAGCTGCGTCACAGTGTTTTGTGCTGCCCTCCTATTCTGAAGGCCTAAGCGTATCCATCTTAGAAGCACTGGGAATAGGTCTACCTGTGATCATCACCGAGCAGTGCAACGTGCCTGACGTAAAACTCATTAATGCAGGATGGTGCATCCAGCCTAATGTCGATCAACTTAGCTGCTCCATAAGTGAGTTCCTGCATAACTCGCCTGAAGCTAACAGGGAAATTGGAGATAGAGGACGCAACCTCATTCTGAAACGTTACAACTGGTCTTCTGTCGCAAACCAGATGAGCGATCTATATCGATGGGTTCAAGGCGGTCCTCTTCCTCAAACAGTAGATTTGGTGATGCAGTGAGCTTCTATGACTCAGATCAATCTTAGGAACTACGATAAGTCGTGGTATCACCCTGGCCGCTCCGCCATCTGGCGTCTGTCATGGTTTTTTCTCGGCCTGCCCATCCTTCGCTCCTTATGGATCCCATCCTCATCACTGCGAGTTCATCTTCTCAGGCTCTTTGGCGCTCGGGTCGGTGAGCGGGTTGTTATCAAGCCCGGCGTCAGCGTCAAGTATCCTTGGCACCTCATAGTTGGAGATGACAGTTGGATTGGTGAGCGCTGCTGGATCGACAACCTCACCACCGTTCATATCGGGACTAGCGTATGCCTGTCTCAGGGAGCGTACCTCTGCACCGGTAACCATGATTGGAAGGACCCAAGCTTCAGGCTCATGGTTGCCCCGATTCAGCTCTACGACGGATCCTGGGCGGGCGCCATGTGTGTCCTCACTCCTGGTGTCGTCCTGGGAGAAGGAGCCATCGCTGCCGCAGGGAGCGTAGTCATCGGAAGCATTCCAAACTGCGAGATCTACGCTGGCAACCCAGCTGTCTTCGTCAAGAAGCGTCGCATAGAGACTGCCGGCACAACGCACTTGAAGTACGAGGTCAGCCGATGAAGATACTCCTCCTCAACCAGTTTTTTTGGCCTGACTCAGCAGCCACCAGCCAACTGCTCACGGACCTTGCTCGCGGTCTTGCCGAACAAGGAAGCGAAGTCTATGCCATCAGCGCCGATGGCGGCTATGCTCTGGCTGGCGCCGACGAACCGCCTCCCGTTCATATGTATCGAGTGAAGACGTTTCCATTCGTACGTGGCCGCCTCGGCCGCGTCCTGTCGTATTTCTCCTTCTATGTCTGCGCTGCCTTTGTCGGACTCACACTCCCACGTCCAGACCTCGTCCTAACGCTTACCACCCCGCCGCTGCTCTCGCTTCTCGGAACTGTCATCAAAGTCCTCCGAGGCTCCAGCCATTTCATCTGGGAGATGGATGTCTACCCTGACGTCGCTATCGACCTAAATTACTTCAAGGCTGGCGGCCTGGCCGACCGCGTCACTGGTATTTTGGCCGACTGCTCGCGCCGCCATGCAGATGGCATCATCGCCCTTGGCGAGTGCATGAAGCAGCGCCTTATTCAACGCGGTATCGCACCTTCAAGTATCCACGTTGCCGATAATTGGGCGGACGGCAACGCGATCGTTCCGCTCCGCAGGTCCGGCGACTCGAGTAAAGTCGTCCTGCTTTACTCGGGCAACCTCGGCCTCGCCCATGACCTGAATACGGTCACCGCCACAATCCGAAATCTTCGCGACGATGAACGTTTCCAATTCCTCTTTGTCGGCAGCGGCAGCCGACGGGAAGAACTCTTATCCTTCTGCTCCGCCGAAGATATTCACTCAGTTGAGTTTCGACCGTACGTCCAGCGGACCGGCCTCAGCCGAAGCTTCTCCGAGGGTGACATCGGCCTAGTTACTCAGCGCGAGGCCTGCTGTGGCTCTGTCGTACCCAGCAAAGTCTATGGTCTTCTCGCCGCCGGACGCCCGATACTCTTTGTCGGTCCGCGAGAGGCCACTCCTGCGCTCATCGTCGAGCGTTTTGCGTGTGGCTGGCACATCAACTGTGGGGACGTCGATTCCCTCACTCATCTTCTTCTTCACCTTGCCGACAACAGAGGCGAGATTGAAACTGCTGGCCAGCGCGCACGGCAAGCACTCCTCGACTACTACGACCTTCCACTCGGCGTCGCACGCATCGCCGGCATTCTCAACTCTGGCCCAACAACAGTTGTCACGACAAGCTCGTGCATTTCGACGACATAGACTGAGCAGAGCTTCACACAGTCGCAAGTACATAAGAAATCCGTATGACGGAGACACTTTATGCATGCCATTGTGGGTTTGGGAATGACTGCCTTTCTACTCTGCTTAGTAGCTACCCCGCTATGCCGGGACATCTTTCAGCGTTTCAACATCGTCGATCAACCGGATAACGTGCGCAAGTTTCACCTGAAGCCAATCCCACGCATCGGCGGCATCCCCATCGTCCTCTCCTATGCAGGAGCGCTTGGGCTTATGCTCATCCTGGCTCCACATGACGCCAAGATCTCCGTACAGCATGGCAAGCTGCTCTGGTCTCTGTTGCCAGCTACCGGCCTCGTTTTCCTCACTGGTCTGGCCGATGACATCATCGGCCTCAAGCCTTGGCAAAAACTCAGCGGCCAGACGGTTGCCGCTGTGCTCGCCGTAGCTCTCGGAGCGCGCACCTCGATCCTGGACGGCCACCCATATTCCGGTTGGCTCACAATCCCCCTTAGCCTCATATGGCTCGTAGGTTGCACGAACGCCGTCAATCTTATCGACGGACTGGATGGCCTGGCAGCCGGTGTCGGGTTCTTTGCTACACTCGTGACCCTTCTCGCCGCTCTCATCAGCGGCAACCTCGGGCTCGCAATGGCGACCGTGCCGCTTGCAGGCTGCCTGCTCGCATTTCTGCGCTACAACTTCAGCCCTGCCTCCATCTTTCTTGGCGACTGTGGCAGCCTTACCATTGGCTTCATGTTGGGCTGCTTCGGTCTCATCTGGAGTCAGCGCACCGGCACTATGCTCGGTATGGCAGCACCACTCATGGCTCTTGCTCTTCCACTCGTAGATGTCGGTCTTTCCATCTGCCGTCGTTTTCTTCGCAGCGCCCCCATCTTTGAAGGCGACCGTGGCCACATCCATCACATGGTCTTGGCTCGCGGATTTAAACCCCGCTCCGCTGCGTTAATCCTCTATGGAGTCTGCGGCATCGCTGCCTTGTTCGCACTTTTAGTTTGTTTCAGCAGATTTGAGCACTTTGGATTCATCATCCTCCTCCTCTTCTGCTCGCTGGTCTGGGTCGGCATAAACTGCCTCGGCTATATAGAGTTCAGGGCCGCTCGGAGAGCTCTCTCCCGCAAAATGATCTTCCGCGCCCTAAGAGAGGAGATCTATCTACATGAGCTCAACCGCTCTCTCGTGGAAGCCGAGAGCATTGAGGATTTCTGGAAGGTAGTCTGCAAGACATGCCACGACATGCGATTCGCCACCGTCCGAATGTACCTTCACGACAGATCCTTTGTGGAGGTCTTCAACACGAGTGACTCTGACCTGTCCTGGAAGATGACCCTCTCGCTCGGCCGAGAGGGCCGTCTCGTACTTACCCGGGCTTCCGAGGACAAGCCACCCATACTTATGATCTCGGTCCTGAACCATCTTCAAGAATGCATGACTAAAAAGGAACATACCCTTGCGACGACCCCTATTCCATCCTCCAGAACTGGAACTCATGTCATATCCGGAGCAGCGTGATTCTCAGTTAGGATCTCTCATTACCCTTCGATCCAGAAAATCGAAGCGTTATCCTTTCACGGTTTTTACGCTAACGGCGTATTACTCTATAAGCGAACCTACTTGCACAGGTCATAAAATTCTGAAGAGACGAACTCTATGAGAGTAGCGTTCAACGCAAGAGTACTCGGTGATCCTCTTCTTAGAGGCTGGAACCGCTACACGCTAAATCTGGCATCGGGCCTCGTAGACTTGGGTGTCGAGGTCTATTTATATTCGGACCGGGCTTACGATGCCGTGCAACTGGCACGGTTGCCCACGTCATCCATGACGATAAAGCAATCTCCTCCCATGAACTACGTTAGATGGGAGCAACAATGGGTACCGCAGCAATGTGCGACTGATCGCATTGAGGTATTCCATTCTCCAATCCACTTTGGTTTACCGCAATGGACCAGGACTAAATGCGTACTTACCCTCCACGATGCCATAGAAGAGACTTACTACGCTGAACACCGCAAGACGTCGATTTCTCAACGGATAACGAGGGTGTTATGCTGGATGGCGCGACATCGAGCTGACCACATCGTCACGGTAAGTGAGCATTCGCGACGAGAATTGATACAGCTTTTTAAGCTGTCTGAAGATCGGGTGTCTGTCACCTATGAAGCTGCGGATCACCGATTCCATCAAACAATCTCTTCCGAAGCTCGTGAACGCGTTCGCCACAAATATCGATTGCCTGAGCAATTTGTTCTTTATGTAGGTTCATTCGAACCTCGGAAAAATATACCTTTTTTGCTGAAGGCGTCTGCAATTGCACAGCTGCGTGATTTACATGTGGTCCTGGGAGGAGGGAGCTTGATTGAAGGCAGGGTCCTCATGCAAATGGCGTCCGCGCTTAGCATTTCAGACCGCGTTTCGGTCATCGGCCGCGTTGACGATGATGATCTCCCAGCACTGTATGCAGAAGCGCATGCATTCGTCTATCCAAGCGAGTACGAGGGGTTTGGTCTCCAGATCTGCGAAGCGCTTGCAGTAGGGTGTCCTGTATTTGCAGCTGATGCTAGTTGTCTGCCAGAAATTGTTGCCGATGGTGGAGAGTTGTTTCCGCTCTCCACACCAAATCGGCTGGCTGAGATGCTGAAGAAGCTTCATTATGATTTGGATTACAGGGAATCCCTGCGCAGACGAGCTCGCACCCGTTCTCAATTCTTCTCTTGGCGGTACACCGCTGAAAAGACACTGGCCGTGTACGAGAATCTCTACGCTCAACAAAACAAATTTTTCCTGATGGAAAACTCAGCAGAAACCCGCGCGAATGAGCATGGTCCGTGAAAAACTCGCTAGCGAAGCCTAATGAGAGTTGTCTGGAAGGCTGAGCGAAACGCACAAGACATCCGATTGACCTGTCTTCGCTCCCCAACTCTCGCTGAACCCAAGTTCTCAATCGATTCTCGGCGACTACCGGAACCTAATCATGGGTACAAATCTCGTAGAATCCGGTGCTGAAATCACACCCCGAGTATCGCCAAGTCGCGACAGCTTGGTTGGCTCCACGCGAAACCTTAATGCCCTGACCGGACTGCGTTTTATTGCTGCGGTCAATGTCGTTTTTTATCATTTTGTCCGGCCTACCTTGCCAAGCTGGACATACCCCTTGAGTAATATCGTGGGCGCCGGATACGTGTCGGTAAGTCTATTCTTTCTGCTTTCGGGCTTCATTCTCTCTTTTAGTTATCTTGAGACAAGTGGAAAGATGCGCGGAACCAGTTGGAATTTTTACGTTTCACGTTTCGCTAGAATTTATCCGGCCTACCTTGTTGCTTTCTTGCTGGCAGCTCCCTCAAATATCCTCACAAGTTTTCACGTCAATCACTTAGGCGTTGCCATAGGTAAGCTGTTGACTGGTGCATTTCTGGTGCTCACACTGCAACAGTCGTGGACACCCTGGACGGCGTGGTACTGGAACTTTCCAGCCTGGTCCATTTCGGTAGAGGCTTTTTTCTACCTGGTATTTCCTTGGATCGGACCGCGACTGACTCGTCTACGGCCGGCTTGGTGCATCTCAACAGCTTGCGGTCTCTGGCTGCTCTCGTTGTGTGCTCCCATGGCACTCTACCTGTTTCACGGCGCGACCGGTGCACCTGGGTTGAACGATCATCTCCAAATGGCGGTTGAATTCAATCCACTACTTCGTCTACCCGAATTTTTAATTGGCATCCTCTTGGGACGAGCTTACAAGCTGGGCCTCCTCCCCCAGCTAAGTAGCAGCATATTCTCCAACTTATCAGCCACTTCAGTTATGGCAATTCTGGCTTTCTGTCCATTCATACCCCACCCACTTCTTGCGAACGGCCTTCTGATTCCACTTTTCGCAATACTGATTTACTCTCTTGCTGCAGGCAATGGACCGCTTGCCAATGGCCTTTCACGGCCCCCTATGATTTTGCTCGGGGAAGCTAGTTTCGGACTGTATATTCTGCAGATTCCGATAGCTCTGGCTTTGGGGCTTCCACCACCCCACAACTCACTGCGGACGTTCGCCATCTATTTTGTTGTTCTTATTTCCACTGCGATACTCTCCTGGCGGTTTGTCGAATCGCCTTTAAGAATTTGTATAAGGCGGTGGTTCTCAACAGGCGAGAATATGAATAGGCACTCGCCCGACGCAAAGGATTCCTCCTGGCTGGACTCTGCTCCGCTAAATCCTTTGAAGGAAATCGAATAATGCACAGCACCACGACAGATGATCTCCCGGTCAACGAGCTAAATGATTCGCCCGCAGAAGGATCGATACCAACGCAAGTCAAAAAGGACCTGCTGCATGGCACTTCGGCACTTGGGCTTAGTGTAATCGTTGAGCGTGCCTGTAGTTTTCTTGCGAATATCCTTGCAGCGCGTTTTGGCGGAGCTTCAAGTTTTGGTGTGTACGCTCTTGCTCTTTCTACTGCGAGCAATGTCAGTGCATACGCGGCGGGCGGCATAGGATCTACCGCAATCCGGTTTTCCGGGGAGCATCCGAGGGGGTCGAGTGGGTATCCCGCGTTAACCAGAGTTTTGGCTGTTATTTCAACAGTGTCTGCGTTACTGGCAGCGAGCGTTTTGTGGGTGGGCGCTACGCCTATCTCCCGCCTGTTGCACAAAGAAAGCCTGACTGGGGTGCTGCAGTGGGCAGCCTTCTCCGCTGCCGGAATCATCATGCTCGAGTGTTGCCGTGGCTTTTTGGTTGGGCAGCGCAGTATTAGAGCGCTGCTGCTCCTCTCTAGTCTAGTCGGGAGCGGCTATCTCGCGCTGTTGCCCGCAATGTCCCGCTTTGGTCCAAAACAGATGATCTGCAGCCAGGGTGCGGTGACCATGGGTTCGGTCATGATAATCCTGCTCCTTTGTCGATCTCTCGGTTTGACATCTCCGGCCTCTGTAAACCAATCACAACCAATGGCCCTACTACTGAGACGGGTCTGGGGTTTCGGAGTAGTACAACTCGCGAGTCTTATCGGAATGAATGCTGCAGGATGGTGGCTAACGACGCTAGTCGCAAGAAGCGACACGACTATGGTTCAGATGGGATACTTTGCGGTTGCTCATCAACTACGAAATATTGTCGCGCTCGGTCCCAGCCTGCTGAACGAAGGAAGCCTTGCCGTGATGGCAGGGTCTAACGGTAGGGTCGATAAGACACCCGACAACATAATGGCGATCTGCGCATATGCCTGCACCCTTGCTTCACTGGTGATGGCTGGCGTGGGAATGATCATCGTACCGTGGGGACTCACGCTACTTTATGGCAAGAACTATACTGCTGCGGGAGCGGCGGTAACTATCGCCTTGGCAACCGCAGTCATTCATATGGGCAGCGCGCCAATGTCCGCACGCCTGTCCATTATTTCGATTAAGACATTCGGGATGATCAATACGACCTGGGCCATCTTCGTCGCGGTTTTAGCAACAGCGACTCTGCTTGATGGTGGCAACGCGGCTAAGGGCGCTGGAGTATATCTGGCAGGCCATCTCTTCCTGGCTACCCTGCAGATCGTCACGCTCAAGAGACGAGGCTGCATTCCCAAAGGCGCGATTGCCTCATTCAGTTCAGGCGTGATCGGCTCTCTCGTTCTGGTTGGCCTCGCCTGGGAGCGCGAAACTAATCGGCAAGCTGCAGCCTGGATTTCTCTGGCCATGATTGCAGTTCTGATGGCGACGGTTTTCACGATGGTTGTGATCGGCAAGCAAAGGAACTGGATGCCGTCGCGTCAGTCCTTTCAGGGTCTGTTCTCGCGTGCATTAATGATGGTTAAGGATCGTGCCGGAAATCTCACCGGCTCGAAAACTTAGGGCGATACGCTTTAGCCGCCGCAGAGGTTCCACCATTACCGCTAGCGCTCTGATAGATCTGCACGATCGTTGGGTTATTCGCCTGCCAGTAATCCGCATGTGTCATGAGCACATCACCATTCCGCACCGCATTTGTCAGGTGCGGGAGACTCGCTGCCAGCGTTCCTGCATCCACATCATTTATCAGATTAACGCTGAACGCTTGTGGATAATAGCTATACACCATCGCATCTGTCCCCAGATCGCCATGGAATAAGAAGCTCTTAAATGGAGCCGTGTACGCGTAGTACTTTGGAGTACTCTCCTCCGGAACGAGCAACGAATCCGGCAGCGCGGCGGCAACCTGGTTAAATATTCCCGCGTCCAGTACTGCGCCGTTCGCATCGACTGTCGAATCCACATAAAATAGCGTTGCGCCCCATCGATCGTGCGCATATTTCATCTTGCGGATCAGCTCCGCTGGAATATCCGCAGCCGGTAAGTACACCTGCTTCGCCGTTCCATCTCCGTTGAGAGTAAAGTGCTGCGGTCGCACGCACACACCAACGCGGAAGCCCGCATCACGCATTATTTTGAAGTATGCATCGTCCAGTTTCATTCCGAAGTACGCCGAAGCGGTGTCGACAACTGTGCTCTCCATCTCCGGCGCAACTTGAGCGATCTCGTCCGGCGCGCACACATAGCTGGTATCCTGCGGATACTGCTCACCCTCGATATCCCAAGTAATTGCTCCCTGCGCATTCAACTTCCGCAGATTCTCTACATTGTTTGTGGCCTGCTGCAGTATCTTAGCCTGAAAGGCGGCCAGCCCGGCCGAAGTCCACACATTGAAGTCGCTTGCATCGCTATCGTTGAAGTAGCGCCGAGGATTGTTCGGGTAACCTCCCGGCTGATTCACATTACCTTGCGGTGAACTCGCCAGATACACCGTCCCAATGACGCGTCTGTCCATCCAGTTGATCTGCGGTGGCCAGGTTTTCGTCCAGCCCTGATACGCATCCGCGGCGAGGCTCGCAACTGCCGTCCCGGATGGAGCAAACCGCAGCGATACAGTAAAGGTATCCGTCTGCCCAGGCGCTACGGGCCGGTCGTTGTGCGGTTGGAACGTGGCCATCCCATCGAGTGCCGTTCCGCTGATGATAGGAAAGTATGATGAGCCTTGGCCAGCAGGTTGAAACCCGCTATAAAGCGGCTTCGAAGCATCCCTTACGACGGATGCCACCTCTCCCGAACCGAAATCAGCCAGTGTTACGCTTGGCCCCGTCGTGTTGAAGGCAAGCTGCGCATAACTCGAATCTACAAATCCGGTCGGAAGTTGAGGAAAATGCAGAACGAACGGATAGATCACCGCTCCGTCGAGCAACACACCAGAATCCGCGAGATTCGTCTCAGTCACCTTCATGTCCAGCGTGTTGCCGTTCTGGACAAACTGCACCTGGATCGATCCCCAGCTGAATGGGTAGGTCCATGTATGACTACCCGCATCCCAGTTGCGGCCGTTGTTGTTCTCGCCCCATCCATATTGCCCTGAGGAGAGCACATTACCACTTAGATCGGTCATCTTCATGTGCCAGATATGAAAAGCGTCGGAAGGGTATTGATTCAGGTCCTCCAGCACTACCCCGTTGTAGGAGAGTTGCTGTATCCCGCTGTCTCCATACGTCACCTTCAGGTCGGGCTGTGCCGCAACCTTCGCTTCGAAGGCAAGTGCAGCTGCACCTGCCAATGCTAGAACTGCAAATATTGCCTTGTGTCTCATAGCAACCGTTTCTTTCGAAATAAGTCACATCACCGAGATACCAGGGCCCGATTCTATAGCGTAAAAAGGCATTCGCTTGGCACAAGCAGGACGAACGCGTTGGAGCGGTATTGCCGGTCTCGCTCAGGACCTCCAACGGCCAGATGTTGCCATTAGGGGCTTTCGTGTGGCCAATTATAGGCCCTGGCAAAGACGGCCGCCTACGTGCAAAATAAATTGGGGTGAGTAAGGTCCCCAGAGAGGCAATTTGCAACATCGAACGGCACTCCGCTCTACGCGGTAGAGTCGAAGTCGGCACCTCCCGATCAAGCTCTCCCATAAACGTGCTGAGGGAGGCTAAACTCTTAGTTCAGGTAGGAATTCTAGGTTTGAAAGCAGCGGGAGAGAGCTTTCGAGCTGGTATACGGCATCCTAAGTGTTGATCGCGCGGAGCGAGATTTTCCCATAGAGGTTCTTTCATTGACCTACTCAAACTCCATCGACGTCTGTCCAACGCCACCTCAATGCGAATCGGCTCTGGCCCAGAAAGCCGCACTGGCCGCCGCTGACACCCTCATATTGCGGGGCCGCGAGTCCATCCTCGCCCATGCGCGCATGCTGGAGGACTTCGCTCGAACGACCGGCCAGTTCGCTGCAATGCATGGACTCCAATTTACCCTCGATCAAGAGTATGCTGCGCGCAAAAGCCCCGGTCTGGTTTGTTTCGTCAAGCGCCACGGCTCCGCGATTCCGTTATCTCTCGAGACACTGATCGGCTGTGTCCTCTTTTTCGAATACCGGATCGGCTCGTGGAATACGGGCCTGATCGCCACCGGCGATAGTTCGGGCATTCGAACCGTCTTTGGAACTCCAGGTCACCACGCCAACATTGCTGCCTTAGCAGCCAGTGTTCTGCTTCGCAGTGCCCACATCGTCCTCGTCACCTTCAGGCAGGACAAGGATCCCTTATCCAAAATCTCTTTTCCCTCGGGACTTTCCGGTCTTTGGACGACGCAGACTCGTGAAGTCCGCGACCATCTTCCTCTCCGTCATAGTTACGATGCGACCCTCGCTACGCTCGGCAAACGCACCCGTACACACTTACGCTACTACCGGAGGTACCTGGAGAAGCAGATTCCGTGTGACTTTGTTCCCGATGCACCCGCGTTCATCCTCCCACAGGAACTCGTTGCACTGAATGCCTCTTCGCTCGAGCCTATGCCACCGGAGAAGTTCGATCTACAGTACCGCGCTGCGACTCAGCAGCCCGGTGGTTTTGTATGCGGGCTGCGGGCTCGAGATGGTCGCTGGCTCAGCCTCGCCGGCGGTTGGCGTCAGCAGACAACCACCTTAATTCAATGGCAGACGAACGCTGCGGGCTTCGAAAAGTTTTCACTTGGGACAGCACTTCGTTCATTCATTATTGAGTATGAGATAACCCTAGCCACTACACGGCTTTGCTTCTACGGTGGCACCTCGCATTCCATGCACCATGCTTTTCCCGCAGAGCATGTTGTCGATCTCGTCCTGCGCCGACGTTCTCTCTTGGCATTTTTGGTAGCAAGCCAAACGCCTATTGCCGCCGAGAGAAGCCGGGCACTTACCGAACGGGGAAATTTCCTTGTGGAAGCTCTCCGCAATCGCAATCTTGAATGGCTCCCCTTGTCCGCGGCTACGTCCCGTCGGCTCCAAAATTTCTGATAGCTGACCGATCGCTTCCCCTCACAATTCGATCAGAGAGCTCTAGTGCAAATATTTGAAAAGCAGGAAGCATGCCGAAGGAGATAGCCATCATGAGCGGTACGGCATTTCAGAGCGCAGGTGCAGCTTGGCCTTTAGGACGTAAGCTTCTTGGGCGAATTGGCCTTTTTGAATACGGCGGAGCCGTTCGACGCCGGCTATGCAATATGATGGCGTAGTCGAAGTTCTTGAAGCCGGACATTGCTATGATTCGGACTTGATACTCCGATGCTCCTGTTCAATGAGATTGTTCAGGTATTTCGACGATCGCAGTTTCGTATGCTTCCACGCCTTTTCGCTCAGCATCTCACGCACCGCTCGATGCGACGCGACATAGCCATCCAGCGTGATCCTAAATAGGAGCACGCCCTTGGGTGCGGAGTGCTTGCGGAAGAATGCCTTGGCTGCGGCTGCGTCACGATTCGGACTCAAACGGAAGTCGACTGTATTGTCATCCTATCCACGGCACGATATAGGTAAACCCGTAGGCCGCGCACTTTCAGGTAAGTCTCGTCACCCGCCAGGAGAAATATGATTCTGAGGTAGAACTCGAACCTACGACCGTTCGGTCAAAAGCGGAGCGTACGGCAGGAGAACATTTGTTTCATCAAGATAGTTCGGACCCGCTACGCCAGTTAGCGGTCTAAGATCTACGCCACACGCGTGCAAGTAACATCAAAACTTGATCATGGCCATAAGAATCCGCTCTCCACACAAAGGCCGAATACGTTACAGGAAGTCCAAAGCCCTCTGCGCCGATACGGCAAGAGACTCCTAGAGTTCCTGGGGGTATGCGAGGCCGATCGCAACTCGGGCATGATCGAGGATGCTCATCATCTGGCGCGACATGTCGTGTGTGATGATTGGGCTCTCGGTGCGGCTGCTGCGCAGGAGATCGCAGAAGTGACCGACTTCATAGTTGAACCCAGTGGATTCAAAGGGTTCGTCAAGTTCTACGGTGCGTCCATCGACGTACCGGATGGTCGCATGAACGGGGTTCCACCACTTGCTCGGGATTACGACATTTCCTAATGGCCCGGCGAGCAAAGCGTCGCCCTCGCCGTGGAGCCCAAGACCGCAATAAAGCTGGGCCATCCCGTTGAGGTGCTTGGTTTGCAGCGCGGCAAACGTGTCGACGCCCGTTGGGCCTATTTGGCCGAAGGTCTGGACTCGTTCTACAGGGCCGAGCCAGTCGAGCGCGAGAAAGGCTTCATAGGGGCCGATGCCGAGGAGGCTGCCGCCACCCAAATCCAAGTTGTAGATCGGATGGTTCAGCGTGATATCGGCGATGGAGGACCCTGCACGGACGAAGGCAACTTGTCCGATTGGATCCTGCTCAAGATGTTCCCGGAGCCTGCGGTAAAGAGGGAAGAATGGAGGCTTCATTGCTTCCATGAAGAGCAGGCCTCGTATGCTCGCAGCGGCCAACACCTCCTCCAACTGTTGTCCATTCAGCATGGACGGCTTCTCGCAGAGCACATGCTTCCCGGCTCCGAGGGCCGCAAAGGCGTAGGCATGATGACTGTCGGGGTGAGTGGCAATGTACACGGCGTCGATAGGACTGTTCAACATCTGCTCGAGTGTGCAAGTGGTCGCTCCGCCGAAGTGCGCCGCAAAAGCCTCGGATACCTCATGCTTGCGGGTCCATACAGAGGTGAGCTTTGCTCCAGTCACATGCCTGAGTCCGGCCGCAAAGCGCCCTGCAGAATCGCCTCCGCCGATCACACCCCACCTCACCACTCCAGGCATCCTGGCCCCCATTCGCTGACTATTTTCCGGCACATTTTTATTCTGTTGCATGCGGTCCGAACCAGTGCCCATCCATTCAAATTTACTCCAACGTTGTTCCCGAGAAATCGGAGTAGCAGAAGGTTCCAAGCGACGATAGCCGCGAAGATCGACTCATTGCCAAGGGCAAAGTCGCAACCGAGGAGGTTTGGCCGCTGGGTGGGGCTATGGCTGTTTGGGATTGGGGCGGTAGGTTTACCAGATGTATTCGAGGGGCTTCGGGTACCGAACCGTCTCGGCAGACAATAACGGATCAAGCGAGGCCGAGCGCCGATCGGAGCCTGGCTGGATCGACTAGCTCGCTCCGTTGCAACGGCATCAAACCTTCCATCATGGGTTTCCCACTAGGGATCACCGACCAGGCTGCGCCCTAGACGAGTTTGCCCGGCGTAATGGATAAGATGGGCTCCGGTGAGATCGTCTCTCAGGTAGGGCAGAAGCATGGTGGACGACGGCGCGCCAGGCCTGACTCCAGCAGCAGATCGTGTCACACCGCGAAGACTTTCTGGGGTTCACACAAGCGGTGGGTGAGAAAGATCGCCGCACCGCCCAAGCACATCTGGTGGTTGATCATCCTTCCCATCCTGTGCCCGTTTTCCTGAATGATGGGCGATCGGCCGCGAACGGCCGGGTGTACCTAGGCGGTCCGGGGATGAGCAGACAATGATTCGAGCTTTGGTGAACGATGTAAACGTGATGCTGGACAGCCATATCCGCGCTCAGATGATCCTGGCCTCTTTGACACTAGTGGCATACACGGCCGCTCAGCACCATGCGTCCCTATGCGTTCGTTCCTGGACCGCTAGCGGGTCTGGCGGAGTTGTTCCTTTTATGAGTCCTGCGATCGCGGCAGCTGCGGTGCTGCTGATCGCCTTCTCCGCTGGCTACAAGCACATCTCGTTCCTGCTAGTGTTCCTGGGTATTTGGAGATTGCTCAGGCCTACTTCTATGCGCCCCGCACCATGGCAAAAAACACTGGAGAGTAATCCGCTCGCTCAATCTTCGGTGTCCTTGCGGGTGGTGAGATCGCGACGTAGTGAGCTCTAATCTCTGTTCCTTTGATCGCTTTGGAACGATACACCACAGTCTGCCCGTTGTCGTCGTTGGCTGGTTTCTGCTACACGCAGTTCACCGATACGTTTCAGGAAGCGAACGGGCTGCTTTATACCAACCGCACACCGAAAATTCCACTGGATGATGCTGCGCTGGCAACCAGCGGCTCCACGCCGGAGGAGAAAGACCTGTCGGGGCTTCTCTGGCGACGGAATCGCCTCGAACTTCAGAAGTAGCCCCGAGGTCTTGGAAAGGGATGTAACTCGTCCGGTCAGGTGGCTGCCTGGGCCGAGGCCGGGGCGCTGCCAAGCATCTTCGCCGGAATCTGTATGCTGAACTCCGCGGCTTCATCATCGGCGATGGTGCGATACATATGCAGCGCCTGTGCAACTACTTGGTCCATGTTCAAGTAGCGATAATTCGCGAGCCGGCCGCAGAAGTACACACCTGTGGTCGCTGAAGCTAACGCGCGATAGCGTTCGTACAGTGCTGCATTTTCCGGCCGCGGCACTGGGTAATAAGGCTCGCCGTCGTCGATTGGGTATTCGTAAACGATGCTCGTCTTTTCGTGCTTTTGGCCGGTGAGGTGTTTGAATTCGGTTATCCGGGTGTAGTCGTGCTCGTTCGGGTAGTTCACCACCGCTGCCGGCTGAAACTGCTCCGTGTCATGCGTCTGATGCTCGAACCGAAGTGAGCGATATGGCAATGGGCCGAACCGATAGTCGAAGAACTCGTCGATCGGTCCGGTGTAAACGACTTTGGCGCAGGGGTAGCTGCTCATCACCTCGCGATAGTCGGTGGAGAGCACTACGTTAATAATGTTTGGGTGGGCCAACATGCGCTCGAATAAGCGGGTGAAGCCCTCCAACGGCATCGCTTGAAAGATGTCGGAGAAGTAACGGTCATCGCGATCGAAACGCACGGGGATGCGGCCCGCGACGCAACTGTCTAGTTCAGAAGGATCAAGTCCCCACTGCTTTCTCGTATAGTTTCGGAAAAACTTCTCATAGAGCTCGCGGCCCACACGTGAGACGACGATGTCTTCGGAGGTGCGGATCCGGGTCCGAGGTTCAGCACGCCCCGCGAGAAACTTCTCCATAGCGGCGGAGTCGAGATTTAAATCATATAAACCATTAATGGTGTCCAGATTAATGGGGATGGGTAGGAGCTTGCCGTCCACCTGCGCAAGGACCCGGTGCTCGTAGGGCCGCCACTCGGTAAAGCACGAAAGGTAATCGACAACTTTTTGGGAGGATGTGTGAAAGATGTGCGGACCGTAGCGGTGAACGAGAACACCATCCTCGTTGTAGAAGTCATAGGTGTTACCCCCGATGTGCGGGCGCTTGTCGATGACCAAAACTCGCTTTCCAAGTTGCGATGCCAGTCTCTCTGCTACGACTGAGCCTGCAAAGCCCGCTCCTACGACGAGGTAGTCGAATGGATCGCCGGGCGCACTCGAGAATTTACGGCTGGAGCGCAATCTAGAAATGGCCGGGACATCCTTGCTCTTACGATTTCTGGCCGCGTCAATTTCGGCCCTCATTGCGGCCCATGTGAGATCCCAGGAGGACTGAGCCAGCTTGCGCTCGACACGCTGGGTCCATTCCGCGTCATGGTCTGCGGAAATCGCACGATCAAGCGCAGTGGCAAATTCTGAAGCGGTGCCGGCAATCTCAACCAGGCCCGGCATCCCGTAGTCCGTGACGACATCCCTGATGGGCGTCGACACGACGCGCTTACCAGCGGCAAGGTACTCGGGTGTCTTGGTCGGCGAGATGAAGCGCGTCGAATCGTTCATCGCGAACGGCAAAATAGCCGCGTCCCAACCAGCAAGATAATGCGGTAGTTCCGGGTAGGACTTACTGCCGAGATAGTGGATGTTCGATGCTGTCGGGAGTTGTGCCGGGTCGATCTTGACGACTGGCCCGAGAAGAACGAAATGTACGTGAGGGCGCAGACGAGCAACTTCTGAAACGAGTGCCGAGTCAAAACGCTCGTCTACTACACCGAAGAAACCAACACGCGGATTGGGAATGCACGCCTGGTCGGACGGGTCAGACTGAACCGTCAGCGCCTGTGCGAAGTGCGGTACGTCGATCGAGCTCGGGAAAGCATGCACGTTGGAGTGTTTCGAGCGCTTCGCCTGATAGATGGATTGGCCACCCGTGAAGATGACATCCGCTACGCGGAAGAGCTCTTTCTCTCGATCGATAAGCTCTGGCGGCGCGCCGAGAAATGCCGAGAGTTCGTCCATGCAGTCGTAAACCGTCACGCGCGGATGCAGGTGCGCAGTGAAGCTAAGCGCCATCGGCGTGTAAAACCAGCTATCAAAACGTTCAAGGCAGCAGTCGGACAGGAAGCGATTGAGCAGCCGCCGCTGACCCTCGATGGGGTCTTCTCCGTGGTTGAAGTGCGGCCTGATGACAGTGACGTCCGGCGTCTGTTCGGCTGGCAGGAACTCGAGCGAACCGCCGTAGCATTTCCGGGATTTTGAATCGGCGACCTCATGGAACCACGGCTCCTCCCAGAAGTAAACATGCCGGGATTGCGCGGCGCGGGTGAGTAGATGCTGCGGACGCTGCGTCACGAAGTGCCAACGCAGGTGAGAAAACACCAGTAGAGCGGGCTCTTCGGCAAGGTGGACTGCCGACGGTTGAGAGTCTTCCGTGCTTGACTGACCGCCCATGTGGATGTTCGAAGGCGCCTGACTCCTGGTGAGTCCCGAGAGCTCCTTGCACTGCTCTGCTTCTTTCGACCGGTTCCTCTTTTTATCTTCCTGTGTCGTGCCGATGAAAGAGTTTTTCTGAATAGACATGTGCGTGCCCCTGTCCACTGTGATGCAAGATGCGGCAGAATCGTCACCGCGCTGCGAAGCATGTGCGGGGAGGGCGACGCGCTCATACTTCCAAACAACGCGCCCCCGACATTGGGCATCTAATTGTGAGAGGGTGCGAGGAGAAAAGCATTGAGAGAGCGATCCGCTCTTGAGTTGTGGGGTGGCGTGGAATGCACCATCAACCGCGTCGGCGATGTGTATTACGATCAACTCGCCTCATCCGGGCATCGAGAGCGGGTGGGGGAGGACTTGGACCTCTTCGCCGGTCTGGGTTTGAGAACGTTGCGCACTGCCGTTCATTGGGAATACTCCGAGAAACAGAGCTGGAGTGCGAGCCACCGCGTGTTGAGAACGATGGATCGGTTGGGACTGCAACCCATTGTTGGCTTGCTGCACCACGGCAGTGGGCCGCCGTCAACGAGTTTGTTAGACCCTGAGTTTCCGCAAAAATTTGCCGCCTTTGGTTTGGAAGTAGCGCAGCGATACCCATGGGTTATCGACTACACGCCGATCAACGAGCCCCAGACGACTGGCCGTTTCGCTTGCCTGTACGGCCACTGGTTCCCGCACCATCGTGCGATGCGTAGCTATGTTTGCGCGCTTTTCCATCAGATGAAAGGGATTGTGCTTGCGATGGAGGCGATTCGCTCTGTTCAGCCGAACGCGCGGCTGATACATACTGAAGATGGCGGCGCTTTCTTTTCGACGCTCGGCCTGGAATCGTTTCGCATCGAGCGCGAGCATCGCCGGTGGCTTGGGCTCGATCTGCTTTGCGGCCGCGTGACCTCGCACCATCCGCTTTTCGATTTTCTGGTTTGCCAAGGACTGCAGAAGCAGGAAATTCACTGGTTCGCTGAGCGCCCCTGCCCGCCCTCGATCATCGGCCTCAACTACTACGTGACGAGTGACCGTTTTCTTGACGACCGCCTATCGCTCTACCCGGACCATTTCCGAGGCGGAGATTCGGGCGATGAACCGCTAGTGGACGTTGAGGCCGTTCGTGTTCGTCCCCAAGGTATTGCCGGAGCGAAGCAAGTGCTTACGGAGGCGTGGAACCGATACAGGTTACCGGTCGCGATCACCGAGGCTCATCTTGGCTGCGTTCCTGAGGAGCAGGCACGGTGGCTGGCCGAGATCTGGCACCAGGCGGAATGCGCGCGAGCGGCGGGTGTCGACGTGCGAGCGGTAACCGCCTGGGGGCTGCTTGGACTTTACGACTGGTGCCACTTGTGCACGCGAGACGCCGGCACGTACGAGCCCGGTGTGTTCGACGTCTCTAGCGGCAGCCCCGTTGGAACATCTCTTACGGAAGTGGTGAAGCAGCTTGCAAGCGGAAAGTCGCCGCAGCACCCGGCGCTCGAGTCGCCAGGTTGGTGGCACCAGGAATCGAGGCTTACGATTCCGCCACCTGGATACGTTTGCTGATCTGGAGATTGTCCTCAAGGGGAGGTGCTCTATCAGTGGGAGAGCGGCTTCAGCCAACTTAAGTAACGAACGATTGTGTGGCCCCTCGCTTCTATTGCTAAACATGAATTTGCGCGGCCCGCTCCAAGTTTCAACGAGCGGATTGCCGACTAACCTGAAATGTATCGGCCGCATACATTTGCGCAGACCAACCCTGTCACTCTCACTTTTTCGCGTGCGACAAGGCGGCGGACCTCTGTTGGACCGGCAGCTCCTGGCCAAGATGGAATGCGCCGCGCTCTTTTCCCCATTTAGTAAATGCAGCCTTGAAGGGCTCCTTCCGAGTACGGGTTTTGAGAGCGCCGGGTTCAGCCGTTGTGCCATCTCCTTGTTCGCCAGCAGACCTGTCAGGAAACATCGACCCTCAGTAGCAGCTGGGCTGTAGATGTAGGAAGCCCGAATGCGACGGCGATCTCGGCGATCTCCTGCTCGGACCCCAGATACCGCTCCTTCGTCTGGATCGACGAGTTCCCCAGCAGGAACTTGATCTGCTACAGATCCCCGCCGTTTTTCCGGAATAGTTAGGCAGGTGCTTGCGGAGGTCGTGGGCGCCGAAGTGCTCGATCCCTATCTGCTTCGACGACTCTTCACTAGACCGCCCGGTGGCTCAGGCTGTCGCGATCGATCTTCCCGCTCTTTGAGATCGAGCGGAGCGCCGGCCATCCTCGATCTCGGCCGCGATGTCCAGGCCTTGACACCGTACTTGACCGAGATCAGACGGCGACGTCCGGATGGCCCGGCCTTTGCGGCGTCACCTCAAGAAGGTGCGAGAGTCAGCCAAACACGGTCAATTCTAAAAGCCGGAGCGAGGTAAATCCGGCCAAACCGGGCTGGTCAGTTGAATAGTCCAGATGAGACCACCCTGATAGAGCGGACCTTGTTCTTTGACGAAAGCCGGAGCTTGCCCTCCGATGATCCAAATCTGAATGTCCGGCGGCTGCCTACCGATCAGTGGCGCTACCATGCCCGCTACGCCTCCAAGCCAGATACACCGGAGACAAAAGTGTCCATGTCGTGGCTGTATGTGGTGGTTGGTGATGAGCTGGAAGTGACCGCGTTGAGAGAAGACTGCAGTTTCATCATCAACCGAACCATCCTTGAAACGGAAGATCAAGCGGGAGATCTCCCGATCGCCGTGGACCACTTGGAAGAGATCACCCACCGCAAGCACGCTGCCATCTTTCGAACGCAGCGCGAGAAAGCCATGGACGGTTCCCTCCACACGCCGCACGGGTATGGGCTCCGCTGGCGCACACTGTTGCAAGACACAGATCAGTAAGGCGGTGAATGACCACCGGAGACGTTCTGCCGGAGAGCCTTTC
>Ga0193716_1000327_pt1 | contig 30165 bp, 28 predicted proteins | sample U2c1metaG_FD_145901 | JGI IMG/M metagenome (GOLD analysis project Ga0193716, IMG submission 145901) | Soil microbial communities from a riparian zone of the East river system, Colorado, United States - U2c1 | ecosystem: Environmental > Terrestrial > Soil > Riparian zone | place: USA: East River...
GCATGCCGGCCAGGATGATATGCAGCACGCCGGTGGGGTCGTTCTGCTGGACGACGGCGTTGTTGCCCAGCGGCGGGAACAAGGTCGGCTGGCCAACGGCGTTCTCCAGATGGCAGGCCGTGCAGGCGTCGGAGAATATCGCCGCGCCGCGCTTCATCGCCGCCCCGTCGGCGGCCGCGACGTCCACGTCCGGGCTTGCCGGAAGGGATTTGAGGTACACCGCAATGGCGTGGCGGTCTTCATCGGTGATCAACGAGGTTGAATAGGTCACCACGTCGCCCATCGGCCCACCGGCAGACGAATGCTTGTTGCGACCGGTCTTCAGGTACTCGGTGATGTCATCCACGCTCCAGCGTCCCAGGCCGGTGCGCTGGTTGCCGGTGAGGTCCGGCGCAACGAAGGCATCCAGTACGCCACCCTCAAGATCATGGCCCTTCTTGTCGGCGCCCAGCAGGTTGCGGGCGGTGTGGCATGCGCTGCAGTGCCCGGCGCCGCGCACCAGGATCGCACCGCGACTCCACTCGGGCGGTGCGTCGGCGGGCGCTTGCGACTTCGGTGCGTCGTGCAAGGCAAGTACGTTCCAGAACGACACCATGAAACGGATATTCATGGGGAAGAGAAGATCGTTATCGGGCGGCTTGTACGCCACCGGCTTCGTCGTCTTCAGGTAGGCAAGCAGCGCGTCGTCGTCGGCGCGCTCCAGATTGCGAAACCATGGGTATGGGAAGGCAGGATAGAGATGCTGCCCGCGCCCACCGATGCCATCGTGCATGGCTTTGTAGAACTGATCCGGCGTCCAGTTGCCGATGCCGTTGGTGGGGTCGGAGCTGATGTTCGAGGAATAGATCACGCCGAAGGGCGTGTTCAGGCCCAGTCCGCCGGCGAATGGCTCACCGCCCGCCCGCAGGTGGCACGACAGGCAATCGCCCATGCGCACCAGGTACTGCCCGCGCCGCAGTTGCTCGGCGTTGGGCCCGTCGGCGATGGGCTGGGTGATGATCTTGGCAGCCGCTACCGAAGTAACAGGCCCTGATGGCAGCGCGGCCGCACGGCCAAGGCTCCAGGCCATGAACGCACCGGCAACGATACCCAGCACGATCAGTACCAGTACGACACGGATAAGGGTTCGCATGGCATCTACGCCTGTACCAGGGGGCCAGGATGCTTCAGGTATTGCTGCACGATCGCCTGCGCCGATAAGTACGCCAGCGCCGCCACGGTGGCCGTGGGGTTGTAGCCTGCGTTCTGCGGGAAAGCGCCCGCGCCCATCGAGAACACATTGGGCACGTCCCAGCTTTGCAGGTACTTGTTCACCACGCTGTTGGCCGGGCTGTCGCCCATGATCGCGCCGCCGGTGTTGTGCGTCGTCTGGTAGGGCACCACGCTCCATGAACCGACGCGCCGGTTAAGCTTGATCTCGCGCGGATTCATCGCCTTGGCGATCTCCGCGGCGCGGTCGGTAAGGAAGTCGGACATCTTGTGTTCGTTGTCGGTGAAATCGAACGTCATGCGCAACATCGGCCGGCCGTGGATGTCGCGGTAGGTTGGATCCAGGTCCAGGTAGTTGCCGCGATGGCTCATGCACGAGCCATGCACGCTAAGGCTGAAGGAACGCAGGTAATTCTTGGCCGCCGCATGCTTCCAGGCCTTGCCCCACGCAGGCGTGCCCGTGGGGGTGTAGATCATCTCGATGGGGCGGCCGCCGGTGATCATGCCGGCGATATAGGCGCCGCCGATGAAGCCAAGCCCCGAATGATCGAAGTTGTCGCCGTTGAAATCATCGACCACCGTAGCCAGTGCGCCGGCGCCGATGAAGGGATTGATCAGCTTGTCGTCGAAGAACACATTCACCGACGACATGGTCTGGTAGGCGTAGTTCTTGCCCACCACGCCCTTGCCCGTGGCGGGGTCATACGGCGTGCCGATGCCCGACAGCAGCAGCAGACGCACGTTCTGCAGGATGTACGACGACAGGATCACGATATTCGCGGGCTGGAAGAATTCCTCGCCTGCGCTGTTCACGTACGTCACGCCGGTGGCCTGCTTCTTGTCCGGCGACAATTCCACTTTCAGCACCTCGCTCTCCGTGCGCAGGGTGAAGTTGGGTTTGGCCATCAGGTAGGGCAGTAGGGTGGTCTGCGGGCTGGCCTTGGAATAGTTGCCGCAGCCGAATTTCTCGCAGAAGCCGCAATAGGTACACGCACCCAGCTGCGAACCGAAGTTGTTCACGTAGGGCTGGGATAAATTTCCCGTGGGATGGGGAAACGGATGCCGCCCGAGTTCCGCCGCCGCCTTGCCGAACAAGGTCGGCCCATACGTCTGCGGCATCGGCGGGGTGGGATATTCCGCGGAGCGGGAACCTTCGAACGGGTTGCCGCCCGGCTGGATCTGGCCGTTCAGGTTGCCAGCCTTGCCACTTGTACCGCAGAGCACGTCGAAGGTGTTGTAGTGGGGTTCCAGGTCCTCGTACGTCACGCCCCAATCCTGCACGGTGAGGTCGTAGTCGGTGACGGACTTCTTGCCGTAGCGTTGCTCGTTGTGGCTTTTGGTCAGGAAGTCCGATGGCAGGAATCGCCAGATCTGCCCATTCCAGTGCACCCCGCCACTGCCCACGCCTGTTCCCAGCAGGAACGAACCCAAGTGGCGCATCGGCAGTGCCGTCTGGCTGGTGTTGTTGCGGATAGTGAGGGTGTCGTCGGCTACGTTCTGGAACAGGTGGTGCCGCCACATGTAGCGCAACTCATCCTGCGCGAAGCCGGTGGCGAAGTCGGTGGAGGTGTCGCGCCAGGGCCCGCGTTCGAGCGCAAGCACTTCAAGCCCGGCATCGGCCAGTTGCTGGCCCATGATGGCGCCTGTCCAACCGAAGCCGACGATCACCGCATCAACGGGTTTGAGGGTGGTTGCCATGCTCAGGTCTCCGAATTCCAGCCAGGACGGCCCTTGAAACCCACGGGCGGGAAGGGCACCGGTTCGCCGTGGCGACTGACCCATTCGCGGTAGTCGTAATGCGCGCCGGGAAAGCCGATCATCTTCCAGGCAGCCATGTCCTTGTTGCCGCCGTAGATGGGGTCGGAGAAATATCCCTCTTTGGTGTTCTGCAGCAGCATGGCGAAGAAGGCCTTGGCGTCAACGCCGTCTTCCAGTTGCACCTTGCCCGCTTCGAAGTCCTTGAGCAGCGCGTCCCGCTCGTCTTCGGACAACTTGGCGAAGTCCGCGCCGCTATGGTTGGCGTGGGTGTATTTGTTGATGGCGCCGATCGCCGCGCGATACATCTGCGCAGGCGAAAACCGGCTCTGGTAACCCTGCTCGGGTGCACCCTTGGCCCACGGGCCGCCGAGGTAATAGTGATCGCCACGGCCGAAAGGGCCGGCCAATTGCCGGTCGAGGAAGAACGGTACGTTGGCTTCGACGGCGCCGGGGCCCACTTCATCGTTGGGGATCAACCGGCCGACGGCGGCTTCGATGAATTCCCGTTCGGCGGGCGTGAAAAACTTGAAGTCGGTACCGGAAACACCGGGCGGTGCATCGGCCAGGCCTTCCTGCCATGGCACGCCGCCCTGGTAAGTTCGGGGCGGTGCACCCAGCTCGCCATCGTGAATCTTGGCCCCCAGGGCGCCGGCGACTCCGGCAGTGGCGGCAACGGCACTTCCCAGGAGGAAATGCCTGCGGTCGAGCTTGGGCTTGTCCATCGAACATTCTCCGGAAGTCTCGCTCCCCTGCGGGCGGGATCACGAGTGTCGCGGTTATGCGTGGCCTGGCGCTTGTATAAAACGTATCGAATGTATCCCTAATTATCGATGGGTGGAATGAGACTTTTGTGTAGGTCCCGAGAGCGTAAGTTCTTGCGATTTCATGTCCATGTCGGGCGGAACTAGGTACGCCCGGGCCGCCGTACGGTGCGCACCGTCCCTTTATTTCCCCCGCCACAGAAAAACCGCTCGCCACCATCGGATTCCAGCCCCGAAACGCGCGCACCCGCGGGCATTTCCAGGGTTTCCAGCACTTCGCCGGTATTCGCATCGACGTGCCGTAGTTCGCTCATATCGTTTTCAAGGGTGGCGTGCCATAGCTCACCGTCCACCCAGGTGACGCCGGTAACGAAGCGGTTGGATTCGATGGTGCGCAGTACCGCGCCGGTATCGGGATTCACCTGGTGGATCTTCCGGCTCTGGTACTGGCCGACCCAGAGCGAGCCCTCGGCCCAGGCCAGGCCCGAATCCCCACCGCCGCCGGGAGCGGGAATGGAGGCAAGTATCCGGCCGGTAGTGGGGTCGATCTTGTGGATGCGATCTTCGGCGATCTGGAACAGATGCTCGCCGTCGAAGGCGGTGCCTGCATGGGCCGGGACGTCGATGGTGCGTCCGGTTTTCCCGTTTTCAGGATCAAGCGCCATAAGCTTGTCACCCGAAGCAAACCAGACCTGCTTGCCGTCGTAGGTGACCCCGTGGACGTCGTGGACGCCCGGGAAGGGACCGTGTTCACTGATGATGTTGGCTGTTGATCGTTTCATGTTCCCATCCTAGTCACCGGGCAGGGGAGAAGGGAGTAACAAGGTCGTCGTGAAACCGGGCAGCGGCGGAGTCATCCAGCGGCGCGCGCGGCCGCCACCGAATGAATGCACCATGCCGGACGCTGCCAAAGCGTCCAGCGACCGCTGCACGGTACGCTGGCTGGCACCCAGTGCAAGCGCCAGTGCCGAGCTCGACCACGACTCGCCGTCGGCAAGGAAGGCCAGCACCTCGCCGTGCTTGCCTTCCACTGGCCGCGCCAGTACCACCACCTCGCTCGCATCATGCGATTCGAGCACGAAACCGTCCGTGGTGGCATTCACCTGGGCCAGGGTGCCAAGCATGGCGCGAAGCCGTCCGATCTCGACACGCAGGCGGGCGCGATGGGTTTCATCGGCATACTTCGCGCGGAACGCACGTGCAATCAATGTATTCCTCGGCACGTCACCGGGCCAGGCTTCGGCCAAGGCGCGGAGCAGGGTGAACAGCACCGGACGTGTCGCCAGCGACACGGCTTCGTCCGCATGGCGAACGACATGACGGCAGGCGTCGATCACCAGGCTATCTGAAGCAAACAACGCTTCGACGTCGCCAAGCAAGAGGGTACGTTCGAAGTCGCGGGAAACGAGGCGCGCGGCCGGCAGGGTGAGTAGCCGCGATGCCGCTTCCACCTCCGCCGTAAGTGCAGGAATGCCCGCCAGGCGGGCGTTGACCGCCGCCCTGGCAAGCGCCTCGTGTGCGACGCCGGCATGTACGCGGCGTATGGCGATTCCCGCCACTACCAGCGCATGCGCCGCCATCAGCGCGGGAGGGAAGGAAGCGGGGTCAAGCCCGGCAAGTGCACGTTCGGCATCGTCCAGGTGTCCGACCAGCAGCAGCCGGCGGACTGTGAGGTAGCGCGCGTACTCGGCGTTCATGATGTCGCCGTGCGACTGAAGCGTTGCCTGCGCTGCGTCGAGCCTGTGGGTTGGCCAGGCCAGGTCCCGCGAGGCCAGCGCCACTTCAGCTTCCGCCACCACGCATCGCGCGCGGGCCACGGCTTGCTTCGGACCAAAGGCGCGCGCGGCACTTTGCAACAATGCCTTCGCCTTGGGGAAGTCGCCAAGCTGCGCCATGGCGATGCCCCGCAACGCCAGCGCCGGTGGATCGTTGCGCAAGGCGACGCGATTGAGCGCGCCCAGCGGATCACCTGCCGCCAGGGCACGCCCGGCAGCGGTGATCAGCGAGTCCATCATGTGAAACCGACCACGGCTACCCCAAACGTTTCGAGCGTTGGGGCACCTTACCCGCCTGCGCGCGGAGAGGTAAAGCCGGTGATGGTGAAGAAGGCCACTTGCCGCGTAAGGTCCTTGGCCAGTTCAAGTGTCATCCGGCTCGCAGCGCTTGCTTCTTCCACCAGTGCGGCATTCTGCTGGGTGACGTCGTCGAGTGTCGCCACGGCCGAGGCCACCTGGTCCACGCCCGCGGATTGCTCTCGCGAGGCGGCCGAAATCTCGGCAATCAGATCGGCGACTTTGCGTGTACCCATCTCGATGCTGGCGAGCGAGGCACCGGTGTGTTGCACCAGGTCGGCGCCCATAGCCACCTTCTGGGTGGTATCGGCGATCATGCTCTTGATGTCACGTGCTGCCCTGGCGCTTCGCTGGGCCAGGTTCCTGACCTCCGACGCCACCACGGTAAAGCCGCGCCCCTGTTCACCCGCCCGCGCCGCTTCCACGGCTGCATTGAGCGCCAACAGGTTGGTCTGGAAGGCTATCTCGTCGATCAATACCGCGATCTCGCTGATGTCCTGGCTGGCCGCACTGACGTCGCGCATCGCTGTCACGGCCTGCTGGGCAACGCCGGCCCCGGAACGGGCGTCAGAGCGCAGTGTGTCGGCAAGTGCTTGCGCGGTGATGGCGCCCTCGGCGTTCTGGCGGACGGAAGCTGCCATTTCCTCCATCGAAGAAGCCGTCTCCTCCAGGGAGGAAGCCTGCTCCTGGGTGCGCTGCGACAGATCGTCGTTGCCCTGGGAAATGTCCTGGGCCGCCATAGTGACCTGCTCGGAACTATCGCGAACCTTCGAGACGATCTGGGTAAGTTTGCGCTCCATGTCCACCAGCGAATGAAGCGTATCGGTGAGCTCGTCATCGCCTTCGATGTCCACGACATTGCCGAGCGATCCCTGGCTGATGGCCGACGCCAGGGCACGGGCCTGCGACAGCGGCCGCATCACGCTGCGTACCAGAAACCATCCGGCGATGATAAGCAGGAGTACGCCGGCGCCAAGCACGCCGGCCACCATATATACGGTACGTCGGTAGCGCGCCTGTGCAACGGTGAACTGATCGCTTGCCTGGCTTTCGTTCATCTTTACGATACCGCTGATGCTGGTCTGCTCGGCGTCGAAGGCGGGCGAGAGAGTCGATACCAGGAGCTGCTTCACCTGCTCTGTGCGGCCTTGTTCAAGATTGGTCACTTCCGTGGCAATCAAGGGCGTGGTGACCGATCGATAGCGCATGAAGTCCCTGGCCTTGGCGCGTTCTTCCTCGGAACTTACCAACGCGGGGTAATAGGTATTCCATTTGGCATCCATGTCCGCGTTAGTGGCGGCAACCGTTGCCAGCGCCTGCTTGGCCGCGTCGGTCGTTCCGGCCACCAGCGAGCGATTGAAAGCGAGCCTTAGTTGCAGCACGTCAGCACGCACATCCGAAGCATAGACAACCGGTTCGAGGTTCTGATGGAACATGTCATCGAGATCCCCGAAGGTGGTGTGCAGGGCCTCCAGCCCGACGCCCCCTACGGCCACTGCAATCGCAAATGCAGCAGCGATGGTCGAGGCAATCTTCAACTTAACCGTGTACCGCATTGAACACTCCCGTTGGTGATGGATGGGAGGTGATATCGGCGGAACTTCGGTGAAGCTTTAGCTTTAAGTTATGGAAAGCATTTGGAAAGGTTGCACTGTAACAAAGCGTCTAGCGACGGCTGGCGAGCACCCCGTCAAGTGCCAGTTGTGCCTTGAAGCCAGCCTTTTCGAGTCGTTTGGCCACTTCGTTGGGAACATCGCGGCCACTGGTGAGCTTGTTCGGGGAGCCCGTGTAGTGGAACAACCGGCCCCCGCGGCGCAGCACACGCGCCAGTTGATCGTAGAACGCTTGGGAATAGAGCTCGCCGGCGATGCCGAAGCGCGGCGGGTCGTGGAGCAGGGCGTCTACGGAAGAACTTGCGATCTGCGCGATCGCCAACGACACGTCACCATGGGAGAGTTCCAGGCGACCCCCGTTGGCAGGTGCGTCGGGATCGGGCGACCACGGGTTCAACGTGCGCAGCCACAGCACGTCTTCGTTTTTCTCGAACGATTGAATACTGGCCACGCCAGCCTCAAGGCAACACGCCGCGAAGTAGCCCAGTCCACCGCAGGTATCGAGTACGGCTTTGCCGCGGGGTTCGATCAGCGCCACTTTGCGCCGCGCATCGTCCATGGGCGATTCTTTCGATGTCGGCAGCATCTTGATGCCATCGATCTCGAACGTGGGCGCGCCCCATTCGGTGGGCACCAGTTTGATCAGGGATCCGGAGAATCGCGACACCGGTTCGAAACCCTCGCCGTCCCAGTAGTAGATCGTCCGGTCCCTGAGTTTGCCGGGGTAGGGGTAGTGCTGACCGCGCCATTGCCAGGTGTCGTGGTGAAGCACGGCGTCTGCCTGGGAGCGGCCAAGATCCAGGGAGCCGGTCCATGTGGTTGAGCCTGCCTCGCGCGCCGCGGCCAGGGCTTGGGCGTTCGGGCGTGTCAGCAGGGGGCCGGGATAGTGCGGCACGATGAAAACTCCGGGTACCGCACGCAATGACGGCAAAAAATAGGGAGTGCCATCGTAAGGGAAAAGGCCGTTGGCGTGTCCGGGCCCAGAAGCTTGACGGGCATCATGTTTAGACCAGTGGGTGGCTGGCAAGATTTGGGTGCATATAGCCCACTGCCAGGGTAAGCCCCCATGCCACGCATCGCAGCCAGCTTCGAGTCCATCAGCCGGGAAATAGAGCGGACCAGCGCGCTCCGCGATGCGGCCCTGCTCGCCGGATTCGAAGCGCTCGAACAACGCAACGTCTCCCTGGCCCAGATGGTGCTGATGGTATTCGGCGACCGGCGCCGCGCCGCGCAATGGATGAGCCAGCCGCAACGCGCGCTCGATGGGCGGACCGCCTGGCAGGCATTGATGGACGGCGACGAGGAAGAGCTGTGGGATGCACTCGAGCAGCGGCAAGGGGGTGCGGAGTTGGCATCGAGGTTGCGGGTGGAGGGCTGAGCACGCGCTCCCGTCCGAAGGTGGATGGCCTCGACTACCGCAGGAGTTACCTGCGATAGTTGACCACGAAGCTCAATCGGCTTTTGAGATAGGAGCTCATGCCTGCTCTTTTGTTGCGAAGGCTTGGAGAATGGATAATTGTTCTACGCATACCTGCCGAGAGTGCCGAACGTGAGCAGACCCAAGCTGTATTCGGGAACCAGGAACGCATCGAGCTGAGCCATGCGGGCATGGCTTGCCCTGCGCGCGGCAGGCATCGACTTTGAGGAAGAGATCGTTGACATCCGGCGGCCGCAGCGCTTCGCCAACCTCAAAGCCGTCGGCCGTTTTTCACCGCCAGCGATGGTACCCGTGCTGGTGGTCGACGGAATCGCGATCTACGACTCGCTGGCGATCATGGAATATGCGAACGAGGTGTGCGGGGGCCGCCTGATGCCTGCCGGGTTGATGCAGCGAGCCCAGGCAAGATCTGTGTTGGCTTGGCAACACGCCGGTTTGTCGAATACTTGCGCCCGTATTTCATTCGAGAGCGCCTTCTATCCGGAAAAACGGGCGCTTACCGCCATCGAGACGAGCGAATGCGAGCGTCTCTTCGGCGTTCTCGCCAGGTACCTTGCCGACAGTGGTGGCCCGTTTCTTTTCGGAAACCTGTCGCTGGCTGATCTGGTACTGGTGCCGGCCATCCTGCGCCTTGTCGCTCACGACCCGGTTGTCCCATCAAGGGACGCCATCGATGCCTGGATGCAGGCATTGCTGGCGATTGCCGACGTCAAGGAATGGATGCGGAACGCAAGTGTGCCGCCACCTATCTGGTCCGACGAGTACCTGGTTCCCGGGCAGCCGATCGACTTGCACATCGTCCCTGGCCCATTCGACGCTGCTTGAATCCTCTACCGCGCCGGCGCCACCAGCAGATGCTTTGCCAGCAGGCCATGCAGGTGCCCGATACCGCGGGCCAGGTGCAGGGTGCCGAACATCAGCAACACACCGGCCACCAGGCACAGCAAGAGTTGTGCGCCACCGGCGGTTGCATTGACGCCTAGCAGTTGGACATGCAGAAGACTCCACGAGTCGCGCGTCAGGTCGCCTGTGGCAAAGCCCGTCCAGATGGCCAATGGCGCGCCGATGAGACTGACGACCAGCGCGATCAGCGTCACAAAGATGGTGAAGTAGGCAATCCCCAGCGGCAACATCAGCAGGAAATAAATATGCGTGGACCAGATACGCGGGTCGGTGAACAGACCCTTGATCTTCGTCATCAAGCGATCGTCTCGGTTCGCGTACAGCGGGCGGCGCGGCATCCGCACACCCAGCATGGCCTCCACAAGGCGCCCTTCAGCCAGCGATAGCACGCGCACGATACCGAAGTACAAAATAATGATGGGAATGCCGATGATCAGTACCGAAAGCCCCAGCGACAACGACATGCCCACGGCCATCAACGTGAAATAGAAGATTCCCGTGGCGAGAGCCAGCAGCATGTAGAACAGTGCACCGTAGGTGCGGGAATCCGCCGCCACGCCGAAGAATTTTCCCCAGGGCGTCGTCCAGCGCGGAGCGGGCGGGCGTATTGCGGTCTGCACTTTGGCCTCGGTGTCGCGATAGATTTCGGCCACTTCGTCCGGTGCGCCGTAGCTGCCGGCGACCATGGCGATGATCTCCGCCTCGGATTTTCCGGGGTTCTCGCTCATCTCCGAACGCAGGTAATCCTCTGCATCGTAAAGGGCGTCCTGCACGAGTGCAGGATCGGAACCCTCAAGCGCGTTGCGCAATTGGTCGAGGTACCGCTTGATGGTCGTGGGATAGGGCGAAGCGGCAGTATTCATTTCACATCCTCAAGCGCGGTATCGACAAAGTCGCGGGTGGAATTCCAGGCAGAGGTCCAATCGCGCAGTGCCTCGCGGCCATTCGCATTGATCCGGTAATAACGTCGCGGCGGGCCGGAGTCGGAGGGTTCGACATGGCTGTCGAGCAAGCCGTTGCCCTCGAGCGTGCGAAGCACCGGATACAGCGCGCTCTGCTTGCCGATTAGCACGCCATCGCCGTTTCGCTCGAAGCGCTTGGCAATCTGGTAGCCATACATGGGCTCGTCCGCCGCAGCCAGGATGGCCAGCAGGGCAAGTGACACCGTGCCGGAACTGAGCTCACGCCTGAACTTTCGAAAATGCGCGTCGAGGTCGCCCATGTCTGATTTCCCTAGCTTGGGAATTAGACTAGTGTGAAGTTCAGTATAGTGAATGTGCTGATAGTCATGGCAGGCGCATGATTCAGGGGCAGGGAAACCCTGAGGAACACGTCATGACCAAGATCGAAAAAGTCATCTTTACAGGCAAGACCCACACCCAAGTCAATCGCGATCCCAAAGTACAGCGTGCTGATCACGACGTCGTCGACATCAAGCTGTCAACGCCGGGTGGCGAGGACTATGAGTTCAACGCCGTCGTGACCCACCCGACCGCTGAGCAGCTGTTCGCGGGCGCCTGGTCGGCTTGCTATACCAGTGCGCTTGGTGTGGCGGCCTCGCTGAAGAAGCTCACGCTTCCGGCTGATTCTTCCGTGGATATCGAGGTGGATGTGGGCCAGACAGGCCCAGGCTGGTTCCTCGGTGCCAGGTTCAATGTCCGTCTGCCAGGCATGGCACAGGATGTCGCCGAGGCCATCGTTCACTCGGCCCATCAGATTTGCCCCTACTCGAAAGCAGTAAAGGGCAACATCGACGTTGCCGTGAATGTGGTGACTACCTGATGCATTGCCAGGCCGGTTCGACGAGTGCCCACTGTGTCGAACCGGCTGTAGGAGAATCCCATGAACGTGTTGAACGTCGCGGCCGCGAGCCTGCTGGTCGTTGCAGGCAACCTGGTACCTCACACTGCACAGGCGCAGCAGACCGGAACCCACCGCACCGAGCTATCCAAGAACGACATCAGCATTCCCGGGTGGGAGGCTGTGCAAACGCCGCGGAAATCGGGACGTATATCGTTCCCAAGGGGAAGCCGCTGGTTGAATGGATAAAATGACGATGGAAAAAGTAACCCATAGGTTGCAAAATGAAACCTATGGGTTATATGATCGCCCCGATGGCCACCAGGCCAGCCATCGGGGGAAGGTCAGTGATCAATCAGAATTCAGACGAGCGCAGTGACAGGCTTGTTCGCCACGAGCGGCGCGGGCTGTGGCTTTGCCTGCTGGTGATCGTGCTACTTGGCGTGGTTGCCCTGCTGGCGGGGATGTCGTCGGATCCGGCCAAAACGCGCTACGCAGAGCGTTTAATGACCTTGATTCCCATCGTCATCTTCTTCGGTGCGATTTGGGTCAACCGGCTTCATCCCGGCGCGAAACCGGCCCAGATGAAGGAACAGCAGCGCGCGATGCTCAACGATGAGCTGCGGCTCGTCGCCTCGCAACACGCTTTCAAGGCAGGGTTCCTTTCAATGCTTGGCGCACAGGCGCTGTTTTGCCTGCTTTCCTTCGTATTGACCCTCTCGTGGTCGGCAGGGCTGCTTGCCGCCACCACCGTGACTCTGGGAACCGCGGTCTTTATCGGCGTTTTTCTCTTCTACGATCGAGCTTGATCCGTGGTCGAAGAGCGCCTTACCAATAGTTTGAAAGTCCATCGTGCAGCGTTGAATCTCACCCAGGCGGATTTGGCCGAGATGATCGGCACCACCCGCAAGTCGATCAACGCCATCGAAGCCGGACGCATGGTCCCCTCGACGTTCCTCGCGTTGAAGCTCGCCCGCGCCTTGAATCTCCAGGTTGAGTCGATATTTGCGCTCAGCGTTGTTTGACGGGCAATCGCCGCGCAGGGCTAGTTGGGCCAGCCAATAAAAAGCCGCCCCGGCAAAACACCGGGGCGGCTTGAGTCAACGGGGCTTTTGCGTACCGCGGCAGCGGCCGCGAGGCCCTGGCTTATTTCTTCAGGTCAAACCGGTCCAGGTTCATCACCTTCGTCCATGCGGCGACGAAATCCTTGACGAATTTCTCCTGTGAATCGGCGGTGCCGTAGACTTCCGACTGTGCACGCAGCACCGCATGCGAACCGAACACCAGGTCGATACGGCTGGCCGTCCACTTCTTCTTGCCCGTACCTCGCTCGAGGCCTTCAAACGATTCCCGCGCCTGCGAGGTGGGTTTCCATTCGGTGCGTATGTCCAGCAGGTTGCGGAAGAAGTCGTTGCTGAGCTTGCCCGGGCGATCAGTGAAGACACCCTGCGAGCCTCCATCGACGTTGGCGCCGAGCACACGCAGGCCGCCGACAAGCACCGTCATTTCCGGCTGGGTCAAGGTCAGCAACTGCGCCTTGTCGATCAGCAACGCTTCGGCTGGCACGCTGTACTTGGCTTTGACGAAGTTCCGGAAGCCGTCGGCGACAGCCTCGAGCGGTTCGAAGGCCTCGACATCAGTCTGCTCTTGCGATGCGTCGGTACGGCCCGGGGCGAAGGGCACCTTCACGGCATTGCCGGCATCTTTCGCTGCCTTCTCCACGGCCGCGCTACCGGCCAGCACGATCAGGTCGGCCAGTGAAATCTTCTTTCCACCGGCGTTGAACTCCGATCGAACGTTTTCCAGCTTGTCGAGCACTTTCTTCAGCTGCGCAGGCTGGTTGACCTTCCAGTCCTTCTGCGGCGCCAGGCGGATGCGTGCACCATTGGCACCACCACGCTTGTCCGAGCCACGGAACGTCGATGCAGATGCCCAGGCGGTGGACACGAGTTCGGCCACGGTAAGGCCCGAAGCCAGCACCTTCGCCTTGAGCGCCTCCACGTCGCTGTCATTGACCAGCGGATGGTCGGCCTTCGGCACACGGTCCTGCCAGATCAGTTCTTCGCTGGGCACTTCCGGGCCGAGGTAGCGTTCGATGGGCCCCATGTCGCGATGGGTCAGCTTGAACCAGGCCCGGGCAAAGGCATCGGCGAACTGGTCGGGGTTCTCGAGGAAGCGCCGCGAGATTTTCTCGTAGGCCGGATCCAGGCGCAGCGACAGGTCGGTCGTAAGCATCTTCGGCGCATGGCGCTTGGACTTGTCGTAGGCGTCAGGAATCAAATCACTGGCACCCTTGGCCACCCACTGGTTTGCACCTGCCGGGCTCTTGGTCAACTCCCATTCGAAACCGAAGAGGTTCTCGAAGAAGTGGTTGCTCCACTTCGTAGGTGTCTGGCTCCAGGTCACTTCCAGGCCGCTGGTGATGGTATCGCCGCCCCTGCCGGATCCGTGGCTGTTCTTCCAGCCAAAGCCCTGGTCTTCCAGCTCACCGGTTTCCGGTTCGCCGCCAACGTGTTTCGCATCGGCGGCACCATGTGTTTTGCCGAACGTGTGACCACCGGCGATGAGGGCCACGGTCTCTTCGTCGTTCATCGCCATGCGGCCGAAGGTCGTGCGGATATCGTGGGCGGCGGCGATCGGGTCGGGGTTGCCTTCCGGACCTTCCGGATTGACATAGATCAAACCCATCTGCACGGCAGCCAGCGGATTTTCGAGATTGCGCCCGTGCTCGGTGCGGTCCTCTTCGTTGCCATGTTTCTCCGCTTCCGCCGTGAGCACGCCACTTTCGTGGTCGCCGGCGTCGGACTTCTTGTCCTTGCCATAGCGATGGTCGCCACCGAGCCACTCGGTTTCGGTACCCCAGAAGACATCCAGATCCGGTTCCCACGTGTCCTCGCGGCCGCCGGCATAACCGAAGGTCTTGAAGCCCATGGATTCCAGGGCGACGTTGCCGGCCAGGATGTAGAGGTCTGCCCAGGAGATGTTGCGGCCGTATTTCTGCTTGATCGGCCAAAGCAGGCGACGTGCCTTGTCCAGGCTCACGTTATCGGGCCAGCTGTTCAGCGGCGCGAAGCGCTGTTGTCCGCGACCACCACCACCGCGGCCGTCGGCGATGCGGTAAGTGCCGGCGCTGTGCCAGGCCATGCGGATGAACAAGCCACCGTAGTGGCCGAAGTCGGCGGGCCACCAGTCCTGGGAGTCGGTCATGAGGGCGTTGAGGTCTTTCTTGACCGCCGCAAGATCGAGCTTCTTGAACGCCTCTGCGTAATTGAAGTCCGGGTCCATGGGATTGGACCTGGACGAGTGCTGGTTGAGCAGGTCAACGCGTAGTTGCTTGGGCCACCAGTCCCGGTTGGTCGTACCGCCACCGGCGGTGTGGTTGAAAGGGCATTTGGCTTCGGTCGTCGACATTCGCGTTCTCTCCTTGGGGTGGGCTGGCCGGAGACGAACATAGGCGGTCGCCGGCGGGGCGTGGGGACACGTGACCCATCGATCATACGGCGACCGCGGAGATTGCAAAAATTGATTGAAGTTATGAAGACGAAAGGCAGCAGCTATCGGACTTGGGAATATTGCAATGCAGCATCCATGAGGCCGTCGAAGCCCGATGCGGTTAGTAGTCGTAGCTCACACCGAACTGCACATACCGTGGCTGCTGGCGTACCAGCGCCAGTCCGTATTTCGGATCGGTGGTGTAGGGCGCCGTGACCGAATACGGGTAAATGTTGGTCTCGGTCTGCCCGTTGTTCACGTTGTAGATGTTGGCGGTGAAAGCCAGCTTGCCCGCGCCGAACGTCGGTCGCCACGTGGCACCGAGGTCGAGTTGGCGTACCCACGGAAGCCGGCCATGGCTACCGGGGGGTGAAGGCTGGCCATCGCACCAGTGATAGGACGGCGCATAGCCCACGGGATCGGTCTGGTCCGGACCGAAGTAGCCAAGGCAGGTCTTGGGCGCGCCGGACACCAGGCTCAGGTTCGCCGACACGATCCACTCGGGTGTCAGCTGGTAATACCCGAACAGTTTGAACTGGTGCTTGTGGTCGTTGCTCTGCGGGCCGTTGGTGTTGTCCATGATGGCGCCGTTGTCCCAGTCTTCGCTGGTGGACGCCGCCGTCTGTTGCAGGTCCGAGCGCAGCTGGCCTTCGGTGTTGCCGTAGCTGCGCGAGAAAACATAATCCATCTTCGCATACCATGTGCCATCGAACGGATGCTCCAGGAAGGTCTCCAGGCCGTAGTACTTGCGCTTGAGGGCATCGAAGCCCAGTTCCTTGTTGCTCAGGCTTACATTGTGGTAATTCCCTGCCGTGTCGACCAGGTTGAAGGTATTGGCCGCACCGGGATTGAACAGCCAGCAACTCACCGGATTGCTGTCGCTGGTAACGTCGTAGCCAAGCGACTGCGCCTTGCCCAGCACGGTATCCAGGTCGCAGTAATCGTCGATCGCATCGCGAAGGATCCGGCGCGTCACCTTGGCGCCATAGATCCAGTTGTCTCCCGCGGTCTTGGTGAAGCCGAGCAGGAATTCGTCCTGGTTCTCGGACTTCAGGTTCCGCGCCGTCACCGTCTTCGGATCGGGCAGGATGCCGAAGGCATTGTTCGCCGAGACGGGAGCCGACATCTGGGTCAGCCCGGTGGGCGTGCCATCGGCAGCGACCCCGCTATAGGTGTAGTACTGCGACGTGGCGACATAAGCGCCCGCCGCATTCAATGCAGGGTTCAGCGGCAGGCCCAGGTAATAGCGGCCGGCATTGGCGTAGATCTTGAAGCTCGAATCGCCATTGACGTCCCAACTGGCGCCAAGCCGAGGTGCGAGCTGTGGCTTGGTCTGGGTGATATAGGCCTGCCCATTGGCGTTGTAGTCGGTGAACTGGTCGTTGCGCAAACCGATCTTCACCAGCCACCGGTCATTCACCTGCCAGCTGTCCTCGATGTACTGCGCGCGCTGCGCCGAGCGCACGCTCGCCAGCGAGTTGGCCACGTGCTTGACCACATAGTAGCCATCGGCTCCGTTCGCATAGGCCGAGGTGGCTCCCACGCCAAGACCAGAGGACAACGGAACATCGGGCGTATCGGTCTGGCCATAGGTCCAGTAGTAGCCCGGGCCTGACGTTTGCGAGCCCTGCGCCAGGGCGCGTGCGTTCTGGTTGTCGATACCGGCGGAGATCGTGTGGTCGCCGATCTTGTAGGTCAGGTCCACGCGCAGGTTGTTGGTGTGGTTGGCGCGATCCGGGCTGAAGAGCGTTTGCACGGTCTGCGGGCTGGTAATGGCGCTGCCGCCATTGAGCGCCGGGTTCTGCGAGGATGTCCCGTTGACGTACGTGAAGTCCGGGTTGTAGCTACCCGGCGCGTCGTAATTGCGCGTCTTCATCTTGCCGTACAGCGCGGTCAGGGTGAGGTCGTCGGTGATGTAACTGGTGAACTTCGCCGTGTAGAGATCGCCACCGGTTTTGGTGCTGTCCGTGGCGCCGATGTAGGCACCGCGCGCGCGGTTGACGTAGTCATAGCCGTAGATCGACCCGTTCGCACTGCGCTTGTTGGAAGCGCCGGTGACCTCAAGGATATTGCTGTCGGTAATATTCCAGTCGAGCTTGCCGTACCACTTGGGCTGCTCATAGGTGTACTGCGTGTATGGGCTGGTATTCTCCACCGAATTGACGGTGGTGGCGCTGCTTCGCTGCGCTTCGACGGCGGCAAAGAAGAACAGCTTGTCCTTGATGATGGGGCCGCCCACATAGGCATCGACGGTGGTGACCCAGGTCTTGTCCTTGCTGTTGGGATCATAAAGGCCGCCGGCTACCGGGCTCGCCGGAAGGCCCTGGGTGTAGTAGGTATTCTTCGCATCCGCAGCCGCCCAGGCGGGCTGCCAAAGCACCTGTGCACCGAAGTGCCAATCATTGGTCCCGCGCTTGCCCACCTGGTTGATCACGCCGCCATCGGAGCGGCCGTACTGGGCGCTGTAGCCGCCGGTATAGATTTCCTGCTGGTCGATCGCGCCGTAGGGCAGGGTGATGCCGCCGAAACCGCGGAGCGGATCGGTGGTGTTGAACCCATTGAGGTAATAGGCGTTCTCGCTGGCTGCCGAACCGCCGAAGCTGGTGAGCTGCTGTCCGGTGGGCCCGGTGAAGTTGCCGCTGTTCGTCACCACACCCGGAGCCAGCAACGCAATCGCCTCGGCATTGCGCGCCAGTGGCATTTTCGTCAGCTGATCGGCGGTGATCACGGTACGGGAATCAACGCTGGTGACATCGATCAGCGGCGTCACCGCCGCCGACACGCTAACGGCGCTTAAGGTAGTGGCATCGGACGAGACAAAAGAGACTTCCGTGTTCGCGCCCACCACCAGCGAGATGTTCTTCCGCGTATCGACCGTGGCGCCTCCCTGTCGCAGGCTTACCGTGTAGGTACCTAAAGGCAATTGGCCGGCCGAATACCGGCCCTTGGCATCCACCGGCACCTCGCGGGTGATGCCGGAACTGCTCTCGATAAGAACGGTTTCACCATTGGCGGCCGGCGCCTGGCCGAAGAGGCTGCCTGTCGTGGACTGGGCGAATGAAGCGGTGCCAAACAGTGCCAGGCCAAGGGCGGCGCTGAGCGCCGTGGTACGAACGATGTATTTTTTAGTCATGACTCTACCGAGAGCGACGTTTGTCGCACGCTGATGGGTCCAGGCGATTGCCTGGGGCGATGTGGTTTGGCCACGTGGTGGCCCCGGTGCAAAGCGCGTACTTCCCTGGCGGCGTACACCAAGCCGCAACGGGCCGTCCCGGCCGCGCGGGACCAGGTTTAATCAGGCGTTGTGGTGATGCCGTGCTACGCGCGGATGCAGTTTTGTTACCAGGGAATGCCTGGTATCAATGCCTTTGCTTCGGACAGCAGGTACAGACGTCGCTACATCGGATGTCGGGACGCGATACGCCAACAGCGAGTGATGGGTTGTAGCTGAACGCGTTCACTGGAGTTATCCCCGTGCGGTACAGGAAAGTGGTGCACAAAATCGGCCTGCAGGTCATTTGTTGCACCGCAACGAACATTTGTCAACAGTTTTCTTACGCAATTTGCCAAATTGCCAATAATTGCCGTCTAGACGCCTGGACGGCCAAATGGCTCAAGAGCCCGATTTCTTCTTCACGGCGGCTTTCTTGACGGTCGACTTTCTGGTCGAACGGGGTAGCGTCGGAACCTCTATCTCCAGGTCTACCCAGGCAGGCGCATGGTCGCTCGCGTGGGGAAGCCCGCGCACCCATGTATCCACGCCGGCTTCGCGCAGCTTCGACTTCAGTCCTGGTCCCAACAGCAGGTGATCGATGCGCAGCCCGGAATTGGTTTCCCAGTGTCGGCGGAAGTAGTCCCAGAAGGTATAGACACGCTCATCGCCGAACAGCTCGCGCAACGCATCCACCCAGCCTTGCGAAAGCAGGCGTTGGTAGGCCTCGCGGCTTTCCGGTTGCAACAACGCATCCTTCAGCCATGAGCGCGTGTTGTAGATGTCTTCGTCGGTGGGCACCACGTTGTAGTCGCCCGCCAGCACCACGGGGTGGCCGCTGGCATATAGGTTCTTCGCATGGCGGATGAACCGCTCGAACCAGGCCAGCTTGTAGTCGAATTTTGGGCCTGGCTGCGGATTGCCGTTGGGCAGGTAGAGGCAGCCCACGATGACGCCATGGACGGCGGCTTCCAGGTACCGGCTCTGCGTATCCTTGGCATCCCCGGGCAGGCCACGCCGGCTTTCCACCGGGTCAGCGCCACGCGCCAGAATGGCTACGCCGTTCCATGAAGTTTGGCCTTGCCAGATCGCCCCGTAGCCGGCCTTGTTGATCTCCTCTACGGGAAACAATCCATCGGCCGCCTTCAATTCCTGTAGGCAGGCAATATCCGGCTTTTCACGCCTAAGCCACTCCAGCAGGATGGGTAGCCGGGGGCGTATACCATTGATATTGAAAGTGGCGATCTTCATGGCACATCATGCTAACGCCGCGCCCGGTGGAGGCTGGGTGAGCGTCGATTGGCGATACCTGGAGAACGATGATGGACGAGCAAGACATCCGGACCGCCATTGATAAGCACTGGGCGGCATCCGCTGCGGGCGACCAGGTCGCCGAGCACGAGATTTACCTTGATGATGCCGTATGCGAGTACCCGCAATCAGGCGAGGTCATCCGCGGCCGGGCCAACCTGCAAGCGCTTCGTAGCCATCACCCCGGTAAACCCTCGGGATTCGAGGTCCGGCGTATCGTTGGTGAGGGCGATCTGTGGGTTACCGAGTATGTGATTGCCTATGGGAACAAGCGTGCCCACACCGTGAGCATCATGGAGTTCCGGGACGGGAAGGTGTCGCACGAGACGCAGTATTTCGTCGATCCCTTCGATGCCCCGGCCTGGCGCGCCCAGTGGGTTGAGCAACGATAACGCGCCGACATACACTTTCGAGTCAAGCGAATTATCCCTTCGAGTCAAGAAGTCTACCCTGAGGGAGGCTTCGAGAACCTCTCCATGCGCGTACCGTTGCGGTAGGGAATCAACTCAATCCAGGGATGCCCTACCTATCCGGTTGAGAGAGGCGGCTATGTACGAAGGTGCATTTGGCGAAAGGCTCGGGCGATCGTTTCAGATAGGCAATCCGCCCACACTTGCGAGCGAGACAAAGCGGGGAAGTCGGCTTGCCGTGACGGAGCTGCGCATCGACAAGACCGGGCACGGCATGACATCGCCGATAGGGAGCAATGATGCCTATCTGATTTGCCTGAATCTCAAGAAGCAGACGACGCATGAGCTGTGGTGCGACGGTCGCCCCGTATGTTCGACGGCCTATGAGGCAGGTACAACATATCTCCTGGATCTGCGCAGGGATCCCATCACCTATATCAGCGATCCGCTGCACTCGCTGTACTTCTACATTCCGCGATGTGCGATCAACGAGGCGAACGAAGAAATCTATCGTTCGAACGTCACCGACATTGCGTTACAGCCTGGCGAGTGCATCAAAGACTCGATCATCATGAGTATCGGCCAAACGCTGTTACCGATCTTCCGCAGCCCGTCGGTGTTCTACCAACCTCTCGTGGGTCATCTTCTCCAGGGCCTTTGTGCTTATCTGGCCTTGAATTTCGGAGGATCTTCGACCACGAACACCGTCGTCAAAGGCACGCTTGCTCCATGGCAACAACAGCGCGTCACGCAGATGATGCGTGAGCGGCTATTTGAGGGCATAACGATCACGGAACTTGCCGAGGCTTGCGGTTTGTCTACTGGCACCCTGGTGAGGGGGTTCAAGAAGAGTACCGGTGTATCGCCGCACCAGTGGCTACTCTATCGCCGGGTCGACCGGGCGATCGAACTCATGTCGGAACCCGATACGTCCCTGGCGCAAATTGCCTTCAGTGCCGGCTTCTCAGATCAAAGTCATTTCAGCCGTGTCTTCGCGCAGAAAATGGGCGTGACACCCGGCGCGTGGCGCAAGTCCCAGGCATCGATGAGGAAAGCGGAAAATGCCTAGTTGCTGTCTAGGGCAACGAATCCAGGAAGCCTCGCTTGAGGGCGATCGTGACCGCGTGCGTGCGGTCTTCGGCGCCCAGTTTGGCCATGATGCTCTTCATGCGGGCCTTGACCGTATCTTCGGTGATGCTCAACGCCTTGGCGATATGGCGATTACTGCGCCCCTGGGCCACCAGGGTGAGAACGACGATCTCGCGATCGGTCAGTCCCTCGCGACCCGCGTGGCTGGCAATTTCCTGGGCGACTTCGGGAGCCACGATATGGCGGCCCGTCAGCGCGCCGCGTATCGCCTTGACTATTTCATCGCTACGGGCGGTTTTCAGAAGGTAAGACGTGGCGCCGAGCGTGAAGGCCCGGACCACTCGAGCGTCCCCGGGGAAGGTCGTTAACACGATGATTGTCGCGTCGGGAAATTCGCTGCGTATGGCCGTGATGGCCCGCAAGCCGTCCATGACAGGCATCTGAAGGTCGATCAGCATCACGTCGGGAAGCAGCTTTCTAAACTGGTCGATGGCTTCTTTGCCATCGGCGGCTTCGCCGGTGACTTCCATATCGGATTCCTGTTCGATGACCGCTCTTAACCCGTCTCTCATTACGGGATGGTCATCGACAACGAGTATCCCGAATCGTTCTTTGATCTCGTTCAAAAAATCACCTGTTTTCCGTCACTGGCACCGAAAACAGGGATGTTAGCAGGATCCCCACTATCTCCCTGGCGTCATGACTATGCGCTGACGCTGGAGGCAATTCAATGCTCGAAAGTGTATTTTTTCGGCAAGTTAGCACGTTTGTCCTGTTTTTTGATCGGGCCCTGTCCGTGCTTCTGGCCTATTGCAGCCATGTCGATGCGTATTGAGCAAAAAACACATTGCGGTGCAAAAAGCTGCAAGAAGAAGTTCCTCGCCCCACGTAACGTGGCCACTACTGGCCCCCGATGAGGACTGCACGATGACAACACGATTCTGTGCGGCGACATGGGATAAGCCGCGGAACATCAACCAGGCTTTCGGTCACCCGTTGGACGCAGGCTTCCGGGGTGTCTTGCAATTGGCCAAGGGAATCGACCACGACGAAGAGCGAATACGCGACTGGTACCTGACGGTGAAGATTCGTGAGCTCGGCGACAAGACGGCACAAGAGTTGGTCCAGATGGGCGATACCGACCTTGTCATAGGTTTCTTGAGGTCGATCAGACGCGGCTATCGCGACTGATGCATGAGGGGGAACAGATGGGCACGAGAGAGTCGTTCAAAGCCGTGAGCGCACAACTGGAAGAGGCCTATTACGCGAAGGAGAAGACAGCCTTTGCCGCGTTTTCGATCCTCGAGGAACACCTGGCCGATTTCTCCAGCATGCTGATAACCGGGTTTGGTGACCGGACGCGCGCTATACGATGGATGTGCATGCACCACAGGGCTTTTGAAGGCAGGAATGCCTATCAGGTCATAGCCGATGGCGAAGTTGATCGGCTCTGGGAGGAGGTGACACGTGCTTGCGGCCTGGCTGACTGAGTTTGCCGGGCATCGACAATTCCTCAGTCAGATGCGGAGGCCCTCGCCATGGTAGACGTGTCATCGACCGTCAGGCGCCTTTCGGCGCCTGTCTCCGGATTGGCATTGACGTGGTTTGTCATCCATATACCGGGCGAATATGCCTATGCGAGCGTATGGCTCATGCCGACGGTCGCTTCATTCTTTGCGTTCGCTGCATGGTTCGCGCTTGCTTATCGCGGCATGGACCCATCGAATGCCTTGGCCGGGAAGCCATCTGGCTCCGATCAACGATGGCCCGGCCACCTAGGCATGGCCACTATGTTTGATTCGATCGGTAAGGCATGCATCGGCGCCGGCTGCTTGAGTGCGTTGATTCAGATCCTTACCAGCCCGACTCATTGCAGCTGGGAATTTCCTGTCGCCATGGGTGTCGGCATCTTGATCGGCGCCAAAGTCCTGGCAAAAATACCCGTCTAGAGAATTGCTCAGGTCGCGCCTGGGTGCGACCTGAGCAACAGACCGTATCAGCCACCCTTCTCGGGCAGGGCATAGGCGATCACGTAGTCACCCGGCGGCGTGCGCATGAAGTGATGACCGCCAGCCATGATCACCAGGTATTGGCGACCGTTGATGCTATACGTCATCGGCGTGGCCTGGCCACCGGCCGGTAGCACATCGCTCCAGACCACCTTGCCGGTCTTGATGTCGATCGCACGGATCAGGTTGTCGGTGGCCGCGGCGACAAAGACCAGGCCGCCCGCGGTGATGATGGGGCCGCCGTTGTTAGGTGTGCCGACCTCCATCGGCAGGCCGGTCGGCAGGCCGAACGGACCGTTGGCCCGCGCCGTGCCCAAGGGATGCTGCCAGATCACTTTGCGCGTATGCATGTCGATCGCCGTGATCATGCCGTACGGTGGCTCGTTGCAGAGCACCTGGGTGAGCGGCATCAGGAAGGGGCTGACCGCAATACCGTAAGGCGTATCGGCCTGCGCACCCGCGCCTTCCGCACCGCCACCGACGCCCGGGACGTATTTTGGATTGTCCAGCGACATCAGTCCCGCCTTGTCGGCCTGCTCACGGGTGAGCAACTGGTCGTACATCGGGGTGTTGTTCCAATTGGCGATCAGGATGCCGGTGTGCGCATCGTAGGCCACGCTGCCCCAGTCGCTGCCGCCGTTGTAGCCGGGGAACTCGATCCAGGGTTTGGTCAGGCTCGGCGCGGTGAACTCGCCGAAATAGCGGGCTTTGCGGAACTTGATGCGGCAGTAAAGCTGGTCCAACGGGGTCATACCCCACATGGTCTGCTCGGTCAGCTCGGGCAAGCCTAGCCGGGGCATGCCCACTGACCAGGGCTGGGTCGGCGCGCGCGGATCCTCGGTTATCGGTGCGTCGGGCGGCACGGCGCGCTCTTCCACGTCGGTCAGTGGCTTGCCGTCGCGGCGATCCAGCACGAAGGTCTGGCCGCGCTTGGTCGGCGCGATCAGCGCGGGGACGGCGTTGCCATCCGGGCCCGGAAAATCCATCAAGGTCGGCTGCGAACCGATGTCGTAGTCCCAGACATCTTTATGCGTGGTCTGGAAAACCCAACGTTCCTCGCCCGTGTGCACGTCCAAAGCGACGATGGACGATGAAACGCGGTTCTCCTCCGGCGAGCGCAGGGCGCTGTAGTAGTCGGCGGCCGAGTTGCCGGTAGGCACGTAAACCAGGCCGAGCTGATCGTCGCCGATCATCTCGGCCCAGGAATTGGGTGTGCCGCGGCTGTAGTAAGTCTGCGGGGGTGGCAACTGCGCAGGAGGATGCCTGCCGTCCCACGAAGCCGTCAGTTCGCCATGCTCGTGGGGGCGCTTGACGTCCCAGGCCCAAAGGAATTTGCCGGTGTCGGCGCTGTAGCCGCGGATCACTCCCGATGGCGCCCAGCGGCGCTGGCCGTCGAGCACTTCCTGGTTGGTGACGATCACCCCGTTGACGATCGGTGGCGGCGCTGGCTCGGCGACGAAGCCGGGCACGGTTTCACCCAGGCCAAGCAGCAGGTTGACCTGGCCGTTCGTGCCGAAGCCGTCGCAAGCCTTGCCCGTACCGGCATCCACCGCGATCAGGCGCTCGTCGAGGGTCGATTCGATGATGCGCTTATGGCAGGCCTGGCCCTCGGGCACGGCGGCCGACTCGTAATACACCACGCTGCGGCAAGCAGCGGTATAGGGCACGCTCTCGTAGGTGACGCCCGATTTATACCGCCACACTTCCTTGCCGCTGGCTGGATCGAGCCGGATGATGTCGTTGGTGGCGGTGCACAGGTACACCGCGTCGCCGACCTTGATCGGCGTGGTCTCCGCCGCCCACTTGTTGATCTTGCCGGGCGGCGGCAGGTCCCCGGTGCGATATACCCAGGCACGCTGAAGCTTGCCGGCGTTCTCAGGAGTGATCTGGCTCAGCGGCGAGTAACGCGTCGCTTGTTTGTCGTGGCCATACACGCCCCAGTCGTCGTCGGGCTGTGCCGCCGCCGAAGAAGCCGCGGCGACCAAGGGCGTCGTCGGCGCCGGCTCGGTGGCAGGGGTGACGTGGTAGGGCACGAAGGCCAGCACGAAGGCCGCGGCGAAAATCGCCACCATCAGCCCGGCCAGCGAGAACGACAGCGTACGGCTGGCACCGCGATCGAGCCAGGGCAGCAGCAGTGCCAGCACGAAAGCGAATATGGTGATCACGTCCAGCCGGGGTACCCAGCCCCAGTAGTCCGAGCCGCTTTCCCAGGCGGCCCAGAGCACCGTGCCGATGAACACCAGGCCGTACCACCAGGCACCCGAACTCTTGCTGCGCAGCAGCTGGACGCCGGCGATCACCAGACCGATGCCGGCGATGAGGTAGTACCAGGAGCCGCCTAGCGAGGCCAGCCGGATGCCGCCGAAAGCCAGCGCCGCGCCGAGGGCCAGGATAAGCACCGATAGCACTATCAGGGTCCATCGTACCCAGCCCGGTTTGCTCGTCGATCGAGATGTGTTCTCTATAAACTGAGACACAAGATATCTCCCGTCATGGTGATTTAGTTGGCATGCCAAGCATGCGGATCGGACGCGCCAAACTATCGAAGTATGGACACCCTTCGCCAATCACTTGAGCACGTTTCGATTTTTCGACCGCTGGGGTGCAACGTCATCGAATAGCGCACGTCGAGGCTGACGTCACGCGAGACACTGACCCTCTCTACAGCCACACGCGGGCGCTAAAGGGAAGCTGTTGTCCTATAGAAAGAAACTATCTCAATTCAAGTCATGACTATTGGATGATTGTGCGATCTATTGCTGATTCAAGATTTCTCTAACCGTGTCTACGTGCGGCTCATTGCCGTACATTTTCGGCATTTACTGTCACGTTCGTACAAGATTGGTCGATGGCTGACCGCTACAATCGCCATGGCCATTGGTGGATACGGTGGAGTTTGCGCACGTATACCTACATTCATCCGCTGCCTCCGGCGATGGTTGCAACCTTCCGCGCCGGGGCTAATTCATAGGGCAACTCCGGGATAGTGTAGAAATGCAAAGCGCTAAAAGCTCCCAACCTTGGCCCGTGACACGGCTTGTGATCAATGGAAAAACTGTCGACGTCACAGTGCCTGCGGACATGCCTCTTCTTTGGGTCTTACGTGACGTGTTGGCGCTGACCGGCACAAAGTTCGGTTGCGGTATCGGCCAGTGCGGCGCCTGCACGGTGCATCTAGATGGCAATCCGGTGCGCTCCTGCGTACTCCCGATCTCCGCCATCAAGGGTGAAATCACCACAATCGAAGCTATCGGCGAAACCACGGCCGGGAAGCGCGTCCAAGCCGCTTGGCTTGCGCTGGAGGTGGTCCAGTGTGGCTACTGCCAATCGGGTCAGATCATGTCGGCCGCGGCGCTGATTGCCCGCAATCCGCACCCGAGGGACCAAGATATCGACGCCGCAATGTCCGGCAATCTGTGCCGCTGCTGCACCTATCCGCGTATTCGTGCTGCTATCAAGGTGGCGTGATGAAAACCTACTGGGCAATCGGCGAAAACGCCCTACCAGACAGTGCGCGGCGACGCTTCCTGACCGCTGGTGCACTCGTGGTTGGATTCGCGTTCGTCCGGCCATTACGTGCCTTCGAGCGCGAGCCAGATCTTGCCGCCGTCGGCGCGCTCGATGCAGCGGCAACGGGGTTCGACGGATTCGTGCCCGACGGGTTCATCCGCATTAGTGTCGACGGCCGTATTGTGCTCGTGGTGCCTAGTGTGGAGATGGGGCAGGGCATTGCCACCGGCGAGGCCATGATGATTGCCGAAGAGCTGGAGGTGGGGCTTGACCAGGTTGAAGTGGAACTGGCGCCCGCGGACCAGCATGCCTATACGCAGAGCCTGCTGAAGGCACAGGCCACCGGCGGATCCACCTCCGTGCGCGCGTTCTTCATACCATTGCGGCAGGCCGGCGCGGCTGCTCGCACTATGCTGATCGGCGCGGCCGCCGAGCGCTGGCGAGTCTCGCCCGCCGAATGCACCGTAGCGCGTGGCGTTATCACGCACCAGCGGACTGGCCGAACCTTGACCTATGGCGCGGTCGCCAGTGCCGCGCGGCGCCAGGCAGTGCCCGGTGAGGTATCGTTGAAGCCAGCGTCGCAGTTCAAGCTTATCGGCAAGCCGGCGAAACGCGTGGACACGGCGGCCAAGGTCAATGGTACCGCTCGCTTCGGCATCGACACGATAGTGGAAGGAATGCGCGTTGCGGCGATCGCAATGTGTCCGACGATCGGCGGGCGCCTGCTTTCGCTCGATGAGCGTGCCTCGCGCGCCTTGCCCGGCGTGGTCGATATCCTTCGTATCGACGATGCCATCGCGGTGGTTGGAGAGAACTACTGGACCGCCAAACGAGGGCTCGACCTGCTGAAGATCGAGTGGGATGCGGGTCCGCACGCCACCCTCACATCGGCAACACTGGCCGAATCGCTCCGGTCCGCGGACGCCACGCCGATCAACGGCAGCCTGACCGGCGATCCCGATCGCGTGATCGAGGAAGCCGGCCAACGGCGCATCGAAGCGACCTACGATCTGCCGTACCTCGCACATGCGGCGCTGGAACCCATTAACACTACGATCCACGTGCGGCCCGATGGCTGCGACATATGGGTGGGTACTCAGGTGCCGGAGATCGCGCGCATCGTCGCCGCGGAGATCATCGGCCTGCCGCCCGACAAAGTCATCGTACGCAATCATTTGATCGGAGGCGGGTTCGGCCGGCGGCTGGCCGTAGATACCATCCAGCAGGCCGCGCGCTTCGGTATGCAGGTTGGCTATCCGCTCAAGATCATCTGGACACGCGAGCAGGATATCCAGCACGACCGGTTCCGGCCCGCTTATCACGATACCATTGCAGCCGCGCTCGACTCAGACGGCCTGCCCATGGCGTGGATCCATCGGACCCGGAGCGGCACCGTGCGCAGCTACTACGATCGCAAGCCATGGCCGCAAGGCCAGCTCGATGGCGACGCGGTGGCCGGCGCGAAGGACCTGCCCTATGCCATTCCCGCACTACGTTCAGAGTGGGTGCGACAAGACGGTCCAGTCGCCCTCAACTGGTGGCGCGGCGTTGGCGAGACGCATAACGTGTTCGTGGTGGAAAGTTTCCTGGATGAACTTGCGCACATAGCTGGACAGGATCCGGTCGCCTATCGAAGAGCTCTTCTTGGCAACAACCCGCGTTCGCTCGCCGTGCTGAACAAGGCGGCGCAAGCATCCGGATGGGGCAAACCGCTGCCACCACGCTGCGCGCGCGGAATCTCTCTGCATGACAGCTTCGGCACACATGCCGCACTGGTGATGGAAGTGGAGGTTGATACACAGGGGGAGATTCGCTTGCGGCGCGCCACCGTCGCTGTCGACTGCGGCATCGCAGTGAACCCCAATTCTGTCCTTGCGCAGATCGAGGGCGGTGTGCTGTTTGGTCTTTCGGCTGCGCTTTACAACGGCATCACCTTCGAGGGCGGGCGTGTCCAGCAAAGTAACTTCCACGACTACCGGCAAATTCGCATTAATGAAGTGCCACCGTTCGACGTCTTCGTCATGCCAAGCGACGAGAAGCCGGGCGGGCTGGGCGAAGTCGGCACGGTGTCCGCGGCGCCCGCTTTGGCCAATGCCATTTATGCGGCCACGGGAGTGCGGCTTCGCGCACTGCCGATCGACCGGAACGAGCTTGGCGAGAAGGGCAAACAGTCATGACGCGGCGCAAGCGTGTTGGTTACCCTCTCGCGGCGATCTCGTGCATCGTCTTGATTGGCGCGGTGCTGTTTTTTTTCTCCCCGCATAGGCTCGACCTGGTTTCGCCCAGCGCCGCGCAGCCAACCGGTAATGCGCTTATCGCGCGCGGCAAGTACCTGACCATGGCGGCCGACTGCGCGGCCTGCCACACCACCGAGGGCGGCAAGCCCTTCGCCGGTGGACTGGCGTTCAAACTGCCATTCGGCACGATCTACTCATCAAACATCACCCCGGACCGCGAGAACGGGATCGGTGCATGGAGCGATGCCGAATTCGTGCGGGCTGTGCGCTCGGGTGTGGGGCGACGCGGCGAGGATCTCTATCCCGCCTTTCCCTATACGTCTTACGCCTTGCTGTCCAGCGACGATGTGCTTGCGATTCGTGCCTACCTGGCGACCCTCACGCCGGTTGCCACGCCGGCACCCGACAACGCGCTCGCCTTTCCGTTCAACCAGCGTTACATCATGCGCGGATGGAAGCTGCTGTTTTTCGATCGCAAGCCATTCGAGCCAGATCCGGCGCGCGGCATTGCGTGGAGCCGCGGTGCCTATCTCGTGAATGGGCTGGCGCATTGCAGTGAATGCCATACGCCACGCAACCTGATGTTCGCCCGGAAACAGGACGAAGCGCTATCGGGCGGTGTCGTCGATGGTTGGAGGGCCTGGAACATTACGCCTGACAACGAGACCGGGATCGGTCTGTGGACCGATGCCCAGCTCGTGTCCTATCTTTCCACCGGCAATGCCCCTGGTCATGGCGCTGCGTCGGGAAGCATGCGCCAGGCTATCGATCTGAGCCTGAGTCAGCTCTCGGTAACGGACATCGAGGCCATCGTCACTTATCTGCGCACGGTAACGCCGCGTCATGCCGATGCCGCGGCAACCGTTATGCCGTTCAGTGCTGCAGTGAAGGCGTCGACTGCGTGGTCGCCGGGCGATGAAGCAAGCGACGGCACTGGCCGGCGTATCTTCGAGGGCGCATGCGCGAGTTGCCATGGATGGAACGGAAACGGCCAACAGGCCGCGCGTGCGGGCCTGGCTGGTTCGCATGCAGTCAATGATCCGCAAGGGGCCAACCTGATCCGGGTGATCCTCGAGGGCACCAGCGCTCCGGATCATGCCGCGGCAACGGCCATGCCGTCGTTTGGCGCGGCCTACACTGATGTCGAGATCGCCGCTGTCGCCAACTATGCCATCGCTCATTTTGGCGGCAAGCAGGGAAAGGTCACGGCAAAAAATGTCGCGGATGCCCGGCTGTGAACATGTCCACTAGTGACCCTTGACGGTTGAGGGCCCGCTCTTTCTCGTCACCGGGCTCCTCTATTACTCGTACCCACGGCTCCTCTCTTTCTCGTCACCCCACG
>Ga0193716_1000328_pt1 | contig 30145 bp, 41 predicted proteins | sample U2c1metaG_FD_145901 | JGI IMG/M metagenome (GOLD analysis project Ga0193716, IMG submission 145901) | Soil microbial communities from a riparian zone of the East river system, Colorado, United States - U2c1 | ecosystem: Environmental > Terrestrial > Soil > Riparian zone | place: USA: East River...
TGACTGACTGACTTTGGGAGAACCAAAAACCTCACTGTCCTTTATCTGCGTTTACCAGACTATCTGCAATTCCTGGACATATTAAAGATATTATCTAGCTTATAATTGCATGTCAGTCCATCATTGATTTCCCGATAAGTTGAAGGTTCCGACACGCATCGTGGAAATGTTGGAGCTAAGCCATTTTGGGTTGATCAGCTCTAGTACTGCCTGCAAAAGTTATCGGGATTATATTGTATATTGTAATACAAGTGCCAATACTGTATCTAACGAGAAGAGTACTGAAGCATTCAGCAAACTGTCCATCATTTTGCATATCCCACATGTAGATTTTGTGCATAGCTGGGTCCGCCGCACTGAACAAGTCAACTATAAACAATCTACTGAAGTTCCGATAGATATATGACACACCTCCCGTTAATCATCCGGGCTGTACAACATTGCATACCAAGCAGTCTTATTAAGATAATCGAATTGACGCACTTCTCGGTGAGGGTGGTGTAATTACCAACCGGACTTGACGAAGATGGATGGCTGATAGTAGTCGGTCAGGGACTCAGGGTAATGCCATACTCCGCCAACGCAATTGCGTACCATGAGGAAAGCACAATTTGCGATGATTCCCTCATACTTCGGATGCGTCGGCCAGCACCGAGTCGTCGATTGCAGAAGGAGCCGAAGCCGGATGCGTCCTCTAAAGCGTCCTCAATATAACGCACTCATTGACCACCAACTCCTACGGCCATCAGGGTGATTGAGCATCTCGCAGAGGATGATGAGCTGGCTTTGATCGTGTTGGCCTGTCAAGGCGCGCCATGCAAGGCTAGGGGGTCGGCCATGGGTGGCAGCAGTACCGGCAGTAGCAGCAGTAACTGTTGATGGAAGTTTCGGTTCGTCCCCTGCAAAAGTGATAGCGCGTTCCCGGCTCTTCCGACTCTCACCCGATCCCTCCTCAAACTAACCTGCGCTTGACTGATCCTAGTAGGGATCTTCAAATCGCCAAGCGAATTCCGTCTCGGTACTCGGTACAGGTTCCTTGACCCAGTTCCCCCAATATCGTGTACTCGACACCGCGATGCTCGAGGACGACGACGAAGTCTTCATCTTCGTCATCTGCCTCCGAGTCGGAATTGTCAGAGATGAAGTCCGCGAAATCAAAACTGGCCGTATGAGCACAAATATGCCACAACCCTCACTATGGGAATAACCATCTGCACAGGCGTCGAAAGCCTTGCATTGGCCAGTTGGGCTCAAGAAATCATGATCTGTGGTCAAGATTCAAAAATCAGTTCAGATCATGACTCATTGAGATGTATGACGGCTCTTACGTCAACTTCGCTCTGGGACGATGGCGTGGCATCAGGAACGTATCCAGCATTCTTGAGCGCCTTGGGGTCCACACTCCATGCTTCGCGAGGAGAGATTGAAAAACCTATGATCGAAGGCGAAGGAGGATGCAGTAGAGATGAAGTTACTGGTATGGGCTTTGAGAGTGTGAGTTTGATTTTGGGTCGGAGGTGTTTGCATCATCGGATACATATTGATACCTTTCCTCACAGTTTGGTTGTATTCGGAGCACCCCTGGTGGAATTACGGGCATTTGGGCTGTTCCCAAATCTCCATTCTGCTTATTCATGTCGTCAACAATAACCTTCGGGGCATCAGCCACTCCGGGAGTTGCACCAAAGGGTACGGCGACAGGATCGGTAGCAGTTGCTGACATGTCACCCAACTTAACCCAATCGTTACTGGGACTATGTTCTTTGGGCTTAGGCGGAGTGATCGCCCTTGGGGTGGGAGAAACTGAAGCGGCTTTAGAAGCTAACTTGGACGGTGTCTTGGAATCCGGCTGGGGTTCCTCCACAGCTTTGTCTATCTGCCCTTCGATTTCGGTAATCGCACCGTTAGCTGCAGTGTTATTGTTCCAAGATGTATTATTGCCGCATGTCCCAGTTGCTGTCGAAGGAGAAGGTTCAACCACCGCAGCCACCAATGCAGTGTCAACCTGGGAGGGAGTGGTTACTGCGGGTGCGTCGGCTGGCATCTCTGGACCTGCAAGGCGATCCCCAAGTCTAGAGGATTCTCGCGTCTTCTCTTTAAGCGTCGTAACTTTTGGCGTTGCGGGGTTTGTAAAATCAACCTTTGGCGATGCGGCTTTGGCAGAGGCTGATTGGGAAGGCTTGCTGGGCTCAATAAGAGGAGACGCAGATGGCGAAGCAGATTTGGCCGCGCCCCAAACGTCAGTGAGGGCCTCCCCAAGTTTGCTTGTGGTGCTTGTCGTTCTCGAATGCGCTGGAAGACTGCGGTCGGCGAAACCGCTTGCTGTTCGCTCCCTGTCTTTGCCCTTGTCCTTTGCAGTGATTGGCTCGAACTCTTGAGGAAGATGAAGAGAGGAAGTCGTCTTCTCTCGCTCAAATCCTCGTGTAGCCTCCAGATTTGGTGTGCTAATAAGTGAATCCGTCCTGGGAAACTCAATGGCGGCGGGGCCCAACGCATTGATGTGCGCGCTGCGGGAAGTAAAGGATGCCGAAGACTGTCCTCGAGATGGAATGCGGGACTGGGGTGGAGCGGAGCTGAAGTCATCCTCCGGCGCGCTAGATGCAGGGCCACTGAAAAGAAAGATTGTTAGGCGCAAGGAGTAAAGTGCGTTATGGGATGTGACCCACTATTTGGTCTTTCCCTAAGAGCTACATAGCCTGAAAGAGCAACATTTGATTCGCGCTCTGAACTCAGTGAGACCGAAATGAATCTCCACAGAGAACACGAGGTCCAGTATGTCTTTTTGACAATTAGTTGCGTGTCAAAACATAGAGTGTTGAAAAACATGTACCTTGCCATATTTGCCTTGTTTCGGTTGGGCGCTGCCACTCAAAGGCGAGAGGTCCACTCGAACTACACACAAGGTCGAGAACTCCTCTAACAAATTATACGCGCCCATGTAAGGGTCCATATATAAAATTAAAATTGATGTAAAAGAACTGACCGGCTTCTCTAAGGGTCCATTGTGGGATTGTGTTGCCGCCTCTATAACACCAGATCTCGACTTCAAAGACGGAAAGCGTACTCTGCAGAACAAAACGTGAGCTGAAAAGGTGTAAATATACCACTGTGGAACGCATATACTGTGGAACGCATACAAGGGACGTCAATTCCATGCAATATTTCCGACTGAACACAGTCGACTCCTTGACCTTGATGCTCTGCAAAAAAATCGGTCAGTAAAGCATACGATGCGCATATTGACGAATAGCGTACTTGTGCTAAGATGCAGTCGAATGCGGCCCTGATGGTAGCTCGCACCGCCTATTCTTCCGCACAACATGATCTTGATCTTGTGAGTCAAATTCACGAAGGAATTCCACTCCATACATATACTTGGAAGCCGATCGCGCCGTCTGCGACTGCTTTTGATCTGCAAACTTAAAGTTCAAAAGCCAATAAATTGAGAGATAAAGACCAAAAACTAATGTTTGACTGTCAGGCCGACTGACAGTGACCTTTAGAGGAGCAAGACATTCCTAAGGCATGTTCACAGCTATACCCACAATCATGATCGTGATTGGATTCCTCGCGATCTCACTACCTGATGGGCGCCGTGGAGAGCGGCAGTGATGTTCGCTGCAGCATCCATGCAGTTCCAAATCATGACATAGCGATGGAAGGTCTCGATGATCGCCGTCACCAACGCCGAGTCTGATGTACGTTGTAAACGTTGTAATACAAATAAATTCAGCTATTGCCTAATGATTAGAATGCGACAGCAAGCTTCTTATATACCATACCTCTAAGATAGATCCGTAGCATTTAGTATTAGCCATGAGCTCGACCGATACCCAGTAGGTCTGCAGAAGGCTCGAGACTGACTATACACATGTCATTAGATGATACTATGCCATTGCCATTTATGCTTACCTATCAATCGCCTTCCGGAATATAGGAAAAAGCCACTGTCTGAAAGTGCGGACTTGCTCGAACCTGGACGCGGAGACTAATATTGGACAGGTGTCTGGTAGTGCGTATGCCGACAAATAGTTTGTCCATGCTTCGCCTGTATAAGAGACAAATATGTATTAGTAACATGCAGGATATGAACAGCGATTACCCACCTCCGAAAAGCTGTGGTAGGATAGCTCTGATCTCCTTGCGTATCTCCCGCTCATCTCATTAAGATCTTCAGGGGTTTCCCTTGCACGTGTACTGCAGCATCACCTTCCGTTGACTGACAAGTGACGAAGTTGAATGATGTAGTGGAATGCAACCTAAAAACTTGCGATGACGAGATTCAATTTCCTGCGACCACAAAGCAGTTAGTATCAGCAACGAAATCCCATGAAGTACTGGTCGACGTACCTGCGTATATGACAGCCCGGGCTCGCCTCTCGCAACAAGCCGCTGCACGTATTTCGCATATTGAAACAACAGGCCGTCCCTCACTAACTTCCCAAACAAGCTCGCAACATCGCTCAAATTCGCTTCTTCTCCCGCTAGCTCACTCTCGTCCAACTAGTCGAAAATGAGATCTCGCACGACGCATGGCTCGCTCTCCCGATTTGTTGCGCCAAAGGCGGAGGAGAGTCGCTGCAGCATATGGCCGATGATCTCCAAATTGGAGAGGTGTTATTGACCACGTCACAAAGGGTATTGATTTTCCCGATCCAGAGGGATGGCCTGGGGTAACAGAGGATGATTAAAACTGATTGCTTAAACATGACAGATAATACAAACTGCATACCGTCTCATTGGCCCCAAACACCCTCAGAAACCACACAGCCCTAGAAATTGCGACATTATACGATTGCAAGAGGTCAAGTAGGTCGTGACCTTTGGCTACATTCTTCCCGAGTTTAGAGGTACATCAGGATTTGCGAGATCTTCGAATCAGGCCTGACTACGAATATCCTGAGGCACGAAGGTTGAAAGGGTGATATCGCGCTCTGCCTTTGGGAGACTAGGCCTGACACTTGGAGTTCTCGGTTCAGCATCTTTTCTGGTGCATGGTGCATGTTGAAGAGGCTCAAGCCTGTCTGCATCCAGATTCGGCGCCGCTCGGACTAGGGTATCCCAATTAGTCCCTGCGACTATTGGCCCCTTGTAGCTATTGGCTCCGTGACACGAATAAATTCCCCATACTCTCATTCCAGTCGTCAAGTCTGGTTTAGGAACGGGATAAATCATTTCGTACTGTAAATAATGCTTCTGCAGTCTTACATTTCCTTAGCGCTCCACCCACCGATCCCTAGAGATTATTCTCTAATTCCATGCCACTCATGACCCGATTTGGTCGCATAGCCATTTCCGTCAGTGAATCTACTTAATCCCGCCTCAGCTTGGAAGAATCTGTGTGAATAAAAGCTCTAAGTCGTATGAGACTGATATTATTAAACTTAGCACCAGGATATATGCCTGTTGTCAATATCCATTGGCATGCCAAATGAAGGGAGGACTCTCATGTTGAAGCGACTCGCTCCCGGGAGTCTAATCGGATACACGTGACCACGACTCGCGAGGAGTCAATTTCAAGGCAATGGAACATCAAACGGAAGTATGCACCCGCTCACCGTTGAGGCATTTGATGCACGTCAATTGATTGTGTCTGCAGAAATTGTCAGAAAAAGTCGGAGGAAAGGACAGACTGGTTCAGCTAAATAGGATTGCATGGGAGATGCAGTGGACAGTTCAATCGTAGCTCAGTCCATACATATCATTCAAGTCTAAAAACTCGTCATCATCACCATCCATGCTCCCTTCGCCATTGTCACCTTCCTCAACATCAGTCCAATTGTCCTCTCTATTTTCGAAACTCAGCTCTGGGTCATCGTGGTTTGAATTCTCCCCATTTTGAGGTGGAAGAACGTCTACAGGCATGCTGGCCGGGTCCGATTCTAGTGCTAGGTCATCTTCATGAGTCTCCGAATCTGCGGTGGAAACATGTACGACTGAACCATCGGCTGCGGCCGCATGAGTGTACGTGTGTCCGATGGCCAATCCCCAATGATACCTCATCACCATGTCGCGATCAGCAAATCTGCAATCCCGGTATGCAGCCCCAGCATCAGTAAGGGTATACATCTTCACATTAACTAGACTTGACGCACCGATTTACACAATATCGAGACCAATCTTTAGCATCCTGTGCCAGCACAGAGAGACCGACCTCGTCCATTCTAGCTCTCCCTTTTGCGAAGGCCGGCAAAATGTGGCAGCTACGTATAACATCTGTCGGATCCACAAATCCGAAGGCCCCTTCAGCTGCCATCGGGGGGAAACAGAGCGGATCAAGTTTCAGGTCTTCCCATCTAACAGACCTCATTTGATCATATTTGAACCACCTCACCCACAGGAACTCCATCCTCCGTGGGGTGTAGTCGTTTCTTGCAGTGTAGATCACGTTGGCGTGATAAATACCGAGCACGCGCGCGTAAAGGAAAGGGTGATTCAAGTCATTGGCATTGTCCACATTATTGGCCAATAACATGATGTCTCGATGGGATGTACGGGGGTTGATTACGTCTTGCGATCTTCTGACGTCGTACGTGGTATAATTGAACCTAGCTAAATTGTGCCGGTATATTCGATCGTTCTTGATAAATACTTTGTTGCGCTCTGGTTCGTCGGTGTTCGATGTGGATTGTAATGAGGACAAACCAGCGATGTCGATAACGGGGTCGGCATTCCTGTCAGAGGCTTCCTTTTGAATAATGCATTTAATGCGTAGAAGTAGGTGATCCTTGAGTTTAGATACAAAGTCCTGATGATATAATGTGTGGGTGATTTTGGCGAATTTGAAAAATAATAATTACCTTGATGGCCGGATCCCCCATATGATTCTGAACGAAAAGAGTGACGTTCTCCGGGTGATTTTGGGATATTCCTATGGAGTGATGTGCTTCCGGAGTAGTAGCAACAACCTCGTCCAAGGGTTTTCCAGCCATTCGGTGTCGAGCGCGGATGCGACGGAGACGGGCTTGACGCCGCTCAATTTGTGTCATTTGCCTGAGAAAGTGCTTGCGGTTGGTACGGGCATATCTGCCCTTGGGTGTTCGATGTTCCAGTTCACCCTGCGGATAAATTAGTTGGGCCGACAATTTGAGGTATTTGTAACAAACCGGCTCTGTTGAGTACGAATCGCAAGTCCCATACTCCCTAATGATACCAACATAGTCACCAGCGGAATGACTTTTGAAAGTGCTTAGATTAAGTGTTTTGTGACGTCGGCCCGTACCCTTGGACAGGATGCCTGGTGGCAAACTGCGTTCAGCATTGGATGCGGTTGTTTCGATAGAAGGATGCGGTTGGGAGACAGGCGTCACATGAGCAGAGGGCCTCTCCGCTGCCTCATGCATGCATCTAGGCTGAGGGCAATCATGAGATGGTGCGCCGGCGTTGGCATCTGGCCCATTCGCGCCGGAGGGGGGAAGCCGTTGGACCGTCATTTCTGAGTCAGGGATTGCTCGACCCGTGGATAAAGATGTGCCTGTTGTGGTACGCGCGGCGGAAGCCTGTTTTCTCCCTTCGCGACGAATTCGAGAGTTATATTCCCGACTAAGTTCTTTCGTGGCGAAAGCAGAGCAAGTTTTCTGGCTAAATGTACGGAGCATCTTACCGAGGGAGGTGGTTGCTTCTTCCATAATAGCAAGGGTCAGGTCATTGTGCATGCGCAATTTTGCCATTGAGTGCCAATGGGCCAAGACAAACAGCAATTTTGTAACTGTCCGGTTATGGGGCTCTGGCAAAAGTCCGTCAAAAACTGTAATTGCACACTGGGGGTATTGTAAGCTTGGCGCGACTACCAAGACAATGTTCACACCTGTAATAGGTTTTCAAAGTCGCGAGCCGCCAACTTTTTCATTTCAGAACAGTTGGCCGCGAACCGCCGAATGGTATCTCGTCCAAATGAAGGTATTTCCCGATAGCTATTCCATCAATTATTCAGATCATAATTATAATTTTCAATGAATGACTTACCGCCGATCCAGCTCTATAAGAAGATTCCCATCGACTGATTCCAGAATTCGCAGGAGATGGATAAAAAGTGCTCTCCAAATTCCCAGTTCAACCTCGTGCATCACATCTGGGAGCAGCATCTTGAAAAGATTGAATCCCAGAGGAGACAGTCTGTCCGAGAAAGCATTCTGCATTGCCTGCGATGAGCTAATAACATGACAAATAAACATTTTCGGCTGCATACCACATTTGGGACCCAAGATTCTTCACGAAGCAAATTTTCAACTGCTGTACCGTTCACCTGGTAATTCTTCTCGTATATAATTCTCCTGGCAGCAGCAATCTTGCTGCGCCGATGATTGTCGTCTACTCGGGCAAGTGTCTTTCGCTGACTCATATCCCTGATCATTCCGAGATTGTGCACGCGATCGAGTGGAATCAAACACCGCGGACACGGGCACAGCCCAAGGTTTCGAATACTTGCAATAAGAATCCTATTACATACAAAAATCAGCAAAAACGTAGCTGTATTCGGCTGGCCGGGTTACGCACTTTTCGGGGTAATCTGCTGAATACACGAATATCCGTGGATAGAATCGTCTTTTGATTCCGTCGCAGCAGACGATCACAATTCCATGCTTCCATGCTTCCATAAATTCGTCATCCAAAAGTACCATCCATTGAGCATGGAAAAACTCGCGATGGCAATGAGTTATGAATGCAGGGCTGGGAGCTTTCCCTCCAGCAGTCTGTGCACTAGCGAACTCCTTGAAACTGTCTGGCAGCTATCACATACCAAAGATGACAAGCTGGTTAGCAATTTCAAAATGTAGCCATTGAAAGTCAGCTGACCGTTTGGAAGTAAGCGACATGCTCGCAAAGGTGGCATGATGGCTTACACCGGTAATATTTCGAGTCATTGCCAAAAAATGCGTAAAGAGGCCATAGTTTGGCGTTGCCAAACGAGGTGAGTTGTGTGGCGTCGGACCAGAACATAAGCGCAGCAACCACACGCGGAAGATCGCATCCCGGCTCTCCAGGTAAGTCCTGTAATTCTCGGTGGGCACTGATGAAGGCGGGCGAGGTATACAGCTCGCCTTGGACTTGGACTGGATCAACATTGGGATTCCGTTGCCAAATTAGTTTATACGGCTCAAAATGAAATTGATGGCCATCAGTAAGCCCCGATATCTTCTCCCGAATGATTGAAATCAAGCTCCGATGGTAGAAATCATCAACAGTGAAGTTCCGCGGACCAGCACCAGCCTCTGAAGGAATTCCACGACGGGATTGATATGGGACTGATATAGTGACTGGCGTTCTAGTCCAGCCAGCGTCATCATCCAGCCACTCCTTGTCATCGTCATCCGTGCCAAGCTCCTTGTCGATTTGAGCCCAGTTGACATTTTGGACATCTGCTGGCTGAAATTGAGGGTCGCCAATAATATCCAACAGTTTATTGAAGCCGGACTGTGATTTTTGTGCTCCGCCGTTCCAGAACCAGTCACCCAAAGCAAAAGCGGTGCCATTCGGGTAGGGATAGAACCCCTTAGATTCTGGGGCATTAGCTGAGGTATGTATATTTGACAAATCTTGAGATGAAATATGCTCCTCGGGATCGTAAGATGGCAGGTCTGTTGCCTCGTACTGACGCGAGAGCCCAAAGATGTTGCCTGGAGTCCTAAAAATGCGACGTATATGGGAACCAACGCGTGCAGTTATTGATGAGCTCTGGGGGGGTTCTGATTGGCTAGAATTGGAACCTATGGGTGCAGTCTGTTGGAGATGTGCTGAAGGCGGAGGCTGTGGAACATCGTCCCTGAACCGCAAAGGAAGTTGCCTATTCTCCCTTCGGGTCCATGGCATACGTTCCATCATTGTTAAGTGGGAATCGTCCGCAATTTCTGGCAGGTCATTGGTTGACGCTTCAACCTTTGTTATTTATTTTTGAGTCAGTTCCATACCGCAAGTATCAACATATTTGGTAGAAACATGAATCTACCTCATTTGATACTGGAGATGGTGCGCGCGTAAGCCCAGGTAGTGACCGTGATGGTCCAGACAATAACAAGGGGTTGCCGTTATCGAGCTTTCGCTTCTTCCTTCCAGCCCATGCTTCCTTTGCCTTATCCAAAGCGCTAGTTAAACGCTTCTTGGATTTTTTGCACGTTCGCTGGTGCTTGCTTAAAGCACTCTGTTGCGTAAATGATCTACCGCAGAGGCAGATCAGACCGTCATTGTCAAGCTCTTTAGAGCCTGCCTGTATGCTTTCAGCCAGTGGGGTAAAACTCTTATCACTGAAGGCCACAGTTGCCAAAGGACAGGGATGGTGGGGTTAAGTTTTCAAGCCAGTGACGAGTAGTGACTATAGTAGAATCGCAGGACGTCTTCCCGCGGCACGAAACTCACCTCGAGTCATCCCGGTAAGTACTATGTGACTGTCACTTACTTCTGCCCGTGTCACGTCACGCAGCCCAAGTTATGTCTCGGAATAAATTCAACACGCGCTCTTAGAATATGGATCTCAGTTCCCTGGCACCGTGGCCCTTCGACTTCAATCAAACCTGGGCGTGGGGTACGTAGTAATCCGGTGGAAGTTCTCATTTACTCACCCAGATATCCAAAATCAGCCGTGTATTCTGGAAAGCCAAAGTCTGCTCATGCCAGCCCTCGACTTCGACTGCAGTTCATGAAACTGCTTATTTTGGTTTGGACCACAGGTTCCATCATAGGAACATGTATTAGGCATAATACGCTAGGAGGAGACGGCGGGCGTAGCTAGAGAATCAAGGGACAAAACCAAAAAGAGAGCCGCATGGATGGTCGCAAGCCCGATGGCCTGCCTAAAGTTTGGACACTTGTGGTATGGTTGCTGATAAATAGGTAAGTCGAAGAAACTTAATACCCCATTGCTACTCACCAGCTATAGCGCCTTGCTATTTAAATGTTGGCTTTCATGATACAAGCACGGTGAGTGATTACTGGCCAGACCACAGCTACCCTGCAGGAAACAGATACAACAGGCTAGAATTCGATTGTACAACATGGCTATCAGTACATGCTTACTCGATAAACGTATTTACTAACCAGCCTCGCTAATCGCCATGATTGGAAGCAGCAGAACTGGAAACTCCAGAATAATCTGAAGCACAGAACGCACCATAGGCATGATTAGCGCAACCATCAGAACTCCGGGATACATTAGCTGGAGAAGGCGCCCGCTGAATAAAATCCCACAACATATCTAGACTGCTCTCCACCTGCTGAAGATCTCTGTCCGCTTCTAATAATTCATTTCGCAGCGCTTCCAAGTGCTCTTCGCATAAGCGCACCCGGTGTCCAGCAGCATGTTTTCTGGCAAATCGTTCTGCCTTCAAGTCCATGATACTGATGAAGTTCTGATTTGTGCGTATGTCGTCCGGAAAATGCAACAAACGATCCGTCCAATATTCTGTCGACCGGTCCTGTCAACAATGATGTTAGCGCAAAGAAATTCCAATAGGGGAGTAAATGTCAATGGTATGCTCCATACCTGCCGATCGCCCTCTCGCGAGTAGCTCTCCACCCCGTGCTTCTGTGAGACAGCATCTGACACCAACTTGGAATTAACTGTGCACCCTGAGTGATGCATAAATACCTTGATGAAGTGCTCTTAGCATTGGGGGGCTAGGATTGATAACTGTGGGGTCGGTGGTGTGCGGTATTACTCCCCCAACTAAAGGGTTGGATGCGTTGACATCAGTTGCAGAAGAATTTTGGGGAGAGTGCAGGGTATGTTTAAGGAAGAGGTTTCCAGCAGAGACAAAAAACAACCGAAGTTTGGAAAATGGGGAAGGATGGGGCATGGTGGTTAAGGAAACGACACAATAGTATTTGTGGATGTTTGGTATAAGATATACTACTATCATAGGTCATTCTCTGTAAAAACGAGAATTCATGTAAAAGTCAGGTTTAGTCAAGTTCCTGTCATTTAAACGGTATTTTTCCTGTAGTAAAATTAGTCAGGTAGACCCAAATCACGAGCTTCTTTTGGACAAAAATAGCAATGGGCAGTTGGCAAGGGATAGTCGAGGGATGGTGGAACGGTATGTTAAAGTCAGCCAAAAAGTTCAAATACCATTTTAATGACAAGAGCCTGACTTTCACATGAATTCTCATTTTTACAGAGGGTCATTTCCCATCGTACTCAGGGATGGCATTAATGATATGGTTGCTGCAACGGGCCCAGGTCCAATTGGCAGGTGCCGGGCCAGGGAGGGCCAGGGAGTGGGATATGGCGTGCATGAGAGTGGTGAATTTGTGATAGAATGAGCTGGAGAAGACACTGAGAGTTGGATTCACCGCGTTTCGAGCAAAATCTTTCCTGGGGATTATATAGCGGCCAATATGTTACCAAATATTGATCATATTTCTATAACAATAATGTCCGGCAGAGAATTAACCACTATTCCACGTTCTAGTCAAGTTGGAAATATTTTATCCTGCTGACTAATCCGTCCCCGTTCCGATAGAGCTTCAAGTCCGATGCTCGAACCATCCGACTAATATTCAACAGACTGCCACAAGAACTTACTCTTGCATGTGATGCTTAGAAGGTTTTCCATATGTTCTACGTGTCCGAGGACTTTATCATAGGCTACATAAAAATTGTCAAAATATTTATGCACAATCAAAAAAAAAAAAAAAAAGGCTTACTGCTCGAACGGTCATTATCTTCCATGAGTGCTACTGACGAAGAAGAACTAGGGGTTGCTGGACTATATGAAGATAACGGCCTAGGACCAGATGAAGAAGAAGCAGAAGTAGAGGACGGTGTCGATGGGATAGGCCTTGCAGCGTTAAGTCTGCCATGTCGCTGAATACCTTCAAACAGTTGTCAGGAGTAATCAGATTGTTGAAAAAGACAAATACTTACGCAACGAAGGGGAAGAGGATGTGCTAGCACGGGACCTATATCTTCAGTTTCGGTTATGGGGACGAATGTCTGTTTGATAAAGTCAAGATGGAGCTGAATGTAAACAATATCAAATTGTACCCACCGAGGTCCCTCAAGATATAATCAAGGCTGTGAGGAATGTCCGGTATGTTAACTGAGATTTAATATAAGTTAGCCTGCAGATTGTACTGGTATTCTTGAAGCAGCTCACCCATAAATTCGCACCCGTGGCTGGCTTGAAAAACCCAAGTAACTTTACCATGATCAGTCTTACGATGCACGTGCATCTCACAGCCCATTCGAAAACCGTTTGCAGCGTGGGGGCACAAAGGCCGAACAAGATCTTCAAAGGACTCAAGGCCACTGGCAGCCACTGGTCTAGTGCTACCGATCAGAAAACGACGAACTGGTCTTGCCATTGTATTAGTAAAAATTGACATAGGCATGATCATCAGACGTATCTTTGCCATTCCACCCATGTCCGAGTGAGTACATCGAAAGTCACCATTCTCCCAAGAATATTGGTGATCTCCAAATCTTCACTCAACTCCCGCAAACGTGCTAGGGGCAAGTCAGGTGAAGCTATTTCCACATAATTACACTCGTAGGATTAATCCGTCTTGCGATACGAATGCCGGTATGACGAGCCTGCCATGACTTCTTGCTGCGACAGACGGCCTTGAGGAAAGGAAGGAGCGAGGGTATGCCAAGCGCAGATGCTACAACCGAGAATGCACGAGCCGTGGTGTTGCGTACATACTCATCCGCGTGGTCAATATCTGGTCGCATCGTCGAGATCATGTGAGCAAGACCGGCGGCTTTCGACAAGTTTGAAATGATCTCGCGGCCTTCGACACGCGCGTAGTAATCCTCGTCAATAAGCAAAGGTTCAATGACGACAAGGATTTTGTGGACGTAGGGACGAACGAGGTCGTCAAGCTTGTAGAGTACTCGGTCAATGACTTTGACGAGTAGATAACGCTCTTGGTCCTCCAGTGTGCGTTCCATCAGCAACGGGAGAATTTTGTCGAATAATGGGCCTGCACCAAACTCTCGAGCTTAGTCGGTTATCTGTCTGAGTGCCGTCTTACGAACGGGAGGGGTGCCGTTCTTGATCCTCAGAAGGAGTCGCATAATCTGGCGCTCCTTCATCTCGTCGACTGAGAGCTCTGTCTCCTCCTCCTTCAAAATCTTGGCAAAATATTGCGCATCTTCTGGTTTGAAGAAGGCAAGGTTTCTAACATCTGGAATCTCGGTTGGCAATCTGGAAACCACCGACCTTTGTGATGGGAGTGGCCATGAGTTTCTGCAGTGGGGCGACCATAGGAGCATATTTGGGAGGAGGTGTGACGATCGAGTAACCAGACGAGGGAAGGACAGCGTTGAGTTCTTCGTCAGTCAGGTAGCAATTATGCTTGTCCTCTTGCATGAACCCGGGAGCATTCATCATGATAGGTGTCATCGGAACATCGGTCATTCCACTGGACGAGATAGGTGTTTTATCCCATCGAGAACACTTAGGAGTCTCGCCAACACCGGCGTCCGCAGGTGTAGCATCCCAGCGAGAAGTGACGTTTCTTCGGAGCAGAAGCCTCGAGGGCTTCCTTCGACCACTCGCCTGAGTCCTGCTTGTTGGGATCAGCATTTTCGTCGGTTGGTTCTGAGACATCCCAACGACGTTTGCGCTTTGTCCTAGATGACGGCTCTTTCGGCGACTGCTTGGCAGCAGCTAGATCCTTCGCAGCAGCCTCAATCTCAGCAGCAGGTGGTGTCTTATCCAAGTCCATTTTCATATTTCCTTCTTCCCTGTCCCTTCTCTCCTTCTCCTCGATGGCCCGCTTTACCCTGGTTTCCTCGTTCTCCAAACGTGCCAATCTCATCGCATCTTTATACCCTCCCTCCACTTCTTTCCCATCCTCTATCTGCTTGAAAGCATCTGCACTCTCCTGAGCGACCCGACTGTACTTGCGGTTATGTTATTCGGACTGCCGTGACGCAATTTGCCGCTGCGATTTCGTCTCAGCAAATGGATCGCCGACGTTTTCTTCCTCTGCGAGATCTGCAAACTTCTGAAGAACGTCTTTGGGTGCCATAAATGAGTCTTTCAACCTAATTAACAGCCTGAGGATGATTAGGACACATACCAAGGCTTGATGAGCAATGAGGAGGGTCTGCAACGCTTGCGATCGCCTGCGTTTAGCGATCAACAAACGTGTGACTTGTCCAAATCGAGAAGAAAGTCATGGTGAGTCGTCGTTGTGCACCAACACACCTTTCATATACAGCCTCATGCCTGGCTCCACAATCATCCAACTCGCTTGCGCTCGTGGTATGTGTCTCGTGTCTCATATCCATACACCCCAATCCACCACTTTCGACTTCATTTTCTGTCCCGTGGTGCGTGTTGACTCTGCTGAGCGATGCTTTGTTCTGTTTTAAAAGCAACTTGCACTCCGTGGTCTCCCCAATATACTCACTATGCCTCCTCGTGTCCGTGCAACACGCTCTCGTGCAAATGCAGTGAAGTCAGTTAAATGTTCGAAAAACGGGAATTCAGTCGACCTTGAGTCAAGTCGTAGAGACACACAAATAACCTCCGAAAGTCAAGAGACTTGACTAAAATCCCATTTTTGTCAGAGCGCGTGACATGTGGCAAAGTCATTTGGTGGTGGTGTGACTGGTGGTAAGTTTATTCCGGGGAGGTCCCATTCAGGAACGACCGTATCCATACTAAGTACATGAAATTATACCCTGATTTTTATAAGCGATTTGTGCCAAATAATGCTGGGCAGAAGGAAAAGTTTGTGCGCGTGTCAACTAGTAAGAGTTTGGACCAGCGAGACAAAATCAGATAAGACTCGGGGATATTACCAAATAAAGGGTATTGACAATGGCAAAACATTGCAAAACGGACCCTATATAAACCGATATTTCGAATGAGCTGCAATTTTCAAACGGCGCGACATACATATACTTTATGACCGTAAGTTTATTATGTTATAATAATCGTCTACCCGAATATCACAGCTGCGTAAACACACTTTTGAACCTGGACTTATGGCGTTAGTTGTCTAAAAGTGCCGCCACGTGGACAAGTGGCGTTTGTTTGTTCGTGTGGATTTTTGGCACGCGCGCTTAAATTGTCGTTGCAGAGACCTTGTGAAGCAAGGTGTCGTACATATTACCATATTGGGGTACAAACCCCTGTCGGCCAATTTTGCCTTGAATGTAATTTTATAACTCCCTCAGTTTTTGAGTAAATAAAAATCTCTATGACAGAAACATTCCTATGCCCAAAAGGATGCTTTTTGTCCGAGGAATAAGAAATTGGTCAAGATTTGACCTTCTTATTTCGGCTGTACAAAAGTCGTGGTGACTAAGTGAACTGCATCATAGTAGTAGCTTCGTGAGAACCAACTTGAATGGTGTGGGAATCGAGTTTATAACGAGTTGATGTTATCAAGAGCCGCGATTCCCCGAGAGGGGCTCCCCTGAAAGAGGTCAAGCTAAAAACGGGAACTGTATTGCCATAATTGGAGTGAATGAACAAGTAGAAACCCTTCTCCATTCTCCCTCTCCCTCTCCGTCCTTTGGCTCCTGCTAATTATATGCGGAGACGTTCTCAAAACCGACGACTTCAGGATTCACCCGGCCCCTAGGGCCAGTGGGGATCTCAACCCTGTACCCAACGGGGTACTATGCGAGTCGTCAATACGTCGCAGCTCGAAACAAATAGAATACTGACCGTAACGCCCTTGGAGTACCTAGTTTCAACCCATCTGAACGTTCCTATATGATTGACCCCCTTATGCTCGACGCGGACGATCTGCCCTGGCTAATAACGAACGTTCGCGCGTACGACATACGACGAGTAAAAACGACGCTTACTGTATAAATCGATAGTTCTTCGATTCTTTTGGCAGCTCCCTCTGCCCGAATTTCCTTTGCCGACTTTTTGGCACGGGATGCCTTGGGGGCGCGCGTAGACTTCGTTTTAGTTGTTGAGCGTACGAATAAATCAGCAGCTGTATTATACTTACCTTGGGCATTGCTGAGGCTCAGAGTAAGTTAGATAGCTGACGTTTAGAAAATAGATGACAAAAGGATGAATAGATTGTATGTGGCAGCGCTCGCGGGAACGAATCCAACCTGGAATTGGGCGCCTATTCTTCCCTACTATGAATCGTTTCCTTCAAATAATGTAGATCTTCTCTCATATTCTTGCGTGAAAATTACAGTGAAAATTACATTCGTACGTTGATGATTGTATTCTACATTGGTGACTATTAAGATTCGCACAGCCCTCCGTACGACTCGGAATGGAGAGATATTTAATGCCAGCCCGGCACTAATGAATTTGGCTCGGATGTCGTTATCAACTGTTTGGTTGATGTAACTCTTGATGAGAAATGTATGCGAATATTAACGAAAACATTGACTCAGACGCCCATTCCTAGTAAGCGCCCAAATACACTTGACAGAAGTCCCTTTTTTGGCAAAGCGGGTGGCGCCCACTGCCTCAACCATGTAGAAAATCAAAACTATTATACATACTTGCGCAAAGAGGGCCGGTGCTTTGCACGGCAAACACGAGTCCTCTACATATTTATTTATACTTTTTGAATGTTGTGCCATTCACACTCATTCATATCATGCGTAGTATTATCTGGGATGAGGGGGACTGTGTCAGCAAACAAGGTCTATGCTCATCGGCCGATGAGTTTTGGGACACATTCTACTTTTTTTGAGCTCAATATCATATTTTTCTGTGTAAAGTTGCGTCAGAGCCTTAGAGCTATAAATTTCAGGTGTGTCTTGTGTTTTCCGTCACCAATCACCTACTATTTCTAACATGTCCTCCCAAAAACAACAGTCCCACATCCCATACTACTTTCGTTCTCAGCTCAGACCTGTCCGCAGGCCTGTCTTCATCTCACAACTTGGCTCTGGCCATGAGACTCCACATCGCAATCAGCAAAACCTTGAAATAGCAGGAACTTCAGTTGGTCGGATTGATCCTTTTCTAAATTTGGAAGAGCACTTGGATCGATCCTTCCCTTGACCATTGATTCCGTATTCTCATTTGTATGCAGAAAAATCCAATCCAATCCAATCTAATCCAATTCAAAATAATTTGCATGCTAAGGGACTCGAACTCGAGAGCATGTGCACTGTTCCACCACGCTGCGCTGCTGACCACTGAGCAATTCTGCCATAATACAGATTCCTTTTGGCACAAATATATTGCATGGCTCCTAAAGAGGCAAAGGACTTGCCAAATGAAAACAAGAAACAAGTTTTGTCGTGTCTGCACTACAGGTGCTTGTGTAAATAATTTCCTGAAGTTTTCCAATCAAATATACATGTCTGTTGATCTGGAACAAACTCTAACTTGGTGACTCAAAAGGGAATCCTGCCATTACTAAGCACCATGAAGTTCCCTGGCAGATATTTTGTTGGGAAGTCCTAGGAAAGAGAACCAGGTATCCAAATAAAGATACCTGCAACTAGCATTTTAAAGTTTATTTTAACCTCTTATCTGTGGTTACTTTGAATGAATTTCCAATTAATGGGACTCTGACAATGTCATGTGCAAGTCCACATGCACAAAGGCAAGGGTGGAGGGGAGGGAAGCTCCACAGGAGCATGCAGATATTTATATTTGATTGGGAAACTTCAGATTATTTACAAAAGCACCTGTAGTGCAGACACAACAAAATTTTTCATTTGGCAAGTCCTTTGCCTTTTTAGGAACCATGCAATATATTTGTGCCACAGGGAATCTGTATTATGGCAGAATGGCTCAGTGGTCAGCAGCGCAGCGTGGTGGAACAGTGCAGATGCTCTCGATCGCAATCATGATGGGCTGTGCAGTTTTGCCTCATTTACGGAACCTCGTGAATTGTATTGTGCATGGTCCATCTGATGAGCAGCAGAAGGTGCGGACGATGACCGCTCTCGGGTTGGCAGCACATAATGTCCGTGGCGTGATTTTTCTCAAGGGACACGGGAGTTGATGTGTAATTACTCGGAGATTAATACTACTATTAATTAACTACATGTGGCAAACCATGCAATTGCTGACCACCTTGAGTGTCCTTCTTATAGTCGTCACCCCCCCCCCACATTCTATTTCTGTGCTGACAGAATGGCGACCCCTTCAACTGAACTCCAGTCTGATGATTCCGTCCAGACTCCAGCTGCCAGTGATCTTGATGTCTGGTTGGCAGAAGCGATGGACAGCATGTCCAATCCACTGCCACTGGTGGCACCACCTCCGACTTCAACTAACCCTTCGAACCCATTTACACGGGCGCCAGCTATAAGCCTGGGGCAGTCAAATGCTTCCTTACTTACCATCTCCTCGGCAACATCATCCACTGTTCCGCTACCATCCGAGGTGACAGCCACTTACCTCGAGATGCTGGCTGCCAACCTGCGCCTTCGTCCAACCTTTGACCTAGACACTATGCTAGGATCAGGATCCGCCAATTCTCAGCAGCCACAGTTGAGCAGAGAACATTTTTGTCGCATGCACCCTGTTTATGCCACACTCCTACAACCAATGGAGAATGTGGCAATCACCATGGTATACGACGCGGATGAAGATGCGGATGAGTGGCTGCTCAAGGCATACAATGATCCACTGGTCCTCAACCCTTTCGTCCATGCTGCATTCAATGAGGTCGTTGAGGCACACAGCAAAGGTGCTGGCAATAAGCCGGTAGAATACAGTGAGTAATTCAAATTTTTATTTTAAACCTTTGTACTAATTCTTTCGTGTTACAGTCAGCACTGCGACTACGAAATCCATCCGACAGTACATCACAGATGGCATCCTCCGCCATCTGGACGACTTAGCTAACCTTGCTGCCCGCAATGTGCTCAGTTACGGCTTTTTGGTTGACGATACGGAAGGTTCGAAGAACTTCAATAAAGCGCTCTATGCACTCCTCAAAAAGGATTACCTATATCTTATGGGCGCGGAAAATTCAGGCTCAAACTGGCACTACATTCTCCACGACACCTATCAGAGTATATATTTTTTAGGCCCAAATTCTATGGCTGGGCGCATGCGCGAAACATATTACCAACTCCCACACTTGTTTGTTAAATTTCACAAATATTCATGGAGGTTCAGCGCACCGAATAGCTCGCTGATTCTTACTATGGAAGCGGTAAGTCTTTAATTAAAGCTATTGAACTTAAGAATAATTTTATAATATCCGCAATTGGCTGTAGCTACGCCACGGCTTGAAGACCTTTAAACGCGGCGCCCAGATCTCATTACCTTGGGGCAAGGAGTATGACCTCATGCGACTTGTTCAGCTCAAGAATTTGATCCGCAATGACACGACTATCTCAGATGATGTCACGAATTTCGTCGACGAGGTTCGAAATAAGTAAGTTTTTCCTACTACTTGAAATAACTTAATTTTGATGCTTCGCCACGCAAGGTCATCTCTAATGATGCCGTTTCCAAGCTCATTTCCGAGCCATCCACGTCGAACTGACCAGTTATCTGACGACTCCGACTCTGAATAGTGCGACTCAAGGGGGGCCCTCTGTGAATAGTACCCGAGCAGGGCTTGGTGGCGGTTTGGAATTCCGACTCTTCACTCTATTTATGTTATCTCAAAATTTTATACGCCAATAAATATGATGCGGGATCTGCAATCTCATCGATAGGGGATATTTGGTTTGGTTTGAATAATCTTTGTGGTTTGGGTATAAGTTGAAAGTCTCACTGTCGGAGCTAGTAGTACTTGCCGCATGCGCGGAGTTTGAATTCTGAGGGAGTCGAAACGCTGACGTGGGCCCTTCCTTTCTTTACCTCTCACCCCGTCTGGCCAGCGTTAGCACTCTCCTGTGCGATGTAGGCTAAGGCGGCGTGCAATGGTGTCACCGCTATGTATGTTCACTCGCTCACTGTGGGATTAGCCACCAAACCGTACCCTCCATTCTGATTGCCCGGCTTAAGTCGATATTCGGTCGCGTACCATTCAAACGGTGACAAATCGCACAACTATCCGTTTACAGCTGCCCCCTTTGGGCTCAGTTTGATGTTTTAGGCCTAGGGTATCGGTACTGTATTCTTCATTCGCAATGGATGAAAGACGGAGGACGCATTCATCGGCATGAGCCGCTGGAATCTGTTGCCAACAATCGGGCGGATGGACCTTGTAGTGTCCATGTCAACCTCGGGCAGGTGGGATTTGTCTTCATCGAGGCGAACGTGCCAATCGCATTATCGACAAGGCCCGTACTTCTCACCCGTCTGGCCAGCGTTAGCACTCTCCGGTGCAATGTAGGCTAAGGCGGCGTGTAATGGTGTCACCGCTATGCATATCCACTCGCTCACGTTTAAGCATACCAATCGCATTATCGACAAGGCCCGTACCCACCCGTCTGGCCAGCGTTAGCACTCCGGTGCGACGTAGGCGGCGTGTAATGGTGCCGCCTCTGACGCCATCCATCTCGTCGCATGGAAAATGTTCCTGGCTATGGTGCAGCCATAAACACAAATGCTGTATTTGTGTCAGGGTGGTCACCTATGAGACCCAGGGCGGAACTGAAGTGGACATAGCAATGTTGAAGTCTCCCCGGGGAACCGCTCTTCCCTGCCTATCACGGAGATTACACTTGACGGGCAAGGTTGAGAACGATGCTGCGTATTTACCTTCGTGTGCTTTTTTGTTTTCGAGGTTCTCGCGCGTTGGTCGATGTCCCTTCTGTGTTTAAACATCGCCCTCCGTCTTTTATTTTCAATGATCAGATCTATTTCTCTCTTCTGCTAGCCACAGATGTATGATTAGAACTAACAAGTGTCAAGTTCAGGAATTTTATGCGCTTCAAGCCCGTAGTATAAAGGTCGGACTGGTGCCATGTGTGGGTTAAAAGCACAGCCATCATATATATATGTAGCGGCGCTATGCGCCAGTCCCCGACTCCCACACCTTGTTGTCACAGTCGGCCCCACGGGGACTTTTATTTTATGTTATTTTATGTTGATCGATAGACGTGATACAGGCAAGGACGAAGGTGAGCAAGAGGTACCGGAAACTGACTGAAAACACATCGCCTATTTTCACATCGTGAGAAACCGTCAACTATATAGTTGTTCTCACCCCTGCAGGAGCGTTGTAGGGTGAGACGGGGACTACCAACTAAGTTGATAGCGTGCGACGTGGCTCCTGCAAACTCCATGCCAACAACTCGGACGGTAACCCAAGAGGCCTTGTGCAGAGACATCTGCAAAGCCCCATTTAACTCGCTGCCCAAGTGCTTTGTCTGCTTGACAGACGTGCCTGTTGACGAAGATGAGTGCCGTTTCAAAGGTACGTTGCGCAATATCATTTTTCTTGCAAGCCGATCTTTTGGGTTGAACTTGGGGGACAGGATTCCGGACAATAACTCAGACTGGGCGGGCAAAGAAGCTCGTGGTATTCAAATTTCCGCCAGGACTGGATCCCCTTTTCCCCGTAGTTTTCAACAGAATGATCACCCCTGAGGTTATCAAAGCAAAGATGGTATCACACTCATCAGCAATTTACTTGGCCTCGAGTCTGATAACTCAACTCTTTCACTTTTAGATAGCCTGCGCGCGCATCTTACATCCAGTCCTCCAGAAAGAACGCTTACATACGGAAAAGCCAAATATCATCCGCCGCAGCAGAGAACTGAAACGTCGGATTACATGCGGTAAGTTCCTTTGGTTAACTATAAAATCAAGCTCACCGGTTCCTTTTCAGACATATGTAACACTGGGCTTTTTGCACAAACATGGTTTTGCACTACATGTGGTCGAGAAATCTGCCATGTATGTGCTACAAGCATAGCTCAGGTTTGTTCGCCTTTGTGTTTTCTTAGTAGCGACGCCTGAACACCTACCTTCACGTTGCAAAGTTAAGTCCCACAGCCGCAGAATGTGTCCCCGGATCCCGTAGGCCACACCTTTCATCTACTCTTCTTCCCACCACTCGCTTTCAAGAAGACGAGCTCATCGAGATAACCAAAGAAATGGAAGATCTTTTGCAGAATGAACCCGCAAGGTCTTTGTCCTTATTTCATGATATCGATGCTAACTCATCTGTCCTTCGTTAGTCCTTTTGAAGATGACGAGCTTGATGTCGCTATTAAAGCAGTGGAGGCCATGAAAATTAATGTATCTTCCGAAAGGTATGTATCCTCGCTTATATAGACTATAACAACCAACAAGTTATGCTTACCTCCCACCAGTATGCCACCTGTCCCTGACGAGCCGTACAGCGCACAAGAAGTGCCCAGATTCTCTCAGGAGAGCCCCGATTTTACTGACCAGTTTTTACATTATTGGTCCCAAGGAAAACCTGCCGTTGTTACTGGCATAAAACAGCAGGGTGTTTGGGACCCCGAGTATTTTATCAAAGTATATGGTGATACTCCAGTTCAGTTAGAGAACTGCGAGACCGGGGAACTGGAGGACAGCACAGTTGCCGATTTTTTTCAAACTTTTCTTGCATCTGGCTCACGTTCCGGCATTTGGAAGCTCAAGGTGACTTTTTCTCTTTCCTCTACCTTGCTTCATGAATTTAATGTAGCCTTGGTTTAGGACTGGCCCCCTCAGCAACATTTCCGTGACGTATTTCCTGAACTTTTTAAAGACTTTCAAGACACTTCCCCATGCCCCGATCTCACGAGATTAGATGGGATCTTAAACTGCGGGGCTCATCATCCTCTTAATGGCATAGCGCCCGATCTTGGTGCGCCTTTATCATCTATACTGAGTCTATTCCCCTGAATTAGAACCGGTCAACTTCAGGGCCTAAAATGTACAACGCCGATGAGACAATACCGGATAACATGCACCACGGCTCTACCAAACTCCACATGGACGTTACGGACGCCTTGAATAGAATGCTCTGGGCTGCCAATTCTTCAGATGGTGAACGCGGATGCGCCAAATGGGAAATTTTCGACGCTATACATGCACCTCTCCTTCGCAAATTTTTGGTTGAGCATGGCTTTACGGGTCTCGGGGACTGCATCCACTCGCAAAGGATATATTTAACACCTCACCTGCTCAAATGTTTATTTGAAAAGTATCGCATTAGACCATACACAATCGTTCAATACCCAGGCGACATAGTTTTCATCCCAGCTTACTGCGCCCATCAGGTGCGACACTGTATTTGACTTTCAGCATGCTGAAAATATATAGGTTAACCAGGTAGCAAACTGCGCGCATGCTATCAAGATCGCCAGTGACTTCATCTCCGTGGACAATCTCAAGAGGACGCATCGTCTTATTGATGAACTTCGACACCAACGCCTTTCCTACTCGTGGGAGGAAGATGGGGTGGCTTGGGGGGAGGATGCGATCGAGCTTGAAAAGTCCCTGTATTATGCATACACGTCGCTAGCTCGCCATTATAAGACAGTCGCCGCCGACCCTGCCTCCACCCCAACCTCCATTCCCCAGGGCCTCGACACGTCGCCCATGCTTGTCGACACGTCGCCTATGCCCATCGACGCAGGCAACTCGCTCCCATTATCGTTCGGTCAACCTCAGAATAACAGGATCGACCCTAGCTCTTCACTTTCTCGTCAGGATGTGCATGGTGACGATGCAGATAAAGTCCGTTCCAAGCTGTCTGAGGCACAGAGGAAAATACGACGGGAGAAGAAGAAACAACAGAAGATTGCTAAAAGGCACGCTGCTTTAACCACGGCGTCGCGAGATACACACCCGGACCACAGATTTCCTTGTCCAGCACCAAGTTGTGGCCGCTGGTTCAATAGAACAGGGGTACTTGACCATGTGTGAGTATCGTAAATTTTTATTGGCCGACCCCTGTTAACCGACCCATGAATTCCAGCCCACTTATTCATCCTGAGTGTATTGACCTTGACGAGGAAACAGATACAGCCCTTCGCCAATCAAGTATCACAGATGATGAATTTCCAGAAAGATTGCGGCCGTACTTGCTGATCAAGGGCGTTAAAGAACCTTATGCATAGTGGCAGGTTGGATTATACTATGGCGATATGTGACCTGACTGTGTATCATGGCGGTGTATCATGGCGGTGCCTATTGGTCTCACATTCAACTGAAGTTCTGCGGGCGTGGCATTCATGGCTATGTTCTAGAAGTTTAAAATTACTTCATCTCCATGTATCCTGTTGGTAGTACCGGTGCTTCGTGACCAAATGCATAGTCATTGTGGACACGTGATTGTGTAGCCAACCTTTGACTTTTCCGAGTCCGAACTTCAAGCAATGCGTACTATTATACTACTAGTACCGTTTACACTTACCCGGAGCTAAGTTGCTTTACGCTACTTGATCGTTACGCCAAAGACATACTCTTTGGCCTTTGACTCTCTCAGGTCCCTCTGACATTGCTCCTCGCTTGGTAACAACACCGTGCTAATCTCTTCGATGCTGAGAGAGCCGATGGCCAAGTCCAGGTGACCGTTTTCTCAGTGAGCAACCCCTTCCCTTATCAATGAAACTAGCTAACCATGATCAAAGTTATCTTGGATTGCAATCTTAACCTCTAATTGATCACATCTCTCGGAAAGCTGTACAGCACTAACGAGACCCGTTGACCCGTATATGCACCCTTGCATAACCTGGCTGGTATGTTCTGATCCGCACGATTCTCTGCCTCTTCATCTTATATAATCTGATCTTCACATTTGACTTATTTCTCTTCTGCCTTGTACCCTCGCTTGTGCTAACGCTCAACAGACTCAATTTTCACCTATCACTGATCGAGCTTTTCGCACCGACTGGACTTGTGGGTCGGTGGCAAGTGCAGGCTTGGAAAGAAGATTGGATCTGGGTCATTTAGCAGGTATCCGTCTCTGCCCTTATCATATAACAGCTGATTAACACCCTTACTTCCAGGTGACCCTGGTGTCAACATTGCCCCTGACGAGGAGGTCGACGCGTCTGTGAAGGCAAAGCGCGCCCAGTTTGAGTATGAGTCTACTAAGGCTTCAAGACACTCGACTCGCTGGCGGTGTTGGCGTGCCTTTCGTCCGATGGTTCGGAAGGGAATAGACTACAATGCAATGGTCATGGACCTCCTAGTAGATCATCTGATATTTTTGGCTATGCCAGGCTCGTCAGCGATTGTGGTTGCGTGCCACACGGGACGTCCAACGGGCCTCTTTTTGTTCGCTTCTACTGCGTACGGCTGTTCTGGCTTCGACTTTCAACCGTGCACGCATACAGTGTTCGGTAAGTACCCTCTACTTCCTGGTCACAGAATCTTAGCTCAATGACTTCTACAGTAAAAGCTAAGATCGCCCTCGGTCGTCCACATCCTTTCGGACGCTCTTCGCTCGGTTTCAGCAGGTTTCCTGATGGGCCTCTATTCTCAGTCAAAAAATATTTCTCATGTATGTTATCTTGCTGAGTTGACCTGTTCAATGATTTAGCTGGACTCTAGTACTACTACGGTTTGATGGATGCTTCGCCTCTAATCTTCAACCTCCGAGTCATGTCTTTTTAAGCTCGGTAAGTTCGACAACATCTATTACTAGCGACTTTGGGGTACTCATGGATGGTCTATCAGCAGTACTATCCAACAAATGCGAGCCCGGCTTCTATTCATCCGACTCAGAATCGTTTGTAGTAAGGTCTATAATATTGACCTCAACCCTACATTCATGCTCTCTGAAGACCCGCCGAGTGGTGATTAGCCCACACTCGCATCGGGCGAAGAGCCGCGCAAACTGATCGCATAAGATGCCGGGTTGCACAGATGCGTCCAGCTGCGCCAGCAGGTTGGATATGGTCTTGCGACGCCTAGGTGCATTCGCAATTTGAACGGCGTCTGCATTAACATCTTCCGGTAACGGTTATTTAGTCCCGCATAGAAGGCCTCGAAATACATGCAAACTTACTAAGCATCGCGTAAGTCCGCTTAAGTGCTCTGGACGGGCCTGCGATCACAGAGGAGCCAAGTTGTAGTTCCTCAGAGGTATGCCTCACTCGTGGAGGAATCCGTTCTCCGATCTCTGAAGGGCCGTAATCAATCATTCTGCGGCCACCTTGTTTTCAGTGACAACTTACCCCGACGAGGATACTTTTTAATGGGTAAGCCACTTTTGTTGTAGAGGCGTTCCATGAACACTACCACGTTGATGTACGTCAGCTAAAATTTGCTTTTCACAAGACTCCTGGCTTACCAAAATAATCGCACCTTCCTCGTGCGCAACTGGCAACGTACTCTCCAGCCAATGAGCCTGTACGGGCCACGTAGATTGCAGCCTCCACGAAATCAGGCCCAGTCGCATCTACCAGAGGACACAGGCAGCAAGGGCCGACCATCTGATGTGACATGCGGTGATTGCATAGTTCAGACGGATGGACGCGTTCTTGAATAGTGGATGGCCTTGATGCAGCGAAGTTTCCATCAAGAGTCTTCCTTATACAATCAATTCGAGTTACTCACCAGTCCCATTTTTGAAGCCGGTTGGCGTCACGATTGTATTGCAGGACGGTGTTATCGGAGCTGGTCACTCTTGCCGCATATACTTGCAAGCGTACAGCATTGACGGTGGCCATGGGGGATACTGAATCATCTCAGCTTTTTGAAGGGCTTATATACCTGGTCGCATTGTCACGGCCCGGGGGTAACTCTTAGCGTGACATCGAGAAGCGTGACACAGACTCTCGGCGGACGTAGCTCGTGACTTCGAGTCGTGACAGTGACTAGTACAGTTCGGACTAGTTCAAGTTTAAAAGCAACTAGTCACAAGTAACTTAAACGCTGCAGACGTCGTTCATTATTATTACTCTTCCCACTTATGTCGGACGAAAATACACCACCCCAGGCTACCAACAATCGTCCACAAGAAGATGCACTCCATCTGGGTCCTCGAAAAAAAGCGTTCGTCCACTCCTATGCTTTCTTCTCTCGTTCGCATACTTAGTATGCTTCAGCCGCCTCACCGATCCGCTAATCTCTTATGGTCGTCATTTTGGCCGCACAGTGCATGCGCTATGTAATGTCCAAGCCCTTATCACCAACGGACTGCTACGAATGGGTGAGCAGGCAGACGAGCCTGAAGAATCATTCACTGCTGAGTATGTTATATGTTTCCACTTCGTCCTTCCTGTTTTTTTAATGTTCACGTTAGGCAAAGGCGAGAGCACCGCGTCTTTCATGCCCTTCTTCGAACGGTTCCTGGGCTCGAGGAACGTCTTCTAGAGGGGTCGGATGACGGGGCAGTCACAGCCGCTGAAATGGTAAGCTTTTTGTTATGTGCTTATGATCTCACAAGTTGACTTAGGTGGTGAGATTCAAAAAGGTGTTTCGAGCGCAAGGTCTGATGACACGAAGAGTCTTAAAGGACCAATCCTTGATTGGATTGTTCCTCAAGGACAGTCCCTTCAGCCCTCTCTTGCAAGAAATGTTAAGATGGATCGTGGTTTTCACCATGACCGCACTGGGGCCCTTCTATGTCCTACTGGTATGGACTGGTCTGATGTTGAGTGGGTGTAGCGCTCAGCAGTTTGACTTCTGGCTCATATTACTGACCTGACGCAGAACCAAGGAGAGGTTGCGCAGCGGAGAGATGCCGATTCCGGGTGACCAATGGCCGATCTTCCTTTATGCGGGTTACAGATTTGATTCAGAGGAACCATGGAATGGTCTGTTGAGGAGCCCGATTCTTGTTTCTGTAAGATTCCAAATTTTGTTGCTTTGTTTATCTTGCTGATGCCTTGGCGTTATTGCTTAAGGCTTTCAAACACGTCTTCACTTCGCCCAGTTCAGTTGACAAAGCCCCTAAAGCAACGCGATCCGGCAACGCTCGAATTCACGGTATGACTAGTGTCACGCCGGCATCAATCGCATACATAGCTACCCAGGTACGAGTATCTTTCTATCTTAGTACAATTTCTGCTCAGCGGGTTGCTTCGACAGGCTCGATTCGCACTTAGCTCGTCAGCTGTGTTCTCTAGAACCGACACCGTCACAGACTCGGAACGGTTTTATAACAGTATCCTAGAGCTTCTCGAGGACGTCGACGAACAGGTGGAAGTCAAGGATCTCCTAGAGTGGTGGAACAGGTAACGTGTCGCCTTTATTGATGATTCAGGGACTGACTGATATATGGATAAAGGCAAATCTTTCCTGGATATTCCTCGGCACGGCGACCGGTTGCCAAAAATAGTGCATTGGCAAAGATTAGGGAGAAGCGTGCTGCCAAGAAGGCAGCTGCTCTGCGTGAATCTCCAAGTCCGCAACTTATAGCCTAAATCGTGCAATTGCAATACTAGAACCATGTATTGTTCAATTCATATACGGCTAATTCACAATAAACAAATTTTGTTGCGTCATCTGTGCGATTGCAAGCCAGCTGAGCTAGTAGGCTGAAATTTCCTGTCAGCCGGGTACCTCAGGTCAGCCACCATCGTCCAAACCATACCTGGGCAATGTAGCCAACTCCGCTATACGTTATCAAGTGAGTTACCACTGACCTGTCATTCCGTTCTTGTCCATGCGACTAGGAACTTCCAGAGAGATGTCTTCTGACAGCTTGATGTCAGCCAGATGTACCTGGTGCAGTATGACAATTTGGTGCCAGCCAGGCTGCCTTGGGCTATGTTGCGTCACCCATGCAGACCTGGCGTAATACGCCAGGTTCACTATCGTTTATAAAGTGAGTTACCACTGACCGGTCATTCCGTTCTTGTCCATGCGACTAGGAGCCGCCAGAAAGATGTCTTCTGACAGCTTGATGTCGGCCAGATGTACCTGGCGCAGTACGACAATTTGGTGCCAGCCAGGCTGCCTTGGGCCATGTTGCGTCACCCATGCAGACCTGGCGTAATACGCCAGGTTCACTATCGTTTATAAAGCGAGTTACCACTGACCTGTTGTTTCGTTCTTGTCCATGCGACTAGGAGCTGCCAGAAAGGTGTCTTCTGACAGCTTGATGTAGGCAAGATGTACCTGGTGCAGTACGACCATCTGGTGCCAGCCAGGCTGTCTTGGGCCATGTTTCGTCACTCATGCAGACCTGGCGTAATACGCAAGGTTCACTGTCCTTTATAAAGTGAGTTACCACTGACCTGGCCTACCGTTCTTGCCCATGCGCTTAGGAACTGCCAGGAAGCTGTCCACTGATAGCTTGATGTATGATGAGTGTACCTGACGCAATTTAGGACTGACTGACTGACTTTGGGAGAACCAAAAACCTCACTGTCCTTTATCTGCGTTTACCAGACTATCTGCAATTCCTGGACATATTAAAGATATTATCT
>Ga0193716_1000330_pt1 | contig 30101 bp, 21 predicted proteins | sample U2c1metaG_FD_145901 | JGI IMG/M metagenome (GOLD analysis project Ga0193716, IMG submission 145901) | Soil microbial communities from a riparian zone of the East river system, Colorado, United States - U2c1 | ecosystem: Environmental > Terrestrial > Soil > Riparian zone | place: USA: East River...
CACCTGGTAACGCGAAGTCCAGGTATTTGTAATATAAAAATTGCTGTTGCTCAGCGTGGCGGCGGAAGCACCCAACAGATCGGTCACAAACCGGGGTTCGGAAGTCGAAAAGTGATATAGCTCCCTTCCGATGATGCCCACATCATCCAGGTATAAGGCCAGGTTATTACGCGTGCCGGATTCAGTGCCACTCACCAGGTTGTTGAGCTGGCCCACCGTAGCATTGCTGGTAAAGTCCTCGACAGTTGCATTGTTGAGGTTGCCATAGTCTTTTTTGCAAGAGCCAAACAACAGGATCAGGGTCGACAAGATCAAGATATTCTTTGTCATATAAAAGCAGTTTAAAAGTCCAATGAAATATGAAAGTCGGCGCGTTTGCTGGCGGGATATGGGTCCACATCCACGCCGCTGGAAAATCCTGTTCCAAAGTTGGAGACTTCGGGATCGTAGGATTTGTATTTTGTCACTGTCAGGTAGTTATTGAGCGAGACACCGATCCGAAGCCCCTTTATATAGCTCACCGGAAGATGCGCAATGGAGTAATATACCCCGATCTCGCGCAGACGCAGATAGCTGGCTGTCTGGACGAACTGATGCGCATCGGAGCCGACCTGCATGATCCTATAGACGCCGTCCGGAACATTCATCTTATTCGTCACCTTATCGTAGTCGACGCTGGTTCCGCCAAAGTCGTTCTGCAAACTGGTAAGGTTGACATTCTGCCCGCCCTTTTTCCAGTGCAGAAGAAACCGGAGACTCAGCTTGTTGAAGAAAGTAATTTCATTAAAGGTATTCATCTGGAAGGTCGGTTCCGCATCACCGAGCTTGCTCACACCACCGGTGCCGTCAAGACCAAGGATCTGTGTGGCGGTTTTACCCTGCTGGATCTGGAACGACCCAAGCACATAGCCAAAAGAACCCTGTGGCACCGAAGGTATGGTCAGCTTTGTGACCAGTGACCGGTTGAGCCAGAAATTGAGAGACGTATTCCAGGTGACGTTTCGGGTCTGCACAGGTCTTGCATTCATTCCCAGCTCAAACCCACGGTTGCGCAGGTTGCCCGCATTCACCCATTTAGTGGTAAACCCGGATGAGGAAGAAAGGCTGCTCTGCATGAGAAAGTCTTCGATCGTCTTGTTATACCAGGTCAGCACAAATCCCAGCCTGCCTTTCAGGACGCTAAAGTCGATGCCGGTTTCGAATTCCGACTGTCTTTCCGGTTTTATGTCGGCCTGTCCTGCCTGGGGATTGACGATCACACCGGGGTTGCCGGTGATATTCGAAATGGACAGGGCAGTAAATTTACTTCCATAGGCCGGAACATTATTCGCCTGGCCATAAGCGGCACGGACCTTAAAGTCGCTGATAAATCCTTCTCTGATGATCCCCATCTTTGTGAGGTTCCAGGACAGCCCTCCTTTAGGATAGATATAGTATTTCGCAACGTCGCCATTGTTGCTGCTCCTGTCAAGACGCATACCCGCAGTAAGGGTGATCCCATCGAGCAGGCTGGCTTCTTCCTGGATAAAGAGGCCTTCGTTCTGGTATTTGATCCGGTTCTGCTTAGCGTTGAGCGCGCCGGCCTGGTCGACATTGGACTGACCGCTGATCAGTTGGGTGGCAATGTTCAGCAGGTTATTGTAGTCCCCCGTCTCCTGCGTCAGACCCACGGATGTGGTGAGACCTATCTTGTCCGTAGGACTATAGGTGTTGACCAGCGAAAGGATGTAATTGGTGTTGAGGTTCCGGGTTTCGCCTTCTACGGATGTACCTTTGTTAACCGTCTGGAACTGAAGTGTCGCCGGGAACAGCGCATTGGTCTCAAGGTTATAAAAATCAAATCCGCCCCGGGCGACGAATTTTGTGGTGCTGACGTCGTTTTTTTGCAGCAGGGCCTCCAGGCTGAGACCCGTAACAAAACGATTTACCGCCTCATTATTCCGCATCTGCGCAATGGTCTGCAGCGGATTGGAGGCAGCAAATGGATTGCCGGGATAATTGCCGTTGGCATCAGGATGCAGCTGGGCAAAGGACGGCGTCGAAGACAAGGCTATGCCGACAGAGACTCCGGCATTGTCGTTACCCGACAAGCCGCGGTCGGAAGTAGTGTTGATGTAGTTGGTGTTGATACCGATCTTTATATTGTCGGTGATACGATGGTCGATGTTGAGCCGCAGGCTGCTGTTGCGATAGCCGGTATGTTTTACGATACCACCTTCATCTTTCTGCGCCGCGGAAAAATAGACACCGGTCTTTGCCGTCCCCCCACTTACACTCAGCACGGTATTTCTTGCAAAGCCCGTATTCCCAAAGATCTCTTTTTCGTAGTCGTAGATATTACCCGCAGACTGTGCGTCGACAAATTGTTTGCGGAGCCCGACACTGGTGGCGCTGTCACCGGAAAGACTGGCTGCGCGATCCGCGTTAAAGGCGCGAACGCCAAGCAGCTTGCGGACCTTTATGAAGCCCAGGTCCTGCGACACGGAGACCTTTGTCCGGCCTTCCTTGCCTTTCTTTGTCATGATGACGATGACACCGGCTGCTGCCCTCGAGCCATAGACAGCTGCAGCACTCGCCCCCTTCAGGATCTCGATGCTCTCAATGTCTTCAGGCCTCAGATCGGCGATGCGACTGGAGGGATTATCCTGGTTGGAAGTAGGCGCCCCACCCGACTGCGCACCGGTGATGACATTCAGACCGGCAGAGGTTGCCGTATTGTCCACAAAAACGCCATCCAGCACATATAAAGGCTGAGTCGCGCCATAGACCGAAGTGACACCACGCAGCTTGACGGAGATGCCGCCGCCGGGTGCGCCGGAATTTGCATTGATATAGGCCCCGGTGATCTTCCCTTCCAGGGCTGCGTCAAAGGTCTGCGCCGGCGCCACGCCATTCAGCTCTTTGGAAGAGATGGTAGAGATGGCATTGGCCAGATTCCTTCTTTGGATGGTGGTGGCAAGACCGGTCACTACTACTTCATCGAGGTGGGTGATGTCTTCTTTTAGTTTGATCTTTAGATCACCGGCAGTCGCGCTGACCGTCTGGTTCGAGAAGCCGGTGGAGCTGATGACCAGGATGGCGCCGGGCGTGACAGTGAGTTTGAATTTCCCTTCCGCATCACTGCTGGTACCGCGGGAAGTGGATTTTATGATGATGCTGGCGCCGACGACGGGCGTCCCGTTTGCGTCAGTGATCGTACCCGTGATGGTGGACGTCTGTGAATACGCGATCGCGGGCAAGACCAGCAGATAAGCCAGCCCCGTTAAGAAACAAATTAGTTTGCTCATTTTAGTTTTGGTTTTTTATATGGCCTTTATTTGTGAGGATCAAAATCGAGATATCCTTCGGCAGCGCGCTGAGGAGCCCGGTTGACGTAGAACTGGCGGTCCTGCGGCGCCCATGTACCCAGTCCGTCGACATAACGGTTGAACATACAAAAGGCCGCCGCGATCAGCACCGTGTCGTGGATCTCCCGGTCGGTAGCGCCAAGACTGCGGGCATATTCTATCTGCTCTGCCCTGACGGACTTTCCGCCTTTCTGGACACTGGCCGCGATGCTCAATAAGGATTTTAATTTGTCAGAGATCAGAGTCATCTGATAATTTTCCTTGACGGCATCGATAAAGCTCATGTCGCATTGCAAATAGTGCTGCGCAAGGCTGCCATGTGCATTCTGGCAAAAGAAACAGTCGTTCAGAGAGGAGGTAAATGCTCCGATGAGTTCGCGTTCACCACGGGAGAGGGTGTTGTTGTCATCCCGCAATAAGATCTCGGCGAGCGCATTTAATGGTTTTGCCGTCGCGGGACTGAAGGCCATCGGTCCCCTGATCCCCGGCAGGTCATTACCCAGGTCAATGTGTGCCATATTTATTAGATTTGAGGACTGACTTTGTCCCGGGTATACCAGGTAGCAATCAGTCCGATGAGAAATATAAAGGAGAAGATAAAAATGGTGTTTCCATAACCGCCAAGAAAACTGACCAGCGCCCCCACAAAAAACACCGCCGTAGCAGTAAAGAGCCGGCCCACGTTGAAACAAAAACCGGTGGCAGCCGCACAGACGGCCGTGGGAAATAATTCCGGGATATAGGCCGAGAGCGCTCCCTGGCTGATGCCAAAGAAGACGGCGAGGACCGCTATCTCCGCATAGGCGATTCCAGAGAAGGATTGGTTCAGCTTAAAGAGGAGAAAAGCCATGCTGAAACAGACGATAAAACATAGCAGCATCGTCCTTCTCAGACCGATGGCATGGGCTACCCAGCCGGAAATAAAACCTCCGGTGAGACCACCCGCTCCCAGCAACATCATGCTGAGGCCTCTTTCATGCTGCGCATCGGCGCTGACAGACAGACTTTGCACCCAGGTAGGCAGCCAGGAAAAAATCGCCCACATACCGATCAGCATAGTTCCGAAGATGAGACTGCCGCGCCAAAGATTTCCGCGCCAGGCGGAGGACAGAACTGAGACGTTCGAAGTGTTCGGAGTCCATTTTGCCGATTCCTTTAAAGTAAAAAATCCGGTTATCCCAAGTGCTAACGGAACCGCCCCCACGATAAAAGCCTGTCTCCATTCCGGTAAAAGATAATTGATAAGCCCGGCGGAGAAGATGCCAACGGGGATCGAGATAGACAGGATGCCCAGCGCCACCGCCCGTCTTTTTCCGGTCCAGGTCTCGGACACAAGGATGGTAGTCGTAACCAGTACTCCCCCCACTCCAAAACCCGACATAAACCGGCAGACCATTACCAGGAACCAGGAAGAGGCCATTCCCGTCAGCAGCGTGAACAGACCATAACAGATGGTGGAAAAGACGACGGTCCTCGCCCTTCCCATTTTGTCACAAAGGATGCCCCAGATAAAACCGCCGAACATCCAGCCGAAGATAAAGACGGAGTTGATGGCAGCGCTTACGTCATTGAGTCTTTCGGTCGACACATTTCCCAATAGATCTTTTACAGCCACCGGCAGATATACTGACATCAATGTCGATACGACGCCGCCAAAAAGACTGCTCAGGAAACAGACAGCGAACAGGCCGAGATATTTGGTCATACATTCTTTTTTAAATGGTCATAGCCCTGGGGCAAACGATTGTAGCCGTGGTTCTTCAGGCGTAGACCCAGTCCCTGGTAGAAAGCCGGATCAGTAGGCGTCATCGTTGCAAGCCCGTCGACATAACGGTTGTACAAACAGAACAGCGCGGCTATCAGGACCGTGTCATGAATTTCGATGTCGGTCGCGCCCGCTGTTTTTGCGGCGGCGATGGAGGCCGGAGTGACCTGTTTGCCACCTTCCTGTACCAGTGCCGCTATTCGCAACAGGGCCTTCATCTTATCACTCACCGGGGCGGTGTCGATGTTCTGTTTGATAGCTTCGGTAGTGTCGTTCTCCCCAAGCAGGATATTGGCAGCCGCGGTATGGGCTGCGGTACAAAAACGACATTGATTACGGGATGAGACGATCGTGGCTATCAGTTCCCTTTCGCCTTCTGTCAGCGTAGACGGTCCGCGCAATAATTGCTGGGTCAGTTCGCGGATAGGCGCAGCCGTATCCTTACTATATTCGAGCAAGCCGGTTATGCCGGGCAGATGCTCTTCCAATGGTATGTAAGACATGGAAAAACTTTAGCTGTATAATAAAATGGAGATGGGCCCGCGTTCGGGCCTCAGGAGGGCAATAAAAATTAAGCGAGACCAGCCGGTGGCCGCTCTTCTGTACAGCGTGGAATAGAATGGTAAAAGCCGAATGAGCGATCGGTACGATCAACGGCTATAAACCCGGGGCCTTTTAGCTGAAAAGCTTCAGCGAGTGTAAAAGGGTCCCCGGAAAACGTTTTGAACGATGCGGGGTGCTGTTTCTGCTGCGGATGATCGACGTCCGCAACGGTCCTGAAATATTCATCCCTTGACAAACGCAGCTGCAGGACCGTATGGTTTGGAATACAGAGCAGCTCCAGCGTGTCATTGTAGATGCGACGCTGTACGTATTGATAAGGCATGCCATTGATCTCTATCTGGCCATCTACCCGCTCGAAAGCAGTGGAGTTGTTATAGTAAGAGATTTGGGTGACGGGCACTTTGATGGAAAAAAGCTGGGATTCGTCATAGAGGCGCCGGTCAAGACTTGCTTCGATCTTCCGTTGGCTTGCCTCCTGCAAATAGTCGTTCAATAGGCGGTATCCCACCCAATTGAAAAGGAGTATTCCCCATAGCAGTATCGCAGCCAGTTTGCGCAATCATAACCAAATTATGAAATTTTATTTATATGTCTGTCCTTTTTTATTAAACTGTTTCCTCATATATATTCCCGAAGCGGTCGGTGGCCCGGACCATGATTTTTTTAACCCCGGCCGATGGTCGCGCGAAGAAGATATGATCGGTCAGGAAAGGATCGACAAACTTGTGTTTCTTCGGCAGTTCGGGTCCTGCATAGAGTTCGACCGCCCAGGGGTCGTACGCCACCCGCTGTTCCATCGGCCCTTTTGATACGCCGTCCTCGAACCACTCCACTTTCCATTTGTGGTCCCAGTTCCAGACATTGGCGACTATTTCTGCCTCGACAACCCGGATCCGGAGCTGTTTGCTCCGGTCCATCCCCGTCGATTTATAATACCATTTAATGTCCGCCCCATCCACTTCATAGACCCCATACCCACTGGGCGTTCCATCCCCGCAGATCGGCCCTGTCCACCATGCGCCACAAACAGTTCCATGGTTGTGTTCCATCATGTCCCCTTCCTCCCAGTTGTCATTGAAATGCGTATGACCGCTCATCAGATGCACTTTATAGTGAGCCAGCAGTTTATATAGCTGTTTACGATTGGACACCGTGCCACCAAACTCCTCCTCCTTCTTGTCTCTTCGCGCCGCCCCCGTATTGGTTGGGATATGAAGACTCACGACAACCGTGCTGCCATGCTTTACCGTCTCGAGGTCCTGTTCCAACCAGGCAAGTTGGTTCTCTGTTAGGTAGCCGATGTATTTCTTGTCCACCCCAATGAAAAAAACGTCATCCAGAACCACATAATGGATCTCCCCTCTGTTAAAAGAATAATAGGTAGGCCCGAAATGCTCTCTGAAGGTCATATCGGACTTGTCATCCGTCCGCGCATCGAGGTCCATGTCGTGATTGCCGATGACATTGTAGAATGGTATGCCGCAGAGGTCCACCGCCTCTTTATAGTCGCCAAAGAGTTCGAAGTGATCCCATACCAGATCGCCACAGCCGATTCCATGCCAGAGGGTGCCTTTTGGATAGGATTTCAGTAAGTCCTGCAGGTCTGGTACGGACTGGCTCATCAATTGCTCGACATCCTTCTTCGAGATCATTTGTGTATCGGCCCAGACTACGAAATTATGTTTGTGGTCGTCGACGGATAGTTTCTCCAGCTTAAAGTCGTTGTCAAGCGAATGGTGTAATGGCCGATAAAAGTTAGCGATATATCTCTGCTCAGGGATATGATAGCCAGACGGCACACTGATGTATACGAATTCCGCTGCCGGATTGGCCGATAGCTCGTACTTGCCGTCTTTGTCGGTCCTGACCACCGTATATCCGTCTGTTACAGCTACGCCGCTGATGCCCTTGTCGTGGTCGAGTACACGCCCGTGCAAAAGGCGTTCTGCCACCGCGACGCGGGGAGCGGCCTTTACCAACACTGCCGGCATCGTCAATAATGATCCTGTAAAACTTAAATTTCTTAAAAAACTTCTTCTGTTAAGCATAATCTATTGTAAAGTTGTCGCTCCGGTTCCTTCAATGTCAGTCACCGGCGAGCTCTTTGCTAAAGTTATATTATTCTGCGCCCTTGCCTTTACCCATTTTCCTAAACCTGGACTATAAACGCCACCCAGCATATTAAAGATACCCAGATCCGCCGCATTGTAAACAAAAGAGAGGGTATTCGAACCCTCTCTATAGAAGGGCTGGTCTTCCAGAGTAATAGGGTTGACGATATCGTAAAAGTCGGTATTGGTGATGCGATAACCCTGCGCAGGAGGTCCCGCCGTAAAAAGGCTGCCACCGGTCGAGATAAAGATACAATCTACCGGAACAGAATTGACATCCACGACAGAATCCGCAAACACAGCGATACCAAACGCATTCCCGCTATTGGCCATCAGCCCGGTCGTAGCCCGCCCAAAGCCGTCACCGCCCTGTTTTGAGTAGTCGAAAGTTCTTATCCAGTTGGAGCCGGCCATGCTGGTCGAGCCTGATCCATTGATCATCTTGCCGCTGCCGCCAACATAGAAGAAAGTCCCCTTTGCCGCCTTACCCGAAGAGAGATTCAGCTTGAAGGTCCGCATATCCCCCGTAGCCCATCCCTTTGATGGATAACCCGCAGGAGTAGACGCATTGGCGTTGTTGATGACGACGACAGCGTAGGGAGTGACAGCAAAGTCGATGTCCTTCGTCGCCATCATCTGCACATACTCATAGGGCTGGTCCGCGCCTTTTACATCACTGATAAACCCGGTGATGATGGCCGATGCAATGGTAATAGTCGAGCTCAGCACCACCACGTCCGCCGCATTCCGTACGCGAAAGGTCGGTACCAGCTGGCCTTTCCCGTCTGTCGTATTAAAAACGATCCCATAGTAATTGGCGCTGACAGGAGCCGTCGTATTCGCAAAGCTGGCGCCCGCTTCAGTGTGCAAGGTCAGATCGCCAAAACCGTCATTCAGGACCTTATCCCCGCTGAGCACGTCCGCAGGCTGCGGCAACGGATTAAAGCTGCCCTTCACCACCACCGCCAGCGTGCTTTCATAGTCGTCCGGAGCGGTAAGTATTGCATTGGTGGGCACCCGGTTGATAGGAATGGCATTCCCTGAAGAGACTTTTGTAACGGCGGTAGCAGGCACATTCGTGATCTCGAGAATGCCATTCACGCGTTTGAGCACCGCGCCATCGACCCCGATGATGACGGAGTCGCCGGGCACATATTTAGCGGCATCATCCCCAAGCGGCACCGAGATGCCCCTTAGCTCCGAGAGACGCCTGCCATCCTGCAGGACCAGGAGACCCGCGGGCAGGTTGCCACCCGAATGATCCGACACCACCACGCCGGTGATCAGGCTGGCGCCTCCCAGCTTTGCTGGAGACAAGGTGACATCACTGCCTTTGTAGAGCGCGCGCACATCGAAGATGGCTACGTAAGGGCTTAATTTCGAACCCGGATAGTTATCCTTTTTGCAGCTCAACACAAAAGTCAGAAGGAGAGTATATATCAATAGCTTTTTCATTGTCGTTGATTTTATGGTTTTTGCCACCATACTTGTGTGGAGATAAGATCAGGACCCTGAGCCGCAACGGCGATCTTATAGTTTGTAGGATTTGTTGACTGGACATAGACCGGGTAGGCCAGCCTTGCCGGCATGACGCCATTGTTTCGCAGACCCGGCCCCTTTGGTAAGACCGGGTGTCCCGTACGTCTGTATTCAAACCATTGTTCGAGGTCTTCCAGGAACAGCGCATAATATTTTTGCAGATGGATCTTCTCCATCTTATCATCAAGCGATGCGGCATTATCCCACTGGATGTCGGCGTTTGCCAGATAGGTCGTCACCGGCACCGGGTAGTTGGGCAGCCATAGCTTAAGACCGGCAGACACCGCGCTGTCGTAATAGGCTTCGGCGGAACCACTGACCCAACCCTTTACCGCGGCCTCCGCCATCATCAGCTGGACCTCTTCATAGTTGAGCATCATCCCCGTCAGCGGTTCGGTCATCAGGGTGGACGGCGAGCTGGTCGAATAGAAGTAGGATTTCTTTGTCAGATTGGCTCCCGCCGCATATCCGCCGGGAATACCGAGATACTGACCCGAGTAGGGTGCGATGTCCCAGCGGTTATAGCCGCCGGTCCCATAGGTCGGGATGTCGATCCGCGGGTCGTTCCAGGCTACCAGATGATCGATAAAAAAGCTGGCGATGGCCGGCGTCCGGAAGTCCTGTTCCCGGACGGCAAGATAGGGAGAGGTATAGGGAGCGACACCCGTCCATCTCAGGATCGCCGATTCGCTATTGCTGTCTATCAGCGGATAGGTGGCCGCGTTGCCCACGATGGCCTGGAATTTTTTGATACAGGTATCTGCCGCCTCCGCCTTACCCGAAAGTCGCAGCAGCAGACGCAGGTAGAGGGAGTTGCCAAACTTACGCCAGCGGGATACATTGCCGTTGTAGACCGGGTCGCTCGCCCCGACTATCGCCGTATTGGCCGATAGCAGCGTGTTGGCGGTCTCCAGCTGTTTGAAGATATCCGTATAGATCTCCTTTTGCGCATCAAACGCCGGTTGGTAGTTACTCGAGTCCTTAGCCTCGTTGGAATGAAAGTAAGGAACATTGCCATAGGTATCCGTCAGCATGGAATAGATCCAGGACTGGCAGATCAGCGAGATGCCCATATAGGACTTATTGTAGGTGACCTCCTGACTGGCAATTTTATAGAGATCCTTATAATTGGTCAGCTCGGAATACCAGTTGTTATAGAGGTAGTCGGAATAGCTATTGGGGAAGTCATAGCGAAAGGGCTGTCCTTCTGCATCGCTCATGTTCACCGTCACCTGCATCAGCTCGTTGTTGAAATTTCGGTTACGCATCATGTTATAGGTCAGCGTGCTGACAAGGGCCGGGGCCAGCAGCTGCTGCGGCAGGGCTTCGGGCGTATTGTTCGGGTCGGTATTCATCGACTGGAAGTCCTTGGTGCAGGAAGACAGCACCCAGCTAAACAGTAGTATAACAGCTGTGAGTTTATAGATAATATTCTTCATTGTATAAGTATTAAAATCCAAGAACCAGGTTCGCACCAAATGAACGGGTAGACGGGAACTGACCGATCTCAAACCCTCTTATGACATCCGATCCGTTGAGCGTCCCGAATTCAGGATCAAATTCCGGCCATTTCGACCAGATATAAAGGTTACGACCGTATACGCCCACCGTCGCGCGTGTCAGGTGCAGTTTCTTGATCAGACCCAGGGTCAGCGTATAGTCCAGTCTTGCCTCCCTGAATTTTATAAAGTCGGTCCGGAAGGTGCTGCCCTCGGCATTGTCCTGCCCGAAGTGCGAACGGTAGTAGTTGTCGACATCCGTGGCGATGACGTTATTCTTTACATAATGTCCGCCGGCATCCAGGGTGACGCCATTTCCGATGATGCCGTTGTATCTGCCGGGCAAAGTATTCGGCGTCTTCCCTTGTTCGGCGAGTTTATAGTGTGTCAGGGAGTGGGCCACGGCGCCATATTGTGCGAAGAGCAGGTGCAGATGGAATTGTTTGTATGTAAAATCATTGGTAAAACCCATCTTCCATTTAGGCACCGTATTGCCAAGATATTTTACATTGGGATCCAGCATCGCAAAACCCGTCTTGTTATCATACACGACCTGTCCATTGGGGGCACGCAGATAACCCTGTCCATAGAGATCGCCCATGCTGCCTCCGACCTTTGCGACGATCTGTCCGCCGCCAACCGGGCCGTTGTAGAGCACGACGGAACTATCCGCCAGCTGTCGGATCCGGTTGGTGTTGGCATCAAATACAACGCTGGCGGTCCAGGAGAAGTGTCGTGTCTTTACCGGCGTCCCGTTCAGCGCGACCTCAATTCCCCTGTTGCTGACCCGCCCGGCGTTGATCAGCACCTGTGAATAACCGGAAGCCCGGTCGACAACGCGTTTGAGGATCTGGTCTTTTGTATTGCCGGTATATACCGCAACGTCAAGACCCAACCTGTTCTGCAATAACCGGATGTCGGTGCCTAATTCATAGGTGATGGTTCGCAACGGCCTTAGATCCGGATTGGCGAGCAGGTTGGGATTTTGCAGACCGCCATTGTAGAGGCTGCCCGCCGTCGTATAATTGTATGCGGTGAGATAAGGGGTGGTACCGCCGCTGCCTACTCCTGACGCGGAAAAACGCATTTTTGCAAAATTTATCCAATACGGCAGATGATATGCGTCGGACAGGATATAGCTCAGGTTCGCAGAGGGATAAAAGAAACCGGCGTTGGCCGTCCGCAAGGGAGTGGCCAGAACGCTGTTCCAGTCCTGGCGGGCGGTGAGGTCAAGGTACAGATAGTTCTTATACGAAGTGGAGAGCAGGCCGTAAAAGCTGTTGATCCCATAGCTGCTTTTCAGCGGGATGGTCACCAGCGGGCCGGCATTGTTCGCCATCGAATAGACACCGGGAAAGGTCAGCGAGTCGGCGCGGGTCTCATTGTAATCATATTTATTCCTGAGTACGCTGCCGCCGGCCGTGGCGGTGAAGTCTACGTCATGTGAGATCTTCTTTACGTATCGCAGCATGAAGTCGGCGCTGGATTCCTGCGAATAGATATTCTGTGTCCTGTAGCTGCCTTTCTGATATTTGGCGCCGGCGTCATAGGGTCTTTCCTGTGCGCGTTGTTCGTAGGAGAAGTCGAGTGAGGTCCGTATCTGCAGGCTCAATTGCTTGGAGAATGTATACGTGGCGCTGACGCTGCCCGTCAGCTCGTTCCGGTTGGACTTGTTGATATATTCATAAGCCACGGCATAGGGATTCGAGGGATAGGAGCTGAAAGGGAATTCTATCTGGCGGCCTTTCTGACCGTTGACCCAATAATTCTTTAGCCAGTCGATATTGGCGCTGGGCTGCCAGAAGATGAACCAATACATTATCGACTGGTTGCCATAACCGGCTCCCGGAAGATTATCACTCAACATATTGTTGTAGTCGATCTTGGAAGAGATCTGCAGCTTGTCGCTGACTTTGGAATTTACGGAGAGGGATACTGAGTTTCTCTTATAACCTGTATTCGGAACAATCCATTTGTTGTCTACATTGGTGACGGAGAAACGGGCCGTTGTCTTGTCTGTGCCGCCGTCGACGCTAACGGTATTGGTGATGGTCTGCCCGGTATTGAAATATTCCCTGATCTTATTCTTATAAGGCACCCAGGGCGTGCGTTGCTTCCCCTGGGCCTGGGTGACGGGATCGAACTGATAGAATTGTTGTCCGTCGAATTTCGGGCCATAGGCCGAGCTGGTGCCGCTGGTGCTGGCTCCATCCGCGGAGGCGCCTAAGGAGTAATAGTCGGAGCCGGCAAGGCCCTGTCCATACTGGTATTGGAGGGCTGGCCAGCGATTGACCTGTTCGGCGGAGGCGTTCGAGACAAGGGTGATCCCGAGGCCGCTCTTCCTGATCATACCCGACTTGGTAGTGATGATGATGGCGCCGTTGGCACCGCGTTGTCCGTACAGTGCGGCGGCGCCGGGTCCTTTCAGGACGGTCACCGACTCTATATCTTCCGGGTTGAGGTCATTGATATTGCTGCCATAATCCGCGGGCATATTGTCACTGCTGGTGCCATAGGGTGTCTCGCCGCCGATAGCGCTGCGGCGGCCGCTGCCCTGGTTGATGACTACGCCGTCTACTACGATCAGCGCTTCATTGTCACCGGTGAGGTTGTTCTCTCCGCGGAGGATGATCTTATTGGTTCCGACCGGACCGCTGTTCGAACGGATCAGGGTTAGTCCCGCTACTTTTCCCGAGAGGGCATCGGTCCAGTTACCGGAGAGGGCGTCCGTCAGCTGTTTGCCCTGGATGGTGGTGGTGGCGTAACCCAGGGCCTTCTCCTCTCGTTTGATGCCGAGTGCGGTCACTACTACATCCTGCATCTGTGCTTCGTCTTTCTGCAGTTGGATGTTAAGAAATTGTTGCAGTTGTTGTCCGCCAGCCGTGAACCTTTTTCTTGCCGGCATATAACCGACTGCCGATATGTCGACTACACCGTCCTCCAGCGCGATGGTCCTGCTGAAATTGCCTTTTTCATCCGCCGCTGCGGTGAGGGTCTTTTGGCCATCCTGTTTGATGATGATGGTGGCTCCGGCGACGGGGGTATTGTCTTCGCGGATCATGCCCTGTAAGATCATCGAGGCGTGGGTCTTTCCGGCGGGATCGGACCGGGTCCCGGAACGTTTGATGATCCAGCTGTTGCCTTGGGCGGTGGCTTTGAAACCGCCTGGCGCGAGTACCCTGTTTAATAATTCACCGACATTGGCGGCTTCATAATTGCCGGCCGGCACGTGCACCGAGGCCAGATCGGCATCGGCATAGGCCAGCTGTACTTTGAACTGTGCGCCGAAGTCTTCCGCGACCTTTGCGAGATTGGAGGCGGGGTGTTTGAAATGGAGGGTGGCATTTTGCGCCTGTGTCGTCAGCAGGAGGATAAAGAAAAATGCGGTTGTTAGTTTTGCTTGTAGCATGTTTTGTTTCGTTATAGAAGACAATAGAATATTGATCGCGCCCTGGCGCGACATATTATAAGGCACGGTACGGAAAGTTTAGTGGATGTTGTAGCCTGTCAATGCGTTCAGTATGGTCAGATTCTTTTCCATTGATATCGTCATATCCCAGGTGAGTGAAACTTTTAATTCGTTGTTGATGGGTCCGTGAGTCAGTTTTATTTGGTAGTAGTCCTCGAGGCGCGACAGCAGATCTTTCAGCGCCACATTATGCCATCTGACCTGCTCTTGCAGCCACCAGTCTGCTTCAGATGGATCGATGTTTTTTACTGTCGGCTGCGTTGTGTTGATCTGCTGGCCGGCTGTCAGGACCTGGCGACCGGTGGAGTTATTCAGCGCTACCTTTCCATCCCTGACCGTCAGTTGTATATCTTTAGCATCCAATTTTCTTAGCATAAAAGATGTACCCAGCACGGCCACCTTATGCTGGTTGACCGAAACCGAGAATTGATGTTGTTCGTCTTTTGTCACATTGAAGAAGGCAATACCCTTTACGAGTTTTGTTGTACGATGATACACACGAACGATCGAATGCGGCGCCAGCCATATTACCGAACTATCGTCGAGGGTTATCTTCCGCGAGGTCTCGTTACTGGTGAGCTCGCGCCATTTGCTCTCTGGTACGGGTGCGAAGGTGCCGAAACGTATGAACAGGAAGATCAGCGCGGCGGCGACTGAGGTGAGGCCTATGAGGATGAGACGTGTGGTTTGGCGCGCCTTTCCTTTCCCCCCATCTATTTTTTTATGGATGCCTTCGAGCAGCGCGCGCTTTTTAGCGGGATCCATCTTATCGGGATTTCTCCATGCTTCCTGCCAATCATCATCCGGGGGTCTGTTTTGGGGCATCTATAAGGCGTTTGGAGCAATAGACGCGGGGCGGGAGGAACTCGTACCAGAAGAAAATGGGAGTTAACAATTTGGTCACATTAAGAACAATTGGACCGATCTCAAGAATTTTACGATGCGCTGACCAGCGGTGTGGAGCTGGTTCAATTGTTCTTACTCGCTCAACTGCAATTCGGAGGCGATCTCTTTAACCGTGAGCTGATCCTCCGTCTTCATGACATAGATCCTGCGCATCTGGCCGGGGAGTTTCCTGGTGGCGTCCTTCCAGATATGATAAACCTGTTTAACCTGGTATTGTTCGTCGGGCTGGGGCAGCTGTTCGGCCTGTTCCTCCAATTCGTCCACAAGGGTATATCTCTTCCTTTTGGCGGCACGGAGGTGATCGTTTATACAGTTCTGAACTATGGTATACAGATAATTACGGAAAGAAGAATGGATGACGATGGACTCCCTTTTATGCCAGAGCCGGAGAAAAACCTCCTGTAAGACATCGTCAGCCTCCGGCGAACCGTCCAGTCTGCGTCGTATATACGTGTGGACAGAATCCGCATAGCGATTGAAGATCTCGTCAAAAGCAGCTAAATCCATAGTGCAAACATAATCACCAAATGCACCAGGACGGTATGCGCTATTTTATGAAATGTTTAATTCTTTCTGGGAAACACAAGGGCAGAACAGATCATCAATATATAAGGTAATATTAAAACGCTGAGTGACAGGATCAAATGCAGTTTCCTTCTAGGGTGCCCATCGGTCAGCGCCTCATATTTTTCAACGATCTTCCTGTCACGGTCCCTGGTAATAAATATATAGTGGAAAAAAGCGGCGGTCAGCATATAAATAGTCCCTGCAAAGACGGTCGACTCCATTTTTGAAGCAAAACGGTGATGTTTGAAAAAATGCAGATAAATCGACTCGAATAAGAGCAGCCATCCCCCTGAGCCAAGGGAGAACATATACATAGCCTGCATGCGGGGATTTACAATTTGCCTGTATTGGCTTAACCTATAGAAATAGCTATAGATATTAAAATAGAGGTAGTCTATGTGCTTAATCATAGAAGCGTTTTCGGGTTAGGGTACATCGGATTACGGACTTACCCATTTTAAACGCCTATACAGGAAAATTCGTACGAAGAAACAGGGTCCTAAAAACTAATTAGTTGATTATCAGTAATAAATTATAAGGATTTTACATAAATTAGCCTAAAGTTACTCCGTACGAAGCGACTTCACAGGGTTTGCCAATGCCGCCCTTATCGCCTGGAAACTAATCGTAACACAGGATACAAACAACATCACCAACGCTGTTATGATAAAGATCCTGATGCCCCCGGGCGATTTATAGGCAAAAGAGGCCAGCCATTCATTCATTACCCAGTAAGCAAGAGGAAAAGCAATTGCCATTGAAATAATTATTGTCTTCAATGATTCCATAGAAAGCAGCCTGACAATACCGACAACGGACGAGCCCAGCACTTTGCGGATCCCGATCTCCTTCGTACGCCGTTCGGCACTGAAAGCGACCATGCCAAACAAACCCAGACAGGAAATTACCACTGCCAGCGATCCAAAATATTTCACGAGTGCACTTACCTGCATTTCGCTTTTATACATCTGCTCATACGTTTCATCGGCAAAATGGTATTCAAAAGGATACATAGGATTGAATGTCCCTGCGATCTTACTGATTGCAGCAATCCCTTCTTTTGTTTTCCCCGCACGCAGGCGGATCATCATGTAGCTGGAGTTTGACGGCGCCAGGCATAGGATCAACGGCTTTATTGGTGAGTGCAGCGAGGCGATATGAAAATCTTTCATCACCCCTATAATTTTTCCATTGCCATTCCAGAATTTTACCTGCTTGCCCACCGCACCATTTCCCATACCCATCATCTTAGCGGCGGATTCATTGATCACATAACTTGAGGAGTCACCGGGATAATCCTTAGAAAAATCGCACCCTTCCGTCACTGTTATGCCAAGTGTTTTTGCAAACCCATAACCGGTAGAGGTGGCAACTACCTCTGTCTGCAGGTCAGTCGGTTTGCCCGGCCATGACAGATCTCCCGATGTGGAAGACAAATCCATCGGAAGCTGATTGATCGGGTCTGAAGCCTCCACTTGCGAGAGATTGTTTAGCTCATTTTGCCAGGCGTCCATTTTTTTATATAGATCCCCTTCGAGTGGCAAGTAAATAATATGTTCTTTTTCGAAGCCAAGATTTTTATTCTGAATATAATTTACCTGTTTCGATACTGCCAGCATCCCGACGATCAAGAAGGCAGATAAAGCAAATTGCACAATGACAAGACCTTTGCGCACCGATACGACATTTCCGCTTTGAGTAGGGAGATTCCCTTTTAATATGCGTATCGGCTTAAATGAAGCTAAAAACAAGGATGGATAACTACCGGCGATTATTGAGGTAACAATAACAAGGACTATGATGGAGCACCAAAGGGCAGGCTGAGAAAAGTTCAACTCAATCTGCTTGTCGAATATATGATTGAAAGCGGGCATTATGAGCGATGTGATCCCAATTGAAAACAGGGTTGCCAGTACGCAGGTAAGAAGAGACTCAGTCATGAACTGCCCAACCAGGGATGCTTTTCCGGCGCCGGCAACTTTCCGTATGCCTATTTCCCTGGCTCGCAGGGATGCTCTTGCAGTAGCCAGATTCATAAAATTCATGCATGCGATGAGCAAAATAAAAATGGCTATCGCGGCAAAGATCTTTACATATTCAATGCGACCCCTTCCGGTTGGCTTCCCATTCTTATAGTCACCATACAAATACACGTCAGTGATGGCCTGCAGTGTCGGATAATTCGGCCTGAAGCCTTCGGGTGCAAACTTTGGATAGATGGAACGGAGTGCTTTCGCGGTGTTGGACAGATCTACATGGGGTCTCAATCGCACATAAGTCAAAAAAGAAATATTACCCCAGGTTTTCATCCAGTCTTGCTCCTGTTCTTTGAAATTTATCATCCAGCCGAATTGTATCGTGCTGTTATGCGGAAGATCTTCTATCACTGCACCGACCCTGTAATCCTTATTGTTATCGATCCTTATTGTCTTGCCGGCAGCTTTTGCCGTATTAAAATATTTTTCGGCAATTTTTCTTGTAATAACGACCTGATCGACGGAGGCAATCGCTGCGTCAGCATTGCCATCAATTGTCTTGAACGGAAAGACTTTAAAAAACCCGGCCGTAGCGTAGGTGCCTTTTTCTTTTAATGCCTTATTGCCCACTGTAAATAAAACATCACGGCTATAGGTCATTTTTGTGGCCTGCTCAATTTGAGGCAGATTATTCTGGATCGCTTCCCCCAGCGGTCCCGGGCTGCCAGTCATCGTTACTGTATCGCCATTAAAAGGGGCGTTTACATGCACCTCGTAAATATTTTCCACCCCGGGGATAAAGCGGTTATAGCTCAGCTCATCGCTTACCCAAAGCCAGATCAGCAAACTGCAGGATAAACCAATGGCCAGCCCGACAACATTGATAAATGCCGTGAGCCTATTCCTTGTCATATTCCGCCAGGCGGTCTTGAAATAGCTTTTGATCATACTGAACACATAATAAGAACCATGCCACTCATCCAGCTAATTGATTTTCAATATTTAATAAGATTTAAGTTTACAATTAATGTGCGAAACCGAACAATGACCGTCCGCTATGGCTTATATTAAAATTTGATTAACTTAATGGCATGAAACGATTTGCCCTGATTACCGGCATTCTCCTGTTATTTGCCACCGAAATACTACGAGTTTACTTTATCATGCCTTTCCCCGGCAGCCAGCATTCCAATACGATCGGACTGGCCTATTTCATAGACCGGAACAGACTGATCCTTCGGCTGATAGGTCTGCTCCTGGTCATTGTCCCTTTGTACAGCTTTTTGATCAATGGAAAAATCTGGTCCAAAGCCTTGCTGTCGGTAGTACTGATCTTTTATGGCATCGTGTTCTATTTCTTCAACTTCCGGTTTGAGGCCGATAAGATGTTTTACCAGCCGAAGACAAAGAACTTCGCCAGTGTCACCGCCAATAAGATGCCTTCGGACAGGCTGGTCATCGGTGTTGTCCTCAATGGAGAGGCCCGGGCCTATCCTATACAGGTGATAGGTTACCATCACCAGGTGAGGGATACGATCGGGAATACAGCCGTAATGATCACCTATTGCACCGTATGCAGGACAGGCAGGGTTTTTAGTCCATTTGTGAATGGCAAGGCGGAGGATTTCCGGTTGGTGGGGATGGATCATTTCAATGCCATGTTCGAAGATGCCCGGACCAAAAGCTGGTGGCAGCAGGCGACCGGTGTCTCGATAGCCGGCCCTTTAAAAAATACACAACTTCCCGAGCTGCCTTCTTCACAATCATCCCTGGCCGAATGGGTGGCCCAATATCCCGAAACAAAGATCCTTCAGCCCGATACGTTTTTTACAAAACGATATGACGATCTCGCGGATTATGACAAGGGCACGATCAAAGGCCATCTTGAAAGAAGGGACTCCGCCTCCTGGCAACCAAAGTCCTGGGTCGTCGGCGTTCGCTCGGGCAGCAGCACAAAGGCTTATGACTGGAACGAGCTGATCGACCATCCGCTGATCCATGATAATATTGCGGGCCGCCCGATCCTGCTGGCGCTGAGCTCCGATTCCGCAACTTTTCGTGTATGGGACAGGAATGTAAAGGGGCAGGTGCTGCAATTCGAACCGGCACCGGACCAGCGGACGATGTTAAGGGACAGCAATACCCGTTCGCTCTGGAACTATGAAGGGAGATGTCTTACGGGGACTCTTCAGGGTCAGCAGTTGCAGTCTATACAATCCTACCAGGAGTTCTGGCATTCCTGGAGTAATTTTCATCCGGCAACAAGCCGGTATCCAAACCCTAAATTGTGAAACGATATCTTTTCCTCTTCTTCTGTTTTCTTTCTTTCAAGGCCTTCCCGCACGATCCGGATAGCATCCGGGTCCTGATCATTTATGGTTCGAAACCCGCGAAGGGACACACCGAGCAGCTTAAGTGGTTCGGCGGAAGACCGGGCGGGCATGTTGTTATCCAGGTCGATAAGGATCGCGTCATCAGTTTCGGAGCGACAAAGTATCATCCCATGTGTCATATTTTTGCCCGTTCCAAACCGTCTAATTTCAAGTCACGATACAGGGTAGAAAGCGTTCAACGATTCTGGGAGACGTTTAATTATACCGGAGCGCGATATCCCATTGACAGCCTGAAGCGAATGGTCGTCAGTATTCCCGTGACGCCAAAACAGAAAAGAAAACTTGACAGCATCGCCAATGCCTATACAGCACATGTCCCCTATGATTATGCCGTGCTGGGTATGCGCTGTGCCTCTTCTTCGTATGAGGTGCTGGCCCAGCTGGATCTGCTGGAGAAACCTTACCGGCACCATATCTGGTGGCATATCCTCTTTCCCCGCGATATCCGCTACGAGCTGATGAAAGAGGTTAAGTATGGCCGGGGCGCCGGGACGTGGAGGGTGTATGAGAGTAATGGGTCGCGTTCGCGGAAATGGGATTGGGATAGGAAGGTTTAATTCCCGAAATGCCAACCGGTTAGCACTATCATCAAAAAGTCTTTGTAAATCCTACAGCCGATGAAACCCGCCTTTTTTGCATCAGTGCAGGACTATGCGTATAAGAAAGTAAGCCCGCATAGTCGAATGCCGTCACAGACTCGAGATGAAGTTGCTGCAGGGAAAGACCGGACAAAGACTGTGTTTTCAAAAGCTGGCTCTTAAGAGCGGGTAACATATCCTGTGGATCAAAAGCCGTTGAATCGGGTGATGAATAGATACACCAGTTGATAGCTGCATTCCTCCACCGTGTATAATAATAAGACGGTTTCGACGATACGAATTTGAGGGAGAAGTTATTGGCCTGGTTGGAAATCAGGTTATAGGCCGATTCATCCGTCAAAGGAAGTGTTGTGGTAATAGAGTCTCCATAACTGTAATAATCGCCCCGGATATTACCATTCCCAAGAGCAGTAAGCCCCAGCTGTTTTTTCTTCACCAGTGAGCTCCTGGGATATTCAAGGTCCGGGTATGAGCTTGAGTTGAAGTAAAATGACTGATATAGCAGTAAGGTTTTTGTAAAGTCTGCCGTATCCATGACGCCATCAAGTTCGATCGAGGAGATGGTTGAGTACACGTCCGGCTTTATAAATGTCACGCGCACGGCAGTATCCATTTGGCTGTAGTCCAGGGTATCGACCGGCACCTTGGGAATATGAAAGCTATACAAGGCTGGATTGGGCAGCAACATATACAGATAGTTGGACTTTCCATGATTGAAATAATTGACCACCAGGCTCGTGCCGTTAAAACCATACCCAAACCCGAAGTTGCCTGCAAAATCATTTGCCAGAGCATTAAAGTTCGTAGTTATAGGAACGTGGGTATACACCATTGTGTCATTGGAATATGGAATATACATAAGAGGCACCCTATAGGAGGCCTGGTTTAGGGAAGTCCAACCAGTCAGATCGACACTCCGATATGTATTGACGGTGTAATTTTTAGTTGTCGTATCGTACTGAATGCTGGTGATATTCAGGAGCGGATAGGCTGTTTTTAACGAGGCAATCAGTGGTTCGGTGAATGGTCCCAGCGTGTCCAGCACAATATTTCCTGTAGGCTCCGTGACGATGATCTCACCTACCCCTACATTTGTAAGACTTATCTTTACCGTAGGTATAACCGTTGGCGGAACTGTGGGTGGAGCTACCGGTTTGTCATGATCTTTCTTGCAGGAAAAGAGGCAAATAAGGGTCAGGGATAAGGCGGATAAAGTAAATATCTTCATAGGCGATAAATATAGCCAAATATCCTTTGCGGCAGCAATCTTGCAAATAATTTGCAACTTTTTGTTACTTTACGTTGGTTTTTGCAAAAAACAGGTTAATCAATAAATATGAGATCACCACTAACTATCTGCTTTGCCCTTTTCTGTCTGACGATGACCGCCCGGGCCCAGCGCGTCGGGTCGTCACCCGAATATATCAAACAGCTGACCCCCTTATGGAAAGGCGAACGCTCTGCCGACGGCCGCCCCAAAGTATCCGACAATATGTTGAAGCGGCTGAAGGATATATCCCTGGAAGACGTTTGGAACGTCCTTCGCAATCATGGCTATCAAAACCAGTTCGAAGGTGAATGGCATGTCATCCACCCCGACAGCAGCGCGATGACCGGTCGTGTCATCACCGCTCAGTATATGCCTTCCCGTCCCGACCTCATCGACGTAGTAAAGGACCAGGGTGTTAAGGTAGAAGGTCGCAATCCACAGGGAGGCACCAATTCCTGGCCCATCGACATACTTACCGAAGGGGACGTGTACGTCGCGGACGGGTTTCTGAAAATGGCGGGGGGAACGCTTATCGGCGACAACCTCGGGAATTCCATCTACTCCCGGTCACATCGCGGGGTCATCTTCTATGGCAGTGTCCGTGACGAAGCCGGGCTCAGCGAGATCCCGGGGTTTAATGGCTGGGTAAAAGGCGTGGACCCATCCTATATCCAGGGGATGATGCTGACATCCATCAACGCACCCATTCGCATCGGCAGGGCCGTGGTGCTGCCTGGTGATGCGGTGCTGGCCAACAAATATGGCGTCATCTTTATTCCCGCTCATCTCCTGGACACGGTGGTCCTTACTTCCGAGATCACCGAACTTCGCGATGAATTCGGGCACCAGCGTCTGCGCGAGAAGAAATACCTGGCCGGGCAGATCGACAGTGAATGGTCGGAGGAGATCAAAAAAGATTTTCTCGACTGGCTGAATCATTATCCCGGCAAGCTGCCGATGTCAAAAAAGGAATTGGACGAATATTTGAAATCCCGGAATTATTAATTTTTCCCGCTTGAAAAATCTATCTGCTTTCAGGATAGCGCTGTTTCTTGCGGCGCTTCTTTTCATAATAGTTCTCGGGTTTGCTTTTAGCGGTCGCCTCGCTTCTGCCGGGCCTTTTGCAATAGCCGGGTTCCTCGCGCTTGCGCTGGGCTGCCGTGGTTACGAGCTGACGCGGGGCCTCACCTATACCGTCGTCATCTTTGCGGCGGTGACGACAGCACTTTATTATCCGCAGTATTTCCAGGTCTGGGGCAACTTTAAGCTGGCCACCCTGATCACACCACTCATACAGGTCATCATGTTTGGGATGGGAACTTCGATGGGACTTAAGGATTTTGCGGGGGTGATCAAGACCCCAAAGGGCGTGGTCATCGGTGTCTGCAGTCATTTTATCATCATGCCCCTGATCGGTTTTACGCTGGCAAAGCTTAGCGGTCTGCCGCCGGAGATAGCCGCGGGGATCATCCTCATCGGCTGTTCACCCAATGGACTTGCTTCGAATGTCATCTCTTATCTTGCCAAAGCCAATCTTGCCTTGTCGATTACGATCACGGCTGTAAGCACTTTGCTGGCGCCGTTTGTGACGCCGTTTTTGATGAAATTGCTGGCGGGGGCCTTTGTGCATATCAATGCGCTGAGCATGATGTGGGATATCATTAAGATGGTGATTATCCCCATTGGTGGGGGGATAATATTTAATAAAATATTTAGTGGCAAAGCCGGCTGGCTTCACAAGGCCATGCCGCTGGTCTCCATGGCGGGTATCGCCTGTATCATCGTCATCATCACGGCTGCCGGCCGCAACAGCCTTCTGACCATCGGCCCGTTGCTTGTGGTCTTTGTGTTGCTGCATAACCTGTCCGGCTATGCGCTGGGTTATTGGACGGGTCGTCTATTCCGGATGGATGAAAGGGATTGTCGCACCATGGCCATTGAAGTGGGGATGCAGAATGGCGGTCTTGCGTCGGGCCTCGCCAAGGAAATGGGCAAGATGGCGACCGTGGGGCTGGCGCCGGCTATTTTTGGACCGTTGATGAATGTCACGGGGTCGATACTTGCGTCGTGGTGGCATCGCAAGCCGCCGAAGGATCCGACCCCGGGTCAACCGGCGACTGCGGGCACAGTTGCACCGGTACTGCCGACACCGCCGATCAGATAGAAATAATTGACCTATTTTTCGTACATTTGCCGATTAACTCATTACTGTTGTAAAACAGCAAATCCCTTTGGATATGAAGCGTAAAACGGATAATTTCAGCAAGTTTTATAATAAGAAGCGCAACAGCGCTATTAAGGAAGGCTTCCGCCAGGAGAAAAAGGCCGCAAAAAAAGAACGTAAAGAAGCTATCGAACGTCGTTTTGAAGAGAAGCGCCAGGCTCGCGCCGCACAGTTTCCCGATAGAAATGCGCCTGCCGGGCGACCCGTTCGCGGAGGTGCGCCGACTGGCAAACCTGTACGCGGAGCTGCACCAGTGCGCGGTGCTGCACCTGTACGCGGAGCTGCGTCTTTTGGCCGCCAGGCACCTGTTGGTAAAGGTGAGGCGATGGGCAAAAATGCGCCAAAGCCAACGATCACACTCAAACAAGCTCCGGCCGGCGCAGCAGTGAGACCCGATGGTCCGGCTGCGAAAACCTCTACTGGAGCGCCAGTGAGACCAAGCGGCCCCGCGCCAAAAGGCCCCGCGCCCAGCGCCGTCACAACGGGCGAAACCCTACCCCTCAACAAATATATTGCGCATGGCGGCATCTGCTCGCGGCGCGACGCAGCCGACCTCATCCGCATCGGCAAGGTCAGCGTCAACGGCAAGATCGTTACCGAACCCGGTACTAAAGTCCTGCCTACGGATACGGTCAAGGTCAACGATAAAAAAGTGACCATCTCCCGCAACTTCGTTTATATCCTGCTCAATAAGCCAAAAGATTATATCACTACCACCGACGACCCGCAGGGACGCAAGACGGTGTTGGATCTGATCCGCGCGGCCACGCCCGAACGGGTCTTCCCGGTTGGACGTCTCGACCGCAACACATCCGGTGTGCTGCTGCTCACCAACGACGGTGACCTCGCGCAAAAGCTTGCTCACCCCAGCCATGAAATAAAGAAGATCTATCACGTTACGCTCGACAAGGCGCTGACAAAGGGGGACTTTGATAAGATCATCGGCGGTGAGGTAAAACTGGAAGATGGTGTTGCACATGTCGACGTGCTCGCCTATGCCGATCCAAAGGACAAGACACAGATCGGTCTCGAGATCCACAGTGGCCGCAACCGCATCGTCCGCCGTATCTTCGAACAATTAGGTTATGACGTAAGAGGCCTCGATCGCGTTATGTACGCCGGGCTCACCAAAAAGAATGTACAGCGCGGCATGTGGCGTATTCTTTCAGAAAAGGAAATACGGATTTTGAAGTATCTCAACTCGTCCATCAAAGGCTCGCCCGCCAAGACAAAAGAGTGGGCCGCTGCCAATGCTGACGGCAATACATACACGAAGGGTGCAGCAGGTGGAACATCGGCCAAACCAGCCGCAAAGAGTTCACGCCCTGCCGGAGCTCCGGAAAAAGCCGCCGGTCCCGCTGCCGCAAAAGCCGCTGACCCCGCTGCAAAAAGTGCGCGCCCTGCCAAACCCGATGCCCGCACCACCAAACCCGGCGCACACGGTGCAAAACCTGGCGCACATGGTCCAAAGCGCGACGGAGGCGCCCGCACCTCCAAACCCGGCACAAGCTCACGCGCCGGCAGACGCCCCCCATCATCAACAATTCAAAAAGGCCGCAAACCTGCCCGCGGAGCCAAGCCCGGCGCACCTGCCGCAAAACCCAACTCACGCCGCTCCAGCAAGCCAACAAAATTCAATAACGAAGGAGATTGATCCGAGCCATGAACAAACCAGAGATACTTTTCGAAAACGATTCCTTTATCGCTATCAATAAACCCGCCGGTCTCCTCAGCATCCCCGATCGCGAAGGCAAAGAGCCCTCGCTGAAATCCTGGCTGCGCGAAAAATACGGTAACATCTTCACCGTTCATCGCCTCGACCGCGAAACCAGCGGTGTCATCGTCTTTGCAAAGGACGAAGAGACACATAAATTTCTCTCCGTAGCCTTCGAACAACGCGATGTCGAAAAATTTTACCAGGGTCTCGTCCAGGGCAGCCTCGCCGAAACAAAGGGCAGCATCGACCTCCCGATCATGGAACATCCCGCCAAACCCGGGATGATGGTCGTCAACAAACACGGCAAGGCATCCCTGACCGACTACGAGGTCATCGAAGACCTGGGTCTTTATTCCTTAGTACAGTTCAATATCCATACCGGCCGCACTCACCAGATCCGCGTTCACATGCAGGCGCTCGGTCATCCCATCGCCTGCGATGAACTGTACGGCGACGCCCGCCCGATCAAGCTATCCAGTTTCAAACGCAATTTCAAGCTCTCCAAAAACGAAGAAGAGGAACGCCCCATCCTGTCACGCCTCGCCCTGCACTCACAGCTGCTGCACTTCAAAGATGCCAAAGGGGAGTATCATACCCTCGAGGCGCCATTGCCAAAAGACATACGCGCATTGATCCAACAATTAAAAAAGTGGAAGGGTTAGCAGGGAGGACCCCGGGGATCATATTCCTTTCCTTTACTATTCGCTAATAATAAACCATTAAAAAGCCCCGTTATATTCCCCACACTGTAACCCGTTGAGGCTGACCCTCCTTTCCGTGTTATAGATTTCTTTAGACCTACCACCCCCTAAACCTGTTGAATGAAAAACCTTTCGTTTTTCCCAGCCATTGCTATGCTTATATGTGCCCTTGTTGTTACCCTTCCGGGGCAGGCACAAACCAATTATTATTCCAAGCCTACCGGTAATCTTAACTTAGTAGCCACCTGGGGCACCAATACCAACGGGACAGGCACAAGCCCCACTAATTTTACCGGAAACAACCGGATCTATAATGTCTGCAATAATGCCAGTCCGACCATCAACGCCAACTGGACCGTGTCAGGAACCGGATCAAAGATCGTCGTAGGAGATGGTACAGCAGCCTGTAACTTTCAGATCCCGTCGACATCTACCTGTACCGGCAAGATTGATGTCTCTGCCAATGCGACACTGTCCATCGCCCGAACAACCAATCCTACATTGGGAACACTCAACGCCACCAGCACCGTCGTCTTTAACGGCACGGCCAATCAAACCATTCCCGCAGTGACATATGGGAACCTCACTTATTCAGGTTCGGCCTCTGGCGTAATGGCAACAGGCGGATGCACCATCGCCGGTACGCTGACAGTGACCAGCGGTACGCTTTGGATGGATAGCTATGCTGCACCTTATACGTATACCATCGGATCGCTGAACGTGACCACCTCCGGATTGCTGGACCTCGGATCCGCAAATGGTTATACCGGCGTGGGCGCCACGATCAATCTTTCTGGTGATCTTGTTCAATCGGGATCCGGGCAAATATATTGTACTGGGAATATCGAGCAGAATGGTATAATTAATTTTGTCGGTACTAATCAAAACATCCGGCAGGCGTCCAGCGATTATGTGAATTATACTATTAAATCCGGCAGCACCTGCAACCTCACCGGTAATTTTTCCTTTGATGGCCAGAGTGGAGGTTATGATGGTTATTTTACCGTCAACTCAGGCGCAACTCTCAACTGCGGCACCTGGTCCGTGGTTGGATATAGCACGGATAATTTGTCCATACCTTCCAATATCTTTGTCCTGAGCAGCGGCGGAACAATTGTTACTGCCCATCCTGCCGGCATCACTTCATCCGGTGCGTCAGGTGCGATCCAAACGCTAACCAGGACCTTTTCCAGCCTGGCCAACTACACGTATAACGGTACGGCCGCCCAGAGTACAGGCAATTTTACCACCACACCGACGGCGGCGACAGTGAACAATCTTACCATCAACAACTCAGCTGGTGTCACTCTCTCGCAGGCGGAAAGCGTCAGCGGGACCCTGACCCTGACCGGAGGATTGCTTACTACAACCACTACCAACCTGATCACACTTAATAATTCAGCAACTGTTACCGGCGGCTCCAATACCAGTTTTGTCAATGGCCCCATAAAAAAGATAGGCAACCAGGCCTTCATTTTTCCGGTAGGCGTCTCCGGTGTCGGATATGTTCCCATAGGTATTTCAGCACCGGCCTCCGCAACGGCCGCCTTTCAGGCGCAATACATACGGTCAAGCGGAGCCGCATTGGGAACTGTTACGGCCTTCGGTTTGAACCATGTGAGTAGTTGTGATTACTGGATCCTGAATCAGACGGCCGGCAGCTCGACGATCAATGTCACCGGCTACTGGAATGCGAATAGCCCCTGTGGCCCGCAATATGTGACCTCTTTGGTCTCGCTCGCCCTTGCACATTTCAACGGCACCAACTGGAATAGCTGGGGCAACTCAGGCGGTGTAACAGGAAATACTGCCGCAGGAACCGTGACATGGAATGGCGTAAACACTTTCAGCCCTTTTGCCCTGGCCTCCACCGATATTTTCAACCCGCTTCCGCTCACCCTCACCGATTTCAAGGCCCGCGTCCTGCCCAACGGATATATTGGATTAACCTGGAAAACGATGGATGAGTCGAATGTCAGTCATTTTACGATCCAGCGCAGCGCGGACGGAACGACCTGGCAAGATGCCGGCACCGTGAATGCCCAGGGACCGTCTTCACTGGCAAATTCCTATTCCTTTACGGATCTGACACCCTTTCCTGTTAAAGATTACTATCGCCTGGAGATCGTAGACAATGACGGCAACCTTACCTATTCCATGATCCTGGTAGTAGAGCCTGCGGGGATCCATACCCTTCTTATTTTCCCCAACCCGGCCACCGATCAGGTAACGATTCGCTTTTCGGGAATATCCGGAATGATCACCCTGCAATTAATGACTATCGAAGGAAAAGTCCTGCTTCAGAAAAAACCCGGGTCCATCGGGGGAGGGTCAGTTTCCCTGCCTGTTTCGATGTATCCCCCAGGGAATTATATCGTGCAGGTATTGGCAGATGGCCATGTGATACATACGGAGGGATTGGTTATTCAAAGGAGGTGATGGTTTGCGCGCCCCGTGCCGCGAGCCACTCTCCCATGTCCGTCTTATGATGTCTCACGGCCCATCCCAGCGGTGTCGAGCCCCATTGTGTCTCTATCGCATTGATGTCGGCCCCACTTGCCGCACAACGGTGAAGCCGCGTGATGCCCAGCCAGTTCCGAAGCCGGGGGTCAAGCCCGTGCTGAAAGAGCCATCGGGCCTGCTCCGCCGAATGAAAACTCGCAGCGTCCCACCATGCCGATCTGTCCTCACGCACTTTCCTGAGTGCATCTGGCTGATAGGATAGGATCAGCTCCAGCTGGTGGCGTTGGTCCTCGCTGATGAGTCGCCCCAAATATGGCGTTACATCCAGGTTAGCATCTGCCTCCAGTGCCCGCCGCAACGCTTCTTCATCAGCCTCATAGGCGATGATGTCGATGGCGCGCTGGTCAGCATGAGATGCGATCAGGTCGATGATCTCCTGTGGAGCACCAACATGACGCGCCATGTACAGACAATCTCCCGAAGATTCAACCATCGCATTGGCATCCGCTCCGCGATCGAGCAATAGCCTCACTATCTCATAGTGCCTCCCCCCTATCGCCGCATGCAGCGCGCCACCCATCGGCGCAATACCGGGTTCGGTTCCGTTGACTTCCGCACCACGATCCAGCAGCAGCCGCACCACTTCCATATGTCCTGCTGCTGCGGCATTCCGCAAAGGAAGACCGCTATAGTATCCTACATAAGCCGGAAGACGGTTCGCCAGTCCGGGGTCCTTGTCCAATAATTCCTTTACCCGATGATAGTACCCGATCTTTGCCGCGACACTGATATCACAGTACGCACCCCGCCCCATCAGATAGCCGATCAGCACTTCATGTTTGCGCAAGCCGGTCGGGGGCAGATCACGGTACCAGCTTCTATAATTATAGTCGCCATTTGTCAGGTCCATCGGCCTGGCCCCATCCGGCCGCTGTGCTTCGATGTCCGCACCCATGCTCCACAAATAGTCGATGACATCGATCCGGCGGGT
>Ga0193716_1000331_pt1 | contig 30099 bp, 16 predicted proteins | sample U2c1metaG_FD_145901 | JGI IMG/M metagenome (GOLD analysis project Ga0193716, IMG submission 145901) | Soil microbial communities from a riparian zone of the East river system, Colorado, United States - U2c1 | ecosystem: Environmental > Terrestrial > Soil > Riparian zone | place: USA: East River...
AGCGCATAGTCCACCCCAAGATCCTTCTTGGTGACCGTTTCCCAGTGAACATCGGGATTCCCGACATTGGTATGGGCCTCGGACCACCAGGTGTAAGGACTATTCTGTCCTGCCGACGCTCCCAGCGGAGCATTTCCGCCATAGGTCCATGTGGTCATATACAACCAGCGGTTGGTAATATTGTCATTCCCCACTTTCCCATAGGAGCCACGGACCTTCAACGCATTGACGAATGTCACGTCTTTCATGAATTCTTCGTTGCTGATCGTCCATCCCGCCGCTGCCGAGGGAAAGAACGCAAACCGGTAGTTCGGGCCGAATTTTTCCGATCCGTTATAGGCCCCATTGAACTCCGCAAAGTATTTCAGCTTATAATTGTAAGTGACCCTGCCCACCCAGTCTTCCCGGAAGTGTTCGAATTCACTACCGGTAGCATACCTGTCCCGGCTGAACAGCCCCATGGCAGTCAGATCATGGTTTCCGAACTTCCTCGAATAATCCACCTGCAGCTGGTAAAACAGCTTCCGGTAGGTGGACCCATTCAGCACAGTATCGACATTAGGGTTCCACCGGGGGGATATCCAGTTGAACTGATTCGTTCCCAAATAATTACTGTATGTCGTGTTACCCGTGACCGGGTCGATATATTCCTGTTGAACATTCCCGTTGTCATAGATCCCGCCCTGCGAAACAAAGGAATTGTCAAAAGAAATGGTCCCCTTCGCGGCCAACCCCTTTAAGATCGAAGTCAGATCCTGCTTCAATGTAAAATCCGTCGTAATCCGGGTAGTAGTGGTTTTGCGGACGCCATTGTTTCCCAACGTCGTGAGTGAATTTATAGTCGATACCTGCTCGGCGGGAAAGTATCCCCATCCACCGTCGGAATAACGGGGATAATAAATGTCCGGCGCATTGTTGTAGATACTTTGCCAGATACGGTACTCCCAGCTGTCCTGCCCGTAGGCATCCTGCTTCACGCCATAGGATCCCGCCAGGTTGGCCGTCAGCACCGTACTTTTGGTTAAATTAAAATCGAGATTGGTGCGGGTATTGACACGATCAAATCCATACCCCGGCTTGTACGTTTTCCCATTATCGATCTTTTTGATAATATCCCCTTCATGTAAAAAATCGATCGATGAAAAGTACTTTACAAACGGCGTCCCCCCCGAAATATTCAGGTTGCCATTGTAAGACATGACAGACTTTTTCACCAGCTGGTCCTGCCAGTCTACGTTGGGATATCGCTCGGCTTCCGCCTGGTTGGCCGGATTGCGGTACTTATTTAGTTCGGAATAAGGAACATAGCTGGCCCAGGATGCCGGAGAAACGCCCAGTTCATTTTCAATGGCCATATCCCGGATCTTGATCGCATCGTATGAATCATATTTGCTGGCCAGCTTCGAAGGCATTTTCATCGTAGTATTGGCAGTGAAACGGATGTCGGCCTTTCCCTCCTTCCCCCGCTTGGTGGTGATCAATATGACGCCATTCGCGCCCTTCACCCCGAATACAGCCGTTGCGGACGCATCCTTCAGAACGGAGATATTTTCAACAGAGCTGATATCCACACTATTCATTGGACGCTCGATCCCATCCACCAATATCAGCGGATCGCTGTTGTTCCAGGTACTCTGACCACGAATATAGATCTTGGGATCTTCGGCCCCAGGTGTTCCCTGTGTAGCCACCGTGATGACACCCGGCAGGTTTCCCGTCAACGTGGCGCCCAGGCTGGATACTCCACCCGTTTTTTCCAGGACCTCACCCCTGACCTGCGATATAGCCCCCACCACGCTCTGCTTTTTTTGCTTACCATATCCCACCACGACTATGTCATCAAGGACGGCGCTGCTGTCCTTCATTATAATGGAAACGATATCCTCGTTACGGATATTCACCTCCTGGCTGGCTTTTCCCACGTACGTTACCAGCAACAAATGTTTATGAGGCGGCACCAATATGGAAAATCTTCCGCCTCCATCCGTCCTCGTCGTGGTGCTGGTCTCCTTCACCTGGACGGAAACCCCGACCAAAGGATTCTTTTGGGCATCCAGCACAGTTCCCTTTACCGGACGCGCCGCCTGTCCCATCGCGGAAAAGCTCCCGAAAAGGACAGCCAGGGAAAATATACCCATGCAGAAATATTTCCACTTTTGTAGATTAAAGATCATGTCGTTCGAATTAATTAATTTATTAATGGCAACAGGAATACAAGTCGGTCCCGGCGGGCAGACCGCAGTAACAGATGACGAAGCATCCGGGTGTCGGAAATAAAAAAGGAAATGGAGAAAAAGGAAATTGACACACTTATTGGCACGTGACAGCACCGCCAAAATGGGAAAGATTGTAATGGACTCATAAGCATCGTTTTATTTTTCAATTGGCAATTTCAATCCACGCCGCCAATTTGACACCTGGCGGGCGGATAAAGAAGTTGCACTAAACTATATATTTGTCGGTTATCGGAGTTGTAAGGATGTTGAAACAACTAGCACAATTGTTGAAACAACGGTGAAAACTATTACTTAGCGGTGCGACTGGCCGGCGACAGGTGAATAACCAGCGGGTTACCGTCATATTCGACAGACTTAAATTCCCCGCCGAAAGACTGAGGGCCGTGTTCTGCATCCATCACCGTTATGTTGAAACGTCGTTTTGACAGCATACCGTCGAACACACCGGTCCGCCCGCCAATGGACAACACCCTTTTCCGATCATCCCAGTGGAACAGGATCTCACTATAAGCACCCTTTTCATAATTATAGTTATCATTTTCATCTTCGTAAAGCGTAAAATTTCCGTCCGCGCCAGGGTAAACGCGGATCGCCAGACTGTCCCATTTCTTCTCTGTGGCATATTGTACCCGGGGACCGAAAGGCAGAACAGACCCGGCCCTAATATATACAGGAATAATATCCAGCGGCGCCGGTTTGCTTACGTGATGCCCGCCGGCCAGTTTCTCACCGGTCCAGAAGTCGTACCAGGATGTGCCTTCCGGCAAATACACGTCTGCTACATAGATCGGTCCGGTCACCGGATGTACCAATATAGATTTACCAAACATGAATTCGTCACTGATGTCCCAGACTTTTTTATCGGCCGCAAAATCCATGACCAGCGCCCGCATCATACTCGACTGATGCGCAGAAACATCCCGCGAAATACTATAGATATAAGGCAAAAGACTATACCGCAGGTTAATATACTTTTCAATAGCATCAAAAACGCTATCCCCTCTCTGACCGAACTGGTAAATTTCCCTTGGCGCGTCCGCACCATGAGAACGCATCATCGGGCAGAAAGCCCCAAACTCCAGCCACCGGGCATAAAGCTCGCGATACTCAGGATCGAGCAGTTTCCGCCTGAACTTCGTCAGGAAAAAACCCCCGATATCACTATTCCAGTACGGTAAACCGCTCAGCGAGAAGTTCAGCCCCGTGGGTATCTGTCTTTTCAGCGTTTCCCATGAGGCCGTAATATCACCCGACCAGGTATTGGCGCCATATCGCTGCTGACCTGCAAATGCCGAACGCGTAAGGATAAATACGCGTTTATCAGTTGATGTGGTGCGCTGATGTGTCGAGACACCGCCTACCGTCATCAGGGGATAGGCGTTTCGCACCTTTCTGAAAGAGCCCAGCCAGGTCTTATTGTCAAGATCGGAAGGTTTAAAGTCAAGATGATCCGGCTCCGAAGAGTCCATCCACCAGCCGTCGATGCCGATCGAGAACAATCCCTTATGTACATAGTTCCAGTAAATGTCCCGGGCAGCAGGGTTATAGGCATCATATACCCTTACCCCCGACGGATATTCGGGATTGGGAGGCCATTTATCAGATCCGGACTCGGGCCAGGTTTTGAAATTCATCAGCGCGCCGATCTTTTCCATCTCATGATAAGGCTTCGTATGGGGCCCGAATGAAGACCAGATGGATATGATCAGGTGAGCGTTCATACCACGAACGTCATTGACCATTTTCCGTGGGTTGGGAAATTCCGGGTTGAGAAACTCCATAGCATTCCAGAGATAATTATTACCCCAGTATTGCCAGTCCTGTATGATCCCGTCGAGCGGAACACCCAGCGCACGGTATTTCCCAACGACCTCCACCAATTCGTCCTGGCTCTTATACCGCTCCCTGCTTTGCCAAAAACCGAAAGTCCATAACGGGAACATCGGAGCCTGTCCGGTCAGATCCCGATAGTCGGCGATGACTCCGTCGGCGCTGCCACCATACATAAAATAGTAATCTATGCCTTCTCCCACATCCGATCTAAAAAGCGTTGTTCCGGGTTTATCGCTGAATAACGTAGGTGAATAATTGTCCCAAAAAACGCCGTATCCTTTTACCGACTGAAAGAAGGGGACCACATCCTCCGTGTTACCCTGTATAAGATGGTAGTCCTGATTTCGCTGGTTGAGATTCCCGCGCTGGTGCTGCCCCAGGCCATATATTGCCTCGGCTGTGTCGAGCACGAAGGCCTGCGAAACAGTAAAGGACTTGTCGCCTGCATCGTCGAACGGAACAAAGCCTGCCCCGTTCTCTTTTTCAGTAAGCAAAAGCTCCCCGGTTAACGTCTGGAAGGAAACGTCCCCCGACCGGACATCGAGGCGGACAAATAATTTTTCACTGGTAAGCCTGACGATGCCATCCTTTTCTTTGACATTGATCTTACTGTCTTCCGGCGTTTTAATGACAGAGAGACTTTTCTGATCGAATGTACGGCCCGAAGGTATTTTTAGCACCCGTACGATAACAGGACTGTAAAACCGGACCTCGACGGAAAATCCATTGGCATTTACTATGGCGCCATGACCAGTGGATTGAAAACTTTGAGCCTGGCCCGGAACCGGGAGCATCGTCGCAAGGCCCCAGGCAGCAATAGTTACAAATAGTTTAAACATATAGTTGAGCGTTAATGTGAATCCTTTCCCCTGTCTGTTAAATATTGAGTAGGAGATTTGCCGAATTCTTCGCTAAAGCACCTGGTAAAATAGGATACGCTGTTAAAACCGACCTCTTCAGCGATCTGGGAAATAGACATTCTTCTTTCCAGGAGTAGCTGAACGGCCTTTTTAAGCCGGATGCTTTTAATAAAATTGATGGGCGAATGCCCTGTAAGGGCCACGAGTTTCCTGTACAGGCCGGTCCGGTCCATGTGCATGTCATGACTGAACTGTTCCACCGAATAGTCCGGGTTCGCCAGGTTGCGATCGACACAGTTCAGTGCCCTCTCCAATATTTCCTGGTCCAGCGGGTTGGTTGTGATCGATTCTGTATTTACGGTTGTCGTCCTGTCAAATATTGTTTTCCTCGATCCGGATAGCTGAAGCAGCTTGCTGATGCGCAACCGCAATAATTGAGTGTCGAACGGCTTCGTGAGATAAGCATCGGCGCCGGACTCATAACTTTCAAATTCAGCTTCGGCAGATGATCTTGCCGTCAGTATGATCACCGGGATGTGTGAGACCGAAATATCCTGCCGCAAAAGCCGGCAAAACTGCCCGCCCGTCATCACCGGCATCATCATATCCGTAATAATAAGATCGGGATGTTTTTGCCTTGCCTTTTGAAGACCCCGTCCCCCGTCCACGGCAGTGATCATCTCATATTCGCCTCCCAGTTCCCGGACCAGATAGTCCCTTAAAGACTCGTTATCCTCGACGACCAGTACTGTCGCCCGTTGCTGACTCTCGCTTTTTCCATCAGCGGCCGCTCCGCCTTTAGCCGGGATCCGGACCATAAAGCTTGCCCCCTTCTCCAAAAGTGCGGACACTTCGACCTCGCCACCGTGCATCTCTGCATATTGCCTGACCAGGTACAAGCCGATACCTGTACCTGCCGCGTTTACGCCAGACTGATTTTTTGCCTGGTAGAAGCGCTGAAATATCTTAGGTAATTCTTCGGCGGGTATTCCGGGTCCGGTATCGCGGACTTTTATGAGCAGGTGATCATTGACCGTATCCGGCCTGATGGTAATTTCGATCTCCCCGCCCTCCGGCGTAAATTTCAACGCGTTTGACAGCAGGTTGCCGACGATCCTTATCATTTTCTGTCTGTCCACACACAGCTCGATGCCAGCGTCAGCTATGTGCATGACAAACCTCACTCCTTTTTCTGCAGCGAGCCTCCCGTAACCGGAGCATACCTCCTGTAAAAACTGCAGATCCGTGCAATTGCTCAAATGAAGCGTTTCCGATGTTGATTCCAGTTTCTTCAGCTCCAGCAGCTCATTGACGGTACTTAACAGCAGGTTGGCACTGCTGCCTATCTGCATCAGCTCAGTTTTAATAGCAGGATCAGTGATCTTTGAGATCAGGTCCCTCAATGGTGTGATGATCAGCGTCAGCGGCGTACGAAGCTCATGGCTGAGATTAGTAACGAATTCGGATTTGGCCTTTTCGATCGCCTCCGTCCTCTGCTTCAGCTGTGATCGTTTGCTTCTGTTCCTGTAATAACGAAAGGCAATACCGCCGATAGCTGCCGCCAGCACTACATACAAGATCCTGGCATAAGGAGAATTCCAGAATGGAGGACGGATGATCACTATAAGTGATCTTGGATCATCGCGCCAGTGCGAATCGTCCGTTGTCGCCAATACCTTGAATATGTACGTCCCCGGGGCCACATTGGTATAATAAGCTTCCGCTATCCCTGAGACTGCCTTTTCCGTTCGCCAGTCCTTATCCAGCCCCCCCAGCCTGTATCGATACCACGTTTGCGGCGGATTAATATAATTCAGCCCTGAAAAACCGATGCTGAAAAAATTTTGATCATAGTTCAATTCGATCGTATCGGTGCTGCCGATCGCCCGCGGAAGAACAGCGGTTTTACCCAACAGTTTAAAATCGGTCAAAACTGGCTGCAGAATCGGACTGTTGCTGTTTTCACGTTGCTCCTTTTTATCATAAACGTTCATCCCGTCCACGCCCCCGGCAAACAGGAGGGACCGGGAAGACAGAAAGACCGAACGGTCAACGAAACTATGTTCTATCAATCCATCATACCGGTTATAGTTCAGGGTAGAAAAACGCCAGCCGGTATCGGAATAATTCTTATAAAGACGACTTATCCCCCTCGAAGTGGTGATCCAGACAGAATGATCATGATCTTCAATGACAGCTTTAATGCTGCTGTTTACCAGTCCGTCATTGGTAGTTAATTGATAGAGCTTTTGGTGACGGCTATCCCATATATTCAGTCCATCATGTGTGCCCAGCAAAAGCAATCCGTCGCTGTCGGTTAAAAGACAGGCATATTGATAATTGGAGTGCAGGAACATAGGCGAAGCTTTCCCACCATTTCTCAATGGGAAAGAAAGAAGGTCCTTCCCTCTGTCTATCAGGAAGGGTTCTTCGGCTGTTCTGCCCGTTATTCCAACTAAATTACCATTCCATTTGGTTACCTGTCGTACAAAAGGCAGTTGAGCGGCTGAATAGAGAGCCTGAAATACCCGGTACTTTTCATTGTAGACAAGCAGTCCGTCTAATGCAGTGCATACAAACAGCTCATCAGATGCATTTCTATAAATGTAATTTACCGGCAATCGGAGTACGGATTCTATCCTTCCGTAGGCTTCCATACAGTAAAGCCCCTGCTTTGAGCCTATCCAGATCTTTCCTGATCTGTCTTTGCACATCGCAGTACAGTTTATCGCGGGTATAAGTATTTTGAAAGGATGATCCCGGTTGAGTGGTAGTCCGGTTTTATAAACGCCGTTTTGAGTACCTGCCAGAAGCTCGCCATCACGCGTCTCTTCAAAGCAGTTGACCTGCAGGTCCTGGTTATCGGGCAACTGAAAAAACGACTTATCGTAACGCTGGAACCTTAACCGGTCGGGATGATAATAATATAATCCCTTGTTCAGCGCCCCCGCCCAGACACCACCCTGCCGATCGCAAAAAACGGTGCTTATCTCATTCTTTACCTGCCTTCCGTCAGCCAGCCGAAGCGCCGGCTGAAACCTGCCGGAGTCGTTACCAGCTTTAAAATACCATAGACCCTCCCGGCAGCCCAGCCAGAAATTGCCTTCCTTATCCGCAGCAAAGCTGTTAAACCAATAGGTCGTCTTTTCTAATAGAACTTTTGCTTCCAGCGTTTGCGTATCGAACCTCAGCAATTGACCCGTACCTAATCCCGTTCTTACCTGGTATAAGTAATGCTTTACTGGCACTAACAGGATTGTTTCTTTGAAGTCATCACCGGGTTTGCCGGACAAAAAGCTCTCCCTGTACAATTCTTTGCCCGACAGGAAATCAAAACACCGCATCAGGCCGGACCGGTAAAAAAGATACAGGCGATCATCCTGCTTCGTAAGGTCATAAAGCTTATCGGTTGTATCCGAAGAAAGTTTTACATCCGCTAAGTAGGTTACGGCTTTATTTGCTTTCTTATCATAATAAAGTAATTTATTGGACCTGGTGCGTACCCAGATAACCTGGCCCGGGTCCATGAATACATCAGCTGGCGCCTCGGCAAAACCCATTTGCCTTAAAGTATTGGCCGGGTCCGTCTGACATTGTTCCATTACCAGATCGATCAGGACGAGCTTGCCCTGGTTCTTGAACCAAAGCCTGTTATTTTCAATATAGCTTCTATAATACCCATGGAATTCAAGGGGGACCATATAGTCGCTGTTATAGTGGATGTTCCTGAACCGTACACCGTCGAATAAATTAAACATTCCCTCCGTTGCAATAACCAGTCTTCCGTCTGGAAGCTGGTTGATATTGCGTATCTGCTCCTCGTTCAATTCCCCGCTGTTCTCTATCGGGGAGAATACCATGTCCTGCGCCGCCAGTCGGTTCCCTGACAATAAGAAGAAGAATAAGATGAATGTGCGGCTCATCGAACGGGATTGAACTTCCACCAGTCAAAATCGAATAGATTTCCTTCCCCTCCTTTGAAGACCCAAAAAAGGTCGTGTACACCATGAGCTTTTTCCATTCTGGCTGAATAATTTTTCCAGTCCCGTGTCTGCCTGGCTGAATTCTTTTTCCAGCCCCCCGTCTGCCTGGAACCTTTAACGGACGCGACGCCGGCAATCCTGCCATTCAGGCTGTCGAGGTGGATCTCGATCACTCCGCCGGTCCCGGGTGCAAGTCTTGCTTCAAAAAACTTTACTCCGTTTTTGAGATCGGCGCCCCGGACTTCTATGAAGTCTCCGTTATTGATGTTGGTGACATAAATACCGCCGGTAATACTATCCTTGGCTGTCTTAACCCCTTGAGACCAGCTTATGGTTTCTGCTTCAGTACGTTTAAAAGGATTCAGCGTTCCAGGCTGCGTTACGCCTTCTTCTTGCCACCAGGGCAATTCCGGAATGGTTCCATCAGGAGCATAGGTCAATTCTGCTGCGCAGACCGATCTCCTCTCATGATGTTTGTCCGTCAGCAAAGAATTCAACTGGTAATTAAACCCAAAAACATAAGATCTTCCCTTATAATCGATGATGCCCGGATGATTGCCGGAGGATTTGCCGTTTGGCCGCATCACATACCCTTTGAAGGTCCATGGCCCCGTAGGGCTTTCGCTCATCGCATAACCGATGCCTTCGGGACAGCAGGTCGATGCATAAGCCATATAATACCTGCCATTTCGTTTGTATGCCCAGGGGCCTTCCTGGTAATGGAAAGGATCGGCCTGACCCTTTATTTTGGCAACCGAATTATCCTTTACGGGTTCCCCGGAATAGGAGATCATGTCCTTGTTAAGCTTGACATACCAGAGATTGGGATTGCCCCAATATAAATACGCCTGCCCATCCTCGTCGATAAAGACAGTCGGGTCGATGCTATCGAACTTGCCGCCGATCAGCGGCTTGCCGATCGCGTCAGTAAAGGGACCCAAAGGATTATCGGCCATCAGCACGCCGATGCCCCGTCCCTGGATCGGGCAATACAAATAAAATTTCCCATCGCGTTCAATGCACTGAGACGCCCATGCGCCGTTGTCAAAACCACCCCACCCGGAAACTGCCTTATCGGCCCAGGTAAAGTTTTTCAGGGATGCCACAGGGCCATGGTCCGTCCAGTTCACCATGTCAGAGGAGGTATAACATAACCAGTCCTTCATCCTGAAACCACCCATACCCGAAGGCGCGTCATCTTCGTCGTGTCCGGTATACAGGAAAACCGTATCATGGTAAACCAGCGGCGCAGGGTCTGCCGTGAATTTGGTTTGAATGATAGGATTTTGGCCATATCCGCTCAGGATAGACAGGGAAAAAGCAATAGGTAGTATGCCTTTTATAAAGTTCTTTACCATTCGATCATTAATTTGAAGACCAATTTTCTTAAAAATGGCACATTTCATCACTTCAGTTGCAGCTCAATAACAGTTACCGACCAGGCAGGAAAGGATTGGTGGAAATTTTTTGCCAGGTTTTTCAGGGGTTGGGTAACAGGGACTATCTTATCAGGCTCCGTTATAGTATTCGTGTCCTCCGGGCTGTCCGACCGCAGCGTGACAGCCGTACCCTGTGAGGCGACCTTTCCACCGCCCCCAAACGCGATAGCCACGTTTTGCGTCGTCGGTGTTGCATTCACTGCCTTCAGATAGATCTTCCCGGTTTTGGTATTTCGGGTAGCCGAAAAGAACATCGCGGGTATTGTCTTTGGATGTACGCCCTTTGCAGAATCTTTTCCATTCGGTTTTTTAACCTGTGTCGGCAGGTCTTTCGCCTCGACAGTCACCGTCTCGTCGCCCAGGTAATTGCTGAACATTTTTTGGACATGGTAGCCAGGCGATCCAAAACTGCTTAAAGTGTTGTAGCCGATCAGGTCGGACTTCCACTGCATTCCGCCGGGATTAACGTTCACAAACAATGGGGCATAACAGGACATCAGCACAAGATCTGAATTTCGTTCGAGCCCCGTCAGAAAAGCGGCATCCCCCAGCGCGGCATTGAGATTCGTAGTAGGAAACCCTTCCCGGCTGGCCCACTCGCCTACAAAAACTTTCGGGCCGTTGCGATCGTAGTGGTCATACAGAGTCGCCATCTCCTGCATTTCGATAGCGTTGCGGTAGAAGTGTTCATCGACCAGGTCCGGGATCTCCGTTGGCAGCGGATTACGCGCCGACAGCCAATCGTTCTTTCCTCCCGTCGTCGAAATTATTTTCAGCTTTGGATACTTTGCCCGGATCGCCGTGGCAAACTGGTTGAATCGCTTCCCATAGCTGCCCGAACGGTCAAAGCCATCCTCATTGCCGATCTCTACATAGGTCATCTCAAACGGTGCTGGATGACCGTCACGGGCACGTTTCGCACCCCACGTTGTAGAGGCATCGCCTAAAACATATTCTATCTCGTCGAGAGCATCCGCTATAAAGGGTTGTAAATACGCTGGTTCTTCCAGGTGATCACCCTTCAGCGTATACCCGGCAAAGACGGCCAGCAGCGGCTCCATCTTCAGATCCTCACACCACATCAGGAATTCATACAACCCCATCCCGTCTGTTGACCGGTAGCCCCAGGGACTCGGGTGCCCGGGACGATGATCCACGGGGCCGATGGTGGCCTTCCAGTCGAACCGCGTACTGAAATAGTCCCCCTCCAGGTAATTCCCACCGGGAAACCGCAGGAAGGCAGGCTTCATCTCCGCGAGCAGTTGCATGATATCGGGACGGTTACCATTCGGAGTATTGTGATAGGTCGGAGGAAATAACGAAACCTGGCTGAACCAGAACGTCCCGGCCTCCTTTGTGGAAATGACAAACCGGGTATCCGCGGTGGGCTTTACGCCATCCTGCGTGGTCAGCGAAAGCCGGTACAGTTGCCAGCCGCTGCCGATGGCCGGAGTTTCAGCCCTGGCGTACACCGTGGCCCCATCCTTACTCTCTATCGAGACCGTCAGGATAGTCGCCTTTTTTGCCCTGGCATAGAAAGAAAGGGAATAAGTAGTCTTTGGCCTCACCGGAATTCCCCAGTACCCTTCATTGGCTATCCCTGTGCGGGTACCGGCACTCTCCGTTTCGAGACGCAGGCTCACGGGCAGAGCCTCATTGACCGGGTCCTGATGATCCAGGGAGAAACTTCCCTTGGCTCCTCCCTCTTCCACCAATGACCAGCTGTCCGGTGCCGTCGCGTTGTTCTTAAAGGCCCTGTTCCGGATCAGCTCGCCATATAAACCGCCTTCATAGGAGTAATTGATCTCTTCGGTCATCAGACCATATAATTTAGGAGAAACCGCATGGCCCGGAACATCCAGCCTAAGGGTTATTGCGGGCTGCACCGGCTGGCCAATAACCCCGCAGTATAACAAAAGGGCAAAAAGTAAATTCAATGGAAATAGGACGTCTGTCTTCCGGCGGCGTGAGAGTTCTGGCATTAGCAATAGTTTTTACGTGTTAAACTGACAGTTATCTAACCTGGTCAGGGAGCAAAGCTATCGGGCCGAAGAATAGGAAGCCCGCACAAATGTTGAAATTATTAGTACAATTGTTGACCCGGCGATGATTTTTCAGGACATATATTGATCGGCGATCATTTGAAGATCAAACCCGCAAACTGCCTCAGCGACCTCCTCCACGTCTGCCACTCATGGGCCGTACCGGGAGACTCGTAATACACATGCCTGATCCCGGCCTTTTCCAATGCCTGATGCAGGCCGCCGATGCCTGTGTACATCCGTTCCGGCTCCTTCGTCCCGACACTCAGGTAGAGTACCTTTACCTTTTGATTGAACGCGGCCGCATCAGCCCAGGCCCCGTTATACATCTGCGCGACATCCTTCCCTGGCTCTAAAAAGCCAGCCCCGCTAAAGCCGCCGATATAGGCGAACTTGTCCAGGTTCGTCATTGTCGTTTGAAATGTCTGGAATCCACCCATGGAAAGCCCGGCCATTGCCCGGTGATCCCGGTCGGCCAGGGTCCTGAAAGCGCTGTCGACCATCGGTATGATCTCCTTTACCAGCACCTCCGGAAAAACATTACCGTTCATTGCCCCCGGCCTATTCCCGGCCGTATTGTTCACGGGCCGTGAAGGATCAGTGGCATACCCCCTGTCCATGACCACCAGCATGGGAGTCGCTTTTCCGCCGGCTATGAGGTTATCGAGGATAAAGTCCATCCGTCCCTGCGTGCTCCACCCCGTTTCATCCTCACCCGCCCCGTGCTGCAGGTACAACACCGGGTATCTCGTCGCCTGGTTCACATCGTAACCCGGCGGCGTATAAACGAACGCCCTCCTCCATGACCTGGTAATAACGGAGTAATAGTTGATGCTGCGGACCTGCCCGTGCGGCACAGGCCTGGCCTCGTAAAATCTGCCGTCCTTATCCGGGATATCGATCCCGCTCGCCATCCTGCCCATCCCGTAAAAGGTCTGGCTGGCCGGATCTACTACAGCTACGCCGTCGATGAGCAGGGAATAATAGTGGAACCCTTCGACGACAGGGTCGGTCGTCAGGACCCAGTAACCACCCGTATCCCGGATCATATCGTACTTCTTTGCGAGGTCGATCTGGATCCGTTGCGCCTCCGGTGCCTTGATACGAAAAGCTACCCTGTTATCCGGCAATATCTGCGGATACTGTACACCGGGAACATTCGTGGTAGCCGGTTGCCCCGTGGATGCCGTCAGATAGGCGGCAAAGCGGGAAGTATCCACCGGCTTAAACAGCAGCTGCGAGAACATATACAATCCGTTCTTCCATACCTTGAAGTCATGGACGCCCGGCTCTATATAATAGATATGTGGCACCTGGTGCTCCGCCAGGTAGTCATGGGTACGCCTGCTAAACCCTATCAGGCCGTCATGGTCCCCGCAGGAGATCCACAGCAGCTTCACCCGTCCTTTTATCAGCGCAGGGTCAGGTATCAGCGCTTCCGGTGTCTTTGTATTGGGCGCAGCAGAGAATGCTCCGATCCATGCAAATCTATCCGGATGTCCCAGTCCGAAATTCAGCGATTGCCCCCCACCCATCGAGAGACCGGCAATTGCCCGGTGACCCGCGTCTTTATAGACAGAAAAACGTTTTTCGATAAAAGGAATAAGATCGTTCAGCAGGTCATTCTCAAAGTTCGCAAACGCCTGCACCTTGTCAGGCGCCATGATATTACCCCCCGCCCGGTCGTCCTTCATGGCCCTTCCGTTGGGAAGCACCACGATCATCGGCTCAAGCTTGTTATCGGCATATAGATTATCCAGTATCACCTGCGGCCTTCCGCCGTTAAGCCATTCCTTCTCATCTCCTCCAATTCCGTGCAGGAGATATAATACAGGATACTTTCTCTTTTTGGTATAACCGGGCGGCATATAGATCAATGCCCTGCGTGTCGCACCAACCGTTGCTGACTTATACGTGATCGTATCGATGCGGCCATGGCTTATCCCTTCCCTCGGGGAGTCAAAACCAGCCGGTGCCGGTTTCACAGGGTCAAGCAGCGAGAACATCTGCACTGCATATCTTCGCCCCAGCTCCCTGTAACCGGCGGCCGTAAAATGCAAACGGTCAGGCCCGGCCGCACATCCGGCAGACGATATAGCAAACGCCGTCGGTAGCGTAAGCGGCAGACGATCGATTATCTTATTCATGCTCGCACAAACACCTTTCTGGTCCGCATTCACCACCTCCCCTGCCAGTAAAGGCACCGTGTCGGCATTCAAACCCAGATCGCTCAGAAGATTATTATATACGGTCTTTACTTTCCCCGGCCATGTGCTGTCATTGGTGTTCGACTCGCCCTGATGCAATAAGATGCCCTTGATGACGCCATCCCGCTGCGCCAGCTTCGCCATTTCCACCAATCTCCCATAAGGATTCCCATCATATTCTTTTACAATATTCTTCATCCAGCCCGGTGCGCTATCTACGTAGGACGAATAGGCGTTCTTATCGAACAGCTCGATCTTACAACCTGCCACGGCGACATGGATCACGCCTACCCTGACATCTGCCGGCAGATGCGCGACTAGGGTCCTACCAAAATAATCGGCCGGTGACAAACCGGTGTGGCAACGACATAACGGCGGCGCCGCCGTATACCATTTCCCTTTGACAAGGTTCAGATCGGGACAGTCGACCGCTTCCATGACCTGGAACCGGCTATCGACGATAGTATCCTGCGGCTCCGGTTTTGCGGCCCCTTCCATGTTCGACTGACCAAAACATAGGAAAATATAAAATTTCGGGTTCTGTGAGAACGCCGTTTCACCTGCTGTCAGCAGAATGACCAGCCAGATGCCCGCTGCCGTCCGCCTGCGGACACAGACCAAAAAACGAATCATGTATTTCATATAATATTTTAAATGTTTATCTGACGCTTATCGGGACAGACCGGAGGCAGCCATCCCGGCCGGACGGCATCAATTGATCTTACCCGTTATCACGGCATCGATGGCAACAGGCCCCGTGCCGGCATTCACCAGCCGAAGACGATGTTTGCCTGCAGCCAGGCGTTCCGTTTGATACACAATTTGTTGGCTTTGCCGTTCCCCGGTAGTCGACAGGTCAACGGTCGCCATCCTGATGCCATCGATCACAAAATCCATTTTCCCTGCACCGGTTCCCCTGGGTGCAACTAGCGCGATCCTGCTGCCCGTAAATGATAAACCCCACACCGCCCCCGGCGTATCACTGGTCGTCAGATCGTTATTAAAATCGCCGGTATTCAGTTCGCAGGTTGAAATTCCCATCCTGGAACTGCCCAAGACCAAAAAGATATTCGTCGCCAGGCGATTCAAAACTTTGCTCCGCCACAAAACACGGCTCGCCCATGACCGAATCCGGTCTAAGCTTCCTGCTTCCGGCCTTCTCCCGTAAAAAGACCCGGCCCGACACATCCTGGTAGTCTATAGCCCCCGTAGCCTTATCAAAGCTCACCGTCACCGCTCCTGTACTCAGCAGCAACGCAGAAGCCCTCTCCGAACAATGAAAGGCCGGCGCCGGCGGTTTGTTGATCAGGATGAGTTCCGAATCCGGCTTTGCCTTCTCCCTGCTCCATATGACACGAACTGCCTTTGCTGTCAACGGCACTATATCCAATTCTCCCCCGGACAAGAGGATGACCAGTCTGTCCTTCCGAACCGAATAGCTTTTATATTCCTGCGCCACCCCAAACAGAGGCAGCAGCGCAAGGATCAGTATGACCGTTCCTGTTTGTCTCATCGTATTAAGAAAGTATATGTCTTACCCGCCTGCGTAGCGATATCATACAGCAACGTCGGCTTCAGCTCTGTATCAGTCAGCTTCGCTTCCGGCGAGACCACTGGCGCCGGCGTCTGTTCCGTTTGATAAAAAGGATTAGGATTGTCTCCCGAAGCAGTCTTTATAACAGCGCCGCCCGCGGCGCGCAATTTATCGGGCACCCGTAGCCGCAGGTTCCCGCCAAGCGCAGACCTCACTACCAGCTTTATCAGCCTTCCATCCTTCCACTCCATATCTTTTATCTCAAATCCGCCCCTCGCTTTTAGCCCGCGGATACTCCCCGTTCCCCAGACGTCCGGCAGGGCCGGCAGCAGGAACAGCGCTCCATCCGCACTTTGCATGAGCATCTCCGTTATCCCCGACGTACACCCGAAATTTCCGTCGATCTGGAAAGGCGGATGCGCATCAAAAAGATTGGTATACGTTCCCCCGCCCTCGGGGTTTACACCCAGCGGCGAGAGTTGGTTCTGGATCAGCTTATAGGCATGATTGCCGTCCAGCATACGGGCCCACCAGTTGATCTTCCAGCCCATGCTCCAGCCCGTCGAGACGTCACCGCGTTGGGTGAGCGTATTTCTCGCCGCGGCAAAGAGGTCGGGGGTTCGGTAAGGCGAGATCTGGTTGGAAGGGAACAGCCCGTACAGGTGCGAAATATGCCGATGATGATCGTTGGGGTCATCTACGTCATCCAGCCATTCCTGCAGCTGCCCATGTTTGCCGATATGCATCGCCGGCAGCTTGCTTCGCAGCATCCGCAGCGTATCTATAAAAGCATCATTTTTGTGTAGCTCCGCGGCGGCCCTTATCACTGTGCTGAAGATGTCAAAGACGATCTGGTTGTCCATCGTCGTACCCGCGTCAAGCGAAGAGCCTCCGTGAGCACGCGGCGCATTCTCCGGCGAAGTGCCGGGATTCACGACCATCCAGTGGTAACGGGGGTCTTCCACGAGGTCGTCCGCATAGAACATCGCGGCATCCCTCATGATGGGAAAGACCGAAGCCAGGTAGGCCTTATCCCCGTTATAGAGATAATGCTCCCATAAATGTTCGCTGGTCCACGCCCCTCCCGCGCTCCAGATACCCCAGAACATGCCGTCCACCGGCCCTGTGCTCCGCCAGATATCCGTATTGTGGTGCGCCATCCAGCCCCTTGCCCCGTACATGACCCGCGCCGTTTCCCGGCCCGTGACCGAAAGCTCCCGCACCATTTGCAGGAAAGGCTCATGGATCTCTGCGAGATTCGTCTTTTCTGCGGGCCAGTAATTCATCTCCGCGTTGATGTTCAGCGTGTACTTACTATCCCAGGGCGGGAACAGCTTGTCGTTCCAGATCCCCTGGAGGTTGGCCGGCTGACCACCCGGCTGGGACGAAGAGATCAGCAGATATCGTCCATATTGGTAATACAGCGTAACAAAGGACGGATCACTGACTGACCTGAAGTTCTTCAGCCGTTCGTCCGTCGGCAGGTCATCCGCCGCAGAACCGCCCAGATCCAGCTTTACCCTGTCAAAATATCGCCGGAAAGCTGCTACATGCGCTTTTTTGATCTCCGCAAATTCCTTCACATACGCTTTGCCAAGATAATCTTCCGCGCGGACATGCTCATTGGCGCCAAGGTCGCGGTAATTGATGAAATTGGTAGCGATCGAAATATATATCGTCGCTGCATTGGCGCTGCTGACCACCAGGGAGGAGTCGTTATTGGAAACCTTTCCGCCTTCTGTCCTGATCTTTGTTATTCCTTCATAGCGAACCATTCCCTTCACCCCCTCGTGGTCTATGGTGGTACCGCCGATCACCAGCTCTCCGGCGGGCGTCGCCCTGCGATCTGCATTTTTTTCCGGCGTCGTATAAAAAGCCCGGAACGACAAACTGCCAGGCTTGCTCGCCGTCAGCCTCACAACGATCACCCTATCGGGCAGGGAAGCCAGCACCTCCCTCGTGTACAACACCCCGTCCACCGTATAGGTCGTCCTGGCCACCGCCCGGCCGATATCCAGCTCGCGCCGGTAGCCGGTAAAATTGTCCTGGCCGTCAAACGCCAGCCGAAGACTGCCCACCGGCTCGAACATCTGCCCGCTGGACTTGCTGAATTTCACTTCCTTCTCGGCAAGCTTTTGTGCCTCGGCCTGTTTTCCTTCGAAAATAAGCCTCCGGATCTCCGGCAACGCCGTCAGCATCTCCGGATAGTCGTTTCGGTTAGGACTTCCGCTCCATACCGTTTGCTCGTTGAGCTGGATATTCTCCAGCGACACGTTCCCATAAACCATCGCGCCAAGGCGGCCGTTACCGACCGGAAGGGCATTTTCCCATCGGTCACCCGCTGGTTGCCTGTACCAAAGTTTCAGATTCTCTTTCGGCTGTGCATAGGCAATCGTTGCCATGCACAACATGGTTGCGCATAGGATCCTCTTCATTAAAAAAATATTATACCGTTAATACGAATTACAGACCGGAAAAAAGGAAAAATAAAGGAATGCGACCACGCCGGTGGCGGTGCGGAGAAAGCATTAAAAAACGCAATCGTGGGTCAAATCTAAAAAATTCAATCGATTGAAACCAATTTTTCACCGATTTATTCTAGGTCAAGACCGAAAAAGCTCCGCATTACAAGGAGAGAACCCGCATTTACTTAAGATTAATGCCAAGCAATAGCAACCGGCAACATAATAGTTTTCAATCGATTGAATTTTCATGTTCAGTCAAAATGCTTCTAAAATTCAACGAAGCATCGGGCAAACCTTGCGAGCTAACCGTAAGTTTGACCTCACCCGCATCACGGGTACTTCTGATGACAACCAAAGCACGCCCTTGCCACGCCTTACGGTTATCCGCTGCATATTTGTCCGTGTCTTTCAAATTCGCATTATCCACCCCCGCGATCACACCAGGGCCGTCCAATTTTAAATGCAGCCTGTTCGTTGCATTCGGCTGGAACACCCCGTCCTTATCCGTCATTTCAATGGTCACATAGATCAGGTCCTGGCCACTGGCTGTCATTTCCTTCCTGTCCGGCGTTAGTCTTATTTTTGAAGCTTCACCCGAAGTTCGCAGAATAGTTGATTCAGCTTCCTTGTCACCGTCCACTCCCGCGGCTTTCAACACACCCTGTGAATAGGGTACGGAGAACGTAGCCTTGTATTCGTGCTCTTCCGTTGTCGGCTTTTCACCAATAAGACTTCCATTGAGGTAAAGCCTGACCCTGGGATATTTGGAATACACTTCAACCTGCACATTCTTCCCCTCAGATCCCGGCCAGGTCCAGCTTTCCCAGGTTGGCCATACCGACCACAAGGTCTCTTTGATCTGAAGGGGTTCCGGCTCCGGTTCACGAACAGCCATATAAAGCTTCTCAGCGCCATTATACAACAGGCTTCTGTAGTGTGATATCGGCTTTCTCCAGCCGATCAGGTCAATATCGCCGCAATATGCTCCATGCCAGGGAAAAAAATCGTTTTGCCAATGTTCACCAGGCACATCACCTGAATAATACCAGCGTCCTATCCCCGACTCGCCCAGATAATCCATGGCAGTCCAGACACAATCTCCCAGGATAAAACTATTGTGTTGTACGAGTTTCCAATTGCTAAAGACATCTCTCGGATACGATTCAGTCTGAAGAACGATCCGTTCCGGCACCCGCTGATGGTCAGCTGGTGCGCTGCCTAAATGATAGTTATAGCCGGCCACATCATGTGCCGCCATCAGCGGATCAAAAGCAGACCAGTCTTTATTATTTCCCACGATCGCCGAGGTGATCGGGCGGGAAACATCTATTTTCTTTATAGCTCCGGCAAGCATTTTTGCGGTTTCTACCGCTTCGGGATCCCCCCTTTCAACTATTTCATTACCGATACTCCACATTATTATCGAGGGATGATTTCTATCCCGAAAAACCATCGTCTCCAGATCACGCCGCCACCACTGATCAAAAAAAGTGGAATAATCGTGCTTATTTTTTCCTTTCCTCCAGCAATCAAACGCCTCATCGATCACCAGCAGCCCTAATCTGTCGCATGCATTTAAAAAAGCTTCCGATGGAGGGTTATGAGAAGTTCGAACCGCATTGAACCCTGCAGCTTTAAGCAATTCGATCTTCCGCTCCTCAGCCCGGTCAAAAGCCGCCGCACCCAGGCAACCATTATCATGATGCACACAGCCGCCATTGATCTTTATCGTTTCGCCGTTAAGTTGCAAACCATTTTCGGCACTGAACTTTATGGAACGAATGCCAAAAACGGTTTTTGTATCGTCAATTACTTTTTTATTTTTTAACACCTGTATCCGGGCCGTATATAAATGGGGCGTTTCCGGAGCCCATAACAGCCGATCAGCTACCATCACAGTTCGGGTTATTTCTTTTTCTGTATTAGCAGCCACCTCAACCCGAATTTGATCACTCACCGCATTTGTAGAATTTTCGCCGGATAACCGGGTCTTAAGAATAATACGTTGAACAATGCCGGTCTCGTTCTTTACTGTTGTTTTGATCCGGACAGTCGCCATCTTAGCCGACACATCAGGAGTTGTAATTGCTACTCCCCAATTCCCCACATGCACAGGATCTGTAACCACCATCCAGACATGACGATAGATCCCGGAACCACTATACCAACGGCTGTTCAACTGTTTTGAATTATCCACCCGTACTGCCAGGACATTTTCATTGCCAAAATCCAGATAAGGTGAAAGTTCATACCAAAATGAGGAATAGCCATAAGGACGAATCCCGAGCGATCTCCCGTTGATAAAAACCTCGGAGTTCATGTAGACCCCCTCAAAATAAATAGAAATGTTTTTCCCTTTCCATTCATTGGGAACTTTGAAGCTTTTCCGATACCAGCCTGTCCCCGCAGGGAAATACCCTCCGGCGCCTCCCATCGGATTTTTTGGCTCTACTTTCCCTTCAATACTCCAATCGTGCGGCAGATCGAGGTTACGCCATTTTTTATCATCGAAGTCCTTTGATCCCGCCGACACGGTATCGCCCAAAAAGAACTTCCAGCTATAGTCAAATAATTGCTTTCGCTCCATACTGGCCGGCTCCTGAGCGAAAACCAAAACGTTAGCCGCCACGAGCAGAATTAACATTACCGTCCATTTCTTTACCATATCGATTATTTAACTGTGATCTTCAATATTCGGGAAATATTTCCAGAAGAGTTGGCCGGAGAAATACTTTTTCAAAGGCTTTCAGCTCCTTTGCAGGACGCAATACCGTAGCAATCGGATCACTTACATGCAGCTGAGCGACTTCTGCACCATATCGTGAACCCGTGTTCTTCACCGTAAATTTCACCTGTATCATTTCATCCTTTCCGTAGGCCGCCTTGTCTACCGAAAGTACACCCAGCTCAAAACTAGTATAGAAAGCCCATGTCCCAAAGGAAACAGAGGAACGATCTTTTTTGTATCGAACCAGCGGTAGCCCACCAGGATATCCTCTTCATAATTTACTTTCAGGTTCCTGCCGGGGAAGTTACCTAAAGCATGTGCGGGCGATTGCTCATCAAACGTCTTGGTTTTTATCCTTACACGCAGCACATTCGCCACTTTTTCATCCAAAACTGATACCGGCACTTTCCCCGTTTCCACCGCATTGATCAGCGGATCGGCAAAATACCATTCATTATAATCCTTCTTATCAGTTCCCATTTCCAGGTCGAGGCCTGCCAAAGCCGCCTTCACAGTCGAATGCGCGGCAGACCAGTCGGTTATCAATACACCTTTAAAACCAAGTTCTTTGCGAAGGATTTCCCTGTCGAGATATTCATTTTCTGAACACCAGTCACCTCTGAACTTATTGCACGCCGATATAGGCAACCGACATCCAGGAAATAAGATACGGATCTTCGCTCAAATACTCGAAATTCCTTCCACAGAGTGGCGATCGGATAACATTGATCCCCGGCCCAAGTAAAATATCCTTTTTGCGAAAGCGGAACTCTGATGGCTGGACTTTGCGGAACTCTGATGGCTGGACTTTATGGCCAAGAGAAAAATCATCTTTAGATCCGTCGACTGTCACCCGTACATACAAGGGAACATTTCCCCGGGAATCTTTTTTCTGCATTTTCAGGAATACCATCAGCGAAAGTGACTTGCTCATAACAATACTATTTAAGATGAAAAATCATCTTCGCAAACCCTTTACAGACGGAGCTTTCAAAAGATTCGTGTACCTATGAAGGTATAAGTTCCTTATGGTACACGAATAGCTACACGCCTAAATGGAATTAATTTGTATCGAATTGATATGAGATTTAACACAACCCACTGGGAATGAGCACCACTTAAAATCAAAAAGCACACCGTAGTGTGCTTTGAGTGATCCCGCTGGGACTCGAACCCAGGACCCATACATTAAAAGTGTATTGCTCTACCAACTGAGCTACGGAATCATTCCCATTTTCAAAGTATTATCCTTGTTTTTGGGAGTGCAAAAATACGGTAAAAACCATTGCTGGCAAATTTTTCTAATAATATTTTTCAACGGGAAAATCATGGTTATCAACATCTCATCCAAAGCCCCTGCCCAATTGCAACGCAACAATGACCACACCGGTCAAATCAACCCCAAAGCGAAGCAGAAACACCCCATCACTTATTCTTCAGCCCCATCTTGGAGCGGATAGCCTGCTTGCGTTGCTCCTTTGTCATCACCGGGTAGTCAGCCGGCACCTGAAACTCCCCTTCGTCTAGATCCTGATTAGTCTGAACATCTATAAGCCGCCAAACAGCCGAATTCCCATTCTCATCTTTCAACGCAGCGCCTATACATTGCCCTTCCGATCCAAGCACGCCCGTCTGGATGCGCTTAACGCTTTCAGGCAGGTATTTATCCAGGTCATGGGTAAAATAGTATTCGAATACCAGCTTATACCCGGGATTATAATGCATCTGGCCATCTTCGCCGGGTGCATCGTTCCGGTTCGAAAGGATATCGTGCATACGCAGCAGACCGTCAGACTTTTGACCCGATTCCTTTTCTATATATGGCTGAACTGGAATAGTGATCCTTTCCGACACAGTATTGTAGTCACCAAACTTTCCGGCCGTTCCCGGTTCGATCTTTATTCCCGGAATACCCAGGTATTCCTCCTTGACCATCGAGAGCGTCCGGTAAATGTTGTGAATGGTGTCCACTTTGGTGTAGTTAACGCCCAGCACGCTGGCCATCGCATAGATGACATGTTTATCAAGATCCATGATAGAAGCCACATTGGCCCCAAAAGCATCTGCAAAAGTAACATGATCATGTTTCATAGTGGTCTTAACATACCTGGAAGTGATCCAGGTGTCAAAGCTTCCTACCATGAACTCAAAGTACAGCGACGGCGCTGATACTCCTCCCCAAGCGGGATTACCCATCTTTGAAGGACGACTGGCTGAAGCGCCATCGTCGGCTGAGGGAAATTTTTCTTTCGCAGCCTTTTCGATCTCCTCCATCAACGCGGCATTCTTCTGATCCATCGCCTGCCGGAAGATCTCCACATCACTGCCTTTTAACCCCTTTTGGCGGGCCTGATCGAAAAAGAACTTCCCCTGAGGAGTAGATGCTATCTTTTGTATGTCCCCATCTATAACCGATGCCATCGTAGCATGAATAGCTTTGACCGTGACCCCGGTGTGCGGAAATTGCATGGGAGCAGGCGGAGTATACTTATGAGTTGCTTTATCGGAAGAAGTATTAGCATCCCCGTCCGTCGATTGCGATCCGGAAGCCGCGGCACCGCCATCAGAAGAGCTTGTCGTGTCCACCGCCTTCGGGCTTGCAGCAGTCGTATCGGATTTTTTGCCTGTCACTTTTTCCAGCGCTTTTTCCTTCGCTTTATTGATCAACTTGCCGAATTGCGCATTTGTTGTTTGAGACAGAAATATCAGGATAGCTAATAAGGATAGGTTTCGCTTACAAAACATAAATTACAGATAATTTAGATGTGAGTAACTCTCACAAATATACGCTCACAACAATTGTGCCTCACGCGCCGGAAGGAAATTACCCAGTTACAACGACATCCGCCAGGCGCTACTCATCAGCCAGGCGCAACTCATCCGCCAGGCGCTATTCATCAGCGCTGAAACGCTGAAGCGCTGAAACGCTGATGCTCCGAAACGCTGATGAAGTCCCGGTACTAAAAAAGTGCCGGCGCCTCCCCCTGACGCAAAAAGCCTCCTGTTTTGTCGGTATCACACAGCTTCGGTTCCGGTTTTTCGGAGTAAGTTTATATTCTCAATCAACCGGATATGAACACCAAATTTCAAAGCGTAGAAGAATACATCTCTACTTTCCCGCCAAAAACAAAGAAGTTCTTAAAAGACATAAGAACGACCATTAAGCAGGCAGCCCCGCAGGCAGAAGAAGCGATCAGCTATAATATGCCGGCATTCAGGCTCCACGGGATGCTGATCTGGTACGCCGGGTACAAGGAACATATCGGCCTTTATCCCAAAACCGCGGTGATCCAGGCCTTCAAAAAAGACCTTGAGGGGTATAAACTTTCAAAGGGTACTATTCAGTTTCCATTGGACCACCCTCTGCCCCTCGACCTGATCACCAGAATCGTAAAGTATCGGATCAAGGAGAACCTGGAAGCCGTAAAAAATAAACTTAAAAAATAAATCGGCTATTAATGCATAATTAATGATTCATTAGCACCTCCCGCGTTTTTTTGCAGTTGACAATCACCTAAAGTTGTTTGCCATCTTTATTCATGGGTACCATTGCAAAAAAGTCGACCATTTTCCTGTCTTTCCTTTTCTTATTGACTTTTCATTCCCTCCACGCTCAAAGCGACTTCATTTCTGTCAACGCCTCGGCCAATGCCACCACAGCAGTTTTGGTTGCAGATGGCGACGCCACTACAGGATGGTCCCCCGGTACCGCCGGACTTTCACAGGATCAATACCTGCTTCTGGCCCTTCAGACACCGGGTAATGTCAACCGGCTACAGCTGGAGGCAGACGGTTTTTCACCATCGACACTAAAAAAGGCGCTCAGCATTTTCGTTACATACGATCCCATGAATCCCGGGAATGCGGTAAATTATACCATCACCGGCAATAAGCCCTTTACCCTGAATTTCCCGGCTAAATATGGAGCGCATGTCAAGTTGCTTTTTAAAGCCGGCACCGCAGGGGAAGCCTATACTATCCGGGAATTGCGCATCGGGTACGCCGGAGCAGCCGGCACAAAAGAAGCCGGAGCAGCCGGAGCTGCCGGCACAAAAGCCGCCGAAACAGCGGGCAACCCCGACAAACCCTGGCTAAACCCCAAACTCCCCATCGATCAACGCGTCACCACCCTTCTTTCCATCATGACGCCAGCCCAGAAAATGGAACTACTCCGCGAAGGCTGGGGCATCCCCGGAATTCCCAGCCTCGGCATCCCCGCCATGAACAAGGTCGAGGCCGTCCACGGCTTCTCCTATGGCAGCGGTGCCACCATCTTTCCCCAGGCCATCGCACTCGGAGCCACCTGGGACAAGGCCCTGGTAGAAAAAGTAGCCATGACCATCGGCGATGAGACAGTCAGCGCCAACACAGTCCAGGCCTGGTCCCCCGTCCTCGACATAGCACAGGACGCCCGCTGGGGCCGTTGTGAAGAGACCTTCGGAGAAGACCCCATCCTGGTATCGGACATCGGCGGAGCCTGGATCAAGGGTTATCAGTCAAAAGGCCTGATCGTAACGCCAAAACACTTTGCCGTTCACGGAGCGGTAATGGGAGGCCGGGATTCTCACGACATGGGTCTTTCCGAACGCGAGATACGCGAGATCCACCTCGTACCCTTCCGCCATGTCATCGAGACCTATCACTGCCAGTCGATCATGATGGCCTACTCCGACTTCGAAGGCGTTCCCATAGCAAAGAGTAAGGAACTCCTAAAAGGCATCCTCCGCGACGAATGGGGCTTCGACGGCTATATCGTCAGCGACTGCGGTGCTCTGGCCAACCTGACCAGCCGCAAACATTATACAGCAAAAGACGCCGTAGAAGCCGCTAACCAGGCACTGGCCGCCGGCATAGCCACCAACTGCGGCGACACATACAACAACCCCGAGGTCATCGCCGCTGCCCAAAAAGGCGGGATCGACAAAAACAACCTCGATTATACCTGCCGGACCCTGCTGACGGTGATGTTCCGCAATGGTTTTTTCGAACACAACCCCACCCGCCCGCTCGACTGGAAGAAGATCTATCCCGGCTGGAATAGCCCCGAACATAAGGCCCTGGCCCGCGAAGCCTCAAGAGAATCCATCGTGCTGCTGGAAAACAAAGATCATATCCTGCCCCTGACAGCCGGAACCAACACCATCGCCGTCATCGGCCCCGGTGCAGACGACCTGCAGCCCGGCGACTATACGCCCAAACTGCAACCCGGACAACTGGTGTCCATACTCAGCGGCATCAAAGCCGCAGCCAACCCATCAACAAAAGTCCTTTACGAAAAGGGTTGTGACTTTACCGGCGACGAGCACTTCGAGTCGCAAAAGGCCATAGATGCCGCCACAAAAGCAGACGTCATAGTCATGGTGCTCGGCGATTGCTCGACCAGCGAGGCCATTCACGGCAAAACCCAAACCTCCGGTGAGAACCGGGATTATGCCAGCCTGATCCTGCCCGGCAAACAGCAACAGCTGCTCGAAGCGGTCTGCGCCTCAGGCAAACCCGTCATCCTGGTCCTGCAATCCGGTCGCCCTTATAATCTCTCCTATGCGGCTGAACATTGCAAAGCCATCCTCGTCAACTGGCTGCCCGGTCAGGAAGGTGGACCCGCACTGGCGGATGTCCTGTTTGGCGCCTCTAATCCCGCAGGACGGTTGCCGATGACCTTTCCGCGCAGCGTTGCACAATTGCCGTTATATTATAATTTCAAGACATCAGGCCGCAGCTACGATTATGTGGATCTGTCTTTTCATCCGCTCTACCCTTTTGGCTACGGACTCAGCTATACCAGCTTCTCTTATTCCGATCTTTCCACCATACAAAATTCTGACGGTACGGTCAGCGTAAAAGCAAGGGTTACAAATACAGGCAAACTGCAAGGCGACGAGGTCGTACAGCTTTATGTAACAGATATGTACGCCAGCGTAAAGACAAGGGTCATGGAACTAAAAGATTTCCAGCGCATCAATCTGAGTCCCGGTGAGTCGAAGGAAGTGAATTTCACTCTCACCCCTTACCAGCTCTCCCTGCTCGATGACAACATGGACAGGGTCGTCGAGCCTGGTGAGTTCAGGATCATGGTGGGCGGAAAAAGCCCTTCCTTCAAAGCCGGCGATAAGATCAAAAATAGTGTCGGCTACGCGAGTCCCGTCGAAGGTCTCATCAGCACACTTAATTATACCGCATCTTATAAAGCCAGTTTTACATTGACGCCGGAAGCCGCCAAAAAAGGCAGTGTCGGAGTGACGGTAAAGAACACCGGAAACCTGACGGATATCGGCAGGCTAACCCTGTATGTCAATGGAGAAGAAAAAGGCGATGTGCGACATTTCGAACTTGAACCGGGCGCTTCAAAGCTGATCCTGTTCCCGGTAAGCGAACACGGCGCAGTCAATATCACATTCGCAACAAAGTATAAGGTAAGTTCCAAACAATACATTCTATGAGACTAATACTATTCATTTGCGTGGCCATCACAGCGGCAAGATCCATCGCCCAGGAACCCGCCTCCCTTTTCAGCGGTGAAAAGACAAGCTGGCACGAAGGCTTTGATCGCTATGATTTCCTGATGGACGAACTAACGCTGGAAGTCACGCCCATCAAAGCCACCGAAGACGAGAAGTACGGTGCCAAACCCGCCGAAAGAGGAAAGCTGCGTTGTATCGTCGTAGCGCCGAAAAAAGCAGCCCCCGGTAATCCCTGGAGCTGGCAGGGTTACTACTGGGATCACGAACCACAGACCGAAGTAGAACTGCTAAAACGCGGCTTCCACATCGCCTACGTGATGTGCGATGCGGACCGCCACTGGGACGCATGGTATGCCTTTCTGATGAAACATGGCCTCAACCCCAAACCTGCCTTCGTCGGAATGAGCAGGGGCGGTATCAACGAATTTGTCTGGGCAGCCACCCATCCCGATAAAGTGGCGTGTATCTATGCCGACAACCCGGCGCTGCGGCCCGAAAGCTTTGACGGGCTGGCCGGTATGGCCAAACATGATATACCACTGCTGCATGTGGTCGGCAGCTTCGATTATCTGCTGGAGAAATACACCCTGCCTGTGGAAGATCTCTATCACCAACTCGGCGGAAGGATCTCCCTGATCATAAAAGAAGGACCGGCACATCATCCGCATAGTTTAAAAGACCCGACATTGATCGCCGGTTGGATAGAAGCAAACTACCATCATGCGGACGACCTCACCGATAGTCTTTATGCCATCTACCCTCTCCTGCCGGGAATGCGTCTCATCAAATCCTACTACTATAGCAACGAAAACAAATATCTGGCCATCCTGCCCGAGAGCACCTACGCCGTCTGCCGGGGACCATTGTTCACAGATTGTTATACCCGTTATGATTCCTACACTCCCAACTGGCTTGGCCTTACGGGGATGACTATCCTTGTACCGAAAAAACCAGCCCCTGGTAATCCATGGGTTTTTAAGGCTGATCGCATAGGACGCGAAACGGAACCGGTCGACCTCGCCCTTCTCGCAAAAGGGTTTTATATCGTCGCAGCCCCTGTGACGGAACAGCCTGGCCCGATCCGTAAACAATGGGACGACATCTATCAGTTGCTTACCAGTCACGGATTCTCGTCAAAACCCGTGATGGAAGGAAGAGGTGCCGGCGGCGGAGAAGCATATTACTGGGCCATCAATAACCCTGGAAAGGTCTCAGCCATCTACGCCGAGAACCCGGTGCTAAAAAGCCTGCAAACAAGGCTCCCGCTAACCGACACCCTCGCACCTCTGGCTTCAGAACATATCCCCATTCTGCATGTCTGTGGTAGTCTTGACCCCTGGTATCCCGTCAATACAAAAGAAGTGGAAAAAAAATACCGCCAGCTCGGCGGCGCTATGAAGGTTATCGTTAACCAGGGAGCCGGTCATTTCAATGTTATACAGGACCCGGCCCCAATCGTATCGTTTATCTTAAATAGTCAACACTAGTCTACAAACGCTTGCATATGAAAAACCTGATCATTCTCTTCATCGCGACACTCAGCCTAATAGCAACCGACACCAAAGCCCAACTGTTGGCAGGCACTGCCAAGGTGAACATCACACCCCAGGGCAAAGAGCCTATTCATGACTCCGTCTATGCCCGTAGTCTCGTGCTGCAGTCAGGCCAACTGCGATTCGCTTTTGTTTCGGTAGACCTGGCCGTCTTCACCAGCGAAAGAATTGAAAAGATCTGTAAAGAGAAATACGGTATTTCACAAGTCATGCTCTGTTCATCTCACAATCATTCGGAACCGCAACCCGATGGTAAGCGATCGTTCCAACAAGGCAATCCTTTTACCATTTATTACGAGGACCAGATCATAAACGCCGTTGGCGAGAGTATGGCACATTTATTTCCTGCCCGTATCAACGCCGGTCGCCAGACCTTTCCCCAATTAGGTTTTAACCGGTTGATCATCCGTGAAGACGGACACGCAAGAGAGTCCTGGTTCTCCGACGATCAATATACTTCTGAGAACCCTGAACGCATTCCCTTCGGTCCCGTAGATCCGGAGGTCGGTGTGATCCGTGTCGATGACGAGCAGGGACAGCCACGGGTCATCCTCATGAATTATGCCTGTCATGCGGATATCGTATGTTTTAATTATGCTGTCTGCGCCGACTATCCCGGAGTGGCCTGCCGCAAAGTGGAAGAAGCATTTGGCCAGGGCGTCAACTGTCTTTTTGTCCAGGGCGCCGGTGGCAATATTGAGTCGCTGCAGATCAGCTCCCGCCGCAAAGGCCCGGACGATCCTTTTCAAACCGACTA
>Ga0193716_1000332_pt1 | contig 29983 bp, 28 predicted proteins | sample U2c1metaG_FD_145901 | JGI IMG/M metagenome (GOLD analysis project Ga0193716, IMG submission 145901) | Soil microbial communities from a riparian zone of the East river system, Colorado, United States - U2c1 | ecosystem: Environmental > Terrestrial > Soil > Riparian zone | place: USA: East River...
TGAACTGACTGGTCGGTGACCACCGAGAGCACTCCCTGCGGACGGCATCGGGTACGACCAGTGTAGGTCGTTCGGAGCAGGGACCACGCATCGTGGGGACGTGGCGATCAGCTCATTCTCAGCGAGCGGAGCACGACCCGGTCACCCGTTCCGGTGAGCTGCATCCGGCTGCGTAGCTGGTAGAGGACGTTCGCGGTCCGGTTGGCGAGCTGGGCGTCGGCCGGCTCGTCCTTCGCGGCGAGTCGGACTTCCGGCACCTCGCCCCGGGCGAGCCGCACGTGCCAGGACTGCGGGCCGTCCGTGCAGCGGACCACGGCGGTGCCGACGACGGTCGGCGGCGAGTCCGTGCGCAGGCGGGCGGCCAACAGCGTGGCGAGCAGCTCGTCGATGGCGTCGGCCGCCTGCTCGCGGTCGGTGGGGGTGAGCGTGCGCAACGTGGCCTGCGCGTCCCAGCGGCGCAGGTTCAGCTCGTGCGCGGCGCGGCGGTGCCACACCCAGGCGAGGTCGGGCGCGGCTGGCGAGAACGTCCAGACCGGCCGGTTGCCGGACGTGCCGGCGAGCACCTGCGCGGCGGCCGCGAGCTGTTCGTCGAGGTAGGCGAGCGGGTCGACGTCGCGCGGCACCGGCGCCGGCCGCAGCTCGACGACGCTGCCGCTGGTCAGGTAGCGGGTGAGGGTGTGGAGGAACCGGCCGACGTGGACGGTCAGCTCGGTGAAGGTCCAGCCGGGGCAGGACGGCACGTCCTCGGTGAGGTCCGCCGCGCCGACGGCCGCGCGGAACAGGGCCGACTGCCTGGTGAACACGTCGGTCCACCGCGCCGCGGTCCACACGTGGCCGCTCCTTCCCGTACGCGAACAGTGCTCACGAAGACACCCTAGGGGTCCTGGCCGGCCGGTACGGTCGGGCCACCGATCCGATACGGACCCGGGAGTGTGCTGTGGCCGACGGTTACCAGGTTGATCCCGCCGCGCTGCGCAGCGCGTCCGGTCGATGCTACGAGAGCTCGGACGCGGTCGGTGACGCGGCGGCGCTGCTCTCGGTCGCGCAGCTTGTGCCGGCGGCCCTCGGGGAGGTGGCCGCGGCCGACGAGCTGGCGGCGGCGTTCGCGAGGTTCGTCGGCACGCACGGCGACGACCTGCGACACGGCTCGGTGTGGGTGAACGACGCGGCGGACGGCCTGGTCACGACGGCCGACGCCTACGCGCGCCAGGAGGATGACGCCACGGCGGCACTGACGGCGACCGAGTCATGACCGACCCGGAGGCGCTGTACGCGCGGCTGGCGAGCGGTGATGTCGGCCGGATCATGGCGGTGCTCGAGCCGATCACGGCGGCCCGCGCGGCGCTGGAGCGGTCCGTCCCTGCGATGTCGGCCGGCGCGCGGACCGCGGCCGACGGCTGGTCGGGCAGCGCGGCCGACGAGTTCGCCGGCCGAGCGAAGATGACCGGCACGGCCACCACCTCGGCCGCGGACCGGCTGACCGACGCGGCGGCCGTGGTGGAGGCGGCGGCCACGGCCTACCGGACCATGCGCGGCGGCGCCGACGAGGCGATCCGCGCGTGGCGGGCCCGGCCGGCCGACGCGCCGTCGGACGCGTTGGCCGCGAGTGTGAACTGGGCGCTCACGACGTTGCGGGACTCCTATGAGGGGACGCTGCGGGCCTACGCGTCGGCGCTGTCCGGGCTCGAGCCCGCGTTCGCGACGGTGGCGGGCGGCGCGCCGTCGTGGCTGGCGACCGCGCCCGCCGAGGGACTGACCGTGCCCCGGCCCGGCACGGACCCGAAGGCGGTCGCCGCGTGGTGGGCCGGCCTGTCCGAGTCCGAACGCGACCAGTTGCTTGCCACGGAGTTCGACGCGCTCGGCCGGCTGCGCGGGTTGCCGGCGCCGGTGTTGAACGACGCGAACCAGCGGCGGATCGAGGTGGACCAGACCCGGTACGCGGCGGCGTCGGCGGACCTGACCGCGCAGGTGGAGACGAGGGCCGCGGCGCTGGGCCTCGACCCGACGGACGAGGGTGCGCTGCGGACCGACCCGACGCTCGCCGGGCTGCTGGACCAGCGGCAGGAGGCGAACCGACGGCAGGACAACGCGTCGGACGCGGCCGCGCGGGTGACCGAGGCCGAAACGCTCGCCGACGAGACCTATGTGCTGTCCTACGACGTAGATGGACCCGGCGGGCGGGACGGCGCGCTGGCGATCGCGTACGGCAACCCGGACACGGCGTCGCAGGTGGCGGTTCTGGTGCCCGGGACCGCGACCACCCTGGAGTCGGGGTTCCCGAACGTGCCGGCCGCCGAGCTGCGCCAACAGATGGACGAGCTGGCGTCCGGCAACGCGACGATCGCGTGGCTCGGGTACGACGCGCCGGAGTGGGACCTGAGCGTGGCGTCGAAGGACAACGCCGTCGAGGGCGGCGCGCTGTTGACGGCCGATGTGGACGGTTACCGCGCGGCGGCCGGCGGCCCGCAGCACATCACGGTGCTCGGCCACAGCTACGGCAGCGTGACCGTCGGCTACGCGGCCATGTCCGGCCTCGCCGCGGACGACATCGCGTTCCTCGGCTCGCCAGGCGTCGGCGCGTCCACAGTGGACGAGCTGTCCCCCGGCGCTGGCCACGTGTGGGCCGGCGCCGCCGAGCACGACCCGATCGTGCAGGTCACGAGCGGCGACTGGTTCACCGCGGACGGCTCGTCGACCGGCCCCTACGACGACTCCTTCGGCGCCAACCAGTTCGGCGTCCAGGACGACTCGGACCTGCTGTCCGCGCACGGCGTGTACTACAACGAGGACTCGGAGTCGCTGCGCAACCTGGCGAACATCGCGACGGGCCACTACGACGCGGTGACGTCCCCGGACTGGGTGGACAGCCCGCTGCCGCCCGAGCTGCCGGGTTCGGACCTGCCGGTGGTCGGCCCGGTCGTCGACGGGATCGCCAACCTGGGCAAGGAAACCGTCGACCTGGTGTCCGACCTCGGGGGCGGCCTGTGGGACGCGGGCGCCGACGCGGTGGACGGCAGGTGGGACGAGGCGTGGTCCGAACTGACCGACACGGGCCACGAGCTGCTGAACGACGCGGGCGACATCGTGATCGGCGGCCTCGGCGACCTCGCGGAAGGCGGCCGCGACCTCGTGGAGGCGGGAAGGTCCTTGTACGACAACACGTTGGGCCGACTCTTCTAGAGACGCAGGATCGGCAGCAGCGCGGAGAGGTCGGCGCGGTTGCCCGACGCGGTGATGCGGCCCGCCGCCACCGCGTCCGTCCACTTGAGAGCGCCCGTCGCCAGCTCGAGCCACGTGCGGGGGTCCATCTCGATCACGTTGGGTGGGGTGCCGCGCGTGTGGCGGGGCCCTTCGATGCACTGCACCGCGGCGAAGGGCGGCACGCGCACCTCGACGCTGCGGCCGGGTGCGTCCTGCGCCAGCGTGCGCAGGCTCAGCCGAACGGCCGCGGCGAGCGCGGGCCGGGGCGGCGGTGTCGGTGGCCACGGCAGGACCGCGGCCACCGCGGCGCGCATCTCAGCCGGGTCGACCGTTGGCACGCTCAGCCCGCCACCTCGGCGGTGAGGTCGGCCAGCAGCTCGGTCACGTGGTGGGTCATCTTGCGCAGGTCCGCCGGGGAGATCGTCGTCCACAGTGTCCCGTCGTCGGCGGGCTTGCGGATCTGCACGTAGCGGCCGTCCTCGGTGTCGAAGAACGACACCACGCGGTCGGCCCTTCGTCGCCGGCCGAGCTTGTCGCGGGCCGCGGCGCCGAAGTTGCCCATGTGCTCGACGTCCTTGAGCATCTCGGCGAGCGCGGTCGCGTCGTCCGGCCGCAAACCCTTGGTGTGCAACGCGTTCCCGAAGCCCTCCCGGGTGCCGCCGGCCTCGTTGGCGGCCGCCTCGAAGTCCACCGTCCGCAGCGTCACCGACTGACCCGGCCCCGCGCCGACGCTGGGCAGCACCGCGAGCGCCGCGGCCGGCAGCCCGGTGGCCGACGCGCGGCGCAGCGTCACGGTCTCGCCACTCAGCTCCACGACCGCCGCGGTGTCGCCGACGGCGGCCGCCAGCACCCGCACGTGCCGCCCGACGTGCGCACGCGCGTCGACCTCGCGTTCCGGTTTCGCCAGCACCCCGAGCAGCTCCTCGATGTCCTGGTTCACCTCGACCGGCCGCCCGAGCCCACGCGCCTCGAGGTCGGCCCACACCCGCGCCTCCAGCGCCGCGCGCTCCTCGAACGTCTTGCCGGGCGACGGCACCTTCACCACCAGCGGCAGGTTGCCGAGGCGCAGGTGCTCCCACAGCACATCGAACTCGAGGGCCGACAAGGTGATCGGTTCGGTCTCCCGGTCGCCGATCGAGAACGTGCTGGTCACAGACAAACCTTACCCAGATGGGAAGAGGGCGAAGGCCCGCAGAGCGACCGCGTGTTCAACACTCAGAACGGGTGAGTTCAACATTCGCGTCTATCGGCGATAGACGCGAATGTTGAACTCACCGGTCACGAGTGTTGAACACGCGGGGCCTGAGTGTTGGACACGCGGGCCACTTACTCGCCGATCACTGTCGGCGCGATCTTGCGGTCGTCGCCGAACACGTCGTCGGTCTCCATGAGGTAGTCCGGCGCGAAGTGCTCGTCGTCGTCCTCGCCCTCGCCGCGTCGGCCACCGCCGCCCATCGGACCGTTGACACCGCCACCGCGACCACCCGCGGCGCCCGCCGCGCCTGGCGCGTTGCGCACCACGCCACCCTCGCCGGCCAGCCCGCCGGGGAGCCCGCCTCGGCCGAGCTGCGACGGCGCGCGTTCGCCGTCGATCCCGCCCGCCAGGCCGCCGCCACCCGGCATGCCGCCGGGGCCACCGCCACCGGGGAAACCGCCGGGGCCGGGGAAGCCACCACGCACGGGCGGCAGCGCCCGGCGTGCGATGTCCTGCGCGTTCTGGCCGCCACCGGTGAAGGGGTCGCCACCACCGACGGCCGGGTACGGACCCGGTAGCTGGCTGGGACCGGGACCCGGGTACGGGCCGCCGCCAGGGGGCAGCGTGGTCGGCGTCGGGAACGGACCACCGCCACCACCACCGGTGCTCACCGGCGGGGTGAAGACTTCCGACGGGGTCGTCGTCGTCCCCGGCGGGACCTGCGGGATCGTCGAGGGACGACCGCCGTCGGTGTTGGGCTGCGGCACGTGCGTGTTACCGCCGGTCTCGTTGGCGGCGGGCACGTTGACGACGCCCTGGTTCTGGGTCGTCGGGATCTGGGTGTGCCCGTTGGCTGGCTGCGAGCCGTTGCTCCCGCCGACGTTGTTGACCTGATTCGGGCCGAGCAGGACGGCGGTCGCGGTGCCACCCTGCGGCGCCGGGGTCGAGACGACGACGTCGGGCGGCGCGACGAACGTGCCGAGCGTGTCCCGGTTCCAGGTGCTGCTCGACTCGTAGGTCTGCATGGTCTCGACGGCGCGCTGCTCGGCCTCGCTCTGCGCGGCCTCCTGCGCCTCGTGGTCGGCGGCCTGCGCGGCGACGGCCACGGCGGGGCCGGGGTTGCCGGTCAGCGCGGCGGCGCCCGCAGTCACCATGGCCCAGCCGGACGGCGACTGCGTGGTCACCTCGACGGGCTCCGGCATCCTGGCCCGCGCGTCGGAGATGTAGTCGGCCTGGTTCTCGGTCGAGATCCGCATGACGCCGGACCCGGTCTCGGCGTCGGCTGCCCACTCGGCGAGCGGCGTGAGGCCGGTCTTCGCGCTCTCCGCGGCCTTGCCCTCCCAGCTCGCGCCGAGGGTGGTGAGCTTGGCGTTGAGATCCTGGTCCACCTTGGACAGCTCGTCCTTCAGCCCGCCCCAGTAGACGGTCTGCGGCTCGGAAGCCGCGGCGCCAGGTCCAGTCGTGATCATCTTGTACAGAACTGGGTGCTCGTAGCCCCGCCAGCGGTAACCCATGGGTAGATCCTTAAGTGAGTCAGGCCTGGTCGTACTTGCCCCAGCGCTCCGTGTTGGTGCCCTCGGTGGCGACGTAGTCGTCGTGCGCGGACCGCAGTGAGTCGATCGCGCCCTTCAACTGCTTCTGATAGCCGGTCAGACAGGCGATCGCGGAGTCCGCGCCGCCGCTGTTGCTCCGTTCGGCGAACTGGACCGCGGTCTCGCTGCTGACCGGGTCGTTCGCCCAGTCCTTGATCGGCAAGCTGCTGAGCTCGCGGACCTTGCTCGACACGCGGTCGTACGCCTCGGTGAACGCCTTCAGTGCCTCCGGTATCGCGGAGGGCTCGATGTGCAGGCGCTGGGTCCCGGTGAACGTCGGGCCTGTTGAAGCGCTGCTGCCACCGCCACCATCTGCCAGGTACACGACTCGTCTCCCTCAGTCTGTGCAATTGCGACGACTGTAGCTCTGATGCATGACGCCGGGGAGTGGTTCCCACGAGCAACTGATCACAACTATGAATTTTTCACGAAATCGCCACCTGGTTGGTCGACCCTCGCTCGGGTGACCTGGCTTCTACGCTCCGACCTGCGCCAACGCGGCTGTCGCGATGGCGGGAACGGCCTGGCAGAGCCGCTCCTGCGGGGTCACCGGGTCCTCGCCGAACATGTTCAGGCCGTAGGAGATGTACAGCAGCTGGCCGTCGTTGACGTCGAGCACACCGAAGCAGCTGTTCGGGTCCGACGGCTTCAACACGTGCAGCGGGTACCCGGCGGCCTCGGTGTCGGTGACCTCCGCGCGCGTGCCGTCGATGAACTCGGCCGCGCCCTGGTCGACCACCGCGACCAGCGAGAGGCCGAGGTTGGCCTGGATGCCGCCCGCGAAGCAGTCCTTCGACCCGGGGAAGATCGACGAGTCGCCACCGGTCGGCGGCCGGTCGCCGTCGAGCCCGAACTCCGTGACCGGCATCGCGGCGACGACCTGGCAGATGTCGACGGCGCTCATGTCGATGGGCTTGGGCCGGCTCACGCTGGTGCTCGGCTTTTCGCTGCTCGTGGTGGTGGTCGTCGTGGTCGTGGTTGTCGTGCCGCCCGCCACCGGTTTGCCCGGTTCGTTGTCGGCGCAGCCCGCCACCAGGAGTGCCGCCAGGACCGATGCCGCCACCCGATAGGTCCGCATAGTGACGCAACGTACCGAAACCCGACCTACGATGAGCCAATGCCGGATGCCGAGCAGGTGACGCCGCCCGAGATCACGCCGGAGATGCGGGCCAGCGCCATGGCCAACCCGAACACGTGGCTCTACGTCATCGACCCGGCGTTCGACGCCGACGCGGACATCCCGCCGTGGGGCGTGGTCGGGGCATACCCGGTCAACGCCGCGGGCGAGATCACCATGAGCTTCCGGCGCAACACCGAGTACCGCCCGTCGCCAACCGCGCTGCGCATGCCGGAGCCGGCCAGTGCTCTCGAGCTGCTGCTGCAGCTTGTCAAGGCCGGGCACCGGGACCAGGCGGAGCTGCCGGCGGCCGCGCTCGGCGCGAAGCTGCTGCTGTACGCGGCGTCGCAGGAGGACCGTTCGGTGACCGCGTTCCCCGCGCGGCAGGGGACGGTGATGGTGCCGGTGTGCACCTCGGTGGCGTACGTGCCGAGGGCGTGGCCGGGCTGGCGCGAGATCAGAGGGCGAGAGCTGGCGCCGTTGTTGCTCGGCCACCCGCTGGTGATCAACCCAGCGGGCCCCATCACGGCGATGATCCCCGCGAAGCACCTGAACGCGGCGCTCTGAGCTGGGTGTTTGGCCTCCGGCCCCCGATTTCCAGCCTACCGGCGACCACCGACAGTCCCGACGACCGCGACGGCACTTGTCCACAGGTCACCGAGTTGTCCACAGCGCCCGCTCACGCGTCGATTTCTGTCGGTCCCCCGCCGTAGGCTGGAATCGGGGGCCGGCGGCCACTCACGGCAGCCAGCGGTCCACTTCCTCCGGCGGGCCAGGCTTCGCGTACAGCCACCCCTGTGCCGAGTCGCAGCCGATGAGGCGCAGTAGGTCCGCCTGCTCACCGGTCTCGACGCCCTCGGCGACCACATCCAGCTTCAGCGTGTGCGCGAGCGTCACCAGCGCCGTCACGATCTGGGCGTCCACCGACTCCGGCTCACCGGCACGCAGCCCCTCGACGAACGAGCCCGCGATCTTCAGCGAGTGCACCGGCAGGTGCCGCAGGTAGGCGAGGTTCGAGTACCCGGTGCCGAAGTCGTCGATGGCGATCCGGACGCCGAGGTCGACGAGCTTGCGCAGCGCGGACAGCGGCTCGCCGGTCGTCCCCATGATCGCGCTCTCCGTCAGCTCGAGCTGGAGACTGGTCGGGGGGATGCCGACGTCCGCGATGATCGCCGAGACGTCCTCGACCAGCCCCGGTTCCGCGACCTGCCGCGCGGCGAGGTTGACGCTCACCACCGGGTCGGCGCCGGCGGCGCGCCACAGCATGGTCTGCCGGCACGCGGTTTCCAGCACCCACTTCCCGAGCGGCACGATCAGCCCGGTCTCCTCGGCGAGACCGATGAACCGATCCGGCCCGAGCCGGCCGAACTCCGGGTGCGCCCACCGGACAAGCGCTTCGACGCCGAGCAGCGAACCGTCCACGAGGGACACGATCGGCTGGTACTCGACGTAGAACTCCTCGCGCTCCAGCGCCGATGGCATCGCCGCGGACAGCGTGATCCGCGCGATCTCCCGTGCGTTGCGCTCCGGGTCGTACATCGCCCAGCGGTTCTTGCCGTCGACCTTCGCCCAGTGCAGCGTCACGTCGACGTCGCGCATGGTCTCGGCGGGCGACGCGTCGAACACGGACCGCTCGACGATCCCGATGCTCGCCGACACCGTGAGCCGGTGGCCGCCGATGTGCACGGGCGCCGCTATGGCGGCGAGGAGCAGCTCAGCCAGCGCGACCAGCTCGTCGATGCCGCCGGTGTGCTCGACGAGCACGACGAACTCGTCGCCGCCCATCCGCGCCACCAGCCGGCCGGGCTCGGACACCAGCCGGTCGAGGCGCTCGCCGACCTCGACGAGCAACTGGTCGCCGATCACGTGCCCGAGCGTGTCGTTGATCGACTTGAAGCCGTCCAGATCCAGGTAGCACAGGCCGACGCGCTGACCCGGCGACCCGCCGAACGCCGCCTGCAGCCGCTCGGTGAACAACGCGCGGTTGCTGAGCCCGGTCAGCGGGTCGTGGTTGGCCTGGTGCCGAAGCTGCTCGGACAGCACGTGCCGCTCGGTGTTGTCCTCCACCATGCCAACGAGGTACTGGGGCGCGCCGACGTCGTCCCGCACGAGCGACACCGTCACGTTCGTCCACAGTGGCGTGCCGTCGCGCTTGCGGAAGCGACGCTCGATCCGATAGTGATCCCGCTGGCCGGCGATCATTTCGTTGAAGTACCTGCGCAGCTCCGGCGGATCGTCGGGGTGCAGGAAGTCCGCGAGGTTGAGCTCTTGCACCTGGTCGGGCCGGAAGTCGAGCATGGCCGCCATCGCGCCGTTGACCTCGAGCAGGCGACCCTCGGTGTCGGTGATGCCGATGCCGATGGCGGCGTCGGTGAACATCGCGCTGAAGCGCGCCTCACTCGTGCGGCGAGCGCTCTCGGCCCGGTCCTTCGCGTCGAGCGCGGAGCGACGCAGCGCCTCCTGCTCGCGGAAGATCCACGACTGGGCGGCACGCGCGAAACCGGTGGTGACCGCGGCGAGGATCTTCGGCACCCGAGTCGGGTCCGTCGCGTCGGTGAGCCGCGAACCCAGCAGCTCGACCGTGCCGGCGAGCGCCTCCGCGGCGACGAACCGCAACGCGACGAGGTCGGCGCCGACCTGTTCGACGGCGGTCGGCACGAACGGCTCGGCGTGCAACGCGGCGATGAGCACGTCGACCATCTCGCCGACCTTCGCGTGCAGAGCGTCGCGGTCGGTCGACACATAGCCCGTCGCCGCGAGCACGTCGGCCCACGCGGCCGCCAACGAGCCGCGACTGGAGCCTGTCGGGCCTGCCACCGTCACACCTTCCGGCATAGTTCGCTGGTCCGCCCCGCCTGCGAGGCAGGGGCCAGGATACGGCTGGCCACCCCCTCCGTCCATTGCCGGGACTCCCGTTCGCACTGGTCACGAGCGCCGTCCGACCAGCAGCGCCGCCATGCGGTGCCGATCTTCATCGCTTCGTGCCACCTGAAACGTTACCGAACTTGCCGTTGCTTATTAACCGAATAACGTGACAAACCGATACTAGGCGACCACAATCTGTATCTTGACAGCTTCAGCCCGGGAGCTGCCATCCGCGAGGGCGATTCGGAAAGGGCTTCCCATGAACAGTTTGTGGCGTGGGAGACGTCGGGGCTTGCTGAGCATCGGCGTTGCGTTGACCACGACTCTGTTAGTCGCGGGGCTGTCCAGTCCCGCATCCGCTGGCCAGGACGCCACCCCTGCAGGCGACCAGGCAGCGATTCAGGAGATGATCCGGACCCAGGACCACCCCATGGGCTCCCAGATCCGGCTGCACGAAGGCGTGGCGCAGATGCCGCGCAGCGTCAACCCCGCCGACTTCGGTGTCCTGGCCTCGGTGGCCGGCATCGACGTGAGCGGCCACCAGGGCAACGTCGACTGGGTGGGCCAGTGGAACGCGGGCAAGCGGTTCGTCTGGGCCAAGGCGACCGAGGGTACGAGCTACATCAACCCGTACTTCGGCCAGCAGTACAACGGTTCCTACAACCAGGGCTTCATCCGCGGCGCGTACCACTTCGCGCTGCCGAACAACTCCAGTGGCGCCGCACAGGCCAACTACTTCAGCTCCCACGGCGGCGGCTGGTCCGGCGACGGCAAGACGCTGCCCGGCGCGCTCGACATGGAGTACAACCCGTACGGCGCCACCTGCTACGGGCTAAGTGCGGCCTCGATGACCAACTGGATCCGTGACTTCAGCAACACCTACAAGGCGCGGTGGAACAAGTACCCGGCGATCTACACGTCCACGAGCTGGTGGAACCAGTGCGTCGGGTCGAGCTTCGGCACCACCAACCCGTTGTGGGTGGCCAGGTACGCCTCCGCCCCCGGCACGCTGCCGGTCGGCTGGGGCACCTACACCGTGTGGCAGTACAGCTCCTCGCCCATCGACCAGAACAGCTTCAACGGCGCCTATGACCGGCTGGTCGTCTTCGCGACCAACCACGACTGACGCTGTCGCTTTGCCCCGAAGGGGTCTTCGGCCACCACCCGGCGCGAAGGCCCCTTCGGCCATTTAAGCTCCGCGTGAGCAACGCGTGAGTTAGAGGGAACGAAGACCCCCGTGACCACGTCGGACGGGCAAGACAGTGACCGGGGAGGAAACGTCATGACTTACCCACCGCAGGGGCCGTACGGCCAGCAGCCTGACCCGTACGGTCAGCAGCAGCCGGATCAGTACGGTCAGTACGGGGGCGGCTACCAGCAACAACCGACCGGTCAGTATGGCGCGTACGACCCGAACGCCCAGTACGGCGGCGGCGGTTACCCGCAGTACGGCGGTCTCGGGGGGCCGCCGCAGAAGAAGAACAAGGGTCCGATCATCGCCGTCGTGGCGATCGCCGTCATCCTGCTCGCCGGTCTCGGCATCACCGGCTTCGTGGCGCCCGGCTTCTTCCTGTCCGACGACAAGACGGACACCGCGGACCCCGGCGGGGGCGGCGGCGACAAGAGCGTCGGCCCGGAGGACTTCATCGACAAGCTCGTCGCGGCGGCGGACGACCGGGACAAGAAGGCCCTCGGCAACCTGAAGTGCTCGGACGCGAAGGAGGTCGTCGACAGCGCGATCGATGCCATCGACGACACCTCCGGCGTGAAGTTGAAGGACACCAAGGAGGAGTCCGACGACGAGGTGACGGTGGTCCTGACGATCACGCACGACGGCGAGCACGACGACTACGCCGCCACCGTCGTGCGGGACGGCGAGGACTGGTGCTGGCAGCACTTCGGCAAGGGCACCAGCAAGCCGACCGATGAGGACAACACGACCAGCTCGTCCGAGGACGAGACCTCGGCGTCCGACGACACCGTGACGCCCTCCAGCGACAGTCCCGGCGGCGGCCCGACCGGGGACTCCGACGGCGAGAAGTTCGTGCAGTCGTTCCTGGACAAGCTGAACGGCGGCGACGGCGCGGGCGCGGCCGCGCTCTCGTGCAAGGACAGCACGAGCCAGACGGACATCACCGACGCGGCGACCAAGGGCGCGGCGCTGGAGATCGACCCGGCCGGCACGAACGCCGACCCGTCCTACGTCGGCGCGGACCTCAAGGGCACGGTCGGCGGCGCCGACGTGTCGAGCCGAGTGAGCGCGTTCCTCGAGGACGAGGGCTGGTGCGTCTACACGTTCTACGCGTACTGATCCACACCACCCGACGCCGCCGGCGGACGCCATGACCAGTGCAGTCTTGATCGTGCTCGGTCTTGTCGCGTTCGCGGGCGGCGTCGTCGTGTTCGCGGTGCGCCAGTCGCTTCGGCTGGTGGCCACGATGTTGCTGGCGTTCGGCGCACTCGCCGCGGTCAGTGGTTGGTTGCTGCCGGTCACGTCAAGGGCCGACGCGTTGAAGACCGGCGGCCTCGCGGCCGGGTCGGTGGTCGCGCTGTATGCCTTGTGGCTCAACGACCGCAGGCGACGCGTCGACGAGGAACGGCAGTCGCTCGACAGTGCCCGCGCGGAGCACGACCGCGAACGCGCCGCCGACGACCGGTTCCTGAAGTCGGTGGAGCTGCTGGGGCACGAGGCGGACCAGGTGCGCGTCGGGGCGCTGCACGCGTTGGCCGGCTTGGCGCGCACCAGACCGTCGTACACACAGGATGTGCTGGACGTCATCTGTTCGTACCTCCGGCGCCCTTTCAAGCACCCCGAGTACGCCGCCGCCCGAGGCGACGCGCCGGACGGCGACTCCGAGGCCGACCGCTGGCGCGTCGTTCGCCTTACGGCGCAACGGTTGCTGGCCGACCTGCTGCCGACCGTAGGCACCCCGAACGCGCCGACGTACAACCTGGACCTCACGGGCGCGACGCTCGAGTACTGCGACCTCTCGTACCGCGTCATCGGGCAGCTGCGTGCGCGGGCGTTGAAGCTGTACCAGAGCAACTCTTTTCACCACTGCCAGGTGCACGGCTCGGCGTGGTTCACGGCGACCGAGAGCTGGGGTCGCCTTTTCCTGCACGACATGGAGTTCCACGAGCGGTCGTGGTTCAGTCAGGTGCACACACACTCCATTGTGGACTTCGAGAACACGGTCTTCCACGGCGACACGAAGTTCGCGGGCGGCGACTACCGCGGCCCGGTGTCGTTCAAGGGCGCCGACTTCGCGCGCAACGTGGACTTCTCGAACACGACGTTCCACGACAAGCTCGACCTACGCGTAGCGGGGAACGCGCTGACGGGCCACACCCGCGCGATGTGGGTCTCCCTCGAACACGAGACACACCTCCCGCCACGCTGGGAGCTCGACACCTCCCGCGGCGGCACCTCAGGCCTCGTCCGAGCCTGAGCCGCGGATCGGCGCGCGACGCCACGCGCTCAGCCCCTTCGGGCATCGAGCTGCAACGATCTTGACAGAGCGTTACACATGTGGGTGACTTGACGATCACTCGGTCGGGTAGTTGCAGCGTTGCGGGAGGCCGGCCATGCGTGGTGGTGCTTTAGCGGGTGGCGTGGTGCTCCTCGCGCTGGTCAGTGGGTGTCAGCCGACCGACGGGTCCACCTACACGCCCGGTTCGTACACCGTCCGGGAGTCTGGCGTGCGGCTGCGCGACGGGGGCTCCGCGTGTCACGAGACGCCGGGCACCGGGAACTGTCCGGACGTCGTGCTGGGGCTCGACCCGGGCAACAAGCTCTACCCGCTCTGCCAGCGCAAAGGCCAGCTCGTCGGGCAGAACTCCTGGTGGGTGTACGTCGAGGCCCCTGGCGGCAACCGCGGTTGGGTGGCGAGCTGGTTCCTGACCTGCCCAACCAACATGCTGCCCGAGATCGACGAATGCACCGCGGACCAGTACACCTAGCCGAACAGCGCCGGCAGCGTCCCTTCCCAGACCTCGCTCAGCTCGTCGAGCGCCAGCTCGCCGACGCCCTCGATGCGTAGCGTCTTCGTGTCCGACACGGCGCCCAACCGTTGCCACGGCAGGCCTTCCGCGTCGCAGCGGGCGGTGAAGTCGTCCGGGGACGCCACCGACACCAGCACCCGGCCCGACGACTCGCTGAACAGCGCTACGAACGGGTCACCGGTCAGTTCGACGTCACAGCCGGTGCCGGCCAGCAGACAGGCCTCGACCAGTGTCTGTGCCAGGCCGCCCTCCGACAGGTCGTGGGCGGACGAGACACCACCGCCGCGGAGCACCTGGCCGATCACGCGTTCGCGGGCAAGGGCCACTGACGGGGGTCGCCCACCCAGGTGGCCGTGCACTACGTGTGCCCACTCTGACCCGGCCAGCTCGTCCCGGGTCTCGCCAAGCAGGATCAGCGCCTCGCCGGGGGCGCCGAGGCCCGTGGGGATTCGGGTGGCCACGTCGTCGATCACGCCGAGCACGCCCACCACCGGCGTCGGCAGGATCGCGGTCGCGCCGGTCTGGTTGTAGAAGCTCACGTTGCCGCCAGTCACCGGGATGCCAAGCAGCGCACAGCCGTCCGCCAGCCCACGCACGGCCTGCTGGAACTGCCACATCACGCCAGGGTCCTCTGGCGAACCGAAGTTGAGGCAGTTCGTCACCGCGATCGGCGTCGCGCCGGACACCGCGACGTTCCGGTACGCCTCGGCCAGCGCGAGCTGCGCGCCGACATACGGGTCGAGCCGCACGAACCGGCCGTTGCAGTCGCACGACATCGCGACGCCGCGGCCGGTCGACTCGTCGATGCGGATCATGCCCGCGTCCGACGGCTGCGCCAGCACGGTGCCGCCCCGGACGTAGCGGTCGTACTGCTCGGTCACCCAGCGCCGCGACGCCAGGTTCGGGGAACCCGCCATCCGCAGGATCTCCGCACGCAGTGCGTCCGATGTGGACGGACGGGGCAGCGCGGCCGGCGCGTCGGCGATCAGTGCGTCCTGGTCCGCCGGACGCGCGATCGGGCGCTCGTACACCGGACCCTCGTGCGCGACGGTGCGCGGCGGCACGTCGACAACGGTCTCGCCGTGCCACGTGATCACCAGGCGGTCGCCCTCGGTGACCTCGCCGATCTCCGTCGCGATGACGTCCCACTTCGCGCACACGCGCAGGAAAGCGTCCACATCGGACGGTCGCACGACGGCGCACATGCGTTCCTGCGACTCCGACGACAGGATCTCCGCCGGCGTCATTCCCGTGGCACGCAACGGAACCTCGTCGAGCACGACATGCATGCCGCCGTCACCGGCGGACGCAAGCTCCGACGTCGCGCACGACAGGCCGGCGCCGCCGAGGTCCTGGATGCCGACGACGATCCCCGCCTGGAAGAGCTCCAGGCAGCACTCGATCAGCACCTTCTCGGTGAACGGGTCGCCGACCTGAACCGCGGGGAGTTTCTTGCGCCCACCGCCGCCCTCGTCACCCGCGAAGGTCTCCGACGCCAGCACGGACACGCCGCCGATGCCGTCGAGACCGGTGCGCGCGCCGAACAGAATGACCTTGTTGCCCGTGCCGGACGCGTGCGCGAGGTGCAGGTCCTCGACCCGCATCGCACCGACGCACAGGGCGTTGACCAGCGGGTTGCCCTGGTACGACGCGTCGAACACGACCTCGCCGCCGATGTTGGGCAGGCCGAGGCAGTTGCCGTAGCCGCCGACGCCGGCGACCACGCCGGGCAGCACGCGACGCGTGTCGGGGTGGTCGGCCGCGCCGAAGCGCAGCGGGTCCATCACCGCGAGCGGCCGGGCGCCCATGGCGAGGATGTCGCGCACGATGCCGCCGACCCCGGTCGCCGCGCCCTGATACGGCTCCACATAGGACGGATGGTTGTGCGACTCGACCTTGAACGTGACCGCCCAGCCGTCGCCGATGTCCACCACGCCGGCGTTCTCACCGATGCCGGCCAGCATCGACGCGCGCATCTCGTCGGTGGTGGTCTGCCCGAAGTAGCTCAGGTGCACCTTCGACGACTTGTACGAGCAGTGCTCCGACCACATCACCGAGTACATGGCCAACTCGGCGTCCGTGGGCCGCCGGCCGAGGATCTCGCGGATCCGCGCGTACTCGTCGTCCTTCAGGCCCAGCTCACGGTAGGGCTGCGGGGTCTCCGGGGTGGCCGCCGCGTGCGTCACCGAGTCCACGTGCACGGTCGCCGTCATGAGAGCACCTTCTCCAGCACCGAGGTGAACATGGCGAGCCCGTCGACGCCCGGCCCGGTCAGCGCGTCGATCGCGTGCTCGGGGTGCGGCATCAGGCCGACGATGCGCCCGTCGGCGGACGAGATGCCGGCGATGTCGCCTAGCGAGCCGTTCGGGTTTCCTTCCACGTAACGGAAGACCACCCGACCCTCGCCCTCCAGCTCGTCCACTGTGGACGGTGCGGCGGCGAACCGGCCGTCCATGTTCTTGACCGGGATGACGATCTCGGCGCCGGGCTCGTACCCACCGGTCCACGCCGTCGACGTCCGCTCAACCCGCAGCTTCTGGTCGCGGCACACGAAGTGCAGACCGGCGTTGCGCACCAGCGCGCCGGGCAGCAGCCCGGCCTCGCACAGGATCTGGAAACCGTTGCAGATCCCCAGGACCGGCATGCCGGCGCGGGCGGCGGTGACGACCTCGCCCATGGCGGGCGCGAACCGCGCGATGGCGCCGGCCCGCAGGTAGTCGCCGTAGGAGAACCCGCCGGGCACGACCACCGCGTCCACACCGCGCAGGTCGGCGTCGTCGTGCCACAGCGCGACCGGCTCGGCGCCGGCGTAGCGGACCGCGCGGGCGGCGTCGGTGTCGTCGAGCGTGCCGGGAAAGGTGATCACCCCGATCCGACTCACGACATCCTCCGGACCACGAAGTCCTCGATCACGGGGTTGGACAGGAAGCCGATCGCGATCTTGGCGAGCGTCTCGTCATCGACGGAGTCGTCCACCTCCAGCTCGAAGTGTTTGCCCTGACGGACCTCGGAGACTCCGGAGAATCCGAGCCGAGGGAGGGCGTTGGCCACGGCCTGACCCTGGGGGTCGAGGATCTCGGGCTTGGGCATGACATCGACGACAACTCGGGCCACGACAGGCTGCTCCTGGGTCGAGTATCAGTACCGCGGCAGATTACCTGAGCTGGGGATTCACTCTGTCGAGACGCCCTGCTTGGGCCGTCTGTGCCGTCCATGAGGCAAGGAGCCGCAGCGCCTCCTCGTCCGGGCTACCCGGCTGCGCGACCTGACACACCAGCGACACGTCCGGGGCGTCCGGTAGGCGGAAAGCCTCGTACTGCAAGGTGAACTCACCCACGATCGGGTGGCGGTAGCGGTGCCAGCCACGGGTCTTCTCCCGCACCCGGTGGTCCGCCCACAGCCGCACGAAGTCGGGGCAGCGCATGGTCAGCTCGCCGACCAACGTGGCGAGCCTCTCATCGTCGGGCGTGCTGCTCGTCTCCATCCGCAGCTGTGAGACCAGGTCGCGTGCCTTGGCCTCCCAGTCGACGAACCGGGACGCGACCTCGGCGTTCGTGAACACCAGCCACGGCATGTTGCGGCGCTCTGGCGCCAGGGCGCCGAAGTCGATCATCAGCGCGGCGGCCAGTTCGTTCCACGCGAGGACGTCGCCGTAGCGGCTGTAGAGCGCGGCCGGCACCTGCGCGGCGTCGAGCAGCGCACGCAGTGTCGGCCGGACCGTGTTCGAGAGTTCCGGCTCGCGGTTGCGGGGTGGGCGGGCGAGGTTGTGCAGGTAGCGGCGTTCGGTCGGGTCCAGCGCGAGTGCGTTCGCGACCGCGTCGACGACCCCTTCCGACGGGTTGCGCAGCCGGCCCTGTTCGAGGCGGACGTAGTAGTCGACGCTCAGCGCGGCGGCCTGCGCCAGCTCCTCGCGCCGCAGCCCCGGCACCCGCCGCCGGCCGTCGACTGGGGTCAGGCCCAGGTCCTCCGGTTGGCGGCGCGCACGCCGGGACCGCAAGAACTCACTCAGCTCCGACCTGCGATCCATACCGTCGAGTATCCCCGAGCGCGAGTACCTGTGCCTGGGTCTGTCGGACCCATGGTCGCCGGACACCTCGGCAGCACCGACGACTGGGTAGGACCGCACGGAGCGGACAGATTGGGTCGCGTCCGATCGATGAAGGAGAGAGAAGATGCGACTTCGTTCGCTACTCGTGGCGACCGCGCTGGGGCTGGGGTTGCTCGCGACCCCGGCGCAGGCCGCGACCGGGCTGCCCGCCGTGCTGACGCCGGCCGCGGTCGACCAGTTCCCGGAGGGGGTGGCGTGGGACCCGAGCCGGCGCGCGTTGCTCACCGGCTCGCTGTCGACTCCCGCGCGGATCACGGCGACCGGCCGGGACGGCGTGACCAGGACCGTGGTGACCGAGCCGGACGTGCCAGGGTTCGTCGGGCTCAAGGTCGACGCCGCGCGGCACCGGATCGTGGCGGTGTACGGCAACCCGAAGGTGCCGAGCCCGACCGGGCTCGCGATCTACGACCTGGACACCGGCGCCCGGGAGCGGTTGGTCGACCTGGCCGGAGGTGCGCGGTCGGTCAACGACGTGGCGCTCGACCCGCGCGGCATCGCGTACGTGACTGACGCCGGCGCCGGCGCGGTGTACCGGGTGGATCCGGCGGGGCACGTGTCGACGCTGGTCAGCGACCCACGGCTGGGGCCGGCGATCGGCGCCAACGGGATCGTGTGGCACCCGGGCGGCTACCTCGTGGTGGCCAACTACACGACCGGCCGGCTGTACCGCCTGGCGAACGGGCGGCTGACCGAGGTGTGGACGCCGAAGCCGCTGGTCGGCGCCGACGGCATGGCACTTCGGCCGGACGGCACGCTGGTCGTGGTGACCAACGTGCTCGCGGGGCTGCCGGGCAGCACGGTGGCCGTGCACGAACTGGCGCTCGTGGGGCGGGTCGCGGTACCGCTGCGGACCCGCGCGTGGCCGGACGCGGCGCCGACGACGGTCGCGGTGACGCCGTACGGCACCTATGTGGTCGACGGTCACCTGGACAGGTTCCTCGCGGGTGGTTCCGCGACCGACTTCGTCCTCCGTCGGCTGTAAGACGTTCGCCCAGCGCGAGAACGGTGGCGGCCCGCCCGTGCACGGGGACAGTGTGTGCGGCATGAGGATTCTGGTGCTGGGTGGAACGATCTTCGTCGGGCACGCGGTGGCGGCCGAGGCGGTACGGCGGGGACACGACGTGGTGTGCGCGGCGCGGGGCGCGTCCGGGTCGGTGCCGGAGGGAGCGACGCTGGTGAAGGTCGACCGGGACGCCGAGGACGGCCTCGCGCCGCTCGCCGGGGAGCGGTTCGACGCCGTGGTCGACGTGTCCCCGCTGTCCTTCCCGTGGGTGACCCGCGCGCTCGACGCGTTCTCCTCGAGCGCCGGGCACTGGACGTTCGTGTCGACGATCAACGTGTACGCCGACAACGAGACGCGGGGCCAGACGCCGGCGACCGGTCCGCTGGTCCCGGCGTTGGCGGAGCACTCGACGCGCGACGCGATGATGGCGAGGGGCGAGGACGGGGTGCTGCTGTACGGCGGCATCAAGGTGGCGAGCGAGAACGCCGTGCGCGCCACGATGGGTGACCGTGCGTTCGTCGTCCGGCCGGGGCTCATCACCGGTTCGTGGGACCGCAGCGACCGGTTCGGCTACTGGCCGGGCCGGTTCGCGCGTGGCGGCCGGGTGTTGGTGCCGGACGCGCCGGACCAGCCGATCCAGATCATCGACGTGCGGGACTTCGCGCGGTGGATCGTGACCGCGGGTGAGGAGCGGCTCGCCGGCGTGTACGACGCGATCGGCCCGGACCAGTCGTTGGAGTCGATGCTGGCGGAGATCGCGGCGACCGTCGGCTTCGACGGCGAGTTGGTGAAGGCCACGTCGGAGCAGCTGACCGAGGCGAAGGTCGCGCCGTGGGGCGGGCCGAGGTCGCTGCCGCTGTGGCTGCCGGGTGACTACGAGGGCATGAAGACGCACGACCCGACGCCGTCGATCGAGGCCGGCATGCCGGTCCGCCCGCTGGCCGACGCGACGCGCGACGCCCTCGAGCGGGAACGTGAGCTGGGCCTGGACCGCGAGCGCAGGGCGGGGCTGTCGCTCGCAGAGGAGGCGGAGATCCTCGCCAAGCTGTAGCGACCGTGGCAGTCTCCTGAGGGTTGATCCCTCGAGGAGGCACCGATGACGGAGACCTTCGACTACATCGTGATCGGGGCCGGGAGCGCGGGCTGTGTGCTCGCGAACCGGCTGACGGAGGACCCGGCGGCCAGGGTGCTGCTGCTCGAGGCGGGCGGCGAGGACGACGCCGACGAGGTGCGCATCCCGGTCGCGTTCTCGACGCTGTTCAAGACGCGGTACGACTGGAACTACGACACCGTCGAGCAGAAGCACCTCGGCGGGCGGCCGACGTACTGGCCGCGCGCCAAGATGCTCGGCGGCTGCTCGTCGATGAACGCGATGATCTACATCCGGGGCAACCGCGCGGACTACGACGGCTGGGGCGTCGACGGCTGGAGCTATGACGAGGTGCTGCCGTACTTTGTGAAGGCGGAGCACAACTCGCGGTTGTCGGGTCCACTGCACGGCACCGACGGTCCGCTCCACGTCGAGGATCGCAGGTACACGCACGAGCTGTCGCAGGCGTGGGTCGACGCCGCGGTGGCGTGGGGCATGAAGCCGAACGATGATTTCAGCGGCGCGACGCAGGAGGGCGCCGGGCACTACCAGGTGACCTGCCACAACGGAAAGCGCTGGTCGACGGCTGATGCGTACCTGCGGCCGGCGCTGAAGCGGTCCAACCTGACGGTGCGCACCAACGCGCTCGTCGGGCGGATCGTGTTCGAGGGCACGCGCGCCGTCGGGGTGGAGTACTCGCGGCACGGCGAGGAGACGGTGGTCCGGGCCAGCTCGGAGATCGTGCTCTCGGGTGGCGCCGTGAACTCGCCGCAGCTCCTGCTGCTGTCCGGCGTCGGCCCGACCGAGCACCTGCGCGACCTAAACATCGACGTGGTCGCCCACCTGCCCGGCGTTGGCGAGAACCTGCACGACCACCCCGCGACGGCCATTCTGTGGCGCACCAAGGGGACTACGGATCTGGTGGACCTGGCCACGCCCGCGCGTCTCATGCGCTGGCAGGTGACCGGCAAGGGCCCGTTCGCCTCGAACATCGGCGAGTCGGGCGCGTTCTTCCACACGAGGGACGGCCTGACGGCGCCGGACATGCAGGTCCTTGTCGCGCCGTCCCTGTTCTACGACAACGGCTTGCACGACCCGGGCGGCACGGGCTTCACGGCGGGGGCGACGCTGGTCGACGTGGCGTCCCGAGGCCGACTGCGCCTGCGCTCCGCCGATCCGCGATGGCGCCCCCTGATCGACCCGGCGTACTACGCGGACCCGGTCGACCTGGACGCCATGCTGTCCGCACTACGCACGCTGATCGAGATCGGCAAGGTCGCGCCGCTGGCCAAGTACCTCGACAGCCCCTTCAAGCCGGCGAAGCTCGACCTGACGGACGACGAGCTGACCGATCACGTACGGGAGTTGACTCAGACGCTCTATCACCCGGTAGGGACCTGCGCGATGGGCACCGGAGAACAGTCCGTGGTGGATCCGACGTTGCGCGTGCATGGAATCGACGGTTTGCGGGTAGTAGACGCGTCAGTGATGCCCGTCGTCCCCCGAGGCAACACCAACGCACCGACGATCATGGTCGCGGAGAAGGCAGCAGACCTCATCCGCGGCAAATAACGCGCGTTCGGAACGAGTGTTCGATTCATCCCCAGGTTTGTCCACACTTGTGGATAACTCGGAGAGTGGGGGTTGAGCTGCGGAGTCACGGGCGCTCTGGCGTCCGGCATGCCCTTCAGGGCGTTGAGCGACACTCCCGAAGGCCACCGACAGCAAGCCCCCGCGCGCGGTTCATCCCAACCCGATCCCGCAGGGTCCCGGCGTCTCGTATGCGCTAACTGCCCCATTAGGCGCGTTGGACAGAGGTCATGCCCTGAAAGGCGCGTTGAGGGCGCCCAATGCCCTGAACGCGTCTTTCAGGGCATTGGGCTTGTCTCGAACGCGCCTTTCGCGACAGCCCCGGCGCGCGGTTCATCCCCACCCGATCCCCAGGGATCCGGCAAGTCGTTGGTGCTGGGCAGCCTTGATGGTCAGCCCGCGAGGGGCTCATATGGGACGCCGTCCGATGCCGTGAAGGACCCCTTCACGGCAGAACACACCCGACCTCAGGCCACCGTCACCTTTGCTCGCACAACCCGACCAGACCCCAACAAAATCCCCGCGCGCGATGCATCCCCCACCCGATCCCGGGGGCGGCCCAGTGCCCAGTCTACCGGCACCTACCGACAGTTCAGGGGAAGTCGATCTTGGTTGTGGATAACTTCGGTGGTTGTGGATAACTGGCGGACAGCCAGGTCAGCGGCGCTTTCCGTGTAGTAGCGTGATCAGCTTTGCCACCTGGGCATCGGTTTTCGCGGTGCGGGCGAAGGTTGTCAGGAGCAGTGGCGCGCGGAACCGCTGCCGGGCGATGGCCTTGGGGCGCGAGAACTCCTTCAGCCCCTCCTGCCCGTGGATGCGCCCGAACCCGGACTCGCCGATTCCGCCGAACGGCAGCGACGGGATCCCGGCGAAGCTGATCACCCCGTTGATCGAGGTCATCCCCGAGCGCAGCCGCTGAGCCAACTCCATGCCGCGCCGCCGGGAGAACACCGTCGACGCCAGGCCGTACTTGGAGTCGTTGGCCTTGGCGATCGCCTCGTCCATGTCGGCCACCTTCGCGATCGTCAGCGTCGGGCCGAACGTCTCCTCGCGCACCGCCTCGGAGTCCTCCGGCACGTCGACCAGCACGGTCGGCTGCACGAACCGGTCGCCGACCGCGTCGGAACCGCCGATGAGCGCGCGCCCGCCGCGCGAGAGGGCATCCGCGATGTGCCGTTGGATGATCTGCAGCTGACCGGGCATGGTGATCGGACCGATCTTGGCCTCCGGGTCGGCGCCGGCGCGGACCGTCTTCGCCACGTCGACGACCTTCGCCACGAACGAGTCATACACCTCCTCGTGCACGTACACCCGCTCGACGCCGACGCACGTCTGGCCGGCGTTCGACATGCCGCCCCAGACCGCGGCGTCGGCGGCCGCGTCGAGATCGGCGTCCGCGTCGACCAGGAGCGCGTCCTTGCCGCCCGCCTCGATCAGCACCGGCGTCAACGTCTCCGCGCACGCCGCCATGATCTTCTTGCCGGTGCCGGGCGAGCCGGTGAACGCGAGCTTGTCGACGCCGGCGCGGCACAGCGCGGCGCCCGTCTCGCCGAAACCCGTGATCAGCTGGAACACCGGGTGCTCCGGCACGGCGTCGGCGAAGGTGTCGGCCAGCCACTTGCCGACGCCGGGCGTGTACTCACTCGGCTTGAACACAACGGCGTTGCCGGCGGCGAGCGCGTACGCGATCGAGCCCATCGGCGTGAACACCGGGTAGTTCCACGGGCCGATCACGCCGACGACACCGAGCGGCTGGAACTCGACAGTCGCGGCCTGGTTCGCCATCAGCAGTCCGGCCGACCGGCGCTTGCGGCCGAGCACCTTGGGCGCGTGCTTCGCGGCCCACGCGGTGTGGTCGATCGCCAGGACAATCTCGAGCATCGCGTCGGCGTGCGGCTTGCCGGTCTCGGCGTGCACGACCTCGGCGAGCTGCGCGGCGCGGCGCGTGATCGCGCCCTTCCAACGCTGCAGCCGTTCGGCGCGGCCGGCGAACCCGAGGTCGCGCCACCATTCCGCCGCCGCCCGAGCCCGCGCGACGGCGGCCGCGACGTCATCCGCCGTGTGCACCGGGTGGGTGCCGACGACCTCGTCGGTCGCGGGGTTCAGCGAGTCGAAGGTGTCCTGCTTCGCTTGGACGGCGGTCATCACTGGCCTCCCTGTGGGCTTCAACCGTTCACGCTACCCGCCGGTAGCGTGCGTCCGCGATAGCCTGATGACGTGCAGATTATTCACTTCGGGCATTCATGTGTACTGCTGGACACCGGCTCGGCGCGCCTGCTGTTCGACCCCGGCGCCTTCTCGAGCGATTTCGAGGGCGTCCGCGACCTGGACGCGATCCTGATCACGCACCAGCACTTCGACCACCTCGACGGCGACCGCCTGCCGGCTCTTGTCGAGGCGAACCCGACCGCGGCGCTGATCGTCGACGAGGACACCGTCGCCGAGACCACCAAGCTCGGCCTGACCGCGAAACAGGTCGAGCCGGGCGACAAGGTCATCGTCGCGGGCGCCACGGTCACCGCGGTGGGCGGCCGCCCCGCGACGATCCACCCCGACTTCGCGATGCCGACCAACGCCGGCTACGTCGTGGACGACGGCGCCTTCTACCACCCTGGCGACGCGCTTTTCGTGCCGGAGCAGGACATCGACGTGCTGGGCCTGCCGATGGGCGCCCCGTGGCTGAAGACCGCCGAGGTGATCGACTTCCTGCGCGCCGTGCGCCCGCGACGTGCGCTCCCGATCCACGAGGCGCTACTCACGGACGCCGGCCGCCAGGTGACGAAGAGCTGGATCACCCGCCTGAACCCGGACGCCGAGCTGTTGGCCCTGCCTCGGGGAGAAGCGACAGACGTGTGAGTCGTGCTTCAGGCTGCTCGGACCGGACGGGTTTGTAGCAACGACTGGTAGGTGACCGGGATCGCGTTGTGGTGCAGCGCGATGTCGACCGCGTCCAGGAGGGCCTGCCGGGGACCGGAGCGAGCCAGGTCGGTGGTGTCCACCGCAAGGCGGATCAGTCCGCCTCTGCGGGCGATGCGAGCCGCGCCCATCACCAGGGCGAAGCACCACCACGGTTCGGTGCGGTCGCCGAAGCCGAAACCCTGTACACGTCCTCTGTGGACGAAGTCGGTACGCAGGTCGCGGATGCCCATGATGTCCGCGCACATCGTGAAACCCTTGTGCCGCAACGCCAGCAGGGTTCCCGGCGACGCCACCCATCTCGGGGGGACGAACGCGTCCGTTGTCAGGTTCAGGCGTTCCATCGCCGTCGCCGCCGCGGTGAGGCGCAGTCTGGCCTCGTGGGCCGGCAGCGACGCGAACTCGGCTCTGCGGCGGGTGGTGCGGGCGGTGTGGTCGTAGCCGTGTTGGAGCAGTGCGTGCCCGGCGGCTTGTTGCTCACGAACCCACTTCAGCACCATGTTCGGCTGGTCCGCCCCGGCAATGCGGGGGACGAACAGCATCGACAACGGCACGCCGCGGGACGCCAGCTCGGCGCTCAGGTCGGCACTGCGGTCCAGGGTCCATGCGTTGATCCCGGACAGCGACACCATCAGTTGAGCGGTCACACTCCCATGACGCCATGGCCGGATGACGCCGACCTGACACCTGGATGACGTGTCGCGGAATACCCGGGTGGTATTGCGCGCCCGTCGGTGCACGGACAGTGATCGCGCCCGCGAAAGTAGGGTCTGGCGATGGGCTACGACTGGATCTCGTTCACGACCGACTACGGAATTGATGACGGATTTGTCGGAGTCTGTGAAGGTGTCGTCGCACGTATCTCCCCGGCCACGCGGATCGTCCACATCAGCCACACCGTGCCGCCGCGAGACGTGCGGCGCGGCGCCGCGATCCTCGCCCAGGCTGTGCCCTACCTGCCTCCTTCCGTGCACCTCGGCGTCGTCGACCCGGGGGTGGGGACCGACCGCAGAGGCATCGTGATCGTGGCCGCAGAAGGACTGCTCGTCGGGCCGGACAACGGTCTGCTCGTGGCCGCCGCCGAGCTGCTCGGCGGGGTACGAGCCGCCTACGAGCTGCTCGAGCCCGCGTACCAGCTCTCGACCGTGTCCGCGACGTTCCACGGCCGGGACGTGTTCGCGCCCGCCGCCGCGCACCTCGCCGCCGGTGTCGCGCCGGAGAACTTCGGGCCCGGCGTCGACCCCGCCACGCTCGTGCGGCTGCCGGTGCCCGAGACGTCCGTGGAGCCGGGGAAGATCACCACCGAGATCCGCTACATCGACGCCTTCGGCAACATCCAGCTCGCCGCGACCGGCGCCGACCTCGACGCGAGCGGCGCCGTCCCCGGCACGCCCGCGCACGCCAACCTGAACGGCCGGTCCGTGAAGGCCACGGTCGGCCGCACGTTCGGCGACGCGCTCCTCGACGGACTGATCGTGTACGTCGACTCGGGGGCCAGGGTCGCGCTGGCCGTCAACGGCGGCTCGGCCGCGGGTGACTTCGGCGGCAACATAGGCGACCAGGTGCTGCTGCTGTTCGCGCGCTGATCAGTGCACCACCACCTCGTCGCCGATGGACAGTTCGCCTGGTGTCAGTACCGCCACCTTGATGCCGAAGCTCACGCCGCCCTCGGGCTCGCGGCGGTAGTCGGCCAGGGTGCGTAGCGGCTCGGGGCCCGCGCGCTCACCCGTTGGCTGATCGACCATCGTCACCTGGCAGCGGACGTCCGGCTTGACCCAGCGCAGCCGCGCGCCGCCGATGGTGAACTCCCGCACGTCGTCCTCGGTGTAGGGCGTGTCCCAGCCGCTCACCACGATGTTCGGGCGGAACCGCGCCATCGGCACCGGCTCGGCGCCCTTCTCGAGGATGCGGGCGTTGAGGTCGTCGAGCGACGACACCGACGTCAGGTGCAGCGGGGTGGAGTCGGTGAACGTGATGGCGCCGTGCCATTCGTCGACCGCGCGCTCGTGGTCCGGCGGCACCCGCACGAGGCGCAGCGACTCGCCGAGCAGCTCGCCGGCCCACTCCGCGACCTCGTCGCCCTGGTCGACGCCCTCGCCCGTCCAGATGCCGTGGACGCTCACCGCTAATCGCGGCCCGTCGGCCTGGACCTCGAGCGCGAGGTCGCCGACGTCGGGTGCGGACAGCGTCAGCTTGCCGCCGTCGGACGCCACGTCCGGGCGGATCGCCGCCAGCCGAGGCGTGCTGCGTTGACTCCGGAAGACCCCGTCGGCCGCCCGGACGAACATGAACGTGCGGTCGTGCACCACACCCGTCGGCAGGACCTGCGCACGCGTGAGAGGCGTGCCGGCGCAACCCTTGATCGGGTACCGCATCAACTCCGAAACTGTCGCCACTCCGGCAGGATATCCGCGGGCACCGACAATTCCCCCGGGGTTACAGGATCGCGCCCGGCACGTACGCCGCCGCGTCGCCGAACCGGGCCGCCACCTCTGCCACGCGTTTGACCACGGACGCCACCTGCGCGCCCGCGACCCCCGTGAACGGCAGCCGGTCCGCGAGCAGTGCGTCCAGCCCCGCCCGGTCGAGCGGAATCCGCGCGTCGGCCGCGAGCCGGTCCAGCAGGTCGTTGCGCTCGACCCCCTGCTCACGCATGGCGAGCGCCACCGCGACCGCGTGCTCCTTGATCGCCTCGTGTGCGGTCTCCCGACCGACGCCGGCCTGCACGGACGCCATCAGCACCTTCGTCGTCGCGAGGAACGGCAGGTAGCGGTCCAGCTCACGACCGATCACCGCCGGGTACGCGCCGAACGAGTCGAGCACGGTCAGGAACGTCTCGATCAGGCCGTCCAGCGCGAAGAACGCGTCCGGCAGCGCGACCCGGCGCACCACCGAGCACGACACGTCGCCCTCGTTCCACTGGTCACCGGCCAGCTCGCCGACCATCGACGCGTAGCCACGGAGAATCACCGCGAAGCCATTGACCCGTTCACTCGACCGGGTGTTCATCTTGTGCGGCATGGCCGACGAACCGACCTGCCCCGGCCGGAAACCCTCGGTCGCGAGCTCGTGGCCGACCATCAGCCGGATCGTCTTCGCGAGGCTCGACGGCGCGGCCGCCACCTGCACCAGCGCGGTCACCACGTCGTAGTCCAGCGAGCGCGGGTACACCTGTCCGACACTGTCGAACACGCGCGAGAAGCCCAGGTAGGAGGCGATGTTCCGTTGCAGGGTGTCGAGCTTGGACTGGTCGCCGCCGAGCAGGTCGAGCATGTCCTGCGCGGTGCCGACCGGCCCCTGCACGCCACGCAGCGGGTACCTCTCCACGAGCTGGTCGAGCCGTTCGAACGCCACCAGCAGCTCGTCGGCGGCGGACGCGAACCGCTTGCCGAGCGTCGTGGCCTGCGCGGCCACGTTGTGTGACCGGCCGGCCATGACCAGCTCGGCGTGCTCTGTCGCGAGGGTCGCCAGCCGGGTCAGCACGGCAACCGTGCGGTCGCGGATGTGCTCCAGCGACGTGCGGATCTGCAACTGCTCGACGTTCTCCGTGAGGTCGCGGGACGTCATGCCCTTGTGCACGTGCTCGTGTCCGGCGAGCGCGTTGAACTCCTCGATGCGGGCCTTGACGTCGTGCAGGTTTACCCGTTCGCGGGCCGCGATCGACTCGAGATCGACGTTCTCGATCACTCGTTCGTAGTCGTCGATCACCCCGTCGGGTACGTCGATGCCGAGCTCGGCCTGGGCCCGCAGCACGGCGAGCCACAGCCGGCGCTCCAGGACGACCTTGTGCTCCGGCGACCACAACGTGGCCAGCTCGACGGAGGCGTAGCGACCGGCGAGCACATTGGGGATACGCGGCTTGGACGTCACGTTTTCCCAGTTTAACGGGACCCGGACCGCCAGGCGCGGGGCCCGGGTACGCCGTGTCCTACAGCCAGAAGGCGGGGTCGGTGGCCAGCCGTTCGAGCTGGTCGAGGGTGACCGGGACGGTCGGGTGGTAGACCGGCGGCGTTCGGCTGGTCATGTCGTAGTTGTAGGCGGTGGCGTAGACCTGCGCGCCCGTCTGCCGGAAGTGGTAGACGGTCGAGACCGTGCCGGGCTCGAGGTCCTCGGTCTTGGCGGCGACCGGGCCGCCGTCGGTCGTGCCGAGGTCGCGGCAGTAGGCGCCGCTCGCCGCGCAGAGCACCGACGGCGGATCGGTGACCTCACCGGGCGCGAAGACCGCGACCATGATCGAGTAGCGGTCGCCGTCGACGGTGAACGTGACCGCCGCGTTGAGGTACCTCTGGCCGTCGAGGATCTCGCCCTCCGCCTCGCCGCTGAACTGACCGACCTCGACGGCGGTCGCGGCCGGCAACACCTCGGCGAACGCGGTCTTCAGGTGGCCCCGCATCTCCTCGGCGCGCTGACGGAGCTCCGGCACGGTGTACGAGACCGGCGAGACGTCCCGCGGCGGCCATGCGACCGGCGTCGGCGCGCTGCTCGACACCGACGGCTGCTCCGCCACCTGGGCCGGGGCGTCCCTGCCGAGCGCGACCGGCAGGGCGATCGCGGCCACCGCCACGGCCACCGTCGCCACCCCGACCGCGACCAGCGCGCGACGACGCTTGGCCTGATGTTCCGCGGTCGTCATCAGCGCGTCCGGATCGAACGACAGTGGTGGCTCGTCGGCCACCGCGCCCCGCAGACCGTCCCGCACATCGCTTTCGCTCACGACGCCACCTCGCAGGCTCCGTGGCGTCGCTCGCGGCCACCCTGTGACATTGGTTCGCTCGCGAGCTCGCTCACGACGCCACCTTTCCGACCAGCCGCGACACGGACGCCCGCAAGGCGTCGAGGCCGCGTGCGGTCTGGCTCTTGACCGTTCCCTGGGAGCAGTTCATGACCTCGGCCGTCTCGGCCACCGAGAGGTCGTCGAAATAGCGGAACACCAGCACCGCGCGCTGCCTCGGTGGCAGTCGCAGCAGGCCCTGGTGGACCAGGTCGCGCGCCCACATCCGGTGGGTCTGGTCCGGGGTGTCCTGCGGCCGTTCCGGCACCGCCGCCTCGGTCTGTTCCGAACGACGCCACGGTCTGCGCTTCTCGTCCAACCAGGTGCGGAGCAGGACCGTGCGGCCGTAGTTGACGAGGCTCTCGTCCCGCTGCACCCGCGACCAGGACCGGTAGATCTTGATCAGACTCGCCTGCATCAGGTCTTCGGCGAGATGCCAGTCACCGCAGAACAGGAACGCCGACCTGCGCATGGACGCGGCATGGTTGATGGCGAACCTGCGAAAGCTCTCCTCGTCGGCCTGTCGCATGTAG
>Ga0193716_1000333_pt1 | contig 29982 bp, 20 predicted proteins | sample U2c1metaG_FD_145901 | JGI IMG/M metagenome (GOLD analysis project Ga0193716, IMG submission 145901) | Soil microbial communities from a riparian zone of the East river system, Colorado, United States - U2c1 | ecosystem: Environmental > Terrestrial > Soil > Riparian zone | place: USA: East River...
TGAAGGGTATTATGAAAGACGAAGCAAGGAGAGCAAGGTTAAGCCGGCTGCGAAACCAGCAGCTAAAAAGGCTTAAAGGAGACAGGCTGCTCCGCTGCGGCCACGCTTTGCATGGCCTAACCGGGGCCAATTTCTGCTCCGCTGCGCTTCGCTGATTGCCCTCCGGGCAATCTGGATCAGGTTTATCCGTTATATTGCGTACTTATTACATAGATGAAATAATTTGGATTTGTATGAGCTTTAAAAATTATGTTGTGCCTTACGCCGTGGATGATCAGTACTCTAAGAAAGTTGCTTACTTCTCGATGGAGTTTGCCGTCCATCAGCCCCTGAAGATCTATAGCGGCGGCCTGGGCTTTCTGGCAGGATCACACCTGCGAAGTGCCTACGAATTGCGCCAGAACATGATCAATATCGGAATCTTATGGAAATACGGTTACTACGACCAGGCCCGCAACCAGGACCAGACCCTGCAGGTCACATGGATGGAGAAACAATACAGTTTCCTCGAAGACACCGGCCTGAAGTTCCAAGTGACTATTCACGATCACCCGGTATGGGTAAAAGTCTGGTATCTGAACCCCGAGACCTTTAAAAGCGCTCCTCTTTTCCTGTTGAGCACCGACGTCCCGGAAAACGATTATGTTTCGCAGACTATCACCCATCGCCTCTACGACGCGAACGTAGCCACCAAAGTAGCGCAGTTCATCCTGCTTGGTGTAGGCGGGGCCAGGCTCGTGGACGAACTGAATTTTAATCCCGATCGCTATCACCTGAACGAAGCCCATGGCATCAGCGCCTCTTTTTATCTCTATCAGAAGTTCAATTGCAACATAGAAGAAGTGCGCAAGCGACTTGTGTTTACTACGCACACACCTGAAGAAGCCGGGAATGAAAAGCACGACATCTTCCTCTGTCATAAAATGAGCTATTTCTGCGGATTGACCGTAGAAGAAGTAAAAAAGCTCACCGGCCTCGAGGACGATGCCTTTAATCATTCGCTCGTCGCCCTGCGTTTTGCGCACCTGGCAAACGGCGTGTCGAAACTCCATGGCGATGTCTCAAGAGCCATGTGGAGCAAATACAAGGGTATCTGCCCCATCATCTCCATTACTAATGCGCAGAACTGGCGTTACTGGGCGGATAAAGAGCTCTATCGGAAAATGGAAGAAGGCAATGACTACTGGTGGGACGACCGGAAGAAATACATGAAGAAAAGAAGCTTCGAGCTCATCGCCGATCAAACCGGCAAGCTCTTCGATCCAAATGTTTTTACCATCGTCTGGGCTCGCCGTTTCGCGGGTTACAAACGGGCAGGATTTCTGGCCCGTAACATGGAACGCTTTAACCAGCTGCTGGCCGATACGAAATATCCTGTTCAGCTCATCTGGGCCGGAAAGCCATACCCGATGGACTACCCGGCAATAAACGAATTCAACTATCTCGTCCACCTGAGCAAGAACTACAAGAACGTCGCCGTGGTCATCGGTTATGAGATGTCCCTGTCGAAACGCCTTAAACAGGCCGCCGACTGCTGGCTCAACAATCCTCGCGTACCCCGCGAAGCATCCGGCACCAGCGGCATGACAGCCGCTATGAACGGCGCTGTCAACTTCTCCACCGATGACGGCTGGATCCCCGAGTTCATCAATCATGGCAACAACGGATTTGTCGTCCCCAAGGCCGACTATGCCAATATGCACGTCGAGGAGCAGGACGACTACGACTACGATAAGCTCTACGAGATCCTGCAAAAAGAGATCCTGCCAGCCTATTATGATAACTATGATACCTGGCGGCAGATCGCCAAGAACGGCATGCGGGATGTCCGCTATCAGTTTGATGCCGGACGGATGGCTCACGAGTATTACGAATTATTATATAAGTAAACACTTAGCTCACTGTCGTGTAAAACCGCGGTTCCCGGCAGGGAGACCGCGGTTTTCCGTTTATTAGTGGCTTACTTTGCTAATTAGTAGTGAGGATTTAGCAAAAAGCGGTTATGTTTAGTTTAAATTTAGCTACCAAAAACTAATTCACTAACCAAAACACCACTCGCTCATGAGAAAGCTTTTGCTATGGGGTAGTATGTTATTACTACCATGTCTCCTCTTTGCGCAATCCCGAACCATTACCGGAAAGATCATTGACCCTGAAGGGAAGCCGGTAGCCAACGCGTCCATTCTGATTAAGGGGTCCCGTTCGGGCACCAGCTCCCAATCGGACGGAACTTTTTCCATCAATGTTCCTGCAAATACCAGGTCACTTGTTGTCTCGGCAATAGGCTGGATCGCGCAGGATGCAGACATCGTCAACAAAACTTCCGTCACGATCTCACTTGTCGCAAATGACAAAACACTTTCCGAAGTTGTAGTGACCTCGCTTGGCATCGTCCGTGACAAACGATCACTTGGGTATGCCACGCAGAAGCTAGGCGGGGACCAGCTTTCCGACAAAGGTGCCGTCAACATCGGCAACGCCCTTGAAGGTAAGGTTTCCGGCGTCAACATCACCGGTGCCAGCGGCAGCGCCGGGGCATCAGTCAACATCAACATCCGCGGTATTACTTCCTTCACCCGCAGCAACCAACCGCTTTTTGTGGTGGATGGTATCCCCATCAGCAACGATGTCGACCGCACCAACGGCGGCCCCAATGGTACCCTTGGTGATAACCAGCCCGCCAACCGGGCCCTTGACATCGATCTCAACAACGTGGAGTCCGTCAACATCCTTAAGGGCCCTGCAGCAGCCGTTCTTTACGGGTCCCGTGCCGCAGCCGGCGCTATCATCATCACAACAAAAAAGGGTGGCGCAAATGGCAGAACCGAGATCTTGGCCAGCACCTCCTACAGCCTGCAGAACGCCGAGGGACTGCCCAAAACGCAAAACCAATACGGCCAGGGAACCAATGGGGTGTACAACCCAACCTCAGGAAACTCCTGGGGACCAAAGTTCGGTTCTACTCCAACGGTAGCCAACGGTCTCCTCGTTAGCGGCGCGGCCGTTCCTTACCAGCCTTATCCAGACAATATCAACGACTTCTGGCAGACCGGTACGATCTCGGATAACAGCCTGCTGATCAATGGGGGCGACGCCAAAAGTAATTTTACAATGTCCGGTGGGTATCTTTCGCAGAACGGTATCCTGCCCAATACCTCCCTCAAACGCGCCAACGTAAAATTTGGTGGCAACACCGTATTCCGCAATAAGCTCCATCTTGGGGGTTCCGTCACCTTTACCAATACGCTACAGAACGGTATCCTGGGTGGCAACGGCGCCAGCGCCCTGGCCGTAGTATTGGGTCTTGCGCGCAGCATCGATCTTACAGGGTATAAAACAAAAGGCACTTATCAGCTTCCCAGTGGCCTCAACAACTGGCCCATCGCCGGTCAGGACAATCCCTATTTTGACGCCTACAATAATCCGCTGAAAAGCAATCTGACCCGCACACTGGGAAATGTGACCCTGGGATATGATATCGCTCCCTGGCTGAATATAAGCTACCGGTTAGGGATAGATGCCTATACCGATCGGCGGAAACAGGTATTTACCATTTCTTCCGCCCGCGTGCCTGCAGGACAGGACCTCGAAAGTACTGTGTACCGCAGCGAGCTCAACGGGGACCTGATCATCTCTGCACACAAGAACGACATCTTTATAAAAGACCTCAATGTAACGGCCCTGGTAGGACAGAATATCAATCAACGCCGCAACCAGACCGTGACGGTACAGGCGGATCAGCTGGCTATCCCCGGATTTTTCAACGTCAGCACGGGCGCTAACTTTAATATCGGCTCGACGGAGATAACGAATCTGCAACGACTCCTGGGGGCCTATGGTCAGCTGTCCTTTGCCTACAGCAACTATTTGTACCTGGAGCTGACAGGAAGGGTAGACCAGACATCCACCCTGCCTACCGACAAGAATAGATTCTTCTACCCTTCAGCAAATGCAGGCTTTGTATTTACTGATGCCTTCAAGATCACCTCCGACATCCTTAGCTATGGAAAGATAAGGGCGAGCATAGCCAGGGTGGGCTCTGACGCGCCTCCTTACCAGCTGGCCAATACATTTGTCAAATCGAATTATGGCAACAACGTAGCTAATTTTGCCTTTCCTTACGGATCTATTGCAGGGTTCACCCAGAACTCGACTATTGCCGATTCCGTGCTCGCGCCGGAATTTACCACTTCCTATGAGGTCGGCGCCAACCTCGGTTTCTGGAAGAACAGGGTATCTGTTGATGCTGCTTATTTCAACACGATCAGCACCAGCCAGATCTTCAACGTAGGTATCCCCCCCTCTACAGGATATACCGCAAAAACGGTAAATGCCGGCCGCATGACTAACAAAGGCGTGGAGCTATTGGTAACTGTCACACCCATTGTAACGAATAGTTTTAAATGGGATATCTCTGCCAACTTTACCAAGATCGTAAATAAGGTCACCTCCATCGCTCCGGGTATCACCAGCTTCAGCATCCCCGGCAATGCATTTATCGGCTCGATACCTTCGATCAAAGTGGGACAGCCTTATGGTGTCATCATCGGCGGTCTCATCCCCAGGGACAGCGCTACCGGCGCCAGGCTGATCAATCCCGGCACAGGCGTCTATGCCACTACCATCGCCAACCAGGTCCTATCCAATCCCAACCCGGATTATAACTTTGGTATAACCAATACCTTTAAGTACAAGAGCCTTTCCCTGGGTTTTACCTTCGACTTTACCAAGGGCGGACAGATCCTGTCCTTTACGGCGGCCTCCTATAAATCGCGTGGCGCATGGATCGAGACGGCCAAAGACCGCGAACAGCCCTGGATCCTGCCCGGTGAAATATTCACTGGCGGCAAATACATCAAGAATAATATCCAGATCCCGGCTCAAACCTACTGGGGTGTCCAGGGTGGTCTGCAAAGCGAGCTGAATGTCTATGATGCAACGGTATTCCGTATGCGGGAGATCTCGCTGAGCTATGACCTCCCTGCGCGTCTCACCAAGGGATGGGGTATCAATTATGTCCGGATCTCTGCCTTTGCCAACAATGTCTTTCATGTTTCACCCAATACCTTTTTTGATCCCGAGGTCAACACCCAGGGGGCAGGTAATATTCGTGGTCTCGATCTGCAGGGCGCCCCTAATGCCCGCACCATCGGCGCGAGTCTGAAAGTATCCCTCTAATAAACTCTAAATTTCCAATCATGTTATATAAGACATCCTCAAAAAAGATATTTCTCTTGCTGCTTTCAGCAGGTTTCCTGCTGGGCTCCTGTAAAAAATATCTGGCCGTCAACACCAGCCCTAACAATCCGCAGGTGGTCCCCTCGACCGTACTGCTGCCAACCACGACCATCGGCATTGCGTTTGCAAACGGCAATGACCTGGGCCGGGCTACATCCGCCATCATGCAGCAAATCGCCGGTGTGGCCAATCAGACGCAGGGTTATGACGTATTCAATTTCAGCGGCGCCTTCGACAACCAGTGGAACGGTGAGATATACGGGGGCAGTATCAACAATTGCCAGGCCCTGATCAATCTTGATTCTGCAACCAGTCCTATCTACTCGGGGATAGCCAAACTCGAAATGGCTTATGCCTTTTCAATGGCTACCGATATCTGGGGTGATGTTCCCTATTCCCAGGCCGGACAACCTAACGCCTATCTTTATCCCCGATTCGATAAGGTTCAGGATATTTACCAGGGTAATCCAAGCCTGGGTATTCGCAGCCTGTTCGACCTGGTGAAAAGCGGCATGGCCGACCTGGATAAGACCAGCTTTTTCAAACCAACGACGGATGATATCGTGTACGGCGGTGACATCACCAAATGGAAAAGAATGGGGAATACCCTCCTATTGAAGTTTGCGATCATGTTGACGAATACTAACCCGACGCTGGCCAAGTCCGTTATTACCGATGTCCTCACCGGTAACAACTATATCAACAACACTAACCTGGACTTTGAAGTTCCATTCGGCTCTCAGACAGGCAATCAGAATCCCATCTATAATTTCAATTACGTCAACAGGGCGACCGATCAGATGCTAAGCCAGCGCCTGCTCAACCTGATGACAAGCCTCAAAGATACCCTGAGACTGGCAAAGTTCTTTACCAAACCCAATGGCGCATTCGTCGGTTTTGACAATGGTGCAAATGCGGTCGCGCCCGCAGTCACCGGCCGCTCACAATACGGTACCTATCTTATCGGGGTTACGGGAAATGCGCCGATCCGTCTGCTGACCTTCTTCCAGGTGAATTTCATCCTGGCCGAAGCAGCCCTTGTGCTCGGTACTCCAGGTGATGCCAATGCCTACTACCAGGCAGGGATCAAAACCTCCATGTCAAAAGTGGGGATAGATACGGCGACGATCAGCGCCTATTTTGCCGCCAATCCGACCGTGGTCACTCTCTCCGGCTCTACTGAGGATATGCGCAAACAGATCATCACCCAGAAGTACATCGCCTGGATCGGTAATGGCATCGAGGTATTCGACGACTACCGCCGCACCGGTTATCCCGTACTTGCCCTGCCAAATAATCCCGGTGGCGACGATCCGACCGTGATCCCCACCCGTCTGCCCTATACGAATACGGAGCAGTCAACCAACGCCAACGCACCGAATCCCAGACCTCTTGTAAACGTCAAACTCTGGTGGGCGAAACCATAAATTTTATTAAATACATTTTATAAATGAGAAGTTATATGATCATCACTATTAAAAAATATTCAAGCCTTTTTTTACTGATGGCTATGCTATCCTCCTGCTCCAAACAAAATGGCTTCGGCCCCAACTATTCGGCATACAACGGAGGTGATGTGCCGGTAAGCATACAAAATACCGTAGGCAACCGCCCCGATCCGGCCGTGAATTCTTCCGTCAGCGACAGCAGCATAACCATCGTCATGACCATTCCTGCTACAAGCGGCCGTACAATAAAAGAGATCACGAAGGTTGCGACCTCTTCCAGTTACGCGGCAATCCAGAGCAGCGGCTCAACTGGTTTTTATCCTGTGTCTGCTATCCCGGGCAGTGGAACGACCGTTACGTTCAAAACAACACTCGGAGGATATCGCAGCGTCTATCCCAAGGAAGCGCTGAAATTGAATTCCGAGCTCGTCAACCGTTTTTATTTCCGGATTACCCTGGATGATGGCACCATCGTGTATCCAACACCCGTGAGAGTTATAGTAGTAAGTTGATTACCAGTCATGTATATAAAAGCTGCCCTGGTTTGCCGGGGCGGCTTTTGTTTTAGCCGTTCCCGGCCTCCTGGGACCCCGCTCCCCGTTAGTTTGCCGCTCATCCTGATTTCCATTGCTGCAGACCCGCCCGTGCACAAACTTTGTGTTACCAACAGGCTCCACATTTTGCTTCCTGCTGCTTAATTATGTACTTCACCAGATAAAATCTAAACTTTTCCAACAATGGACTCTTCTATGCTGATCAAATGGGGATTGATCATTGGCATCCCCCTGTTATGCGTTGTGCTTTATCGTCTGATCCTGCGCGTGTTCTTCGGTGTCATCATCGTGCCGCAGGACCGGATCGGCCTTGTTACAAAAAAGTTCGTGCTCGTAGGCCACCAATCCCTGCCGGAAGGCCGGATCATCGCTTCCAATGGGGAGGCCGGTTACCAGGCGCAAACCCTTGCTCCCGGTGTTTACTTCGCGAAATGGTTCTGGCAATACGATGTCGCTTTTCAATCCTTTACCATTATCCCCACCGGTAAGATCGGCCTCGTGCTGGCCAGGGACGGAGCGGAGCTCGAAACAGGTTCTATCCTTGCCCGTAAAGTGCCCTGCGATTCCTTCCAGGATGCTGAGGCCTTCCTGAAGAATGGCGGTCGCAAAGGCCGGCAGACAGGCATCATGACACCGGGGTCTTATCGTATCAACACCTTCCTGTTCGACGTGGAGATCACCGATATGATCAGCATCCCGGACAATGCCGTAGGCATCGTCACGACGCTGGAAGGCAAGCCGCTCGATGATGGGCAGATAGCCGGAAAGATCATCGGCGACCACAACAAGTTCCAGGACGCAGACCTCTTCCTTACCAGCGGTGGTTATAAAGGGCTCCAGGAACAGGTGATCCTTGCCGGTTCATATTTTCTCAATCCCTGGTTCGTAAAAGTGGACATGGTGAAGATGACGGAGATCCCTATCGGTTATGTGGGTGTCGTCATTTCTTATGTCGGCAGCGAAGGGGTGGACCTCAGCGGGGTAGAGTTCAAGCACGGCAACATCGTTGCCCGTGGCTCAAAAGGCGTTTGGGCGGAACCGTTAGGACCTGGGAAATACCCCATCAATCCTTATATCCTGAAAGTGGAATTGGTGCCTACCACCAACCTCGTGCTCAACTGGGCCAGCGCCCGCAGCGAAGCGCATCAGCTGGATAAGAACCTGTCGACCATCACGGTCCGCAGCAAGGACGGCTTCCCCTTTAACCTCGACGTCGCGCAGATCATCCATATCCCTACCCATGAAGCGCCAAAGGTCATCGCCCGCTTCGGGAATATGGTCAACCTCGTCAGCCAGGTGCTGGAACCGACCATCGGCAACTATTTCCGTAACTCGGCGCAGGACAGCGATGTCATCTCCTTCCTTGGCGCCCGTAAGGAAAGACAGGAGGCGGCCCGGAACCATATCGGAAGAGTGCTGGAACAGTACAATGTCATCGGCGTAGATACCCTCATCGGAGATATCGTTCCGCCGGAAAGCCTGATGAAAACCCTCACCGACCGTAAGCTTGCCGAAGAGCAAAAGGTCACCTACGACACACAGATGAAGGCGCAGGAAACACGCCAAAGCCTCGAAAAAGAGACGGCTATCGCCGAGATCCAAAAGGAGATAGTAAAAGCCGATCAGGGTGTGCTCATCGCCGAACGCATTGCCGATGCTTCCGTGAAGAAGGCCACTGGTGACGCCAACAGCGTCCGCTTGCAGGCAACCGCGGAGGCCGATCGGCTCAAACTGCTGGCCAGCGGGGAAGCAGAAAAAACCAGATTGCTGGCAAAGGCCGACGCGGAGAAGATAGAATGGCTGGCAAAAGCCGATGCCGAAAAGATCTCCCTCACGGGTAATGCAGAAGCTGAAAAGATCCTGGCCATCGGTAAGTCTTCTGCCGAATCCTACAAGCTTGCCGTGGAAGCCATGGGCGGCGACAATTTCACTCAGCTGAAAGTGATGGAAGCTATCGGCGACCAGCACATCAAGATCATGCCCGATATCCTTATCGGTGGTAATGGCGATGCGGGCAATCCGATCAGTGGTTTGTTAGGACTGCAATTGCTGGAGCAATTAAGGAAGAAAGCAGACGACGATAAAAAGAACTAGGCTATCCGGGCTGGCTATTGGAAAAAATACTTCCGTAGCCAGCTCATTGCTTGTTTTGAATTTTGTGCACATATCGAACAGACGGAGTCGCCGGTCCCGGCATTTTCATTTTCCCAGTGGAATTCCTTCCGGCACTTTCCCCACCGATCGCCGACATTTAGCGTAGAGTCCATCGGTGTTATGATCCAGGTCAGCGTATCGGGCGCTGGAAACTTTACTATGAAGCCTTTCCTGTTATTCTGCGGATCAAGCCCGGCCCATCCCAGCTCGACATCATCCGCCTCTCTGCCCCGGGCATAACTGACATAGGCTCGCTGATTGCTTTTGATCCAGAACGAAAGACTTTCATAACCGTCCTTATCGGCCCGGCCGGTAGAATAGGTGATTACTTTTACATCCTGGTCGGTACGTAGTAGGATAAGGGTTAGCAATAAAAAAATGGACTTGATCATAACCCAATTTACCACCTGTTTCTCGAAATTATAACCGGAAATGCCGTATTTTTCTGTTTCAATTTCCGGATATGCTGATTGTTAGACCACTTTCTTTCCTGATCCTCTTTTTTTTTACAATTATCGCAAGGGGACAAGGTCTCCCGGACAGCATCGGACAGGCGGGAGTGTCCTTTTCACTGGCCAATTACCGGGCCGTCCGGCTGACAGATCTTCACTATTACCTCGCGTTTCACCTGCCGGCTGAGAGGTCGGTTCCGGTAACCGGGGAAGAAAAATTGTCTTTTCGGATCAGTACCTTGCCCGTCGCGCTGCCTTTGCTGCTCGACTTTAAGGGAGAAGCCCCTTCCGATCTCCGCATCAATGGCAGGACAGCCCCCGTGACCTATGCCAACGAGCACTTGCAGCTCCCGGCGGCTTTGCTGCACACAGGACTCAACACGGTTGAATTGAGTTTCGTCGCCGGAAATGCAGCGCTGAACCGCAACCCGGATTTTTTGTATACCCTGCTGGTACCGGACAGGGCGCGAACGCTTTTTCCCTGTTTCGATCAGCCCAATCTAAAAGCTGTCTTCACCCTGTCGCTGACAAAACCGGCCGGCTGGAAAGCGATAGCCAATGCTCCCTTGCTGGATTCGGTACCGGAAGGGGACAACATCCTCCTGCGTTTTCGCCCTTCCGACAAGATCAGCACCTATCTTTTTTCCTTTGCCGCGGGTAAGTTTACCACAACCGCTGCCATTGCCGATGGCCGGCCGATGAACTTTCTTTATCGCGAGACCGATAGTACGAAGCTCCGGCTCAGCCTTGACTCCATCTTTCGTATCGAAGGCCAGGCCCTGCAGTTCATGCAGACGTATACCGAAATACCCTATCCTTTTCAAAAGTTTGATTTTGTCGCCATCCCCGACTTTCAGTTCGGCGGCATGGAACATCCCGGCGCCATTCAATACAAGGCCAGTACACTCTTTCTCGACTCCGGCGCGACCCGGGAACAATTTATCAGCCGATCGAACCTGCTCTCTCATGAGACGGCTCATATGTGGTTTGGCGACATGGTCACCATGACCTGGTTCACAGACGTTTGGATGAAGGAAGTTTTTGCCAATTTCATGGCCGACAAAGTCAGCGATCTCACGCTGCACGATAATAACTATGATCTTAAATTTCTCACGGACCATTATCCGGCCGCTTACGGTATCGAACGTACCGGAGGCACACATCCCATCCGGCAGAAACTCACCAATCTCAATGAAGCCGGATCACTCTATGGGAATATCATTTATCACAAGGCACCCATCGTCATGCGGCAATTGGAACAGTTGATGGGCGCCGATGCCTTCCGTGACGGACTGCGCGATTATCTTAAAAAGTATGCCGGAGGCAATGCCAACTGGACAGATCTTGTCCATGCCCTCCAACCGCATACGACCATCGATCTCAGTGCCTGGGATGCTGTATGGGTCGAAGGCACGGGTCGCCCCGTATTTTCCTATAAGCTTGAAGTAAAGGATGGAAAAATCGGCGATCTTATCATCAGCCAGCGTGGGGAAGACAAATCCAAACGGGTCTGGCCCGAAGTATTTAATCTGGCTTTGTGTTATGGCGACAGGGTAGAAGAGTTAACCGTCAACAGTAATGCCCCAACTGTCCACCTGCAATCAGCTACAGGAAAAGAAGCGCCGGATTATATCCTGTTCAATTCAGATGGCCGGGGTTATGGCGTTTTTCCCGTCGATCCCCAGGCGGTGATGGAATACGCGTATGTTGACCAGCACGGCAGCTCCCGGGTTGGTGCCAATGCGCTGATGCGGACCGCTAATTACATCAATCTGTATGAAAATATGCTCAATGGTTCATCGCTGAAACCCTGGCAGGTACTGCACTATGGGCTTAACAAGCTGCAAAACGAGCCCGACGAGCTGGCACTGAATATCCTTCTCGAGCAGATACAATCTGTCTTCTGGCGATTCCTTTCTCCCGCGAAGCGCGATTCATCAGCATTCGTCGTTGAACAGTATACCTGGCAGGCGATGTTGAACGTTGAGTCAAAAAATGAAAAAAAGCTCCTGTTCCGCACCTTCACCAATATCGCAACGACCCAACAGGCCATGGATACGATCTATGCCATCTGGAAACAGCGCCGCGCACCTGCCGGTGTGGTATTGACAGAGGACGACTATACCAGCCTTGCCGCTGCACTCGCCCTGCGCAACTATGCCGGCAGCAAAGCCATCCTGGACGAGCAATTGACGCGGATCCAAAATAACGATCGGCGCCAGAGGCTGATCTATCTCCTGCCTGCACTATCCAATGATGAAAAACAAAGAGATAGTTTTTTCACGAGCTTACAGACTCCGGAGGCGCGCCGGAAAGAATCCTGGGTGCTGACAGCCCTTGGGTATCTCCATCATCCGTTGCGCGCAGCTTCGGCAGAAAAATACCTGCAGCCTTCATTAGACTGGCTGGGGGACATCCAGCGTACCGGCGATGTCTTCTTCCCGCAAAGCTGGCTGCAGGCGAGTTTCGGCTGGTGCCGGACAACTGCTGAAACGAAAATAGTCCGGAATTTCTTAGCGAAACACCCGGACTATAATCCGAAACTCAAAGCGAAAATATTACAAGCCACGGATAATCTTTTCCGGGCGGAGAAACTGAAATAGTGCGGGCCTATTATCGGGAAGCCAGGTCACAGCTTTTGCGGCAAGGCAGATCAGTATTAGTGCGAAGTGCTGTCGGGCTTCGAAGTGGTATCGGGACCTGGCGCTGGCGCAGCTGGTTTCTTCACGATATCCAGCAGTTCCACATCAAAAACCAGGGTAGATCCCGGCGCGATCATCGGGCCCGCCTGCTGATCGCCATAGGCCAGGTTCGAAGGAATGAACAGCTTCCACTTGCTGCCTACAGACATCAGCTGCAAAGCTTCGGTCCAGCCGGGAATGACACCATTCACCGCCAGCTCGATCGGCTGGCCTCTCTCCACACTGCTGTCAAATACCTTTCCGTCGATCAGCGTGCCATGATAGTGTACGCGTACCATATCCGTCAGCGCAGGCTTGGGGCCTGTACCTTCTTTTATGATAGTATATTGCAAACCGCTCGGAAGGGTCACCACACCGGGTTTCTTCTTGTTGGCGGCCAGAAAATCCAGACCGATCTTTTTATTGCCGGAAGCCTTTTCTGCCTTTGTCTTTTGAATATAGTTGCTCATGCAGGCATTGGCCTGCTGATCATCCATAAGCGTTTTACCCTTTTTATTGACGTCATTGATGGCGCGGGTAACCAAAGCAGAATTGATATTGGTAATATTCATCTGTTTGTAAAAGTTGGCCACGCTCAGACCGATCGCATAGCTCAAAGAATCCTGCGGAGTTTTAAGAACAGGCGCGCTGGCGGTAGCTGCAGGTTTTTTAACGGCCGTAGCAGGAGCTTTTGCCTGCGCCAGAACACCCAGGCCGGCGGATACACAAAGTGAAGAAAGGATAATTTTCTTATTTACATTCATGGTAGTTGAATTGTCGCGCAAAAATAAGGTGTTTCTTCTTAATATATTGACCCGCAATAAATAAGCCCTCGCGCCGTTACTTAACATAACTTTATCATGATTTGCCCTTATTTTTAATCCCTATTTGTAAACGCAAAATATCCTTGAATGAGAAAGTTTTCCTATGCCCTGATCGTTTTCCTCTTTTTTGCTATGATGGCCCATGCCCAGGGTGGCCTGCTCGGTGGTGCTAAAAACGCCCTTGGCTCCCTCAAAGGCGGTAAAGGCCTTAGTTCGGATGATATCGTGGCCGGTTTGAAAGAGGCCCTGTCCCGTGGTACGACCAAAAGTTCTGACAAATTGTCGGCTGCGGATGGCTTCTTCAGAGACGCAGCCGTAAAAATACTCCTGCCCCCCGAGGCGGCAAAGGTGGAAAAGACCCTGAGAAGCGCCGGTTTTGGCAAACAGGTCGATGATGCCATCCTGAGCCTCAACCGGGCCGCAGAAGATGCCGCCAAGTCCGCCGCCCCGATCTTTTTGAACGCCATTACGCATATGAGCGTCTCGGATGGTCTTGGCATCCTCAAAGGAGCCGATACCGCCGCCACCGGTTATCTGCGGAAAAGCACTTCGGTCCAATTGACGACTGCCTTCCGCCCCGTGATAGACTCCTCCCTGCAAAAGACCGGCGCCACGAAATACTGGAAGACCGTCTTCGATACCTATAACAGGATGCCCCTGGTCAGTAAGGTCAACACCGACCTTCCCAGTTATGCCACGCAGAAAGCGCTGGATGGGGTGTTCTACTATGTTGCACAGGAAGAAAAAAATATCCGGCAGAACCCCGCCGCACAGGTGGATGATCTGCTGAAAAAAGTATTTGGCGGCAAATAATACGCCGTTCAGATAAAAAAGCCTGCCCAACCGGGTGGGCTTTTTTATTTTTATACTCTTATGCTGACCCGCACCATCTCCCTTTATCAAAATGCTTACAGTGGCTTGAGCAAGTCTACCTGGCTCCTTTCTCTTGTCATGCTGGTCAACCGCAGCGGCACGATGGTCCTTCCCTTCATGACCATCTACCTCACTTCTATAGGCTACAGCATCGGGCAGGCAGGTCTGGTCATGGGCATCTTTGGCTTTGGCGCGGTATGTGGCGGATTTATCGGCGGGCGGCTGACCGACCGCTTTGGCTTCCAGCAGGTCCAGTGGATGACCCTGATGGGTGGTGGTCTGTTATTCATGGTGCTGGGACAGATGAAGAGCTATCCGCTGATCTGCATTTGTGCTTTTCTTTTAAGCCTGGTCAACGAAGCCTTTCGGCCTGCGAATTCCACGGCCATCGCCCATTACAGCAAAGAGGAGAACAGAACCCGATCCTACTCTCTGAACCGGCTGGCCGTCAACCTGGGCTGGGCAGTAGGCGGGGCGATCGGGGGTATACTTGCTTCCATCGATTATCATCTCCTGTTTTGGGTAGATGGCTTTACCAACCTGGCAGCTGTCCTGCTGCTGCGCTGGTTCCTGCCAATGGAAGGGTCTGCAACCCCTGTTCGTCCTGCTGAGGGTAGCAAAGTAACGGTTCTTTCTCCTTATAAGGATACCATGTATTTGCGGTTTATCGCTTATGTCATCGTCTTCGGATCGGGCTTTTTTCAATTGTTTTCGACGCTGCCGGTCTATTATAAAAAAGCCCTGCACATGCCCGAATATATGATCGGTCTGCTGATGACTCTCAACGGTCTGCTGATCACTGTAGTGGAAATGGTACTGGTCTTTAAACTGGAAGGAAAGAAAGAAAATCTGGTCTATATTTTTTATGGCGTTTGCCTGGTAGGTCTATCTTATGTCCTGCTGAATATTTTACCCTTGTCCATAGGGGCTGCCTTTTTTTGCATGATCCTCACCACAGTGGGGGAAATGTCTTCGATGCCTTTTATGAGCTCCTATATGATAGGAAGAACCTCTCTGACCAACCGCGGACAATATGCGGGCCTCTATACCATCGCCTGGTCCGTTGCGCAGGTGATCGGACCGATAGGCGGTTCACAGATAGCAGAACACGCCGGATTTCCCGTATTGTGGTGGATCGTCGGCGGGGTCTGTGTGGTGGCAGCGATAGGGTTCAGGTACCTACAGCGACCAAGGGCCGTTAGATAGCTATTTGCCCAGTAGTTTGTCTATTTCATTCGATGAGGGACCCGTAAGTACGCCAGGGTCCTGCGCATTGGCGGAAACTATCCTTCCCTGCTGATCGATCAGCACATAATGAGGGATGCCAATTACATTGTATGATTTGCATACCTGGTTGATGGCCCATCCCGGGGCCAAAAGGTTTACTCCTTCCAGCCCGAGTTCCCCGATCGTGTGTTTCCAGCCGGGTTCGGTCTTGCCGCCGCACACGCAGATGTTTACGAATAGTATATCCTTTCCCTTGTATTTTTTATGCAGCCCCGGAACGAAGTCTTTAATATCGCGGATACAGGGGCCGCAATTGACGCCCCAAAAATCGAGATACACTATTTTCCCTTTAAGATCATGCAATGATATGTTCTTACCGGCCGTATCCCTCAGTGTAAAATCGGGAGCCATATTGCCCTGTTTAAGATTTTTAACGACGCTGTAAAAGTTGATCAGCGTGTCGCGATACTGTTTGACAACGCATTTGGTCAGGAAATCCCGGTACACCGACTCGGCTTCATCAAAGGAGTAGTACTCAAAGCCGAATATTATCGATTGGGTGATCATCCAATCCCGTATAGGATAACTCGACATATTACTCATAAACGTATAATATTCATTCCATAAGGGTGTCCAATGAGGTTTGTCGGCAGTGTCGGAGCCAGTGTACAGCACCCGATCGAAGTTGTTGAAGGAGGCAAGGGCCTTTGATTGAATATAATTGTAGAGGAACTTCCGATAAACATCGCTGACCAGGAATATCTCCTTGTTGAGAGTCTTCGCGGTAGGGAAAACACCCTTAATAAACGGGCGGGCCTTTTTTAATTGGGACAGACTATCCAACGGGTATTGCGTCTTCAATGAATAGCTGTCCAATAAATGTTGCCCCAGCAAAAGACCGGCATACCTGTAATAAATGTCATTTAGTATTTTATGGATGGAAGAGGGCAAATTGACGGTGTCCATCATGGCCGTCCTGATCTCTTCGTTATATATTTGATTGATCCAGGTAAACTTTAGTGAGTCGGCCGCTCCTTTTGAATCGGCGAGCCTTTGCATCAGGTCCCGAAATGGCTGTATATATTTCCTTGAAAGTACAACGCACAGTTGAAGGCCGCGGGAAAAGTCCGGATCCGGGCTCGCGGCCGTTATGGTCTTTACAGGATCGGAACCATTCCAGTTCAATTGTATCGTATCTCCTGGCTGTGCAAACAGCACAACTATACCGTTGTCCAGATCTAAATAAAGATCCTGTAAGCCGTCAGTAGCAATATTCGCGCTGAATGAACCATCCTTTTCTATAGGAATGCTTGCACTGTAACTGTGGAAATAACCCGTGATCCCCAACTCTGCAAAACCTGACTTGTTATTCAGCACCTTGCCGTGTATAAATACCGTCGATGGCTGATGCAGGCGGTCCTGTGACAGGCAGTTCAAATTGAAAATAAGCAGGCAAAGCAAAGGACTTAATAGAACTTTCATAGATGATAAAATTATAAATACTTTGATTCGGTTTATCTTTACAGGTAGCATGAATAATGAAAAATTACCGATGTTCCGGAACAGGCTGACCAAGACGTTCCGGCACATGTCCAAACTGGCCCGGCGGCAGAACATATCCTGCTACCGGGTATATGACCACGACCTGCCCGAGTTCCCCTTTTGTATCGAACTCTATGAGGACAAGGTCTACCTCGCCGAATACCAGCGACGCCACGGTATGGCGGAAGAAGAACACGAAGCATGGCTCGAATCCTGTGTGCCTACTGTCAGCGAGTTGCTGAACATACCCGACGACCGCATCTATTTCCGCGAACGCCGCCGTAAGGCCGGCCGCTACGGGCAATACGAAAAGCTGGCCAGCGAACAGGAGTTCTTTATTGCCAAAGAAGCGGGCCTTTCCTTTCGGATCAATCTCACGGATTACCTGGACACGGGTCTTTTCCTGGACCATCGCATAACCCGGGGGATGGTGCGGGAAGAAGCAAAAGACAAGAGAGTACTCAACCTGTTCTGTTATACCGGTTCCTTTTCCGTCTACGCAGCAGCAGGAGGTGCAACCAGGGTCGATTCGGTCGATCTTTCAAAGACCTATCTGACCTGGGCTGAAGAGAACATGAAGCTAAACACAGCGGCACCCGTCTCCAATTTCATCCATGCCGACGTCAAACAATGGCTCGACGATGCCCCTGCCAATTTCTACGACCTCGTCGTCATGGACCCCCCCACCTTCAGCAATAGCAAACGCATGAAAGATTTCCTCGACATTCAGCGCGACCACGCAGAACTGATCAATCAAACCCTCCGCGCCATGAAACCCGGTGGCACCCTCTACTTCAGCACCAACTATCGCAAATTCCAACTCGCGGCAGACGAGATAATGGCCTCGTCGGTAAAGGACATCACTAATGCTACCACGCCATTCGATTTCCAGGGAAAACTATTCCGTTATTGCTATCGCATCGTAAAGTGATCCGGCAACGGCTGGTTAGATGGTTTTTCATGGTTTCCCCGATTGTTCCCTTTGAAATAGAGCACGTCGTTTACAAAAGATAAAGGGCGGTCTGTGTCCCCGGAATGCCGGCAGCCAGCGAACACCATCGTGCAGAATAGCAGGACAGGCAGCAGGATATATTTGTTCATAGAAAGGGTTGTAATCTGTCTGATGACGAATCTAATTATCTTTTTCTACTTTTTATAGCCCTTCAGCCGAAACCGTTAAAAGTCCATTATGATTAACGGATAGTCCATTACATTGTTATAAGATAATAAAGTAGTCATTGGCGATAAAAATATATTGACTATTTTAGTTATATGAATCCAAATAAAATACTTTGGGAAAAAGGCGACTTCACAAAGATCGCCGATAGTATGCGGCAGAGCGGATCTGCGCTGGCCGACCAACTGGGCATCAGCAGGGGACTTAAAGTGCTCGATCTTGGCTGCGGGGATGGCACGACGGCAATTCCTGAAGCAAGGCTCGGAGCCGACGTCCTGGGCGTAGATATTGCAGAAAATCTTGTCGCGGCAGGTACCAGGCGGGCAAAAGGGGACGGGATCAGCAATTGTTTGTTCAGGGTAGGGGATGCCTCCGATCTCCACGAACTGAATGATAAGAGTTTTGATCTCGTCGTGAGCATCTTCGGTGCGATGTTTGCCCCCAAACCCCTGGACGTTGCAAAAGAAATGGTTCGGGTCACCCGCCCGGGGGGAAGGATCGTTATGGGAAACTGGATACCGGGAGATCCTACCCTTGTAGCACAAATATTAAAGATCAGCTCCGCTTATACTCCGCCGCCGCCGGAGGGTTTTATTAGCCCGATGCTGTGGGGGGTGGAAAGCCACGTGATCGAACGGTTTGGAAATGCCGGTGTTGCAAAGGAAGACATATCCTTCATAAAGGATACTTTTACCTTTAGCCTTCCCGTCCCACCTGCGGAATTCGTCACCAGATTCAGGGATTATTATGGCCCAACGATGAATGCCTTCGAAGCTGCGGAAAAAAATGGCAGAGCGGCTGAGCTACAGGCTGAATTGGAAGCATTATTTACCCGGGAGAATAAAAGCAAAAATGCCGATACCACATTGATACCGGCAAATTTTTTACGCGTGACAGTCCAGCGACGCTAACGCTTTACTTTATTAGTTCAACGGTATATCCCGTTTCAGCATATCATTACGGTTCGCCATTTCCCAGGCTGTGAAGAATACAAACCGGGCTCTTTTCTCCATGATATCATAATTGATCTTGTCCGGGGTGTCGGAAGGCTTGTGATAATCCTTATGGATGCCATCGAAATAAAAGATGATAGGCACACCCTTGCGCGCAAAATTGTAATGGTCGCTGCGATAATAGATGCGTTCCGGATCGGTAGGATCGTTGAACTTATAGTCCAGCTCGAGCTTTGAATACTTCTTGTTCATGCCTTCACTGATAGGCTTGAGATCCGTGCTCAGCTTGTCGTCGCCGACCACATACACATAATTTGTCGAATCTCCGATCTTGCGGTTGGGATCGATCCGGCCGATCATGTCAATATTGAGATCCACCGTAGTGTGATCCAGGGGATAGGTCGGATGCTCGGAATAATATTGTGAGCCGAACAAACCTTTTTCCTCACCGGAATTGGCCAGGAAGAGAATGCTGCGGCGCGGACCCTTGCCTGCCGCCTTTGCCTTTACAAAGGCTTCGGCCAGCTCGAGTATGCTCACGGTGCCCGAACCATCGTCATCGGCGCCATAGTAGATCACCGTATCTCTTTTGCCGAGATGGTCATAGTGCGCAGAAAGAACGACGATCTGGTCCTTCAGATCGCTACCTTCCAGGAAGCCCAGCACATCGCTGCTCTTCAGCCGAAGGACGTTCTTGCGAAAGGCCATCTTTACATTTACCGTATAGGGTTTTGGCTGGGGCTGACCGGCTAACGCTGTTTTATAGTCGTCTCCGAGGATAGCCTGCGCCACTTTATCGGTTATATAGAAATTTTCGGGATAGATGACCTTTTTGTATTCGCTGAGGTACATATTCCCTTTTGGTGCAAACAGCTGGCGGGGAACATTTGCTTGCAGGATCAATACTCCCGCGGCGCCATTTTTTTGGGCTGCTTCCTGTTTTGCATTGAAACCGGCGCCTCTTCGACCCATCGCCGGCGCAGGAGCGCCCGCAGGCTGACCGCCCAGGACCAGCACGATCTTTCCTTTTACGTCCAGACCCTTGTAGTCGTTGCGGCTGCTATCGCTGATGCCATAACCCGCGAAAACGACTTCGCTGCCCATCAGCTCTGCGTTGAAATTAGAGCCTGTGCCTGCGAAGAAATCTTTGTTAAGGGTAAAGGACTGCTCATTGATAGTTAGTTCGGCGCTTTCCAGCGAGTCCTGGAAGACAGGATAATACAGCTGATAGCTGTCACCATTACCGGGCTTGAGGCCAAGGCTCTTAAAATCGTTCTCGATGTAGGCAGCAGCTTTCCGCTGGCCTTCTGTAGCCGTTTCCCGGCCTTCAAATTCTTTGCTGGCGACGATGTACAAATGTTTTTTTAAGTCGTCTGCCGTGATGGTCTTTGCAAAAGGCCTTGGATCTGCGATCTTTTGGGCCTGTGCGACACCGGCTGTGCATACTGACAGTAATAAGAGGAGTCTTCTCATGAAAGTTTTGTGTTTTGATAGTATTACCGGACTAAGTCCGATTTGGGCGGCCAAATATAGGCCCTTTACCCCTATCTGGGAGTAAGCGCACTCATTAATGGATGAACGGTTGAATTAAGCCATAATCTCGCTCAGTTCCAGCCAGCGTAGTTCCTTATCGTCCAGGAGCTGGCTGATCTCCCCGATCCGGATAGACATCTGCTGTAGCTGGTCAAAAGGGGCTGTCCCGCTGTTTAGCTTCTCGGTGATCTCCTTTTTTTCCTGATTCAGCCGCGACATCTCTTTCTCCAAGTCTTCAAACTCTCTTTTTTCCTTATATGAAGCTTGTCTTTTTGGCGCAGCCGGCGCAGGCGGGGCTTCGGCCACTTTGACGGCAGGAGTGGTGGAGGGTTGTGCCTTGTAGCTATCCCCGGGTGGGCGGAATTCGGCCTGCTCATCATCCAGCTTCTGCCATTCGCGGTACTGGGAATAGTTGCCCGGGAAATCCCGGACAAAACCGTCGCCTTCCAGCACAAGCAAATGGTCCACCAACCTGTCCATAAAATACCGGTCATGGCTGACGATCATCAAACAGCCCTGAAATTCGCTGAGAAAGTTCTCCAGGATGGCCAGCGTCTGCAGGTCCAGATCGTTGGTGGGCTCATCCAGCACGAGGAAGTTGGGATTGCGGAAGAGGATGGACAGCAGGTGCAGCCGTCTTTTTTCGCCCCCGCTGAGCTTGGAGATATAGGTATATTGCTGTTCGGGTGGGAAGAGAAAAAGCTGCAGGAACTGCGCCGCGCTAAGCGATCCGCCGGCGGCGAGCGGAAAATGCTCAGCGATATTCTTTACATATTCGATCACCCGCACGTCTTCCTTGATCACCAGCCCCGACTGGGAATAGTTGCCAAAGATTACGGTCTCACCGATATTGATCTTGCCGCTGTCCGGTTCCTCAATGCCTTGCACCATATTGATAAAAGTAGACTTGCCGACGCCATTCTTTCCGATGACACCCAGGCGTTCACCCTTCTTGAAGGTATAGTCGAACCCTTTCAAAATGACTTTTTCGCCAAAACTCTTATAGACCTTTTTTAGTTCGGCTATCTTACCGCCCAGCCGGTTCATCTTCATCTGTAGTTCGACCTGCTGGTCTTCGATACGTTGTTTGGCCTTGGCCTCTACTACATAAAAGTTATCCTGGCGACTCTTGCTTTTTGTCGTACGGGCCTTTGGCTGCTTGCGCATCCACTCCAGCTCTTTCCGGTATGTATTCCGGGCCTTGTCGATCGAAGCCGAATCATTCTCGATACGGGCGGTCTTTTTCTCCAGGAAGTTCTCGTAATCCCCCTTATAAACATGCAGGTTGCTGCTGTCCATTTCCCAGATCTCTTCAGAAACATTGTCGAGGAAATACCGGTCGTGCGTGACCAGCAATAAAGTCACTTTTTCCTGGTTGAGATAGTGTTCGAGCCACTCGACCATCTCCACATCCAGGTGATTGGTCGGTTCATCCATGATAAGCAGGACATGCTTGTGTTCGAAGCCGATATCGATCAGGGTCTTGGCCAGGGCTACACGCTTGCGCTGGCCGCCGGACAGGGTGCCCGCCGCCTGGTTCAGATGATGGATATTGAGCTTGCCCAGTATCTCTTTGACCTTGGTGTCGAAATCCCAGGCATTCAGCTCGTCCAGCCGCACGATGGCGTCTGTGATCTTTTCGACGTCTTCCTCGTCGCTGGCCAGTTCATAGGCCTTGATGGCATTGATGACAGGGTGATTGTGATCGAAGATATTGTCGAGGATCGATTTGTCCTCTTTGAACACGGGTTCCTGCTCGAACAGGGCGACCGTGACATCCTTATGGATCCATACCGTGCCGCCTTCGGCAGTGTCTTTACCGGAGAGTATTTTCAGCAGGGTAGACTTACCGCTGCCATTTCTCGCGACCAGGGCGATTTTATCCCCTTCTTCTATGTGAAACGTGATATTCGTGAACAGAGGCTTGATGCCGTAAGATTTGCTTAAACCTTCAACAGAAACATAATGCATGCCGCAAATATACACAATTATAAATAGGCCTCCCCAAAGGGGGAGGCCGGTATATATTATGCTTTTACGAATTCCAGGGCTACATGGAGACGAACTTCTTCACTGACGATAAGGCTGCCGGTTTCTGTTGTGCCGCTCCAGCTCAGACCGAAGACCTTACGGTTGATCTTACCGGTGACGGTGATACCGGCACGGGTAGCTCCCCATGGGTCTTTTATCACACCGCCGAATTCAGCATCAAGTTTAACGGACTGAGTTATTCCGCGGATGGTGAGATCTCCGTATATTTCATAGGACCCGTCGTTGTCAACGTTCTCGTATTTGTTCGCGACGAACTTTAGCTGCGGAAAATTTCCCGCGTCAAAGAAGTCGGCGGACTTCAGGTGACCGTCTCTTTGTTCATTCTTTGTGGTGATCGAGTCTACATCTGCGGTAAAGGTGACTTTGGCAGTCTGGAAATCATCTCCTTCCGTTTCCACGGAAGCGTCGAATTTCGTGAATTCACCGCTGACGTTGGAGATCATCATGTGTTTTACTTTGAACTGTACTTCTGAGTGTGAGGGATCGAGGATCCATTTGTTAGCCATAAAGCAATTTTTAATGTTTGAACAACAATTTAATCAGTTTCTTTGACAAAATTACCTGCAAACAGGGTGCCCGGCCATTAACCTAGATTAAGAGTTTGTGAGATTTGGTCCCTAGATAGCAAAAACCGCCCTGGAAGGGCGGCTTTCGTCTTTCTATTTTAAGTTTAGTACGCCTTTATCAATTACAGCCCGAAGCTATATGCTACCCGCAGGCCGAGGACATTGCCATAAGTCCCATTGTTATAAAAGCTGCCATTGCCCTGGAAGCGGAAGCCGATATCCAGGTAATTCTTTGGTGCCAGCTTGAGTAATACACCGACCGAAGGAGCATAGACGAAATTCGTTGACTTATCCGCAGACAGATCGGATTTGTCGACGAGGAAAGATGCTCCTGCTTCAGCCTGTACATACAGCAGGTTTGGTACAAAGAAATACTTCAGACCAGCTTTTACCGGTATCGTGCGTATGTCCTGGTTAGGAATTTCGCCGTTCTTCACAAAGTAATTATTATAGCCGGCATTGGCAATCACATAGAGATTTTTTGCAATTGGCAATTCTCCCTGGACGCTACCACCGAGGAACCAGCCATAACCGTTTGAGAGCTGACCAATGGGTATACCCGATTCTGGGCCTACGCTCAGCCGGAATTCCTGTTTGTCTGAAGGGGGAGTGCTTTGAGGTTGCCCTGAAGGGAGAGGACTTTGAGACTGGGCCTTGGAGGCAAATGCTAAACTTACTAATAGGGCCGTCATTACGCCAATCTTACGTGTCGTTTTCATCTTCGTTGGTTTTATGTTATCGAATAATTACGCGCTGTTGATTCTGTTTCTTTTGTCTGTACTATAATAAAACGTCAGCCGAAAAAAAAGGTTCAAAGCATTAACAAAAAAAATACCAACTGAATGATGATGATCTTACCAACTAAAGTAGAGAGATATATTTCCGGTCTGGTGACAATACAAACCTTTTAGCTGTGCAGAAGAAGTTATCTGAGAGAGCGATATGCTAAAATTTCCAGAATTAAAAACCGCTCCATACGTTAGAGAAGCTTCCAGCTTGTTAAGGGCAGGGTAGGGCAATGCAGCCGGTGGAGGTGGCTCTGCTGTTGTGCTGATCTGTCCCCCCGTTGTATCCTCAGGTTTTCCGTCGCCGGCATGAAGGTTGGGATTGTGCGTAAAGATACCGCCTTGCACAAGTGCGTTAGAGAAGACCAGCTGCGCAGCGGGTTTTACAAAAAAATAAAACTGTCCTTTTCGGTTACCCTGCTTGTTTAATCCCGTACTCGCATAATGGCTGAGAAACCCATCGAAATATGCCGTCATATTGCCAAACCGTATCAAAGGATAAACAGTCAGACTGTTTTGCATGGTCCCCGCCGAGATCTGGCTGCCGCCAATGATCTCCAGACCATTTCCAGCCTGGGCCAGCTGTTTTTCGATTGTGACATTGATATTTAAAAGAAGGTCATTGCTGAATTGATGACCCCAGCCTTCGGGAATGTCATATCCTTCCAACCGGTGTACCAGCGTTTGCGTTGGCCTTGCCAGGGCTGCCGGACCGATGACACCCAGGACCAGCTCGCTCTGAAAAGAATATTTTTTTATGGGATTATAGGAAGACAAAGTATGAGAGGCAAAGAGGGCGCCCGAATACGGATAGTCATGGGGGTTATAGGCCTTGCTGGTGAGATCGTCAGGCGTATACATCAATTGCACGATGCCCCAGCCATAGGTATTCACACTGCCTGCTCCGGCTTTTGGCAGGACCTTGTCGATAAAGAACCTGGAAGGATGCTGAAGATTGTAATAATAGTCGAGCCGCGTACCGTTGGTATAGGCATTGTCCGTACCCTGGCCCCAGATATTGATAAAGTCATCGTCCTCGTAGATCCGGATCATATGGGTCGGCGTATCCGGCTGCTGCGCGCAGAGCCGGCCTGCGCCAAAGAAGAAAACCGCAAAAAATAATTGTACAATTCGTCTCATAGCCTACCCATTAAACTATAACCTGAACAACGACAACAAACAGGATAAGTAATTGTTGAACCTACTTTGCGATCTTAAAATGATATTCCCCGGACCCCAGGTTAACTATGAGGAATCCCCTTTCCACCCCCTCTACGCTAATCGTCTTAACCGAAGCCAACGGCTGCCCTCCTTCTGTTATAAGCCCCCCTTCCGGAGCCGGAATATAGAATGTAGACGTCGTATTGGCGGGGACGACCAGGTCTACCGACAAAAAGTCGTTTTCCAGTTTCCAGTGACAGCTCAGGCGGCCATAACCAGTTTGCAGATCAGCATTGGCAGAGGTGAGACTGCCGCCGGGATGAGGAGCGATCCGGCTATGATGATAACCCGCTCCATCCTCATAGGTATCGAGACCCGCAACCACCCTGTACATCCAGTCCCCAATTGCCCCGTAGGCATAGTGATTAAAGGAATTCATGTCCGGTGTCTGAAAGGTACTATCCGGCCGGATGCCATCCCATCTTTCCCAGATTGTGGTGGCGCCCATTTTCACAGGGTATAACCAGGATGGATAACTGTCCTGCATCAACAGGCGATAGGCCACCGTGGTATAACCATACCGGCTCAATACATGACAAAGATAAGGTGTGCCCAGGAAGCCGGTCGTCAGGTGATAATTATAATCCTTGATATTTTGCACCAGCCTGTCGGCCGCCTGTTTGCGCAGAGCCTCCGGCAGCATGTCGAACTGCAGGGCTAACACATAGGCCGTTTGTGTACCGGATACCAAACGCCCGTTCGGAGTCAGGTATTCCCGTACAAAAGCATGCTTTATCTGCTGCAACAGCAGGGTATACTTGCTGACATCGTCTTTTTTCCCGATGACAGTCGCAGTTTTGATCAGCAGCTGCGTAGAATGCGCAAAGAAACACTGCGCGATAAGATATTTGTCGGTAACGGCCGACTTGCCGTCGACGTCATCGACAGGCCGGTAAAATAGCCAGTCGCCAAAGTGAAAGCCCGTATTCCACAGATTGTCTTTAGACTGCTTATGCATATATTCTACCCAGGCCTTCATCCCGGGATACTGTTCCTCCAGCACCCTCCGGTCACCATAAGCCAGGTATAAATTCCAGGGAATGATAGTCGCTACGTCGGCCCAGCCCGTACTCGTGCCATTACCCAATACATTAGGGATGACAAAGGGGACGGCGCCCGAAGGTTCCTGGTCTGCGCTGACGTCCTTTAGCCATTTGGTAAAAAAGGGCTCTACACCGCGATTGAAGGCAGCTGTGCGTGAAAAGACCTGGGCATCACCCGTCCAGCCGAGCCTTTCGTCACGCTGCGGACAATCGGTCGGGACATCCAGGAAGTTTCCCCTTTGCCCCCATTGAATATTATGCTGCAGCTGATTGATCATCGGATCGGAGCACTCAAAGCTGCCGGTCGCAGGCATGTCCGAATAAAGAGCGACCGCGGTAAAATCGTCGGGGTTTAGGTTGCCGGTCAGACCTTCTACGCGGACATAACGGAAACCATGAAACGTAAAATGCGGCTCGAAGCTTTCCTCCTCACCGCCTTTGAGAATATATAGATCCTGCGCCCTGGCGCTGCGCAGATTCGTCGTATAGAAATTTCCTGCTTTATCCAGCACCTCCGCATGAGACAGGCGGATGCTGTCGCCGGCCTTCCTTTTTATTTTTACGCTGACCCAGCCGGTCAGGTTCTGCCCGAAATCGATGACGACCTCGCCATTGGGTGTGGTCAGCACCTTCTTTACGCGAAAACTCTCCTGTTTTTTCACCGGCTCACTGATTGTCGCAACCAGTGTCTCTTTGGAGATATTTACCGTCTGTACCCCCGACCAGCCGGTTGCTTCATAGCCGGGTTCACACCAGCCGCGTTTTTCCTGGCGGTGATCGATGGTTTCCCCATGATAAATCTCCGATCGCAACACCTCACTATAGGTGGACTGCCAGTCCGGTCCTGAAACAACTGTCTGTACATGCCCGTCCTTATATCTAATGACCAGCTGCGCCAGCAGGGCCAGATCCTTTCCGTAATAATCGTGCTGTCCGCTAAAACCTATATACCCCCGGTACCAGCCGCTTCCCAGCATGGCCCCGATGGCATTTTTGCCGGGCCGGATCAGATGGGTTACATCATAGCCCTGGTATTGCAAACGCTTTTTATAGGAAGTCCAGCCGGGAGTAAGCCATGCGTCGCCGACCCTCTGGCCGTTGAGCTGCGCTTCATAAAGCCCGTGCGCGGTAAACCAGGCTGTAGCAGAAACAATCCCCTTCTCCGCCACAAAGGTTGTCCGCAGCAACGGACTGCGCAGGCTGTCCTCTCCCATATCGGGCCTGATCCACTGGGCTTTCCAGTCTCCGGGAGCCAGCAGACCCATCTGCCACCAGGCAGTTTCACTCCAGGGGGAAACCCTGCCTTTATTATCCCAGACCCTGACCTTCCAGTAATATTTTTTTCCGGACTGCAGCTCCGCACCGCCATACACAACCTGCAGGGACTGATCCGATAGTTGTTTCCCCGAGTTCCAGGAAGAGCCTCCGCCATCGGGCCGATCGCTGACCTTTATCTCATAGGCTGTCTGTAAGATACCGCGGTCGCGACTTTCCAGCTGCCAGCTCAGACGCGGCAACCTGCTTTCCACGGTCAGTGGGGCGGGAAGGTTTTCCGTTTGTAGTCGGTTTACGGATAACTGTGCGAAGCCAGGCAAACAAAAAAGAAAAAAAATGGGGAGAATGCAAGTACTTTTCTTCATAAAATCGTTAGATTCTTCGACCGGTAAGCCTGTAGCTCCGGACTGTCCGGCGAGAGTTCAGTGATGAGATAATCGATCTCTTCCATGTCGGCGATCTTCATTTGCATATTGGAGTTCAGCTTCTCGGAAATGGCGATCACCGCCACCTTTTCCGCCGCCTTGATCATGGCTTTCTTGACCTGGATCGTTTCCCAGTCCGAGTCCGTCAACCCATTGCTGGAGTCGATGGCATTTGTCCCCAGGATACAGAGATCGGCTTTTATACCGGCAAGATATTCGAAGACCTCCCCGCTGACAGTCATCTGGCTGTAAGCAGAGATCTGTCCTCCTATCATAATGGTCTTGATCATCGGTTTGTCCAGCAGCTCCACTGCTGTCAGCACGTTAACCGTAATGAATGTAGCCCGAAGAGTGTTTGGGATCTTTTTGATGAATTCTCTCGCCGTCGTTCCTCCACCGATCAGGACAATTATATCCTCCCTCAAAAGCGTCAGCGTCTTGTCAGCTATGACATGCTTGTTGGATTGTGCATAGGTCTGTGCATCATGCCCGATATGATAGGCGGCCGACATAGCCCCGCCCTTGATCCGGATAAGCTGCCCCTCCTCTGCCAGCTCATTCACATCCCGCCGGATCGTGTCCTCCGAAACATCGATCAGATTGACCAGATCATTGTACATGAGACGAGTATGAATACTGACTTGTTTAAGGATCAGATTTTTTCGCTCCTTCTTGGGCAAAGCGACAGGGATGCCGTTGGCTTTAAGTTTAGTCATTCACTGTGAGCTTGGTTGCAAATAATAATTAGTGGCCCAATTTATAAAGATATGATATCTGACGCGTCCGTTTTTAGGAAATTTGCATTTTTTGCAATTTTTGCGTCCAAGTGTATCTTTCATAACATTATGGGTCCGAATTGTATCAGGTAATGCAAATAATTTGCATATATTTTTCGCATTTACAAATTTTTGGAATATATTCGGGTAGGATTTTGCAAAAACTGCATCCCGGTTCACCAAAACTAAATCAACCGCTCATGACAAAATTCCAACTAACTGTTTGGAGCAGCCTCCTGATCTGCTGTCTCCTTACCTTTTCTGCCGGCAAAGCCCAACCGGCCTCTGGTCAGCCCCACATTATGGGGCTTGTAAAAGGCCCCGACGGGGCTCCTCTGGCAGGCGTAACCGTCGCTGTAACCAGCAACAAAAAAATTGCAACTGTCACGAATGGCAGTGGTGCATTCGACCTCACTCTTCCCTCCGCCATGAGTGGCACCAGGGTAGACCTGGAAATTAGCTTTGTAGGCTTCGAGACGAAACATCTTACTGCCCTTGCCGGCGAGTCTGATCTGGCCGTCGCCATGGACAATACCCGTGGTCTCAATGAAGTGGTCGTGACAGCCCTGGGTATCGGCCGGCAAAAGAAATCCATCGGGTATGCCGTCACCGAAGTAAAAGGCTCCGAATTCACCCAGGCCCGTGAGAACAATATCGCCAACGCCCTCTCGGGTAAGGTTGCCGGCGTCAACGCCGCAGGTCTTTCTACGGGGCCCGGCGGCAGCAGCCGCATCACCATCCGCGGTAACGGCTCCCTGTTCGGCAATAACCAGCCCCTCTATGTGATCAACGGGATGCCGATGAATAACAGCGTACCTGGCGGCGCCCCCACTTCCAATGGGATTACCTTCAACATTGACAAGGGCGATGGTATCGGCGGCATCAACCCCGACGATATCGAAAGTTTCACCGTCCTGAAAGGCGGTACTGCCGCAGCCCTCTATGGCTCTCAAGGCGCTAACGGTGTCATCCTCATCACAACCAAGAAAGGCCGCGCGCAGAAAGGTGTCGGCGTTGAATACAATACTACCGGTACCCTTGAGAACGTAGCGGTAATACCTGACTTCCAGTACCAGTACGGTCAGGGTGACGGTGGAGTAAAACCTACGACGCTTGCCGCCTCACAGGCAACAGGCCGTCGCTCCTGGGGCTCAAAGATCGACGGCTCCACGGATTATGTAGG
>Ga0193716_1000334_pt1 | contig 29961 bp, 50 predicted proteins | sample U2c1metaG_FD_145901 | JGI IMG/M metagenome (GOLD analysis project Ga0193716, IMG submission 145901) | Soil microbial communities from a riparian zone of the East river system, Colorado, United States - U2c1 | ecosystem: Environmental > Terrestrial > Soil > Riparian zone | place: USA: East River...
CAGGTCTGCGCGCAGGCAAGTACGAATTCAAGTACGCCGAGTACTCCCGCGATGGCACGCTACTGATGACGGTGGAGGGACCTGACAGCGCGCTGGTCCACAAGCGCCGGATGAAGGTCATCAGGGAGTGCGACATCAAGACCCTCCACCTGGCCACTCGCCGCAGGGAGGCTTGATGGAGTTCGTGTTCGTCAGGAATCTTCCGCGCAAGCCGGAGGGCACCGGACAGAAGGCCGTCTTTGAGGCCTTCCGCAAGGCTCTACTGGCGCACCGGGGTCGGTGGGCGATCTACCCGGGCAGGGTCACCAACGATCATGGGGCGGAGATGACCGCCTACGTCATCAATTCCAATCGCAGGCCTGCCTTTCCGTCGCGCACTTTTGAAGCCGAGGCAAGGGGAGGCGTCGTCTACGTGCGTGCACGTCCTCGGGAATGAATTGTCATTCCTCCTCGTTATGATGAGTACACGCAACGCACTCACACACAAGGAGAATCATGGCCCGCTACGCAAGCACCAAGCAGCTCGACCTGATCGCTCGCCTTCTCAACGAGAAGGACGTCGATCCTCAGGACCGTCGTGCCATCGAGGCCGACGTCGCGAATGACCTCTCGGGGATCGGCGCGAGCCAGTGGATCGACTTTCTGTTCGCCCGCAAGCGCCTCCCGCGCCAGCAGGTGCTCGCGGTCGGTGTCATCGAGCGCCCCCGACCCAGCGTGCCGGGTTTCTACCTGGTCGACGGCCATGTCTTCAAGGTCGTCGCCACCCGCGACGGCGAGCGGCTCTACGCCAAGCAGTCCACCGCACGTGGCCTGGAGTACGTCCCGGGCGCGATGAACCGCATCTTCGCCGACGAGCTGCTGTCCCCGCAGCAGCTCGCCGAGCAGGGCGTGGCGCAGGGCTTCTGCATCGTCTGCTCTACTGAGTTCGAGGACCCCACGTCCAAGCACGTCGGCATCGGCCCGACGTGCGGTCGCAACCAGCTCGGCCCGGACGCCTACAAGGCTCTGCGCCTGACGGTGGCCGACCGGCCCGACGTCGTCGCCTTCGAGGCCGCGAAGAAGGCCAAGGCCAAGGAGGCCCGCGAGGCCAAGAAGCGCGAGCAGGCCCAGCTAGTCCTGGTCTGAGCCCGAGGGGATGGCGGGGAGGAATAACCCTCCTCGTCATCCTTGTTCTACCTGGTACACACCCACACAGGAGGAATCATGGACGGTACCAGCGCATACTCCGAACAGTTTCTGGCCTTCCTCGACGAGGAGTCCGATCAGGAGTCCGACGACTTTGACCCGTACGAAGACGAATACCCCATCGACTAGAAGGAGCCATCATGGCCAACCATCAGCTCCCACCCGGCTGGGAGACGCCCTGCAACAACGAGTACATCGCCAAGCGACTGATCGAGGACTTCACCTACGCCAAGGTGCGTTACGACGCCGATAGGAATCAGTACGTCTTGGAGGCGGTCAACTGCGACGGTCCCAGGCAGACCAATCTGCTGGGTCGCTATTCCGACCTGGAAGCTGCCTTCCGATCGGGTAACAAGCTGTAGTAGGATTGCAGAATACCCACAACTCACCCACGGAGGCACACGAATTGAAGCTCAATAAGGCCGGATTGATCACGATGATCGATGCGATCGAGGTCAATGTCAAGGCACAGCAGAAGGAATATGACGCGGCTTTGGTCAAGCACAAGGTCACCGAAGAGGTCACTTGGAAGGCTAACCAGCTGCCCAAGTACAAGGTGCTGCGTGACTTCCTGACTCAGAAGCTCAAGACCAAGTCGACCATCACTGCCGACGAGATTCGCGAGTTGGGGTTTCGCGACCGCTACGGCAGCAACGAGTTCAACTGGTTCAGTTCTTCTATCAGTCGCCGCTTCGAGATCGACGGCAAGTCTTACGACGGCTACCCCGTCATGCCCACCGCGCTGGGCAATCTGCGCGCGGCCCTCTCGGTCATCGAGGACGCCGAGGTTTCCACCTCGGCACTGGCCAATCTCGGCTTCCGCAACCTGGAGTGGTTCTTCACCAGGGCCGCCCGCGCCGAGGCGGGTATCTGAGTGCTCTTTGAGGGCTATGCCATCCTGACCCAGGATCAGCTCAACATGCTGGCCCTGACCGCTGAGCCGTTCGAGGCCCATCCCTGGGACCCGCCGTTCTTCTACACCGGCTATCCGGTTCAGGTGGCCCCGGAGTGGCCCGAGAAGCTGGAGCTGGGCTCCTGGGTCGCCTTCTGCATCGACGGCACGCTCTACGCCTTCCAGCCAGAGGTCATCAAGGCCAACCTGGAGCGCACTCTCATGGAGTCGAGCATGTTCTTTCCCAGTCAGGCCATCCAGGACTACACCAGTGTCGGTCTCTTCCAACAGCGCAGCATTATCGATTACTGGGGAATCACATGACCATCACTGACCCCCGACTGGCTCAGATCGCTACCAACCTCGAAGAGCAGCGGCAGTGGATCACCCGCGTCACCTGGGACACCATCAAGGTCGACCACGCCATCGACGAGGACGACAAGCACAACCAGGAGATCAGAATCCTCGGCATCGCCGAGCAACTCCTCCAGGAGGTCTACCACCTGGTGAAGCTGGTCGAGGGCAAGTGAATCCCGATGAGGAGCACGACGAGGTCACTGAGGACTGGGGCCGCGACGAGTGGTGGCGACGCTTCGAGATGTATGAGGATGGGTTTTCATGAGTAATGAATGGATTGTTGCTGACGGCTATCTAGTAGTCGAAGGCGTTGAGAATCAATATGGCGTGATGAATAGCGCGAAGTTCGTCAAGGTGACCGCCAGACTTCCTCAGATGGATGGATCTCAACGTGCTGTGCGAGTTCAAATGAAGTTGCCCAAGGCATGTTTCGAGCCGATCGCCATTGTCAACGTCGTGGTTCCCGAGGGTGACGTTGTCGCACCTGTGGTGGAAATCGGCTGATGTATCTTCGCAAGAAGGAGCCACTCCATGCCACGGGACGCTGGTGCCCCTTCAGGCCGAGCGAGGCGCACGTCCTCTCGTACACCAATCGCAGTCACGTCGGTGATGTCTGGGTGTGCCCTGACTGCAGGCAGGTCTGGATTGCCGTACTGAGACCCTCCATGTTGGACGCGGTGCCGCACTGGTCCGTGAAGTGGAAGCGCATGTGCATCTTGCGTGCGCAGATTTGGATTCGTCGATGGGAACAGCAGTGATCGATCTGTCCATCCTGATCTGCAGCACCCACACCCGACACAAGACCTTCGGGGTCGAGATCCAGCGCCAGGTCTGGGAGCAGTACGCCGCACTGCCTCCCGAATACCAGGACCGCATCGAGATCCTCATGCTCACCGACAACAAGAAGATGATGCTGGGCCAGAAGCGCAACGCCATGGTCGACATCGCCCAGGGCCGCTACGTCCAGTTCATCGACGACGACGATCGCATCGAACCGGACATGTTCCGCTCGGTCCTGGCCGTCACCGCTCGCAACGCCGACGTCATCACCTTCCTGGCGGCGGTGTCACTCAACGGCGACGAGCCTCGGCTGTGTCGCTACTCCAAGGACTTCGCCGCCGACCGCAACTTGGTCACCGGCTACGAGCGACTGCCCAATCACATCTGCGCGGTCAAGCGTGACCTGGCGCTGAAGGTGAGCTTCCCCAACGTGCTCTACGGGGAGGACTCGGCTTACAGCAAGTTGCTGCACCCGCTGCTGCGTACCGAGGTCCATATCCCTCGGGTGCTCTACCACTACGACTTCAGCAGCGAGACCACCGAGACCCAACAACACCTCAACGCCGCCCTGCGCCAGCGTGACCAACCACCGATCGTGGACGTGGTGATGATGTCCAACGCCAAGAGCCTGGAGATGCAGGTGATGACCCAGAACGCCATCAACTCCTGCATCGCCGGAGCCAACTCCCTGCCGGTCAACGTCATCGTGATGGAGCAACAGCCCGACGTCGTGTATGACCACGCCAACGTGGTCTGCGCGCCCGAGGAGTTCAACTACAACGCCTTCGCCAACCGGGGCGCGCGCTATGGTCTCACCAACTGGATCATGGTCGCCAACAACGACCTGGTCTTCCACGACGGCTGGCTGCATCATCTGCTGGTCGCCGACCATCCGGTGGTCTCCCCGAAGGCTCCTGGTGATTCGCGCCAGCTCGACGTCACTGAGAACGAGGCGGGCTACGTCAACGGCAGGCACTTCTCGGGCTGGTGCTTCATGGTCACCCGTGAGGTGTGGAAGCAGATCGGTGGGTTCGATTCGGACTTCGGATTCTGGTGCGCCGACGACTCCGTCGTCGAGCAGCTCAAGGCCATCGACGTGGCGCCGATGCTGGTGCCTCGCTCCGTCGTCGAGCACATTCGGTCGGTCACCCTTGATGCCACGCTTCACGACGGCGAGCTGACATGGCGTTATGTGGACCTGTTCAACAAGAAGTACGACCAGTACAAGTTCGCCGATCGGGTGGAATTCATCGAATGGAAGAAGGCTCATGAGCACGCTCGATGACATCGGTCTGAGGTTCAATACCGACAAGAGTTCCAGGTTCCACTGCTATCTGGACTTCTATCAGGAGCAGCTGCCGGATCGGTCCTTCAAGGGGCGGCTGTTGGAGATCGGCGTCATGGACGGCTACAGCATGCAGATGTGGCGCGAGTACTACCCGGACGCCAAGGACGTCATCGGGCTGGACATCATGCCCAAGGACCACCTGGACATCCCCGGCGTGACCCTGCTCCAGATCAACGCCACTGACACCGTGGCCATGAAGGAACTGGGCACCTTCGACATCATTATCGACGATGGCAGCCACATGAGTCTGGAGCAGCAACAGGCGTTCTTTGGGTTGTACTACAACCAGCTTCGTCCTCACGGGTTCTACGTGATCGAGGACCTCTGGACCTCTCACATGGACGCCTACGTCAACTCGCAGTACGACACCAAGACGGTGCTGGCCACGCTGGAAGACGCCGGGATGAAGATGGCCTACTTCACTCACACCCACGATGGCATCGAGAAGATCTTCCCCGAATACGAAGGTCTCGATAGCGAGACCGTGGTCATCTGGGCGGGACAATGAGCACGCTTTGGTGATCCCCATCGCCATCGTTGCCCACAACACCCGAGAGAACCGTGCTGAACGCCTCGCTGATGCCTTCAAGGCTGAGTTCCTCACCATCGACAATGGCAGCGTGGGGCCTGGCCGCAACCACGTAGTGGCTTGGGAGTGGCTGGCTGAGGGATCAGCCCCGTGGTCGGTGGTGCTGGAAGACGACGCCATTCCTGTGAGGGGATTCTCAGAGCAACTCGTTGCCGTTCTCAAGCATGCCCCCGACCCCGTCGTGAGCCTCTATCTCGGGCGTGGCAGGCCCAGACAATGGCAGCCCTCCATCCAACAGGTCATCACCGGCCCCGCGCACTTCTTGCGTGCGCCCGAGTTACTGCATCATGTCGGCGTGGCCGTACGTACCAGCTACCTGTCGTCGGCGCTAGCCTTCTTGGGCCATCAGGACTTGCGCAAGGTGCCGATTGACGAGGCCATCGGTAGGTGGGTCCGCCGAAGACGCCTCATGGTCTCTTACTGCAACCCCAGCATCGTCGATCACGATCTCAGCATCCCTACCTCGATCACGACGCACATCAGTACCCACGCCACCGAGACCGGTAGTCGTGATGACCCCCGTGAGGTGCGCAAGGCCTGGCAGTTCGGTAGTCGCGTGGCCTGGACTAGTAGAGCGACTTTGTTGGCAACACCTCGGTTGTGACCTGCCTTCTCCCGCCGGAGCAGCACGAATAAGTGAGCAGTGCTGACCGGAGGAGATGTTGTGCAAAAGCGAGCGCTCACGATCAATTTTGAGCGTGCCGTTTCCGCAGGGACTCCGAGTGTCATGGAGGTCGCGGTAGCGCCGCTAGCCGAGCCGAACGCTCCTCACCAGGATGTCACTCTGGTCGGTGGTACGCAGGTCCAGTCGATCTTGTTGGACAACGAGGTTAATCCGGCGGTCTTCCTGCTGGTACCCACTGATCATCCTGATCTCACAGAGCGCGTCACCTACCGCATCGCGTGGCGCGAGAAGTACATGGGCCGCCAATACACCAACGATTTCGTCATGCCCGACTTCGACGTCAGTTATGACGATCTCGAAGACTTGGGTGCCATCATCGGTGGCGAGACCTATATCCAGTGGAGTGACCGATCGCACCCCGGCGGTGTGGCAGGTCTCAATGACGCTGGTCAGGTCATCGACTCTAGCGGCAATGTGGTCTCCGGCGCAGAGTCTGCTGCCGTCGTTCAGGGCAAGCTCGACGTCGAGATCGTCGATCGCCAGGCAGCGGACAACTTCCTGCGCACGTATTTCCTGCAGTTCGCGTCGGACCAGATCACGCAGGTGTATGCCAGCACGGCGGCCAGCATCAGCCAGGCCGTCGCTCAGCTGCAGAATGCCGACACCATCGAGAAGGCTCAGCGCCAGGCCGCCGTTGTTACGCTCAACGCCGCACTCACGGCCTTGCAGGGCGACGTCGATGCTCAGATCACGGGCATCAACGAGTTGATCGAACAGGTTAACGACACCCTGGACTTCAAGGCCGATCTCGTCGGCGGCAAGATCCCCAGCTCCCAGCTGCCCGACATCGCACTGGGTAAGGCTGTGCCCGTGGCCGACCAGGCCGCCATGCTCGCGCTCACTGGCGATCAGGTACAGCCTGGCGACTTCGCCGTGCGGCCTGACGGTGTCTACTTCCTCAACGCCAACCCGGCAAGCACACTGGCCAACTGGGTGCAGTTCACCGTCGCCGCGTCGGTCTTCTCAGTCAATGGCCAGACCGGAGCGGTCGTCCTGGGGGCTGCTGACGTCGGTGCACGGTCGGCAGCCCCCAGGACGACCGCCACGGACGTCAACGGTCTCTCTGCCGCGCTGGCAGGCAAGACAGACACCGCTACCACGACGGCAGTGTCCAACCGCGTCACCGCCATCGAGAACGACTCGACTTACGTCAAGACGGTCGACGGAGTCATCGTGCGGGGCGACATGCCCAATGATTCGGTGTTCGTCAACTCGTCCAACCTGATCACCAAGAAGGATGGCACCGTCCTCGACACCGGTGGTGGTGGTGAGCTGGACATCGGCGACGTCGGTGGCCTGCAGGAGGCATTGGACTCCAAACTGCCCGCTGACGACGTCACGGTCACCAACGCGCGTACACCGACGGCGCACAAGGCCACCCACGCCGTTGGCGGCGCCGACCCACTGACTCCCGCCGACATCGGCGCGCGAGCTACTGGCGTCGACTTGACGATCTCGGAGGTCACGGGCCTGGCGGCCATCATCTCCAATAACGGTCTGTCCAACAGCTCCAACCTGGACGGTCGGATCGGCTCACTGGAGACTCGTGTCGATGACCTGGAGCCGGGAGGCGGAGGAGGCGGAGGAGGCTCGGCCAAGACCACATCTTGGCAAGCCATCGCGCCGACGACCGACTTCGACACCGTCCTGCTCAAGTCCCCTTTCGGCTACGACGGCACCGACTACTACTACGACCCTGCGGGAGCCGCCGACGGCGAGGCCGTGTACCCGTACCTCTCGCCGAATGGGCATCTAAAGTTCATCACGCGCAACGAAGCCAATCCCGTTGACGAGCCGCTGGCCACTCAGGCCGCCCTGGACATCCTCGTTGACGCGGTCAACCTCAAGGCTGACCAGGTCGATCTGGATCTCCTCACCTTGGCCGTGGACACCAAGGCTTCTCTGGCCGCGCTGTCTACCCTGCAGGCCGACGTGGATCTGAAGGCCACGATCACTTCGGTCGCCTCGGTTGCCGCCGACGTCGCCACCAAGGCCAGCCAGACTCAGGTAGACGGCCTGGTCACGGAGGTGGGCACCAAAGCCGATCAGACCGACCTGGATGCCTTGTCCGTCGAGGTGGACACCAAGACCACCGTGACTGAGATCGATGCTCTGTTCACTCCGGTGATCAGTAATCTCTGGACGGGCATTGGTGGCAAGGAGCCCTTCGTCACGCCTGGCATCACGTCGCAGTACTGGCGTGGTGATAAGAGCTGGCAAGCTCTGAACAAGGCGGCGGTAGGCCTCACCAACGCCGACAACACCAGTGACGTCAACAAGCCGATCTCCAACGCCGCTTCGGCGGCACTGGCAGGCAAGGCCGATCTGGACGGCACCGGCAAGGTGCCGACCTCGCAGCTGCCGAGCTTGAGCTTCACGACCGTGATCCCGGTAGCCAACCGCAGCGCCATGCTGGCACTGATGTCCAGCCAGGTGCAGCCAGGTGACGTCGTGGTCATCACCGCTACCGCTGACAAGGGCAGCTACATCCTCAATGCCACAGACCCCAGCGTGTTCAGTAACTGGGTCAAGCTGGTAGCTCCCGACGACGCCGTGCAGAGCGTCAACGGCCAGAGCGGCACAGTGGTACTAGGGCCGTCTGACGTCGGCGCGCGCAGTTCTTCGGTCCTGGTTCCGCAGTCAGAGGTCAACGGTCTCTCTGCTGCTCTAGCGGGCAAGGTTGACACATCGACCTACACCACTGGTCTGGCGGGCAAGACCAGCCCTGTCGACGTGCAGACGACGCTGACCGACGCGACCTTCATCAAGCAGAAGGCTGACCTGGTCGCCAGCACCTCTGTCGCTTCGACGTCGGGACAGCAGTCCATCGACGGCACGCTGGCCCCGCTGGGCGCAGTCGTCCTGTTGACCGCGCAGCCGTCATCGAACAACAACGGCCTGTGGATCGTGGCCTCGGGTAGCTGGACACGCGTCACTGACATGGCTGCAGGCAACTACTTCGTGCGCGGCACCATCGTGGTCGTCATCGGTGGCGTGAATAACGCCAACACGATCTGGCAACAGACCAGCAACTCCGGCATCGTTGGCACCAACGCCAACAACTGGGCCAAGATCCTGACCGCCGGTGCTCAGACGGTCTATACCGCCAGCCTGGGCGTGCAGAAGATTGTCAACGACTTCCAGGCCAAGGTAGTCATTGGCGGAGGCCTCATCGCCGTGGCCGGTGGGCTCCAGCTGGACCCCAACGTCGCGACTCGCAAGTTCGCCGTGGACGTGCCTTCGGGTAGTACTACGGCCACCATCACCCACAACCTCAATACCCTCGACGTTCAGGTTCAGTTCCGTGAGAAGGCTTCGGGCATTGCCTTCCTGACGGGGTGGACGGTGACCGGCGTGAATACCGTCTCCGTGGAGTTCGCCACCACCATCGCTGCAGGTGCCTACCGCTGCGTGGTGGTCGGATAATGGGTCTGAAGAACCTCGGAGCACAGATCTCCGACAACGCTGACCTCGTCTATGAGGACTACATCGACGTCGTCAAGGCTGCTGACCTCACCTCCGGTCAGGTCGATGATCGCATCAACAGCGGGCTGGCTGGTTACGCCACCAAGTCCTACGTGGATGCCCAGGACGCTCTCAATGCCACTCAGGCCTATGTGGATGCTGGAGACGCCGCGCGGGTCCGCACGTCGACCAAGGACGTCCCCAATGGGGTGCCAGGCCTCGACACCGGAGGCCGTGTCTCGGGCAACCGCATCAACTTGCCATCCGACCAGAAGTACAACGCTGGTCCGTGGTCACCACCTGCCTACCCGGGCGCGACGTCGGTGACCACTGAGACCACATTGTTCACGTGCCCGGTCACTGATCCTGGCTTCCCTTACAAGCTGATGGTCTTCGGTCAGCTGGAGGCCTCGTCGAACCTGAACGAGTACCCGATCGTCTATGTGCGTCAGGGCAGCTCCACCGGACCGATCGTTGCTACCGGCGCCGGTATCGAGCAGGCCATTGGTGATCTGCAGACGGAGTCATTCACTGCTGCCGGGGCCTACGTCTATGACATCCCGATCTGGGCCACGCATGTCGACCTCGTCTTGCTGGGCGCAGGTGAGGCAGGCGGCGGCGGGTCGTTCTTCGGCAACGGTGCGGGTGGGCGGGCCGGGAGTTTCGCGACCGTCACACTGCAACGTGGTCCTGGTCTTGACATCCCCTTGTCCACCACGGAGATCACCGGCAGCGTCGGCGCAGGTGGTGGTGGGTGGGGTGGCAACACTACGGCGACGGCGACAGGGGCCTCCCCTCTGACTGCGGCAGGCGGTGCGGGAGGTGTGTCTCCGACCGACCCCGTGGGCCAGAGCCCTGGCACTCTGTCCTTCAACAGTCAGTCCTACGTCGGAGGAGTGGCGCAGTCCAACAACGGATTCAATGGTAACGCGCCCGGTGGTGGTGGTGGTGGTGGTGGCTTCAATGGTCCCGGCGGCGGTGGTTCGAATGGCGCGGCATGGTTCTTCGCCTATACCGTGCCCAACATCATGGGGGGTCCGGTCACACTCATCCCCACGAATCTGGCCGCCCAGTCCATACTGACCGGGGCCACCACACTGTACGTACGGATGGCCCGCTCGGGACCGAACGGCACTATCTCGGCATCGGGCATCCTGACCAACCTGCACGTTCTCGCCGTTCCCGCGTAAGGAGGTGTCTTCATGTCGCTGAAATACGTCGGGCGTCCTCCCGACTCGGACTTCGCGGTCGTCACCAAGAAGTACGTCGACGACCGTTACGTGGTCATCAAGGTGGACAACGCTTACGTCGATGGTGTCGTGGCCACCAAAGGGGCCACATTGGTCACTCCTGGCTACGTGAACGCCGCTGATGCGTCTCTGGCCAAGAAGACCGCTGTTGATGCTGCCGATGCCCTCTACGTGCCGAACAGCAGTAAGGGTGTGGCTAATGGTGTGTCGTCCTTGGACGGCAGCGCTTATATTCCGTCAGGCCAGCTAGGCACCGTACAGACCAACCGCAAGCCCACTGTCTCGGGCACTGCCACCATGTTCTTGACCGGTACCCGCGAGCTGCTGGTGATCAGTGCCAAGGAGTACAGGGTTGCTACGATCACCATTGCGGACCCTGGCTTCCCGTACATCCCTCTGGTGTTCGCCACGATCCGGGGCGGCTCGGTCAATGGGACTCAACTCGGTCACGACAAGGGGACCAGCAACTACGCTCAGTTCTCCGTTCTGCGTAGCACCGATGACAAGAAGTACGGGTGGGCGGTGACTACCGGGCAGAAGAAGCAGGTCTTTCATCAGGTGATCCCGTTCGGCGCGGCGAGCACCACGCCCATCACATATCCACCACTGACGGGCGCGGTCACCCTGGACCTCTGGGCTGGTCTCTACGGAGGGTCTACGTACACGATCAACGCTACGGGGCTGGTCTTCTACGCCGTGGCGTTCCCGGCGGTGGTCTGATGGCCAGTCTTTCCTATCTGGGTACCGGGCCTGTCGACCCGCGTGATACCAGCCCCAAGCTGCCTACCGATATCCACCTGGATACCGGTATCAGTCGTGGTTACGTCGATGGCCGGGTTGACACTCTGGCCCTGCCCAAGGCCACCAAGGTCTACACCGACACCCAGGACGCGGCCTTCGTCTCGTCGAGCTACTACACCACCCAGGACGCCCTACTGATCCCCCTGACGGCCAAGGGGGCTGCTGGTGGGGTGGCTACCTTGGACGGCACCGGTAAGCTGCCAGCAGCCCAGACCCCGTTCTTGGGCGCGGGTATCCTCAGCGGACCGTTCGGTCATACTGCGAGTTTCAATGTTACGACCGGAGCCACACCAGTCAAGTTGGCTGACTTCCCGTCAGGTGTCACCGGTGTAAATTGTCAGCTGCTCGCCTTCATGACGGTCATCGCCACCTCCACCAACGGTCGCCCCGTCGTCGAGGTGCGTTACTCCACCACGGGAGATACCACTTACGCGGGGCAGACGTTGTGCGCGATCGGTTCCGGTATCAGCCTGTACAACGACGCCCAGACGATCGCCGTCATGCCTGCGACGGGGGCACCCAACGCCATGCAGGACGGCATTCAGGTCACCATCCCATCCTCGGCCAACTTGCGTGTCACTGCCTGGATCTATGACGGCGGCGGCGGCTCGGTGACCACCCTGGCTGGCTACGTGATGTCAGCGGCCCTGTTTTACGCCAGGACTGCTATCTAAAGACCCTGTCGTCTTGCCCGGGAGATTCACGAAGAAGTGAGTGAAGATTTCTCCGAAGGGAGCGGGTATGGACGTCTACGTCCTATGTGGCCAAGATGGTTGCCCTGTTTCCGTGCATCGTCGCCGCCAGGGTGCAGACGCTGCGTCGGCTGACTTGCCTCAGCCCGTCTCGATCTTCAACTTCGACCTCCAAGACGATGACGAGGATGCCTGATGGCTGGAATCAAGGACTTCGCAATCGATGTGCTTGCTGGCGTGTACGCCGACGAGCGTGTCCAGGCCGCTCTGGCCAAACTCATTCGTGAGCAGGTCATGCCGTTGGTGCCGCTGGCCGCCGCCGCAGCCGCCAAGGCCTTGGGCGAAGAGATGACCAAGCAATTCTCCAAGGTCTTGGACATGGATCCTGACATCCCGGGCCTCTCTGATGTCTTTGACCTCATCGGTGACTTTCTCAAGAATCTCGGTGGTCGCTGATGGCTGATCGCACTGTTTATGGCCTGAATTTTAGCGAGAATCATTGGAGGATGGTCGACACGGGGTCCTGCGTGTGGGTCGCGGTGCCTGGCACCAACGTGCATCTGCAGATCCGCGAAGGACAGCCTGCAGCAATCATGGGAGCGTTTGCTGCCGACTTCAACGCCTACGTAGAACCCCTGCGTGATGCCGATTCTGCTTGCTGGACGGCTACCAACTCGGTAGCTTCCAGCAATCATCTCAGTGGTACGGGCATGGACCTAAATTGGAATGGTCCGGACGGCAGAACCTTCCGGTACGGCATCTCCAAGGAGCAGGCTTACCCCGGCGATGAGTCGCGTCATCTCGACGAGCTGATCGACTTCTACGAGGGCATGATCTTCTGTGGTGGAGAATGGTCGATCCGCGACTGGATGCACATGCAGATGGGTGGCCAGACTTACGGCTCGGCCAACTTCAAGAAGGTCAACGACTTCATCGCGAAGAAGATTCGCGCTGACGGCTTCAGCACGTTCAAGCGCAGCGGTACCACACCACCGGTTGTCACTCCTCCGGTTACGCCACCGGCCACCAACCTAACTCGCGCCGAGGGGTATGCCCTGCGCATCATGAATGAGGGCCGCCGCCGTCAGGTCACGCCCAAGGGCATCCAGATCGCCTTCACTACAGCGATCGTCGAGTCCAACATCACCGTCTACGCCAACGAGAAGTTGCCCAAGAGCCTCGCTCTACCCCACGACGCCGTCGGTCGCGACGGTTTGAGCGTCGGCATCTTCCAGCAGCAGGTCAAGGACACTGGCAACGGCTGGTGGTGGGGCGACGAGGTCACCTGCATGGGTGTCGAGTCCTCGGCTGGTCTGTTCTATGACCGCCTGGTCAAACTGCCTTACAACGGCACTAGCAAGACCCCAGGCGCATTCGCTCAGCAGATTCAGGGATCGGCCTTCCCTGCACGCTACGACCAGCATTGGGGCGAGGCAGTCGCGCTCTACAACAAGCTCACAGGCATCACACAAGGAGAAGATGAATTGAGCGCCGCAGCAGAACAGAAGATCGACTGGCTCTACAGCGAGTTCAGTAGGAAGTACATCAGTCGTAGCCCGCTGCGTCATGTGGGTGAGGGGCCACTGGACACACCAGTGGGCTTCATCCTTAACGTCGACGGCAACGAGCACGTCGCTCTGGTGACCAAGCTGGCTGGCTACGGTGATCCAGACGCTCTGAATCTGCTGAACGAGGTGGCCTTCAACACCGATCCTGATCGCCAGCACGACGCTCTACTGGCTCAGGCCATCATCGCCGAGACCACTGCTACTCCAGCTCCCGTGACCTTGGCACCCATTGCTACCGCACCGATGCAGCCGGTGCAGACCTTCTACCCGACAGCCGTGGTCGATAGCACCCCCACCGTACAGAGCACGGGCGCAGCCATTGGCGCTGCCTATGACGCGCTTGAGGCCCTACAGGCTTCGGGTGCGCTCAACAACAGCGAGAGCGCTCCGCTGGTTGCCGCTCTGATCAACGTCCTGCAGACCAAGGCTAACGAAGGAGCAACACCGTGACTAACCCCGTAGACATCAACGCCATCATCCCTTCGAAGGCCAAGACCTGGGTGAGCCTGGTCGGCACGCTGCTGACCTTCATCGGGCCGTTCATCCTGTCGTCGACTGACGCGCTGCCAGCACCATGGCCAGCCGTCATCGGTGCGGTCTTCGCCGTGCTGACGGTGTTGGGCGTCTACAAGGCCCCTTATAAGCCCACGGGCACCATCTTGGCTGTCGATCCGAGCGCCCCCGTCGTCTCTGACAAGGTGCCTGAAAACGCACCGACGGCGCGCCCTACGTATGTCGGTCCTGACACTCCTGGCGGTCCGGTGCGGAACCCCTGGAAGGGTCGGCAGTAGTCATGCCGCTACGTCAGGGCGATCGCAACGAGAGCGTGCGCACGTGGCGCCGCATCATGAACGTGCGCTTTGGCGGTCTCTACACGCGACTTCATGGTGAGCTGCCGACGGATACCGACGAGTTCGGACCACGGGCGGTGTTGTGGCAGAAGGAGTATGAATTCCGTACCCAACAGGCTCAGGATGGCGTCGTCAGTGACGCTGATCTGATCGCGTTGGGTATTGCCATTCCCTTCGTCCCCGAGCCCCAGTGCGTCATGTTCTCCATCAATGGTGCGGGTTCGACGTGGAACATGGGCTACCCCTACGACATCGGTAAGACTCTCGATGCGTCCAAGTGTTGGCACCAGCCGATCGGCTACAACACTGCACCCTTTCCCATGAACAAGGGCGTTCAAGACGGCATCACCGAGTTCATCCGTCAGCTAGAGATGCCGCGTGGTGCAAAGGGATTGAACTGCACCCAGCTTCCATGGGGAGGCATCTTCTATTCCATGGGCGCACTCGTTGGCTGTGGAGTACTCGATCGGATCCTCCACGGTGACCTACAGCGATTCAAGGCCACCTACATGGGTAGTGTGACCTTCGGCAATCCCCGCCGCCAGGAAGGGCATTCGTTCCCCGGCTGCATCAACAGTGAGGGGATGGGCATTGCTCAACCCAATGATCACGACATGCCCTCGGCGCACTGGGACTTCCCTGCAGACAAGTCGATGCCGGGTTCGGGAGGTGACGACCTCTACACCAAGATCGGTACGCCCGACGAGGACGCACACGTTCAGACCAACATGCGCGCGGTCTGGGACATCGTCAATAAGGGCAATCCCATCTCGTTGGCCGTGGCGATTCTGAAGCTGTTGTCCAACCCCACATTCGAGGGCGGATATGACGCCGCCAAGGCTGCGTTCTCGGCTCTGGACTTCTTCGTCGTCAAGCAAACTGGGCCGCACGTCCGTTATCAATTCACACTGCCCAAGGCCAACGATCCACGTGACTGCTGGGAGCTGGCGCGCGCCTACTGCGCTGACATCGTTGCTCGACTGCCCGTCGGGGCCGCAACGAGGCCCTGATGGCAGCACCTAATCCGTTTCCGGACTTCGATCCGATCACTTCATTCCGCGCGGGCATGCGCAAGGGTCCGCCGTGGCAGAGCATTGTCGACTTCGCGACCCATCCCTCGTTCTGCGGGCTGCGCCTCTACCCCCGACAGATGACGCTGCTCAAGCTCATCTATCTGGAGACAGAGCAGATGACTCAGTACGACTTCGACGTCATCGAGGGCTGGCGCACCGGCTTCAAGAACCGCGCGCAGCCCATGGGTGTGCAGCCCGACATCTGGTACCGCGTGCAGTATCTCAAGGACAATGGATACACACACTTCCCGCACGTCCAGATGGTCATGGGTCGACGTGCTTCCAAGGGCATCCTTGGTGGCATTGTCATCTGTGAGCGCATGGCCTACCTCTATAGCCTGGACAGCTGGCAGCAGCACTTCGAGCAGATGCCCGGACAGATCGCCGAAGTCCAGGTGGTCGCCACCAGCCTCGCTCAGGCCGTCACGCGTCAGTTCAAGGACGTGCGCAACACCGTGATCGAGTGTGAGTACCTCAAGCACCACATCATCGGTGACAAGATCACCGAGTTCGCCATCCGCACACCCGGCGACGAGCGCTACATCGAAGAGATGCGCCTGGCCGGGATGAGTACCGATCGAGAGATCGCCACGATTACCTGCAAGGCCTCGACGTCGGCATCGACCTCGGGTCGTGGTGGTACCGGCCTGGTCAACGCCTATGACGAGTTCGCCCACATGATTTCAGGCACCGGCTCGGGCAAGACTGGCGAAGAGATCTATGACGCCTTCCAGCCCTCGCTCGACCAGTTCGGCTCTGTCGCCCTGACCTACCTGGCATCGAGCCCCTACACCCAGATCGGCAAGTTCTACGCGCTGTACAAGCATGGTTCCGTCACCATGGAGGAGTACAACCGTGAAGAGGGCAAGCTCCAGACGCAGAGCTTCACCGAACAGGCTGCGTCACAGGACATCGATGCCGATGAGATGGTGAGTCAGCATGTCGCTGAGCCAACCTACCTGATCGCTCAGCTGCCGTCCTGGGAGCTGTACGAGGACTGGGACCGTAGCCGTAGCATCCCGATGCTGCCAGGCAAGCGCCGCACCTTCACGCGTTGGAACAAGCCGGTGCAGTTCTCGCCCAACCCCATGGGTACCCCTGACGAGCGGGTGCAGTACCGCCGCAAGCAGCGCAACCCCGACAAGTTCAAGGTCGAGCGCGGCGCCCAGTTCGCCACCGTCCAGGACGCCTACCTCAACGAGGTCATGGTCGACCGGATGTTCCTGCAGCCCGAGTGGCGCGAGCAGCCTGTCGCCGAGGTCGACCGTGGCAAGTTCTCCTTGCTCTACCGCGCGCACGCCGACCCCTCGCGTACCAACGCCAACTTCGGGTTCTGTATCGGGCACACCGAAGACGCACCGCCGGATGAGTATGGCTATGTCTGGCCGCACGTCATCATCGACAAGCTCAAGGTGTGGAAGCCCGAGGACTACCCCGATCACACGATCGATTACGTCCTCATCGGCGAGGAGCTGGACAGTTACCTGACTCGTTTCCCGTCGATCAAGACGATGAGTTACGACCAGTTCAACTCGGCTGGCTTCATCGCTCAACAGAAGCGCAAGTTCACCAACATCCGTGTGTTGGAGAAGACGTTCACCGTCAAGGAGAACCAGGACCGCTTCGAGAAGTTCAAGAGTGCTTTGAACCTTGGATGGGTGCATGCCTATCGCGATAGCTTCGCCGAGGAAGGCCAGTCCTTATTGGAATTGGAGCTGAAGTTCCTCCAGGAGAAGAACGGCAAGGTCGATCGCCAAGAGATCGGCCCGGTCCAGACCAAGGACCTCGCCGACGCCATGATGGTGGTCACCACCTCGTTGCTGCATGACAGCCTGGACCGGTGGTACAAGGCGCTCAACCGCACCTCGGTGGGTTCGACCAACGTGGCGGGCCTGCGTTCGGGTCGCGAGCAGGAACGCCAGCACATGTTCGAGACGAACAGCGAAACCTCTTCTTACGCTGACCCACTGACACGCTACTTCGCCAGCCAGGCTGAGAAGGACGACCGTAGGATGGCCCACGCCGAGCGTAACAAGGAGACGTTGGTGCGCAACAAGCTCGAACGTGGTCGCCGTAACGCGTTCGGCTCCCGCACCCCGTATCAGGGGGATCGGACACGCGGAAGATACTGACGTGAGGCGGGCTACAGAGGTGCTATAGTCTCAAGAACATCCAGTGAGATCCACTCCACAGTAGGAGAAGAGTCGCATGGTAGACGCACGCACACACCCAAGGAGCACCCTGATGAATGCACCCACCTGGCCCCACACGATCGCCATCGCCCTTGGCACGGCGTTGGTCGTCATCCTCCTTGCGCAGGTCTTCCTGGCGGCGCTGTGAGTGTCGCTAACACCACCCCACCGCGCCGCCTGTCCTCCACTGAGGAAGCCCGTGACGCCAAGCGTCAGCGGGCCTTCCACAGCGCTAAGGATTATGAGACCAGCGCCAGTCAACTCGGTGACATTCAGGCCACCGAGCCCACCGCCAAGCGCAAGGTCTCGGTCGTGGTCGCGTCCTTCGTCCCTCCGGACGAGATCGTCGACATTCTCATGATGCTGGGCATCGGCCCGGGTCAGCCCGACTGGGAAGAAGTGCCTAACGGTGGCATGCCTCGCCAGTACAACACCATGAACCCCAAGGGGTCGTAATGCTCAGGTATTGGAACATGGTGGATTTGCAGACCCAACTCGTAGCCGCCCGCCGATACAAGGAGTTCTACATCGACTCCCGTGACTTCAACAGTGCGGCAGAGCAGCGTGATGTCGAGCTTGAGTTGGTCAGGCAGTTCAGGCTGCTGAATAAATTGATCGATGACATTGGAGAGATCATGTTCGAACGCTTCACGGACCGCGCACGTCGCGTCGTCGTCCTGGCGCAAGAAGAAGCCAGGATGCTGAACCACAACTACATCGGTACCGAGCACATCCTCCTCGGCCTCATCCATGAGGGCGAAGGGGTGGCGTGTAAGGCCCTGGAGGCGATGGGCATCTCTCTGGAAGGTGTCCGCAGCCAGGTCGAGGAGATCATCGGCCAGGGCGAGAAGGCCCCCGTTGGCCATATCCCCTTCACCCTGCGCGCCAAGAAGATGTTGGAGCTGAGCTTGCGCGAGGCGCTGCAGCTCGGCCACAACTACATCGGCACCGAGCACATTCTGCTCGGCCTGATTCGCGAGGGTGAGGGCGTCGGATCGCAGATCCTCACTAGGCTGGGGGCAGGGCTCACCCCGACGCGCCGGGAGGTCATCAAGCTGTTGAGCGGTTATCAGGGCAAGCTCACCGCAGAGCAACAACCAGGCCCGATTGCCCCGCCTCCTACCGTGTCGCCTTCTGCAGCCCCGCAGATTCGTGAGCGTCTGCGCAAGGAGGCGGAGGCGAGGGAAGCACTCGCCGCGATGGAATTCGGGGCCAAGCAGACCTTCGACATCGTCTCCAAGGCGTGGACTCTGCTCACTCTGCTCATCGAGAATGGCGTAGACCCCAGCCCCCAGTTGGTCGCTCGATTGATCGAGTGGAAGAGCCAGGTCGATGAGCCTGCAGACGTGTAACCATGGCCGCCCGATCGAAGGACCAACGCTCTGGGACGTGTTCAAGGGAGTGTTGCCGTGTGATGACTGCGAGCCCCAGGAATGGGCCTCAGTGCGCACGCTGACGATCGTTGGCACCATCGCTCTCCTGGCCCTGATCTGGGTCCCGATGGTCCTACTGCTGGCCGGGGCGTTTTGGTGACTCCTGAGGATCAGCAGGTCTGGCAACGTCGCATCAACTGCTGGCGTGTCGAGCTGGTGACCCTCGGGAAGCGCCTGGATGCCCCTCGCCACGAAGACGAGGTCTTCCACGTGGTGACGGCGGTCAAGGATCTGCGGGTACGCATGCGTCGATCCTGTGACGAGCTGGGCATCATCACTCATTCCGATGACAGCCTGGACAGGCTGATCAACAGGATCATGAAGGTGATTGGGTGATCAAGGAACCCACCAAGATCGCTGCCGCAGGCGACTGGCATGGTGATGCCACTCATGCCCGTGCGGCCATCCAGTACGCCCATGACGAGGGCGCGGACGTCGTCGTTCAGTGTGGCGACTTCGGTCTGTGGCCTGGTCGAGGCGTGGAATACCTGGAGCATGTTCAGGAGGCGTGCGAGCGCACCAACGTCGACGTGCTGTGGCTGCCAGGCAACCATGAGGACTACGACCAGATCGCCGAGATCGAGATGGCCGAGGCCGATCCTTTTATCACCATGGGTAGGTTCACCCGCATCCATTACATCCCTCGCGGCGCGCGCTGGGAGTGGTGGGGCAAGCGCTTCATGGCCATCGGCGGTGCCGTCAGCGTGGACCGCGATGGGCGTATCGAAGGCAAGTCGTGGTGGCCGCAGGAAGTCATCACGAATGACGATGTCGACGTGGCCAATCGCGAGCCGCACGGCATGGACGTCATCTTCAGCCACGATTGCCCGCAAGGGGTGATCATCCCCGGCATTGGTCCTGATTCCAAGAACCGTCCGGGTGAGGATTACTGGCCTCTCGACGCGTTGGCTGATAGCCAGAAGAGCCGCGTCAAGCTGCGCCGCGTGTGGAGTGTGCACCAGCCTAAGTTCTGGTTGCACGGGCACTTCCACGTGCCTTACGAGTTCTGGCTGGGTCAGACTAGGTTCTTCGGTTTGGACATGAATGGCTCTCCGATGTATGAGCACATGAGATTTCTGACCCGAGAGGAATTGCAGTGACTGATCAGTCCAATATCTTTGCTGACGCCATCAACGTGGGTCAGCTCTTCGATGCGCTTTGGTACCACGCCGTCAGTGCCACTCTGGCCGAGGGTCTCATGGCAGCCAAGGAGGATCGTCCTTGGGACAACACTCTGGTCCAACGTGCCCGTGAGATCGCCATTGGTGATGCGCACAAGCGATTCAATGAACTTGGCGATGCGGCTGTTGCCAAACTCAAGAGCTAAACCTGTAGTATCTATGTAGTAATCCACCCACTGGAGAGGCCTTCGTGATGAAGATGAGTGCCCGCAAGAACGTCGCTCTGGTCGACATGGATGGCACACTGGCAAATGTGTCCGGTATCCGTCACATGGTCGATGGCATCAACAGCAAGAAGGACTTTCACGCCTTCCATCGCGCTAGCGAGTTCGTGCCACCCAACAAGCAGGCCGTCGACTTCTGTCGTCGCCACCACAAGGCTGGCAATGGCATCGTCATCGTGACTGCACGCATGGAGGAGTGGAAGCCCAACACCACGCGCTTCTACGAGCGTGAGCTGACCGAGGCGTATGGCGTGCCGGTGTTGGATTCGTTTTACCGACCCAACGGGGACTACCGCAAAGACCGCGAGATCAAGCAGGAGATCCTGGCCAAGATCCGCGAGCTGTACATCCCCGTCGCCGCGATCGATGACAACCCCAATATCATCACGTTGTGGGACGAGGAGGGTATCCCTGAGATCGAGGTTGTGCCTGGTTGGAGCTATGATGCGGCAGCACAGTTCGCAGCCATCGCCAACAAGCACGAATGAACCTATAGTCGTGCTAAAGTAACCACAACGCACGCACACAGAGGGAGAACCATGGACTGGAACAAGTTGCTCGATGGCTTGAATGGATGGCCTGCTGCTGTCGTGCTTCTCGGGCTCATCCTCGCCATTGCGTGGATCGTCGTCGTATTGATCAAGAGCTGAAGGAGTTTGCCATGAGTGGATTCATCTTGGGCGTCGTCGCCTTCTTCCTCTTCTGCGTGGTGATCGGCGCAGTGGCTTATGTGGTCTGGCGTATCGCCAAGGGTCATACCAAGCTGGAGGCCTCACGCACGGTCAAGGCCCACGAACACTTCTGGTCGCCGTGGGAGGAGCACGAAGCTGCGCTCTATGACGGCTCGACGTTGGTGCGTTATGCCCCGGGACAGCTGCGTACGTGCCTGGATTCGTCTTGCAATGCCGAAGACATTCGACTGATCGGTGGCCAGACCACCAGTGGGGAGAAGGACCTATGAGCGTCAATACTGCCAACGAGAATCCCGAGATCGGCTACGCCGACGAGGCTCTCGAAGGTCGAATTCGCAACTTGGAGTGGGATGTCTACGAGGACGTTCCTGGTGACTCACTCTTCGGTCGCCTGCGTGTCCTTGAGCGCAACGCCGAGAGCCGAGACAGAGACATCAAGACCCTGAGCATCGCTTTCTATGTGCTGCTCGCGCTCTACATCGGTCTGGTGTTGGCCTGGATCTTGGTGCCGTGAAGCTCCTCGCCCACTCGTCAGATCGCACTCAGGCGGTCGTCACTCACGACGACGGGCTGCCCTACGCCTACGCGTTCGGTGACATCGATACTCACACCCTGATCAATGCGCCAGCCACACACATCGTGCCCAAGGACTGGAACGTCGATGTCAATCTCGCCTTCGACACCATCGGTGAGGTCAAGGGGTACCTGAATGGCTGACCTCAAGACTCTGACCCAGCAGCTCGACGAGGCCGTCACCTACACCGAGATCTTTACCGATCCGACCACGGTCAAGGAGGACTACCGCAGGCTCGCGCGCTTGCTGCATCCCGATGGTCACAATGTCTCAGCCACGGCGTTCCACCAGCTGAGCATGTTCAAGGCCGAGGCCCTGCAGATGCTGGCCGAGGGCCGGTGGGGCGAGCGCACCACGCTGGCCACCATCCGTACCAAGCGTGCTACCCACCAGATCACGCGCAAGCTCGGCGAGGACACTATGGCCGTCTATTACCGTGCGGCCACCACCAGCGGCGTGGGGACGACGTCGACGGTGCTCAAGGTGGCCAAGAGCGCGCGGGACAATGATCTGATGGCGCAGGAGGTCAAGGCGCTCAAGCTGTTGCGGACCGAACACGTGGACGGCCAGGGCAATCCCGTTGACGTGAAGTGGACTCGCGCCTACCCGTGCATGATTGATACCTTCATGCACTCGGAGGGCCGTAGGAGGGCCAACGTGACCCTTCTGTACGACGGCTTCCACTCACTGGCCGCCGTCCGTGAGGCCTTCCCCAAGGGGCTGGATCCCGTGCACGGTGCGTGGATCTTCCGTCGGCTCCTAATGGCTCTGGGCTATGCCCACGAACAGGGCCTGGTACACGGTGCGGTGACGCCCGACAACATCCTCATCGGTCCGGAAGATCATGCTGTGGTGCTGATCGATTGGTGTTATAGTCAGGTTATCGACGATGAGTCGAAAACTAATTTCATCAAGGCGGTAGTCCCGATGTACAAGGCTCTCTACGCCCCCGAGGTGTTCGAGAAGGAGTCGCCCAACCAGGCGACCGACCTCTACATGGCTGCCACTCTGATGAGCTATCTCATGCCGGTCGCGCCCAAGGCCTTCCGTGCATTCTTCAAGGGCGTAGCCCTCACCAAGCAGTCGATGCGTCCAGATAACGCGTGGGGTCTGCTCAAGGAGTTCGACGATTTGTTGGAGGGGATCGGCGAGCCGTTCCACCCCCGGCGGTTCGTGGAGTTCGTCGTGCCAGTCGGCGCGACGCCGTAGAGGAAAGGAAGAGACTATGGGAAGCGGAACGTGGGATAGCTCCACCTACACCATCAATGCATCCACTCGGGCAGCGAAGGGTCAATCGACCTTCCATTACTCGTCTCAGGTGCGTTCGGGCGCGGTCGTGGCCAAGGCACACGACCTGCTCGATCCACTCACCAAGGCAGGTGACGCCAGCCCGTTCGCTGGCAAGGTCATGCGGGAGGTGACGATCTCCGACGAGCACCCCAATCCGACGCCGATCGCCATCGTGCTCGACGTGACCGGCTCCAACATCGACGCCGCACGCGCCGTGCACGCCAAGCTGCCCCAACTGTTCGGGCTGCTGCAGCGCAAGGGCTACGTCGAGGACCCCCAGATCCTCATCGCGGCCACCGGCGACGCCTACAGCGACACGGTGCCGCTGCAGGTGGGCCAGTTCGAGTCGGACAACCGCATCGACGCCATGGTCGAGGCCATGTACCTCGAAGGCAACGGCGGCGGACAGCGCATGGAGACCTACGAGTTGGCGGCCTACTACCTGGCCCGCCACACTCACCTGGAGCCGTGGCACAAGCAGGGTCGCAAGGGCTACGCCATCTTCATCGGTGACGAGAACTTCTACCCCACGCTGCAGCGCGACTTCAGCAAGGGTGGACGCGGCTTCTACTCCTCCAATCACACCGTGGCGTCGCTGACTGGGGACACCCTGGAGGCCGACATCGACTCCAAGGAGATCTGGGAGGAGCTGAAGGAGCAGTACGAGCCCTTCTTCCTGTTCCAGCGTCAGGGTGCCTACCAGGAGAAGGACATCCTGCCTCAGTGGCGCGAGGTGCTCGGCGAGAACGCGGTGACCTTGGAGGACCCCAACACGGTCTGTGAGTTCATTGCGGGCCTGCTGGCCATGCGTGAGGGCGGTCTGGACATCGACGACCTCGCCGACGACCTCAAGGACGCCGGGTTCGATCCGGCAGCCATCGCCAACGTGGGCAAGACGCTCGCGCTGGTTGGCGGCGGAGGTTCGGGTGGGGCGGTCGCCAAGACCGACGGCTCGCTGGGTCTGGATGACAGCACGGGCACTGATCGGTTGTGACTCGTCATGTGGACTACCGGGTGCGTTGCGATCCCTGTGGGATCGACCAGCGGTGCCCTTCTGCTCCCGAGCAGACTCGCTTCGTGATCGCTCACATTGATCATGGAGCAAAGGGAAGCGCGTCAGGCTTTGACTGGCCCCCGGTAGTCCACACCCCATTCACACACACACAAGGAGGCGACATGCCATCAGATATCAGTGAAGAGCAGATCGAGGCAGCGCTCAAGAAGCACTACGCCGAGGCCATCGACCAGATCGCCATCATCTTGGGCGACGTCACCGAAGCCTGCATCGATCCTCGTCGCGCCCAGGTGCTGGCATCTAATGCCATCAACGAGGCCCTCAGGAACGTGGAGGGCAAGTGAGCATCGAAGATCATGAGACTGCCCTCTTCACTGCGCTCAGTGTGGCATGTGAGGAGTTGAGCGCGGTCATCGACGCCTCTCTCGGTGGAGTGCGCCTCGGATTCATGCAGAGCGCGTTGGGGAACGCAAGGAACTGGATCTGTTCCTCGACGATCGTGACCATATCCACGTTGCCAAGGCCAAGGGGATTCTCGACTCAGCCAATGCTCAGTTGTTGGAGTGGAAGTGACCATCTACACGGTTACGGGGTTGATGTACGGCGATGAGGGCAAGGGCACCACGACTGACTTCTTGGCCAGTCAGGGCAAGAGCCTGGTCGTGCGCCACAACGGCGGCCCGCAGGCCGGTCACAACGTGGTGCTCTCCAACGGCAAGCATCATGAGTTCAGCCAGTTCGGCTCTGGCACCTTCTCTGGTGCCGACACGTTCCTGAGCAAGCACATGCTGATCAATCCCAGTGACATGTTGTTGGAGGCTGAGCATCTCAACTCACTGGGTGTGAACGACCTGTGGGAGCGCATGTATATCGATGAGGAAGCGCGTATCATCACGCCATTTCACATCGCGCTCAATCGACTGAAGTCCTATGCCCGTGGTGAGTCATGTGGTCGTGGTGTGGGCGAGGCCATGCGCCAGGACATCGAGCGTCCCAACTTGACCATTCGAGTCAAGGACATCATGTTCACCAATCTCGCCATGGTGAGTTTGGAGCGCAAGCTGGAGACTTTGCGTGAGTATCTGTTCAAGCAGTGGAGCAGCAATTTCATTGTGGACATGAGTCATTCCGAGGTCAAGATGCTCAAGGATGAGAGCCTATCCGCCAAGCTCGCCGGTGCCTATCACGACTGGCGCGCCATGGGCTGGAAGGTCGTCGATGGTCGTCAGTTCCTCACCGCCGCATTGCGCGTGGAGGACTACGAGCACATCGTCTTCGAGGGCGCACAAGGTGTGCTGCTCGACGAGTGGCATGGCTTCCACCCCTTCACCACCTGGAGCACCACCACCGACGCCAACGCACTGAGCCTGCTCAAGGAATCGGGCTGGGGTGGCCCCGTAGAGCGCCTGGGTGTCACGCGCGCCTACGCCACCCGCCATGGTGCTGGCCCGTTCGTCTCAGAGTCTCTTGGCCTGCATTTCGACGAGCCGCACAACACCACCGGTCAGTACCAGGGTGCGTTCCGCCAGGGCCATCTCGACCTGGTCGCCCTGCGCTACGCCATCGGGGAGATGCACAACCAGGACCATCCCCTCAAGCTGGTGGTCACCCACCTGGATCGCGCGGAGACGTGGGCCGTGGTGGACAATTACCACACCAGGCAGTTCCACAACATCCACGACATCATGTTCAACCCCGACCCGCAGGACCTCACACGTCAGGAAGAGCTGACCGATCAGCTGATGAAGACCGTGCCGGTGTACGGTCCCAACGTTTCGTCGACCACCGACGAACTGTTGGCCAAGCTGGAGCAGATCGCGCCTGTCGCCCTCCAGTCCTATGGCCCCACTGCCAAAGATAAAAGCTGGACCTATCAGGTAGTTCATACCTGAATCATCCTGTAGGATAAACACAACCACTCACACAGAGGAGCACACTGAATGCGTAAGCTCATCATCGGCGGGATTGCCGCTATTGCCATCGCGTTGATCGGAGCGCCCGCCGCGCAGGCCGATCCCATCACCTGCAGCTCGGACCATTACTCCAACGCTCTGTGGACGACTTGTTCTGATGGCAGCTCTTCGGTCTGTCTCGATGGCGGGTCTTGCACCTACACCAGTGCCGCCGACCGCGCTGCTGGCCAGGAGAGTAGGCGGGGGTTCTACGAGGACCTCCTTAGGGGAGCGGGGTTCTGTGACGTGGTCAGGTGCGTGAAGTGAAGAAGGTCAACGTGACTTATAGCGCGCGCGGCTTCCCCCAGTTCGATGGTGCGGTCGAGACCGATTACGGCCACAAGGTCCGCGTCTATGGCTCTAGTGCGGCCATGAAGGACTGCGTCTGGATGAGCGTGGACCATGACGGTGTGGCCTCGGGTCTTCCCAAGGTCGACACCGCCGTGCACATGGACCTGGAGCAGGCCACCGCCCTGCGCGACCGGCTCTCGGCCTGGATCAACACGATCACCGGCTACGACGACACCGACGCCGACGCCCTGCGGGCTCGCATCAAGGAGTTGGAGCAGTGGCGCACCGCGCTGGCCGATCAGCTGGAGCCCTGGCGCACTCAGGAGGACTGGTGAGCTGGTGGTGGTTCGCGGGGGTGATGTTCTGCTTCGCGGCTACCGGCATGAATGCCCACTCCTGGGTACAGAATCCGGGCAGTCTGCCGTTTGCGGTACAGACCTTCATGTGCCTGGGCTCGATGGCGATCACCTTGACGTGTAAGCCGAGGTCGTGATGATCACCCTGATCGTGGCAGCGTTGGTGAGTCTGTCTCCTCCCCCGGACCCCCTACTCCCAACGCTGCCGCCCCCACTGCCCACCTACATCACCCATGACGACGGGACGCGCTCGACGTGCACGCCCGACTATCAGTGGTGCTGGTCAGACAAGGACGATCGTGGCTACTGAATCATGACCATTCAGCCCCAAACCATCACTCCAACCTGCTACAATGTCTTTGCTGCAGGTGTGCTGGTCGGGATGATTCTCAGTCACCTACTCACTCACAAGAATCGCAGGTAGAAGATGTCAGGACTACTCAACACGATCGCGTGGGCGCTCTGTTTAGCTGCAGGAGCTAGTGTTTGCCACGACCTCCTCTCCTACACCCGTCGCCAGGACGAATGGGAGCGCCGTTTCCCCGGCCAGACCTACATCCGCAACTACCGTCGTCTCAACAACAAGGACTGATGATGCCCACCGTCTTCGAGGCCAAGTACCACGGCACCTGTGAGAACTGTCTGGAGCCCGTCACCCTCGGCCAGATGGCCTACTTCAATACCAACGACGAGGTCGTGCACACCCACTGCCCCGAACGAGTGCGCGATGACGATCCCTCCAAGGCCTGCAAGGATTGCCACCTGATTCATCCGGGAGATTGCGAATGAAGCACCTCTGCCACGCCGAAGCTTGCAGGACTCCAGTACCTCCGGCCCGCCTGATGTGTCGTGATCACTGGTATATGGTCCCCAAGCCCGATCGTGATCTGGTCTGGGCGCTCTACAAGCCTGGCCAGGAGATCACCAAGACCCCCACCATGGAGTACCTCGCGCACGTCGCCTATTGCATCGACGTGGTGGCCAAGAAAGAAGGACACCGCCCATGACCGATCACTACGCCGATGCTCTCCGCGCTCTGACCGTGCCTGGAGTCAGCTTTCATGGCCCCGAGGTCGCCCAGGTTCATGCCACCCTGGCCCTGGTCGATGCACAGCGTGAAGCCACCGAATGGGGCAAGGAACAGGTCCTCCTGATGGTCAAGCAACAACAGGACTTCATCGCCGAGATCAAGGCCCAGTTGGATGAGCCCTGATGAGTGATTCCGTCCACACCTTCGCCGCCGACCTCGAAGGTACTGAACTCGTTCTTCCCATGGACACCGGCAGGGACTACATCGTCCAGATCCACGACAGGGGGACTGGTGAACTGGTTCTCTTCTCGATGCTGGAGAAGCACCGAGAGAGGATCGTCTGGAAGCGCCAGAACTTCGATCAGTGGGAGGGTTTCACCATCGAACCCGACCGCTATCGCGCGGTGGTGATCTGGTGATTCCCAACGACCACCCACGCTTGCACCAAGAGCACCTATAGTCCCACCAAAGTAGACCAGATCAGGTAGTCTCAAGACACCACCCACGAACTACAGGACAGCTACAGACCATGAGCCCCCAATGCCGCCACCCGTAGAATCCCCTAATGCCCCTAATAGGCCCCTAAGCGAAGCCCTATACGAGCCTGTACAGGGTGTCTTCCTCACTCAGCACTCCACGCATGAGAACAGGGAGATCGCACGCAAGGGACTGATCCTTCTCACCGAGATCGGCTCCACCATGCACGGGGTCTCCGACCCCTCTACCGGGGACGACGTCGATGAGATGGGTATCTGCATCGAGCCACCCACACACGTGATCGGTCTCGGCCAATTCGAGCAGTACGAGTACCGGACCCAGCCGGTCAACGTGCGCTCAGGACCTGGGGACATCGATCGGATCGTCTACTCCCTACGCAAGTTCGCCACCTTGCTCGCTTCAGGCAACCCCACCGTCCTGATGCCCTTGTTCGTTCCGGCAGAGACCTACTGCGATCCTGCTCAGAAGCACAAGGAGATGGTGCGCTACATCAATTGGGCGGGGGTGGACCTGCGTCGCCACCGTGATCTCTTCCTGTCCAAGCAGTGTGGGGAGCGCTTCCTGGGTTACCTCGATGGTCAGCGTCAGCGCTACCTGGACACCAACCGCACCGACTCCAAGCACACCGCACGCCCCGAGCTGGTAGAGAAGTACGGCTGGGACACCAAGACCGGGTATCACGCACTGCGGCTGGCCATTCAGGGCACGCAGCTGATGAACGATCACTACATCGAGCTGCCGATGAACAATGCCAATCGTGCCTTTCTCTTGAACGTGCGCAGTGGCGTGTATTCGAAGGAGGCCGTGACCCAGCTGTTGGACGAGACCTACATCCCCACACTCAAGACGGCCACCGAGAACAGCACCCTGCCGGAGAAGCCCGATTACCAGAAGATCAACGACTGGCTCAGCGAGGTCTACCAGGACTTCTGGTTCGAGCATGAGGACTACGTCAGCAAGATGAAGGGACGAGCATGAGTGATGGCATGAAAACTCAGGGCGAGCACTACCGGCTTGCCGAGCGCTTTCTGAAAGAAGCTGCCGAGGCCGCTACCGACTTTGCGGATTCGCTTGATCAGGTCCCCATGACTGCAGCCGAGGTGAGCAACAACTTCAGGGGCGTCGAGATCCTTCTCGGGCACGCTCAGGTGCACGCCACCTTGGCCACGGCTTCCGATGTAGAGATCAGTTGATGGAGATCATCGCTGCAGTAGGCCTGGTCTTCATGATCGCTCTGGCTGGTGGTATGGCCGGAGGGTCCGTCGTGCTCTGGATCAGGAAGCGCTGATGGACATCGGCATCCTTGAGGACTATCGCGAGGGTCTGGAGATCCTGGCCACCGCGAGGGCCACCACCGTCGGCGGCGTGGTCAACAGCCTGGTCTACAAGGGTCTGCGTGAGGCACTCACCGACGAGGTGTTGGATTCTGCGCTGGCCAAGCACCGCGCCCAGGTCAAGAAGCGCTTGCGGCTGGATGAGGACTGATGGGTAACGTCGAGGACAACTTCGTCATGATCGAGACCGACGCCGACAACAACCCCATCACGTTCAACACGATCGAGGACGAGTCGGGCGACATCTTCTGGGGCTATGGCCATCAGGACGCTGACACCTTCATCGACGAGATCAATCGTTGGCTGGTGCACACCGGTGCGATCACCGATCCCGATGACTTCCTGTTCCCCCAATACCACAAG
>Ga0193716_1000337_pt1 | contig 29836 bp, 27 predicted proteins | sample U2c1metaG_FD_145901 | JGI IMG/M metagenome (GOLD analysis project Ga0193716, IMG submission 145901) | Soil microbial communities from a riparian zone of the East river system, Colorado, United States - U2c1 | ecosystem: Environmental > Terrestrial > Soil > Riparian zone | place: USA: East River...
ATGAGGCCGTCGAAGCGGGGCGTCCGTTTGCGCAACTACAGGAAGCAGGGATGCGGACGGCGACGCTGAATGACATCGTTCGCCAGCGCGATCCAGAGTTGAAGCAGGTCGTTGAGCAGTTGGCACGCGGCCAAGTGGGAGCCGCCGTCGAGAGTCTTGACCAGCAAGGCCGTGTGCATCAGGTAAGGGGACACGATGAACGTATTGCGGCGATTGCGCGGGAGTACGCCAGGTCTCCCGGCGGCACACTCGTTGTTTCGCCAGACAACCGTTCGCGCAGCGAGATCAATCAGCGGATACATGATGAGCTGCAATCGCGTGGACTTGTGAGCAGGCAAGAGCATTCCGTGCGGACGCTTGTGCCACGTCAGGAGATGACCGGCGCGAATCGCAGTTGGGCTCAGCAGTACAAGGTTGACGATATTTTGCGTTACTCGCGATCATCGAAGGAAACCGGCATCGAGAAAGGCGAATATACCCGCGTCCTGACTGTGAACGCCCAAGCGAACACCCTGACTGTGGTCCGGGGAAATGGGGAGCAGATCACCTATGACCCGCGTCGCCAGGTTGGAGTTTCGGTCTACCGAGAGCAGGAGAAGAGATTCTCCGTGGGTGATCGCATACAATTCACCGCGCCTAGTCAGGACTTGAAGATCGCGAATCGTGACTTGGGGACGGTGGAGAGCATTGGGCGGGACGGAGCGATGCGGTTGAAGTTGGACGATGAACGCGGCGTCGACTTCAATCCGCAACGCCATCCTCATCTTGACCACGGATACGCCGTAACCAGCTACTCCAGCCAGGGCCAGACTGCGGAGCGCGTGTTGGTCAACGTAGATACAGAGCTTGCCGCAAAGGATCTGCTCAACAGCCGAATGGCATATGTCTCGATCTCGCGCGGTCAATGGGACGCGCAAATTTTCACGGACAATCTGGAAAAGCTGCCACAGGCCTTAGGTCATGATGTTTCGCACCAGAGCGCATATAAGCCGGAGCAAGCTATCGGCTTAGCTCAGCAGAAGGTCGTGCCTCCGCCAGCGCATGACAAGGACTTGAGTATGGGGTTCGGGTTGAGTCTCTGAGGATCGGTGGAACACTGCACCGCGAGAGAACAGGGTTGCGGCAACAAGGAAGCTTAGTTGAGTGCAGCAAAGCTTTAGAAGCGAGTACGGAAATCTGCAATAGGGGATGGGGATATGTCGGCACAGCAAATCATCGACTTCGATAAAGTCGGCTTGAAGTCGTCCCAGCGGGAGCATACAGGGACAGAGTTCAAGACTGGTCGCAGGAAACCGCCACAACGGGTCACCGTCGCACCCGAAAACAAGATCCTGGTGAGTCGCGAAGAGGCGTCCCAGATGCTTTCCATCAGTCAGCGCGCGCTTGATTACCTCGTGGCGACGAAGCGATTGGCCGCCAGAAGGATTGGCGGCAGAGTTCTGATCCCCGTCTCAGACCTGCGTCAATATGCGCGCTTTGACCATCCCGAACGGATTGCAGGCTAATCTCTGGCTTGAGTGCTTGTGTTCATAATTATGGACACAAAAGGCGACTGCGTTCATAATTCAGAACGTAGCCCCGCCATGGACAGTCTTCCCATCCCAGTCAACAACGCCCTTCGGAAACTCGGAAGCGACATCCGAGATGCGAGACGGAGACGACGCATCCCAGCGGCGGTCATGGCTGACCGCGCGTTCATTTCGCGCACCACCCTTGTGAAACTTGAAAAGGGTGATCCCGGCGTTGCTATGGGAACCTACGCCGCTGTTCTATTCGTACTCGGAATGATCGACAGGCTCCGCGAACTCGCGGAAGCCAGATCGGATGAGACCGGGTTAGCGCTTGAAGAGGCGCGTCTCCCAAAACGTATTTCAATCCGCCGAGCACAAAGAAAACTGAGGTGAGACTTCAAGTCTGATGGGATTTGCACTTAGAAGATGAAATCTAGAAGCTCCACTCTATGAACAACTTGCGGACAACAACGGCCACCAAACAGCCACCAAGGGTTGCCTTAGAAACACGGCAATCAGCCCATCACAAAAACAGCCACCGACCGATTAGCAAAGGCTACCAGCGGTCTTGGTGGCTGTTAAAGTCCGCAAGTGAATCCGCCGATACCGCTTGGTGGCTGTTTTGGTGGCTGTTGCTTTCCAACTTTTCTGCTTTTGGATGCGACTCCGTGCAAGCGAGATAGTGACTATATCTATTGCAATGACTACGTTTATGCGACTTTCTGCGATCCAGTGCAAGAGCCTGCAAAAACGCAAAATACTGACTCAAAATCCGCCGATCGCAAGGTCGTGGGGGTTCGCCCCCCCTCCCGGCACCATTGACAACAAATGACTTAGACAATTTTGGTGGCTGTTTTGATGGCTGTTTGTGCCACCTGCCCGCCAGACTACCCCGCGAGGGATAGAGTTTAACCATGCCTGAAACCTGTTATGCCTGCGATCAACCCGCTCCAACCCGTGAGTACACTCCCCCAAAGAGTTTCTTTCCCGAGTCGAAGCGGGATCAACTGATTACAGTTCCATCCTGTGAAGCACACAACAACGACAACTCTCCTGACGTCGAGTACGTGCGAAACTTGCTTTCATTTCAGTACGGCACGAACGAAGATGGGCATTCTCAATTTCAAGGCGTTGTCCAAAGATCTCTCGCTCGGATCGCCAGATGACAGGGCCTTTGCCATCAATTCGAGGCTGAAAGTCATAGAGACCTCCCAAGCGAAACGCTGGCGGCGAGAAAACCTGCAGATTCCTGGTAAGCGGTCCAGTCGGATATTGAAGAACACCCTCGTTTCTACGAGAGTATCTTCTCATTTGCTGGTGTTTAAAACGCCTGTCTCCTGCTCAAATCTACCGATTCTTTTCAGGAAGAGATCAAGTGTGCCACCTTGAAGCACGATAGAAAAAACTACCACCAGATAGGTCGTGGCAAGTATCCACGTATGGCTTTGGACTTGTGGCACGGAAAGAGCAAGCGCGATCGATAGGCCCCCGCGCAAGCCGCCCCAAGAGAGGGTGAGGAGCGAAGATTTATGCCCGCGTTGGAGCAAGCGGACCAAGACCAAAACGATCGCAACAACGAGGAAACGCACAACCAAGACGGAGACAATGGCGAGTCCACCTGCCGCGAAGGAGAGTTTCGTAAAGGGAATGACGAGTACTTCAAAGCCAAGGAGCACAAAGAGTATCGCATTCTGGATCTCATCGATCACACGCCAAAACGTATCAAGCGATTCATGCGATATTTCGACGCCTGAATGATTCATGTTGAATCTGCGCAGCGCTAGCCCAGCAGCAACGGCTTCTAACGGAGCTGACAGCTTTAGCGCCTCTGCGAGTGCGTACCCGCCCAAGGCGAGGGAGAGAGTGAGCAGGATTTCGATTTGGTAGGCCTCGACCCGGCGCATCAGTTCCGAAGCTACCCAGGCAAGAGCGATGCCTAGCAGAAGTCCGCCACCGGATTCGAGCAACAGATGTGATCCGATGTGCCCAAGAGATGATGCGTGTCCCTTTGAGACCGCTAATACCGCCAGGAAAAGGACCGCGCCGATGCCATCGTTGAACAACGACTCCCCCGCAAGCTGCGCCTGAATATTCTTAGGTACTCCGACCCTATGCAGCATCTCGAGAACCGCTATCGGGTCAGTTGGTGAGATCAACGTTCCGAAGAAGAGGCACTCGATCCAAGGAGCAGCAATGCCGACCAAAGGGAGTGCCCAGTGCATGACTGCGGCAAGTGCGGCCGTCGAGAGGAGGGTGCCTAGTACCGAGAGAAGCCCGACGGACAACTTCTCTCTCGACAGATAAATAAGATCTAGTAGAAAGGCACCGGCGAAGAGCAGCAGACCGAGCATCCCATGCAGAATCAGGTCTTCAAATCGGATTCGTCCAACCAGTCCTACTGCCCAGAGATGCAGCCCAGGAAAGACCCTTCCTAGCAAGATCATCATGACGGACGAAATAACCGTCAGGAGCATCGTTCCGATGGTGATAGGCAATCGACATACACGGACGCTCAGCCAGCCGAAGAAGGCGGCTGCAGTGATGATGATGCTCGCGAGTGCAAGTGTAGTCATGACTATTTCAGCCTACGCGATTCCAATAGATTGAGAGCTGCTGCGGGGAGAACTCTCGACTTTCCAAAGTCGACTTACGGCAGTGCCCATCTGCATTTTGCAGACAGGCATTGCCTATCTATTTGGTGTCTCCTAAGGTGTTTCGAGTTCCTCAAGAGGAAGCATTGTCATATCGCCATCCTTCCGTCGCAATAACATGTCGCAGTTCTCGCTCAGCCCTCTGACATGCAGAACCTTTCCTAGATCACGATATCGCCCGGCCAGTGCTTCGATTGCTTCGAGTGCGGAGGAGTCCATGATGCGTGCATGGTCGAATTTGAGATAAACCTCTGTCGGGTCTTCCTTGGGGGTGAAGAACCGAGTGAACTGAGTGGCCGACGCGAAGAAGAGACTGCCGTGCAAGCAGTATGTTTTGCTGTGAGTCGTTTCTGTAATTTCGACCTCTAGCTGTTGTGCGTGGTCCCAAGCAAAGACAAGGGCTGCGATCACAATACCGGCGACGACTGCGACCGCGAGATTGGTGAGCACTGTCACAAGGGTCACCACGAGCATGACCATCGTGTCGTGCTTCGGGACCTTCGCCATCCCACGAAGGCTCTTCCAATTGAAGGTCTCAGCGGCCACTACGAACATGACGCCAACCAAAGCAGCGAGCGGAATCCGCTCGATGAGCTTTGAGCCGATGAGGATGAAGGACAACAGAAAGCTTCCGGCAGCAATGCCCGATAATCTGCGTCTCCCTCCGGCGTTCAGGTTGATGATGCTCTGACCGATCATGGCGCATCCGCCCATGCCTCCGAAGAGTGCTCCGATAAAGTTCCCCGCGCCCTGTGCCATGGATTCGCGGTTCGGTCGCCCACTGGTATCGGTGATCTCATCAATCAAGTTGAGCGTGAGAAGAGTTTCCACGAGTCCGATGACCGCCAGAACCAGAGCGTACGGCAAGATGATGCGCAGGGTTTCCAAGTTGTAAGGGATCTGCGGAACGTGGAAGCGCGGCAACGCGCCATGGATCGAGGCAAGATCGCCTACGGTACGTGTTTTGATTCCGAATGCTAAGGCCGTCACGGTTGCAGCGAGGATGCCGGCGAGCGCTGACGGGAAAGCCTTCGTAACCCGACTCCGCACCGCGACCGACCCTCACCCTGCCCCTGCCACCCCGTGCCTCGAATCGGCTCCGCATAACCTTGAGCTTCATTGCAGCCGCCCCACGCACACCGCCAGCGCACCGCCGGACGAGCCTGCTCTGGTCACCGTCGTCCAATTTCGTGCCCATTCAGCCGCAGCAACTCCCCGCAAACAGCATTCAATCCCCATACATCCACCGCGCTAACGGCTTACTGCAAATCTCCGTATCCACACCGCTCCGCATACGCAGCACCGGAGCACGAGAAGTTCTGGCAGCGGAGCACTGTCGATACGGCACTAGAGATTTGGCATCAATCCAAAACCATTTTTGACGAGAGCGCTTTCTGCTACTGATCGTTTCCGGCCTAGACCTGTGCCGTGACAGTTACGCTAACCGGTTGTATCTAAATGATTTCATGGACGGTGATGGCTAACGACAGCACCCTTGCGCACTCAAGAACATTGGCGAAAACATAGATTCCGAATTTCAGCACCCTCGCCCGCACCCTCGCTCCGCGCACCTCAAGCGCCCCGCGACCTCTGCCGTTGCGCAGCAGAGGTCGACCCATCAGCGCCTGATTGGAGGCAGGTTTTGTCTATCGGAGTGGTCAGAATGGGTTCGTAAGCGCTCGGCGGATCTGCTCATTGTAGGTGCGCCCCGATTGCAGGCGCTGTCCCGACCTGAGCTCTATCACATACTGACCGTGCGCAATCGACCACAGTTGCGCAATGCGTTGCACGTTTACGATGTGCGACCGATGAATGCGTAGGAAACGGCCAGAATCGAGCACGGCGCCGATCGTATTCATCGGCACATGCAGAAGGTGAGTTGCCGGGCCCGTATGCAGCCGGACGTAATTCTGAAACGCTTCGATCCAATCCACCTCATCCACTGGCACGAAGATAGTGCGCTCTCCGGACCGAATGGCGAACCGCTCGAGCTTGCGTGGCGGCTTGGCGACGGCATCCAGCATCGCCAGTACTTGTCGTGTGCTCTCCTCTTGCGGCACGTCTCGTAGCCTGCAGATGGCTCGGTTGAACGCCAGCGCAAAGCGTTCCTCCGTGACCGGCTTGAGCAGATAGTCGATCGCGGCGATCTCGAACGCCCGGATTGCGTACTGGTCATGAGCAGTTACGAAGATTACCGGTGGCATACGTTCTGCCCCAATGGTGTTGACGACCGCAAAGCCATCGGTGCGCGGCATCTGCACATCGAGAAGCGCCAGATCCGGCTTCTGCTCGCGAATGCGGGCGATTGCCTCTCTTCCGTTTCGCGCCTCCAAGACGGATTCGACCTGCGACTGACGGCCGAGCAGTCGTTTCAACCCATCGCGAGCGAGTGGCTCGTCATCCACGACGAGAACTCTCAATCGCATAGTCCCTCCTCGGATTGGACCGCCCGAATGGGTAATGTGATCGTGACGCGTACGCCTCGGCCTTCCGCTTGCTCGACATCGAGACGCGCACGATCGCCATACAGTCGCGCCAAGCGGGCTCTGGTATTCGTCAGCCCAATGCCAGAGTGACGCGGCCTGGGTGACACCAGTCCTGGCCCATCGTCCGACACGATGAGCGTGAGTAAGTCGTCCGCGCTGGCGGCGCCCACTTCGATCGTCACCTTTTCCTCACTCTGACAGAGGCCATGGCGAACGGCGTTCTCGACGATCGGCTGAAGCACCATATGCGGTACAAGAACGTCCGACAGAGCGGGTGGCGAGGCAATGCGCACCCGCAGCCGGTCTTCGAACCTGACCTGCTCAATCGAGAGATACAGCCGCAGGAATTCCAGTTCACGCCACAACGGTATTTCCTGCGCCTCCACGTCTTCGAGCGTTAGACGAAGGAGATCGCCGAGCCCCGCGACCATGGCTTCGGCTTGCGCGGTTTTCTGTTGTTGGATCAAGACGATGATTGCACCGAGAGTATTGAAGAGAAAGTGTGGCTGCAACTGCATCTTGAGAGCGCCGAGCTGCGCCGTGGCGAGTTGCTTCGCGAGTTCAGAAGCCTGCACGCTTAGCTCAAATGCCTCCCGTTCGCGAATCTTCGCATTCTTCTGCGACCGGTACACAGCTTGAAGCGCGATCACAGCCCAATACCGGAGGACGCCTCCCTGAATGCCAAATGACAGAAACAGCTTGATGCCCGCGACAAGGGGAGGCTGGACAGCGGCCGGGAAAACGCCGAGCAGCAGCAGCACAGGGACTTCGAGCGTCGACGCCAGGATCGAGAAGCCCACGCTGAAGCCGAGATGGTATCCAGCATTGGCGACTCGGCGCTCAACAGGCCACCGGTTGCCGAGCCAAAGGACAGCCGGTGTGAGCGCGGCACAGACGTACACACCCACCATCCAGCCGACGAACACGTACTTCCAGGCCACCGCTTGGCCTCGGTAGAGTCGTGGCACCGAGTCCTGGGTGATGTAGAAAAGCCCGACGATAGTCCAGGCCAGCCAGAGGCCAGCGATCAGCCGGATCTGCTTTCGTACTCGAGGCGATATCACCGCTTCATTCTGCCACGCACAGCCCCGGACGGGCCAGCGTTGACGAAGCGGCATGTCGCGCTTGTCGCGACGATCAACCGCGCTCGCCGGACCTTCAGTCCAGTTAGGCATGTCCGCGAGACAGTTCGTCAAAAACCCGTGTCGCTCTGCTCGGCCACCTCGCTAGATTTAGCGCATGAGGAAGACAAGAACCGATTTCGAAAGGACGACAAGTTTGATTCGATCAAGCAGGTGGATCGCTGGAGCGTTGCCAGCGATATTAGTGTTTGCGTGTGTGGCTGTGGCGCAAACAGGCGCCACAGTCATGAGCCAGGCGCCAGGTATTCTTCCAAGCGGGCTTGGTGACGCTATAGATCGCGATGTCGCGAAAATTCGTGAGGCGACGGCCAAGTTTCAGACGAGCAAGGCAGCCGAAGCCGCCGGGTATAAGCTTGCAACCGGTTGCGTCCAACATCAACCGGCGGGCGCGATGGGCTACCATTTTAACAACGAGTCACTATTCGACGCGACACTCGACGTCGAACATCCGGAAGTGCTGGTTTACGAGAAGAGGCCGGACGGCACCTTCCAGCTGAATGGGGTTGAATTCTACGTGCCAGCATCCGCGTGGACGTCCGCTGAGCCCCCGCGCATTATGGGGCAAGACCTCCAGACGGCGCCTGGCCTAGGCTTCTGGTTTCTGCACGTCTGGGTGTGGAAGCGCAGTCCGGGCGGTCTTTTTTCAGTTTGGAACCCCGACGTCAAGTGCGGCGCCGACGCTGCAACCATGAATCACTAGATCGCCAGGTCCGGAGTCTGATCCTCAATTGGGATTCTGAAGGAGGTGGAGATCGGAGTGCCGGTAGCCGAATCCTCTTGGCTTACCGCGTACTTTGGACAATTCTGAAGGTATCTTTGCTGTTGATTGCGCCACATATGGGAAGCGGTTCGGTTTTGCTTCGGGGAGATTGTCCTGCTAATGGCGAGCGGATTGACTTTATGAGCCGTATTCGAAGAGGTTTCGTCAGGGCTTGTACTATCATCAATCGTCGAGACACGTGGTGTTTTAGCGGCAGCGGTCGCATTCGGGTTACTGTTTGCCCGGCTTGAATCCCAACTGTTGCTAACAGGCCAATGCACGCTTCCAAGATGATCGGGGTGGAACGCGCATTGGCGATTTGCGTAAACCGAGAATGGGCATTTCGACAGGAACTGAGGCTAACGACTCGTGCTCAATCCCATCAGCGAAGAATTCTGCCGCCCGTGCGGGGCTAATCAACACCTCCAGCACGGCAACGAATCACCCCGGAAGCGTGGATGGACATGGCTGTTGGCCGACTCAGGTTGCAGCCGCAACACTTCCGAATTCTGCTGCGTTGGCCCTGAAGAAGTCCTCCAGAGTCTGCGCTCGGCTTCCCGTGACGGTGCGAATTGTGTCGGTAACAGCGCGAGCCTCTTCATCGCTCCGTTTTTCAGTTGATCGAAAGTATCGCCAGAGATGAGAGAGATGATCGAGTGCGTGAGGATTAATGTGGCCTCTCATGGCCTCCGCCCACTGTTCATCTGTGATGTCGACATACCGTATCGGACGCTGAAGCGCTGCGCTCAGTGTGTCGACGACCTCCTTCACTGTGGGTGTTGCGGCGGTTAGATCATACGCGCTGCGGAAGGCGTCACTGAATCAGCCAGCAGCGTGGCCGCCACACGAGATACGTCCTCTGCGCCTACCAGCGAGATTCTGGCATTCCGTCGCCCCACGGCAGGAACACTGTGCTCTGTTCGGAGACACTCTTTCTTACCAGCGCCCGCACGTTTTCATAGTACGGCGGCGCGTGCAGATGAACCGCTCCCACCTCTGCCCAGTCGAAGATGTGATCTGCCAGTCCATGTTGCATATTGCGAAAGCTCGGCGCCTTGCGTGCGCCCTGGAGTTGCGAGTTGTTGACGACAAGCCTGGTTTTCGCTTCGCGTGCGGCCATGGCAAAGATCGTTGTCGCTTCCAGCAGCCCATCCGCTACAGAGTAGGTAAAGTAAGCACGCTTGATCCCCCTGAGAGAGGCGCGGACGGAGTCCGGGTCTAGGAGATCGCCTTGCACAACCTCCGCACCGAGTTCCCGGAGAGCATCGGACCTTGCATCCAGCTTATGGACGAAGGCACGAACCGGAATTCCCTTTTCGAGCAGAAGGGCTGTTATTCGGCGTCCTGTGGAACCTTGTGCGCCGCCAGCCGCACCCGTGACGAGTATAGGTTCAGACATTTTTCTTCTCCTTAATGAAATGTGGTCATGACGTCTCTGAAAAGCGGTAAATGGTGCGGGGTTCTCTGAATCAGGCTTTGATCGCATCCTCGACAAGGACAGGAGCTGCCTTGAGCTGCGGACGCACCAGCCAATAGAGAGCGACGAGGTGCGTGATCATCAGCACCGGCACATAGAGAATCGGGATCGCGTATGCAGCGCCCAACTGCCCTGCCAGCGCCGGCAGACCGAGTTGGATGGCGTGGTAGTAGTCGAGGAGGAGATCGGCGATTCCGACGAGATTGAAGGCAACGACGAAGAACCAAAAGAGCGGACGAACTCTCACCGCGAGAAGGGCCAACAGGGCCATGACTCCGGTGGCAAAGTCGGCATAAGCGGCGAAGGTGGCGAAGCCAGCGGGCAGATGGGGGCCAACGACGCCTGGAAGGATGAAGACCAGCCCGAAGAAGCGGAAGCTGTGTAGCGTGGCGATGACGCGTTGCGCCTGGAACCGGCTCATCGACTTGAGCTTGGGCAATGCGTAAACAGAGAACAGAAGCAGGCACGCGACATAGCCAAGGACGAGGTGGATGGGGAAGATAATTTCTGGCGTCATTTGGCCTCCTGAACACATAAGATTATATGCATCATCTTATGGATTCAGAATTTCTTCGGACAGGTCAGAGGGGAGATGGATTGCACCGTCAGATGATTGCCAGCATCCTATAATCAGCTATGCGTTACCGGCCCGAACACAAAGCCGAAATCCATCAGAAGATTGTCAAAGACGCCGCGCGGCGCGTTCGGAGCGAAGGCATTACGGGCGCCGCGGTTACAGCCGTGATGCGGGACGCTGGCCTGACTCACGGAGGCTTTTATAAGCATTTCGGAAGCAAGGACGAGTTGCTCATGGAGTCGCTGAGCGAAGCTTTCCAGGAGATAGCCAACCGCCTTGCTCAGGCCGGCGAGCAATCCCCACCGGAGACAGCGTGGAAGGCGATCGTGAAGACCTACCTGAGCCTGGAATATTGCGACCACGTCGAGTACGGATGCCCCCTGACGGCTCTTGCGCCCGAGTTGGCGAGGGTTGATGAGGCGATGAAGCCCCGGATCTTTGAGGAACTGAAAAGATACAAGAGTCGAATGCTTCCGTTTATGCCCGGCCAGCGAACTGCCGACAAAGAGTGCGCTTTCTTTTCCATCTTTTCAACGATGGTCGGGGCTATTGAAATCGCGCGAATGCTGCCAGAGCCCGCGATGCGAGAGAAGGTGCTTGCATGCGCAAGAGAGTTTCTCCTGCGCAGCTTTTGATTTTTGGAGTCGAATTGACAGTGGACAGACGCCAACGCAGTTACCTATAGACCGGTAGATCAAGAAACCCCATTCTCAGGTGTTGCGAACAGTCATTATGGAGTGACCGGCACCGATGCGCTGATCGTGGGTTAGGCTGTGAGTTTGTAGGGAACCACAGTTCAGAGCCACAGGCGGAAGGAGCCGGTCATGAAGGAAAAGTTACGATTTCTGGGCTTGGATGTCCATGCCGAAACGATCGCAGCAGCGGTAGCCGAACCGGATGGGGAGGTACGAAGCCTTGGAACGATTCCGAACGGCGTGGAATCGGTACGCAAGCTGGTAAAGAAGCTTGGCCCAGTCGAGAAGTTGCGAGCCTGTTATGAAGCAGGACCGACTGGCTACGTACTGTACTGGCAGTTGGCGGAACTAGGCGTGAAGTGTGAGGTGATAGCGCCGTCGCTGGTTCCGGTCAAGGCCGGCGACCGCGTCAAGACCGATCGGCGCGATGCCGAGAAGCTGGCGCGCAGTTACCGATCCGGTGATCTGACGGCAGTGTGGGTTCCGGACGAGGGCTCCGAGGCATTGCGCGATCTGGTGCGTGCGCGTGAAGCGGCCAAGCAGGATCAGTTGCGGGCACGTCATCGGCTGAGCAAATTCCTGCTGCGCTCGGGTCAGCGTCCACCCTCTGGAATTAGGCCGTGGACGCGTCCCTATCTGATTTGGGTTGCGCAGCTACGCTTCACACAGATGGCTCAGGAGGCCACGCGGATAGATTATCTGCACGAAGTCGAACACATGCGCGAACGGGTAGCGCGGCTTGAGCAAGCCATTGCCGAGGCGGTCAAGCTGGCCTCGCCCGCGTTACAGCAAGTCATCCACGATCTACAGGCCCTGCGGGGTATCGCAGATATCTCGGCTGTGACCATCGCGGCCGAGTTGGGCCAGGTGTCTCGCTTCGACAGTGCTCGGCAACTGATGGGTTACTGCGGTGCTGTGCCCAGCGAAGACTCCAGCGGCAAGCGGACCCGGCGCGGGAGTATCACCAAAACGGGCAACGCGCACTTGAGACGAATCGTCGTCGAAGCGGCATGGAGCTATCATCGTCCACCATGTATCTGGTACGGACTGCGCAAACGACAGCAGAGTATTTCAGAAGAGGTTAAAGAGATTGCGTGGAAGGCACAACACCGGCTGCACAAGCGTTACATGAGGCTGGCCGCCAGAGGCAAAGACAAGAGAAAGATCGTCACTGCGGTGGGTCGCGAACTATTGGGCTTCATCTGGGCCATAGGAACCAGGGCGGAAACGACAGTCAAGCAGCGGATAACCGCCTGACGAAAAAGCAAAGGCAACAGCTTCCTAAGAATGAAAAAACAAAAACGGTCCAGCGAATGAATAGCAGAGCCAAACTCGAGCACAGAGCCAGCAGCAGCCGGAGCGAGCACGAAGGAGAATCCTCGGTCGGCCTATGCGACAGGCTCAGCCGGACTCGCGATAACAGTCAGAGGCAGCTCCCGACGGATCAAGATTATGCGGTTTCGACCCGCGAATATCAGACTGATCAATCGTCGCTTAAACCTGCCCCGACTGCTGCTCGCTCTGTCCTCGAAAAGGGACGCAAACAACGACAACAACAAACCCACAGATTGCGCTGGTTGACATGGTCACTCCATATCAGGCCGGTGCGCTAGTCGTACTGCTAATTGCGTGCGCGAATGTTGCCAACCTTCTGCTGGTAAAGGCGGCTCGCAAGTATACCGAACTGGCCATGCGTGGCGCATTGGGTGCCAGTCGTGGACGTATATTTCAGCAGGTGCTTGTAGAAGGATTGCTGCTGGGTGCGATGGGAGCGGCGGCAGGCTTGGCGCTCGGATGGACAAGTCTAAAACTGCTCTCTACATTCGTGCCAGACACAAAGTCCGTACATAATTTATTCGCAACTTCATTGGATTGGCGCTCTGTCATATTCTGCGCACTTGCAGGCATCGTCACAAGCGTGCTGTTCAGCGCCGCCCCCGCGTTTGTGAGCACGCGATCAACCTGCTGCGGGCACTCCACGGGCAGAGCGGCGCGGTGACAGTCAGCGGAGGCTGGCTACGAAGCCTCTTCGTCGTCGGTGAAATCGCTTTGAGCATCGCGCTGCTTGCAGCCGCGACTGTCTTCAGTTGGAGCCTCTATCAGCTTCGCAACATCGATCCCGGCTACACTGTCAGCCATCTGCTTACATTTGGCATCGACTCTTCCACTCTGGGCAAACCCGACCCACACATTCGCAATGACTATGAAAACATTAGAGACCGTCTAGTGCATCAGCCTGGAGTGCACAGCGTCGTCTATGCCATGGAAGGCTTGATCACCAACGACCAAAGCGGTAGCAATGTCACTGTGTCCGGTTATACCGGCAATGACACCGAGCTAACGCCGGATTACAACTGGATCAGCCCGGGGTTCTTTTCCACCATGCAGGTTCCGGTACTGGCGGGCCACGAATTTACTGCGCAGGATACGGCTACCTCACAAAAAGTGGCGGTCGTCGATGAGGCATTCGTAAAGCATTACTTCGGCGGTGATACACAGAAGGCGCTACGCGGGGAATTTGCTTTCGGTGCAAGTAACCAAATAGAGTTCAACATCCAAATCGTTGGGGTCATCCCCACAATCCGTGCAACGACGTTGGCGGAAGCTCCGGGCGTTCCATTCATTTACCTACCGTACGATCAGACGTATAGCGCTAGTGGCAAGTCCAGCCGGAGGCATCCGGCGACCTTTTATATCAGGACGAGCGGCGATCCGGTACAACTCGCGGGCACGGTACGCGCGGTGATTCATGATGTCGATCACAACTTGCCTGTCATCGATCTTGAAACGATGCAGGAGCACCTGAACGGGGCGTTCTTTGATACGGAGCTGATGACCGCCCTCTCGCTGTGTATGGGTGGGTTGGCCCTGGCGCTGGCGGGGATCGGTCTTTATGGCGTCCTGGCCTTCGTCGTGGGGCAGCGAACGCGCGAAATTGGCATTCGCATCGCCGTAGGTGCAGACAAGTGGAATATTTCGACTCTGGTGTTACGACAAGTGGGCGTTCTGGTGGCTGCGGGTCTTGGAGCGGGTTTGGCTTTGGCTTGGGTCGCAGTCGGTTTGTTGAAGAGAGGGGACAACAATCTACACGGAGTACCGCTATGGCTATACTCGCTGACTGGCCTTGTCCTGGTTACCGTAATGTTGATCGCGAGTTGGCTGCCCGCTCGTCGCGCCGCCTCGATTGATCCCATGAAGGCCCTGAGAACGGAATAATTAGCGACTAAATTTGTATCCCGTCGGGAGTTATCGAGTGAAAACAGGCCTTCGCATACTCGCAGATCGGAAATGCCCTTCCGAATTGGAACGTGGAGCCGGATCGTACGGTTCCATATCCGCCTGTAGGCTTCGGCCCCGCCCAGAGCTGCGCCTCTCAGTCTGGCATTTCCCAGTCGTCGATCACCAAAGTCCATGAAACCGTCGCTGAATCACTTCCTGGAAGCACGCGACTATAAGATCTACTGGAAGGCTGCTGCATTCAGAAGCAATGTTGCCGTGGTTAGAGGAGGAGCCACTCCCTAGCCTCCAGAACGGCGAAAGGTCATTGCCGAAAAACGGGTTTTGAGCAAGTTTGCGGCAAGTTACCGAAATCCCGACTTCGCGGGAACGTATCCAGACTCAGCTTTTAACGTCGCATGGAGTCCGCGTTTACTGTCGGTACAGGCGTCTGGTTCGCCGGGTCAGCCTTTCCGTTGTGATGGTTCGCTCGATGCTGACTAGAAATCTGCTCTGTACGATGGCGGCAAACTAACCTCATAAAATCTTTCCAATCAAGAGAATAGCCTGAAGTTTCTTGACCAACTCTCCGATGGTGGCTAATATCCTGATTGAGACTTCTGGGAGCATCCCTGCCGCAAGGCCTATTCCCGGCGATAAAGAATATCAAAGGAGAGGTTCTAAAGACCTCTCCCTTTGTTTTTCCTCGCTCATGTGGCCTTTTCGTTGTCTCCAGGGGTTGCTTCAGGATACGGATCATAGAGTAAGCAGCAGCTGAAAACAAACCACTTATTGCGCCGCGCCTTTTGTACTTCCATACTGCGAAGCGCCCTGCTGTAAATCATTGGTTTTATTGACGCACAAACTCCTAAACGTGCTTTAATGTCCATATTCTGACGGGACCCCAACTTCCGTCGGGAACATCCGCCAATCTTTGACGCGAAGACGGGCATTCAGAGGGCACAAGTCGTTGCACTGCAAATGCCGCCGGATCCGGACGAAAAATCTCTTTACACCCAACTACTATCCTCGGTGAACGCGAAGCGCGATGAATGTTCATCAGATGCAGCACGTCGTTCGAGACTTGTTGAACTTCATCGATACTCGCGTGATCATTGTCGACGAAGTGCATGCCTGCTGGCCAGCTCGGTCAATAGTCCGGACAATAAAGGTATGGTCGTCTTTCTCGATGAAGACCTGGCTCGAACTAGGCGCACCGACGTCCATGCCAATCAGCTTCGTAGGTTGGATGTCGATTGGGCATCTCTCCTCCTTCCTTTTGGCCAGCGCTGGGGCAGCCTTAAGCTGCGAGTCACGCGAAGCAGGACTTCGACGGCTTGCCGCGCAGATTCATGGCAAGAAGGTTATCGTGAAGCATCTGCATCACACGCTCCACGCGAAGCTCTACTTGCTGTTTAGGAACGATCCAGTGGAATCCGACTATCGGTTTTCTTGGAAGGAGCAATCTAACCTTTGCGGGCCTATTAAGGAACTGTCTTACGGAGATGTCGTACATTGGTAAAACTTTTTTGGAATCTTGCAGTCATCTTATTTGCTTCCTCTCCCGAGCTTGGATTTGGGCAGAGCACACCTCCGCTTCGCGGTGCTGAAAAGTCTTCCTGGTACATGTATTTTGGGGATCATCCCATCACAAAAAACTATGGTGTTCACCTAGAGGCGCAGTATCGCGCGCAAGGTGTTGGACAAGAACCAACTCAGTTCTTGCTGCGTCCCGGCATTGTCCGGTACTTCCCTAAAGACATCGTGGTATCTGTGCTGTATGCGTATGCGCGCGACTACCCTTTCCAGGGTGGACCGCTTGCCGACCCTCGACGCACCGGGCCTCAACCGGAGAATCGGTTAGCGCAGGAGTTTCGCTGGACACACACACTGGCGAATTACGCGGGCAAGCGGGCGACGGCGCAGCATCGGTTTCGACTGGAGCAGCGTTGGCTTGGTCAGAGTAGCCAAGGACAGGGAGTATACGATTGGCATTTCGGCGAGCGTGCCCGATATCGCATTTACACGGCGCTCCCACTGCCTTTCAACACGAAGAACGCCTGGCCAGATTATATTGCGGCATATAACGAGGTGCTGGTTCGTTTCGGACCTCATGGTGGGACATCTGCGATTGATCAGAACCGGACATACGGTGCCTTGGGGTGGAAACTTTCATCTGGATTCAATCTTGAAGTCGGATACATGCACCAGTACCTTCCGAGGCCAAATGGATTCATTGGCGAACATAACAACACTTTTCAGTTTTCCATAAGCTCTATCGCGCCGCTGCGGAAATTATTTGGCCGATAAGAGGTGTAGCCCGCAAAGTGCTGTGAGACAACCTTGATGAGCAAAGGACCTGCTGCTCCTGAACAGCATTCCACGCACCAGACCTATTCTGCCAGCGCCAGCACCAGACATTCTCCCCGACGCGCGCACCCTCTCATGGTCGCCACGCTTCGGCAATTTCACTCCAAAGTACCATCACGTTATTTAGCCTTCGCACCCTGCTTCGAAGCCGCCAGCACCGCATGATCCTCAGCTCCTATTTAGGGATTGGACTTGCAATCGTCCTGGGCTATACCAAGACACCATTCGCCGGACTGGCGTCTCCAAAGACTGGAATAAACATTGCATTCCTGTTTTCAAGCATCCTGATAATTGGATCATCCGCGTCACACAGGTGCGGCCAGTCCACCACTACCAGAGAGCGGTTCGCTTTCGTGGCTTTCGTTGGGCGTAGCCCCCGTCTTGCTCATCCTTGCTGGGTCTTTCCTGGCTGCATACCCTTGGCCACAAGTTCTCGGCCATCTCGTTATGATGCTGTTCCTGGGAACGCATCTTGTAGAACTCTGCCTGTACACCTTCCAGAAGATCCCCTTCACCTGCTCCTACCTGCCTGGGAAAGGAATATCCACTTTGCATTCTGGGCCTTTCTGATGCTCCTCATACAGTTGCTCAAAGAAGGAGTGAGCTTTGAGGGCCGCATGTTGAATCATCTTCTGAGCTGCCTGCATATGATTCTCTTCTTAGCTCTTGTTGCGGTGGGAACGCGTTGTTCTCCGAAGTTGGTATAAGTCCTGCGGAAGACCTAGTGTTTGAAGGGAGAATTCTGCAGTAATCGTCAGCCTAAAGCTAAATTGAGAGCAAAGGCAATCACACTCCATTTCGATAGGTTCAATGCTCGGTTGATGAAAGCAGCCCTTCTCGTGAAGTCACTCCATTGGCACCTACTTCACCATGTCCTGCAACTGCATCACTGCGGATCTCCGCGTATTGGCCTTAACGGCTCGTCTGGAGAAGACGACGGACGGAAGTGCGGCTAATTCCCAAATTCCTGGCGATCTCTGATTTTGTGAGTTTGTCTTTTCTGTAGAGAGACCGGACCTCAACCGCCTTGTTGGCTACGGATACTGGCCTGCCGAGGGTCCTTCCTTTGGACTGTGCCTGCGCGATGCCGGCTTTGACGCGCTCGCTCAGTATTTCCCTTTCAAACTCGGCGAATACGGCCAGCATACTGGCCAACGCCCTGCCTGTCGGCGTGGTCGTATCAAATGCTTCCGTCAGCGAGACGAAGTCGATACCCAGCTCGGTCAATTTCTTCAGCGTCAGGATGAGATCGGCGAGCGAACGGCCCCCAGCGGTCCAGCCGCCAGACGATGATGGCATCCAGTTCGCGGCGGCGGACGGGGGCAAAGGAGACCTTCCCGCTTGGGTCGTTGAACTGCATCGATCCGATCTCTCTCACTTCCGCAACGATCGGCCAGCGTAACATCCTTGTATGCGACTGCTAACTCTGAATTAGTTCGGACCGGTTGCAGAAATCGGGACGACGTCACCGCCGATGCGCATCACGAGGCGAACCTTATCAAGAAATTCGACTGCCGCGCCTTTGTCGCGACCAAACTACTATCCGCAACGCAAATCTTCTAAGTGAACATTACGATCCCCAGTGTTTATGCGGGTTTTGCTCGCGTACAGAAGCGGTGCGTAGCAGCCAATAGAACACTAGGGATCGCCCTTTTAAGGCGTTGGTCCTGGGTTCGAGCCCCAGCGCTCTCACCATCAACATAATAAACAAGTTAGCTGCCACTTCCCCTTACGCTGAAATAGCAAAAAAGTCGAAATAAAATCAAAAAATGGTTGTGAACGAGGCGACTGGGGAGGGGGGCGGCACCTGGGGCAGAACCTCCGTGATCGTCGTCCGCAGCTCCCTGCCCAAACCTCACTCTGGATTCGCTCCCAAGTCACCGCGCTCGACCCCACCCTACCGATCGACGTCGCCACCTTGCTCAGCGAGTCAGCAAGCTGGCCGCCCAGCCGCGTTTTCAAACCCTCCTCGTCAGCTTTTTCGCGGCAACGGGCCTTGTACTAGCAGGTATCGGCCTATACGGCGTGATCTCATTTCGTCTTATCGTTTTGTCGGGGAACCAATAAGGAAGCTGTTATTGTTCCCTTATTGTCCCGACAGCTGATAATCGAACGAAATCTAACTGTAAGTTGTTGAAAATTGGTGGGCAGTGAGGGACTCGAACCCCCGACATCCTGCTTGTAAGGCAGGCGCTCTAACCAACTGAGCTAACCGCCCGTTCCGGCTTCAAGTGAACCAGCCTTAGTGTATTGGAGTGATGCGTCGGATGCAATGTGCAAGCACGGAAAGTAATTGTGAAGACATCAGGCACTCTTCTATCTGATCTCGAGGATTGCCAATATGCTTCAAGTACGAATATGTTCATGTTTTTATGTCTTGAGGAGATGACGGCTGACCTGACGGGCACCAAAAACGGACATTTCACATTTGCTTAATTGAGGGGGAGCATGGCTATTCGTTTGCATTTCTGGGGTGCCGCACAGACCGTTACTGGATCGTCACACCATATCGAATGCGCTGGCCGGAATGTTTTGCTGGACTGTGGCATGTTCCAGGGTCGTCGTATGGAAGCAGTCGACATCAACTCCCATCTGGCGTTATCAGCGGACCAGCTTGCTGGCGGATCCGATGTTGGATTGAGCGCTGTTGTGCTATCGCACGCGCATATCGACCATAGCGGCAACCTGCCCTCCCTAACGCGGCAAGGCTATCGAGGACCGATCTACGCGACACCGTCGACGATCGATCTGTGCGATCCGATGCTGAAGGATAGTGCTCATATTCAGGAAGGGGATGCGGACTTTCTGAACCGGCGTAGAGGCCGCAGACAATTGGTAGGCATGCCGCCTGGTCCCGAACCCGCTCAGCCGCTCTACTCGCAGGAGGATGCCGAGCAGGTAAATCGCCAGTTCCAACCAGTAATGCTGTATGAGCCACAGCTACTGGCCGGTTCGACGAAGGATGAGGGCTTCAATGTGACTCTGTCGAATGCAGGCCATATGTTGGGTTCGGCCTGTGTGTTGGTGGAGGCTATAGAGAAGGGACAGAAGACACGCCTGCTCTTCTCGGGCGATGTGGGCCGCAAGCAGCTGCCGATCATCCGCGATCCCGATACAGCACCGGCCGCAAACTACCTCATTATGGAGAGTACCTACGGCAACCGGCTGCATCAGCCTATAAGCCCGGTAAAGCAGAAGCTCGCAGGGTTGGTGAATCGTGTTGCCTCTCGCGGTGGCCACATCATCGTTCCCGCCTTTGCCGTTGAGCGAACGCAACAGCTAGTGCTATTGCTGCACCAGCTTATCGAAGAAAAAGAGATTCCGAACCTTCCGATCTTCGTCGACAGTCCGCTAGCAGTAAATGTCACCGACGTCTTCCGCAAGCATACCGAGGACTGGGATCAGGAGGCCTGCGACTTCTATAAGGATAAAGAGGACGCCTTTGGTTGGGACCGTCTGCGCTACATTCGTACTGTGCAGGAGAGCAAGGCGCTGAATGATCTACATATGCCGTTCATCGTCATCTCGGCATCGGGCATGTGCGAGGCAGGCCGCATACTTCATCATCTGAAGAACGGTATTGGGGATCCGCGCAATCTCATCCTGATCACCGGATACCAGGCGGTAAATACACTGGGCCGGAAGCTGGTCGAGAGGCTGCCGGAGGTGAATATCTTTGGCGAGTCGATGCGCCTGCGCGCCGAGGTCGACTCAATCGGCGAACTGAGCGGCCATGCCGATCAGCATGAGTTGCTGGCATGGATGGAGCCGATGGTGAAGGGACTGAAGAAGGTCTTTCTAGTGCATGGAGAGCCCATCTCACAGCTGGCACTAAAGGCGGAGATCGAGCAGCACTTTGGCTTGGAGGTCGTTTGTCCAAAGCGAGGAGATCGATTTGAAGTTAGCTAGGCTATAGCGTTCGTCTTCTGATACACTCAATCTTGTTGCGGGGTTGCGCCCTGGATCTTCTCGATCCACAGAAACGGAGCCCAAGTGCAACAGAATGAGCGATGGAAGATCGCTCATTTATGTGACATAAGCTGTAGCAATTACGTCTGGGGACGTAGCTCAGTTGGTTAGAGCGCTGCCCTGTCACGGCAGAGGTCGCGGGTTCGAGCCCCGTCGTCCCCGCCATTCAAGTCGGAGTCCGCGATTGAATGGCCTTATAGCGTAACTTCAAAAAGTTTCTGTCCGCCCCTCCGTTCATGGCCTCCCGTCTCATCATCAACGCGGACGACTTTGGCCTCACCTCCGGCGTCAATCGCGCCATCGCTGAACTCCACCGATCCAAAGCTCTCACCTCTGCCACCCTTATGGCCACGGGCTCCGCGTTTGACGATGCCATTGCCATCGCACACGCCAATCCCACCCTCGGCGTAGGCTGCCACCTCGTCTTCACCGACGGCACTCCTGTCTCACCACCCGACACCATCCCTACCCTCATCGGAGCCGACGGCAAGAGCTTCCGACCCTCTCTCCTAGATTTTGTTCAGGCTCTCCTCCGCGGCGCCATCCGTGAAGATGACATCGAACGCGAAGCTCTCGCTCAGATTCAAAAGCTCCAACGCTCCGGCATAGACATCACTCACGTCGACACCCACAAACATACCCACCTCTTCCCTGCCGTCGCTCGCCCCCTTCTCCGTGTCCTCGAGCACACCTCCATCACCGCCATCCGCAACCCCTTCGAGCCGGCCTTCACGCAGCAGCTCGCGCACGCTGGTCTCAAACGCCGTATGCAACTCGCCCTCCTCAACCGTCTCCGGCCTGGTTTCAACCGACTCAACAAACTTCACCTTGCCCACGTTCACACCACCGACGGGACTCTGGGCGTCTCCGCCACCGGGAATCTCACACGCACCACTCTTTCCCAGATACTCTCTACCCTTCCTGAATCCGGCACCTTCGAGCTCGTCTGCCATCCCGGCTACAACGACGCCGATCTCGATCGGATCCCCACTCGCCTCCGTACCCATCGTGAGGTCGAGATGCAGGCTCTCCTCACCATAATCCCCTCCATGTCGCAACCAAACGCCCCCAAACTCATCCACTACGGTAGTCTCGGCAATGGTGGCATCCTCGCGTGACCAGCTCGCCTGCCCTCGACAGGATATGAAATATCGCTTTTGAACCAGCTGTGGGCGGCGTAGGAGGCCTATGAAGATCGGAATCACCTGCTATCCCACCTATGGCGGCAGCGGAGTCGTCGCTACCGAGCTAGGCATAGAACTCGCTAACCGCGGCCACGATATCCACTTCATTACCTCATCACAGCCCTTCCGTCTCACTGGCCGCGAGGCCAACATTCACTTCCACGAGGTCTCCGTCTCCACCTACCCTCTCTTCGAATACCCGCCCTACGACCTGGCCCTCGCTACCCGTATGGCCGAGGTGGCTGAGTTCTACTCACTCGATCTCCTCCACGTCCACTACGCCATACCCCACTCCGTAAGCGCACTCCTCGCCCGCCAGATGCTGGCCTCCCGAGGCCGAACACTCCCCTTCATCACAACGCTTCACGGAACCGACATTACCCTCGTAGGCCTCGACCACTCATACCTCCCCATCACTCGATTTGGAATAGCACAGTCCGACGGCGTCACCGCTATCTCCAACCATCTCCGCGACCGCACCCGCGAAGCGTTTGATATCACCTCCGAGATCGAGGTCATCCACAACTTCGTCAACTGTGACGACTACGTCCGCAACCCGGACCTTGTCGCCACCATGCGTCCCCGCTTCGCAGCAGATAAAGAACGCCTCTTCGTCCATCTCTCGAACTTCCGCCCTGTCAAGCGTGTGCACGATGTCATTGAAGTGTTCGCCCGTGTAGCTCGGGCACTCCCGGCACGTCTTATGCTGATCGGCGATGGCCCCGACCGCAGCACTGCCGAGCAGCTTGCGCTTCGCTATAAAGTGCAGGACCGCATCCACTTCCTTGGCAAGCAGGACAACGTCAACGAGCTTTTGCCGCTTGCCGACCTCATGCTCATGCCGAGCGAGATGGAGTCCTTCGGCCTGGCTGCGCTGGAAGCTATGGCCTGCAGCGTCCCTACTATCGGGACACGGGTTGGGGGTGTTCCTGAGCTTATTGAGGATCAGGTCAACGGACTACTCTTCGAGGTGGGTGACATTGAGGGTATGTCCAATGCTGCCATTGAGTTACTTGGCAACGAGCCTCGGCTTCAGGCGATGTCCATTGCGGCGCGCAGGACCGCCCAGGACCGCTTCTGCGCCTCCCGCATCATTCCCCATTATGAGGGGTATTACGAGCGCGTTATTGCTCGCAGTTTGGGGAAATAGGGCAATTTTTCTCTGCGCGTAATCGTCGTTTTTACTGAGATTTTTGGATAAATTGATGTGTAGACGTGGTGTTTTGGTGATCAGGCCGTGGTGTTCTGTCTGGTAACCGAGGATAGCGGACTGCCCCAAATTTGAAGTTTATCGCCGGGTCACTACTCGTACCGCGTCGTCCAACAGATGCCGGGCAGCTTCAAAGACCTCTCGTCCGTTCTGCGGCCAGGCTTCAGCCCCTGCATCCAGAATCGGCATCAGCAGCGTAACCTTCGTCCCCCGTCCCGGCCTGCTGTTGATCTCCACCGATGCCAGCTTCCCGTACAGAACCTCCATCCGCTCCCGCACGTTACGCATCCCAATGCCCGTTCCCTGCCGCACCAGCCCGCTCACCGGCGAGGCATCGTTCCTTTCGGGAGCCATCCCCACGCCGTCATCCTCCACCTCGACCAACAGCATTCCTTCAGCCGTAATCCTGCTCCGGAGCGTCACCGTCCCGCCACTGATCCGCGGCTCAAGTCCATGTTTGAGGCTGTTCTCGATCAGCGGCTGCAGCACCATTCCCGGCACCACCACGTGCAGCGTATTCTCCGCGATCTCCTTGACCACCTTCAGCTTCTCGCCAAACCGTACGACCTCGATGTCCAGATAGTCGTCCGTAAAGGCGAGCTCTTCGCTGAACGGCACGAACGCCTCACGGTCCTTCAGCAGCGCTCGCAGAATGTTCGCCAGCTTCACGATCATCTCCCGCGACAGCTCCGGCTGCGATCGCACCAGCGAAGCGATCGAGTTCAGCGTATTGAAGAGAAAGTGCGGATTGATCTGACGCTGCAGCGCGTCCAGCCTCGCCTCCAGGAGCAGTCTTCCCTGCTCCTCCAGCTTGCGTTCGATCCGTACCGCGTTCCAGATCTTCAGCGGAATTCCCACGATCACCGGCGCGCACGCGCAGATCAAGAGCTGCACCCACCACTCGTTCGAGCGCAGGTCGAAGTATCGTCTCGGTTTGAACCCCGAGATCATGCTGGTCCCAAACTGCATCGCCGCAATCATCACCAGCAGCAGAATCTGCCGGTCCAGATGCGGCCGCCGCAGGTTGCGCGTCACCCATCGATAGATGCTCAGATCGATCATCGGAGAGAACGACCAGACGTCCTCCGGATCGGCGAACCGCCCGAACATACCCGCCACCGCTGCTATGGCCAGGTTCACCGGCAGCGCCCAGAACTCATGGTGCAACAACGCCGGAATTGCCAGCGCCGCTCCTCCCACCATTGCCGCAATCGGCCCCACCAGAATCCCCAGCAGGATCGTCGTCTCGAACGACAGGTCCGCTGCCAGAAAGTTCGGTACCGTCGTCCGAACCCATACCCCCAGCGTCAGCGGTACACAGATCATCGATACGAGCGCGACAGTCTGCCGGGGCGTCCGGCTCGACGTCAACAGCAGATTCTTGAAGGTCTTCGACCGTGCCAGCGAGCTCGACACCGCCGCCGCCACTCCCAGTTCGACCAGCAGTGTAATCAGAATCAGCTTTGGATCGATCTGCGTCACACCAATACTTTACTCGGAAATCGGAGACGGATTCGTTTTGGTCTTTGCGAGAGCGCCGTTCTCCGATTCGTCAGACACGAACTATTCCTATGCTTGCTCTTGCATCAATTTAGCCTCATCCGCAATCCAATACGTGTGAGCACTCGACCGTATAATCAAAAGATGCCGTTCTCCGTCGTACGCAAGGTCGCCGACGCCGATTTTCCTACCCGCTGGGGACAGTTCCGCATCCTCGGCTTCGAGGGTGTCATCGACGGCGCGCTCCCTTGCAACGATGGCCTTCCGGCCCCCGCCACGCGCGTCGAATCGGCCGTAGCCCTCGTCATGGGCGATATCCACGCCGCGCCCCCGATCGTCCGGATTCACTCGCAGTGCCTCACCGGAGATGTCTTCCACTCCCTGCGTTGCGACTGCCGCCAGCAACTCGAGCTTGCCATGGCCGCCATCACCGACGCCGGCACCGGCATCCTGCTCTACGAGCAGCAGGAGGGCCGCGGCATCGGTCTGATGGCCAAGCTCCGCGCCTACGAGTTGCAGGACCAGGGCATGGACACTATCGAAGCCAATCTAGAGCTGGGCTATAAAGCCGACTGCCGCGAGTTCGCGCTTCCCGCCGAGATTCTCAAGCAGCTAGGCCTGAAGGAAGTCCGCCTGATTACCAACAACCCTGAAAAGGTGGAGGCTTTGGAGCTGGCCGGAGTAAAGGTCGTCGAACGCATCTCCGCCGAGGTGCCCAGCGAACCCACCAACGAGCGTTATCTCCAGACCAAGCGCGAGAAGATGGGTCATCTGGTCGGCTAGCCTAGCTCTTAAACACAGTCGAATCAGGATGATGATTCATCCAGTCGAACCAATAATCCTTATGTGCATCGATCTCCTTCAGGCAGCGCCCAGTTAGCTTGCCTTCGACAGCGCATCCCTGAAAGCTCCACGTACTGCCCGTCTCCGCATCTATCATCACCCTCTGGTTCTCAATTGACCCAGAGTCTGGGCCCGTTGCGAAGGTAAGCGCCATAGACTCCCCCTGTAGCCTGCCTTCAAATACACGAATCGAAGCCTGATCCGGCCCCACAATCACCAAAACAGGCAGATCGCCAAGATGATCCTGAATCAGCCTCGCAGACAGGATGGACTCGATCGGATATGCCCTGTTCTGGCCTGCCGCACTGACTCCCATCATCAGCTGATGTGGAGCGATCCCTGACTTCGCCGTATCGACCACCGTCCGGGTCTTCTCCACATGCTTTTCCCAGTCTTTAGGGTCATACTCCGCGACATAAGGCGCATTCGGCTTCAACACCTTTCCCTGCGGCTGTTCCAGGCGCCATAGAGCGAATGTCAGCTCGCTGCTGCGAACCAGCTCCAACTGCCGCCCCTTCAACGGCCCAAAGATCGCCTCGCCCGTGCTCTGCTGCCAGATACTGCTGGTCTCCTCATCCCGCATCAATGCATTCCCGTTATTGATCCCCGCCAGCCTGAAGTGAAGCGTCTTCCCTTCGAACGCACGATTCCACACCAGGCCGGTGTGGCACAGGGTGCAGTACGTCACCGCAATAGGCACTCCACCCACCATGTCGTTCACGATATGGTGATATCCCATCGTCCGTATCGGATAGGCACGAGCCTGTTCACCGATCCTGACTGCGAGCACCTTATCGTCGGACTCCACCCGGACCTCGTCGGCGCCGCCGAAGGCAGGTGTGTCATAGGGATGAAACATCTTCTCGAAGATATTCACGTGCGTGAAACAGGCACTTGCTATCGTCACCACCGACAAGCCGACCATCGCAAGCCGAAATCCAAATCGCGAGACTCTCTTCCACAACCACACCGTCGCCACCAAAGCAATCGCAGCGCACACTCCAGAGAGCCAAGGCCCTAGATGACGAACACACAGCGCCAGATCCAATGCCTGTGCTCCCTGCGGACGAAACGGGCGGATAACGTACATTGGAATAGCTACGCAGGCAATCGAGAGTAGAGAGCAAAGCAGCACAATGCCCAATATCTTCCGTGCCTTGGACGTCGGTATGTCAACCTCTGAGCCTTGTGCCATATCTCCCTCGCAGCGATTCAACGGTGCCGGGGCCCAAAGAGTCAACCTATCAAGCGGATGAGAATAGGTTCCACCTATGGAGTAAACTCCAAGCCGACAATTTCCATCAAAAGGGATACCCTCAATTCGCACAAATGAAAGGCACCGCATGGCAACCCGCCACCGCACCCTCCTGATTGTCCTGGGAAGCGTCCTCGCCCTCATCGTCGTCGCCATCCTCTCCATCCCCCTCTTCCTCAACGCCGATGCCTTCCGCGCCCGCATCGAATCAACCCTCTCAAGCTCGCTCGGCCGTAAGCCCACGCTGGGCAAAACTCGACCTCTCCGTCTGGTCTGGAAGCCTAGTCGCGCAGAACGCGACCGTGGCCGACGACCCCGCGTTCAGCAGCCAGCCCTTTCTTCAGGCCGCACTGGTCAAGATCAACGTCGAGATGCTTCCGCTTATCCTCAGCCGGCAGATCCACATCACCGGCTTTGCCATCGACGCGCCCCGCATCACGCTCCTGCGTGCAGCCAACGGCACATGGAACTACTCCAGCATCGGCAGCGCCGCGCAGAAAAAACCGGCCACGGCCAAAGAGTCCGACACCACGATTCCGAACCTCACCGCCGGCCACGTCAAGGTAAGCAAGGGCCAGATGACCGTCGGCATAGAGGCCAGTCCAGGTGCGCCAACCCCACCCCGGCGCACCTACGACCAGCTCAACCTCGACGCGAAGGACTTCTCCTTGGATAAGGCATTTCCGTTCACCGCCTCCGCGCACCTGCCCGGCGATGGAACCGTCTCGCTGAGCGGCAGCGCAGGTCCGATCAACCAGCGCGACGCCTCTCTCACCCCCTTCACTGCTCGTCTCGAACTCAAACACCTCGACCCCCTCGCCGCAGGCTTCGTCGACGCCACTGCCGGCGTCACCGGCCTCATCAACGCCATCGATGTCCAGGCCACATGGAACGGCCAGCAGCTTCACGTCACCAACCTGCTCGTCGACACACCGAAGCTCACGATAGTCCGCAGCAATACGCCGACCGCCGCCACGCCACCACCCGCACCAGACAGCAACAACATGCTGAGCACCCTCTCTGCCGATCACCTTCAGATCAAGAGCGGCGCCATCACGCTCACCTCGCCCGGCCAGTCAACTCCCGCCGCCTATCAGCAGCTCAACGCTGAGATTACGAACTTCTCGCCCACTACAGCCGCCCCGTTCAAGCTGAGCGCGCAGATTCCCGGCGGGGGGTCGCTTACCGCTGATGGCAAAGCCGGTCCGCTCAACCAGCAGTACGCCGCAGCCACGCCGCTCGATGCCCACGCCACCCTGACCCACGTCGACCTTGCATCGAGCGGGATCATCGCGCCTGACGCCGGTATCAGCGGCCTCGCCAATATCGATATCAAGGCCATCTCGAACGGCCAGAACCTCAACGCCAATGGTACCGCCCATGTGGAAGGCCTGCGCCTTGCCAAGAACGGTTCGCCGTCGCCCAAGCCTGTCGACGTGCAGCTCAGCGTCAGTCAAAACATGCAGGCGCTGACCGGACAGATACAGCGCGCCGTCATCAACATCGGCAGCGCAGCCATCAACATCGCGGGAACCTACCAGACCAGCGGCCCGACGACTGCGCTCAATCTCCAGGTCAGCGGCCAGGGGGTTTCGATTGACGAGCTCCAGGCCTTCCTCCCCTCCGTTGGCGTCCATCTACCCACTGGCTCCCGTCTCCAGGGCGGAACCCTCACAACGAATCTCAACGTCACCGGCTCCAGCGCCAGCCCCATCATCTCTGGGCCTGTCCGCCTTGATAACACCAACCTCGCCGGCTTCGACCTCGGCTCCAAGCTCTCCACCGTCACCGCCCTCACCGGAGCCAAAACCGGCTCCGTCACCGCCATCCGCTCCCTCAGCACCAACATCCGCGTAGCTAATGGCGACGTTCGCACCGACAACCTGTCCCTCGTAGTACCAGCCCTCGGCACCGCCACCGGCGCAGGAACCGTCGCCGCATCTGGCGCCCTCAATTATCAAGTCATCCTCAAGCTCACCGGCCTCGTCGGCGGAGGCTCAGGCGGCAGCGCTGCCGGAGCCGGCGGCATCGCGGGCCAGCTCCTGGGCATGATCCCCAACAGCGGAGCAGGCGGAGCCATCGGAGGCTTCGCCGGCAATGCACTCAAAAACGGAGTCCCCGTCGCGATTGGAGGCACCACCGCCAATCCCACCTTCACGCCCAACCTCCAGGGCGCGCTCAGCAGCGGCACAAAGGGCTTGGCTGGCGACAATCAACCCACCGGGGCAAACAAGAAGAGCACAACCGACTCCGTCACCGATGCTCTGGGTGGGCTGCTCAACCGACAGAAATAGATTCACATCCTACGCAATACGGGTGGCTACCTGATCTCAGGCCAGCCCACCCGTACTGCTTCGCTGATACCGTTTCAGCACGCCATCCAGCGAGACTGTTCCCTCCAACGCTCCACGTATCGACCGATTGGTAATCGGTAGAACCGGCCATCGCGAGAAATAAGGAAGCGCGCTATCGAGCGGCTGATCCGGAAACAGTGTCGGCGTCCTCTCCGGCCCCAGCAACGCTTCAATCGACGACCCGTCCTGCGTCATCGCAGCCTCGAGCGCCAGCTTCTCTACCTCTTCCCGTCGCGCCGCATACCACCTCAGATCGCTGCATTGGATCAGCATCGCCGTCCATGGAGCACTGCCCGCACGTTGAAGCAGGCTACTCGGAGTCTCCGTACCCTTGTAGGTAGGCACACTCACCGGCTCCAGCGCATCTTCAAGATGAAGATCGCTCTCTTCCCTCTTCTCCTCCATCGACGGGAGATACAGCCCATCCTGATGCGTCAGTATCTCGAAGATCGGCGTCGGCTGCAGACTTCGCGAGAGCAGGTACGCAATCGTATTCGCCAGAATCACGGGGACGATGATCGAGTAGTTGCCGCTCACCTCCAGCACCATAAAGACCGACGTCAGCGGAGCCCGCAAAAACGCCGCGAACAGCACTCCCATCCCCACCAGCGCATATGAGCCGATCGATCCCGTCAG
>Ga0193716_1000338_pt1 | contig 29793 bp, 29 predicted proteins | sample U2c1metaG_FD_145901 | JGI IMG/M metagenome (GOLD analysis project Ga0193716, IMG submission 145901) | Soil microbial communities from a riparian zone of the East river system, Colorado, United States - U2c1 | ecosystem: Environmental > Terrestrial > Soil > Riparian zone | place: USA: East River...
GGCCTTCGCCGCAGAGGATCTGGGAGCGACTCCGCAGCTTCGTCTCGGCCAGGTATAACGGCAATCGCATTCGAAAACAGCCGCCTATCAGCTAAAATCAACAGGGATTCTCAGGAGAAAGTCTGCACCGCGCCACGCGCTCGGCTGCGGCAGGATAAAGCGCACGTGGCATCGATGGAACTCTTCAACACCCTTGGCGGAAAAGTCGAAACGCTGGCCCCCGTTGGCAGCCCAGCACTGCGAATGTACTGTTGCGGCCCAACCGTCTATGACTACGGCCACATCGGTAACTTTCGCACCTTCCTGCATGTCGATGTGTTGCGCCGCTTCGTGCGCCAGCAGGGCATGGCCGTTCAGCATGTGATGAATGTGACGGACGTGGATGACAAGATCATCCGCAACGCCGCCGCTGCCGGTCTGCCGATTGCCGAATACACCGCGAAGTTCGAGCGTGCCTTCTTCGAAGACTCCGACGCCCTCGGCATCGAACGCGCGGAGCATGTTGCCCATGCCACCAGCTGCATTCCAGACATGGTTGAACTCATCGAACGGCTCGCCGCCAAGGACATCGCCTATCAGGCCGAGGACGGGAGCTGGTACTTCCGGATACACCGCTTCCCCGAGTACGGCAAGCTCTCGAAGAAGGACTTCGATGGCATCGAAGATGGCGCGCGCGTCGACGTCGATGAGTATGAGAAGGATGCGGCTCGAGATTTTGCTCTCTGGAAGGCCGTCAAGCCTGGTGAGCAGAGCTGGAAGACGTCGCTAGGCTCTGGACGCCCAGGCTGGCATATCGAGTGCTCCGCCATGGCGACCAAGTTTCTTGGCGAATCCTTCGACCTGCACACCGGTGGTGAAGACCTGATGTTCCCGCACCATGAGAACGAGATCGCGCAGTCGGAGTCGGCCAGTGGCCACACCTTCGCGCGCCACTGGATGCATGTGCGCTTTCTGCTGGTCGAAGGTCGCAAGATGTCGAAGTCGGAGGGCAACTTCTATACGCTGCGCGACTTGCTGCTGAAGGGCTATCGGGCCTCGGCCATCCGGTTCCTGCTGATCTCGGTGCCTTATCGGAACCAGATGAACTTTACCTTCGAGAGCCTTACTGAGTCGACCAACGCCGTCGATCGTCTGCGCACCTTTCACCAGCGCATGTTGAAGGGCGGCTTTCCCGAGGGGCTCAACTCCGAGATATCAGTGGCCACCACAAAGGCTGCCAATGGTTACACGGCCGCGCTTGCCAACGACTTGAACACCGCCGAGGCCCGCGCCGCTATCTTCGACCTGGTGCGTGCCGCTAACTCCGCCGCCGACGCCGGTACCCTGCGCGCTGGAAACGTCGTCGAGATCCTGAAGGCTCTGGCGCTCTTCGATGGCGTCTTCGCTGTGCTTCAGGACAATGATGCCGCGATCACCCGCGCTGCCCTTGCATGGGCCGAGACGGAAGGTCGCATCGGCGAGGCCGACCCGTCACTGGTCGCAACGCTGGCTCTCACCGATCCCGATATCGACGCCCTGGTCGCCGAACGCACACAGGCCAAGAAGACCCGCAACTTTGCCCGTGCCGACGCGATTCGCAATGATCTGCTTGCTAAAGGCATCGTGATCGAGGACTCGAAGGATGGGGTCCGCTGGAAGCGCAAGTAGCGATGTTTTCTGTAGGTCCTTATTCCGGAGTAGAGGTCTTATGTCATCCGGCGTCGCAGACCTCTGTCTTCGCCTCGGCATCCTTCTTTGGTGAGATTGAGAAGAAGGCTCTTACCTGATCGAGGGATGTCAGGTTCAGCAGAATCAATCCGCAGATGACGATGGCGACACCAGCGTAAGCCGTCCACAGGATTGGCTCGTGGGCGATGTACCCCCAGAACAGTCCCCAGATGGGCAGCAGATAGGTAACGGCGACGACGTGGGTTGAGGGGATGCGTGTCAGCAGATCGTAGTACAGCAGATAGGCCAGGCCGCTGCCTGCGACTCCAAGCAGCGTGATGGCGAAGATGGAGCTGCGCTGTATTACCGCAGGATGCGCCCCGAACACTGCCAGGGGAAGCATCATGATCCATGCGAGGGAGAGTTGGCTGGTTGCCAGTCCAATGGGATCGAGACCCTTGAGCTTTATCTTCGCAATTACGGTTGCGATGGCGTAGCCGAGGCTGGCGAGCGCGATGAACAGGATACCGCGGTAGAAGGCTGCGGTATCGCCATACTGGTGTGAGTCCTGGCCGTGGCTGAAGACAACGATCAAGACACCGGTGAACCCGAGCAGGACGCCAGCGATGGTAAACCGGCTCAGCTTGGCGCTCTGTACTGCCAGGGTCAACAGCAACGCCCAGATAGGAGTTGTGGCATTGAGGACTGCGGCGATGCTGCTGGGGACGGTGCGCTCGCCCAACGCAAAGAAAGTGAAGGGAATTGCGTTGTTGAAGAGGGCGACGGCGAGGAGCGGCAGAAGCAGACGACGCGGCGGCAACGTGCGCCCGTTTAGTTTTAGAACGCCCCAGAGGAACACCGCTCCGAAGGTAAGGCGCAGCAAGGCTACCCATGTAGGAGGGAAGCTCCGGCCGGAGATTTCGATAAGGATAAAAGACGCTCCCCATACGGCGGAGAGTAGAAGCATCTGAAAGACGTCACGGCGACCCATTGAATCTCCCTAGAAACGTATCGTCAGGCTCTCTGGTTTAGAGTTGGCTGGTGTTGTGCGGATACCATTTTTTTACAGCTTATAACGGCATCGAGACTTAGCAGCGATGCGTCGACGGTGGAGAGCGCCAGTGTCCCGGCGGCCATCAGGTATACGCCGTATTCGAACTGGGAGAATCCTGAGATGGTCATTGCAGTCCCGAACAGAAACAACAGCACGGCAGATCCTATCGCAGCGGCATGAATGCGTATGCCCAGGAGCAGGGCAAGGGCAAATGTGGTCTCGCCAACTGTGGCCAATACGGAGAGAAGAGGTATGGTTGCTGACGGCATGAAAGAGTTGACCCTGGCCGTATAGGCGATGAAGTGCGCGAAGTCACCCCAGGCGACGCCGGGTGCGCCGTGCGGTCCGAGGAGGCCGAGACGATCGGCCACCGCATCGAGAAAGGCGATAGCGACAGGCAGGCGAAGCGCGGCGTTGACCAAACGGACACGGCCGCCGGTGAGCGCGAGCAGAAGGAATGGGACGGCGAACATAAACGGATACGACATGCTGCTCAACGATTCGCGCAGGGACTCATGCAGACGAAGGTGATGAACTCCCATCCAGACTGCTTGCGCGATCAGAGCCACCCACAGCACAGCAAAGGCTGTACGCCTTACTGCGGCGGGAGTTTTTTCCATTGCTTCGGGGCTCAGGTTCATTGGGTCTCCTAGGAGGTAAGCTACGCACGAGGTTCAGGTGGGAATACTGCTTGCAGCACCCGGTTTCTTGAAGATGAGTGCAAGAAATCGGGCCGGATGCTCAGCGCTTGCGTTTGCCGAGACTTGATGCACGCTGTCTGGAGGCTCGTAAAATACCTGGCCGGCGCGGTAGGTTTTCTGTTTGTGGCCTTTGAGTTGAAAACGGATCTCGCCTTCAATAACGTAGCCAATCACGAAGCCGGGATGACGATGAGGTTCGGAGAAGCCGCCTGCCGGATAGTTGACTTCGATCGCGGTAACGGTCCAGTGATCCAGCGAAATGGACGGCAGGTCCTGTTCGAAGACGGTGTTTGCCTGCGTCGACTGGCCTCGTGTGCTTCCCAGCACACTGGAGCCGAGCGCAGCCATTCCCGTCTTGAAGAGGCCTTCGAGGACGTCTCGTCGCGGTATCATGTTGCTGAGAATAGGCTCGAAACGGACTTGCTGGAAGGTCCATTTTCTATATTTTCAATGGGCCAATTTTCCAAGCTGCGCAGCTTGTCGTGCGTTGCTTTGGCTAATACTTTTCGAGCATTGCGGCCAGTTTCTGCATTCCACGGTCAATCGCGCGCGGCTCGAAGGCTGCGAATCCCAGAAGGATGCCGGGAATCTTTTTCTTTTTGTGTAAGGTGTAACGATCCAGGCCGGATGCATCGATGCCATGACTCGCGGCCAAGCGTTCGAACTCGATCGAATCGATGGGAGCGCGATAGAACGCGGCCGTCGTCAAGCCGGCCTGAATGCCTGACAGGCGCATAGCGTCTCCGAGGTGCTTTGCGACAGAGTGCTGCAGGGCCATGAGGCGTTCGGCGTAGACCTCGCGCATGCGCCGAATGTATCTGCCGAGATGCCCTTCGGTGATGAAATCCGCCAACACGGCCTGGTTGATCGAGTTGGGCCAAAGATCGGTCTCGAAACGAAGCTTCAAAACTCTATGCATCAGGCGGTCGGGCACGACCATGTAGCCAAGGCGCAGGCTGGGGAAGAGAACTTTGTTGAAGCTGCCGATGAAGATGACCGATTCGGCCTCGTCCAGACCTTGCAGCGCGGGAATCGGCACTCCCGTAAAGCGGAACTCGCTGTCGTAGTCGTCTTCGACGATGACCGATCCTGCGGAGCTTGCCCAACGCAGTAGAGCAATGCGCCGTTCGAGGGTCATCGTGCTTCCCAGAGGAAACTGATGCGCCGGTGTGACATAGGCCATCTTGGCCTGTGGGGCGAGCTGCCGTCCCTTTGCTACGTTCATGCCCTCGGCATCGACCGGGACAGGAATAATTCTGGCGCCGGCGTTTCGCAAGGCTCGGGTGGCTCCGGAGTAACCAGGGTCCTCCATCCATGCGGCGTCCCCTGGCTGGATGAGAAGACGGGCTACCAGGTCCAGGGATTGCTGGGTACCGGTCATGACGACGATCTGGCTGGGGGAACACTGCACGCCCCTGGAGGTGCCGAGGTACTCTGCGATCGCGTTCCGCAGCGGCGCGTATCCTGCAATGTCTCCACTGCCCAGCAGGGATTTGGTTGCGTGCCGCCACTGGCGCGAGGTCAGGCGCGACCAGACGTCGATGGAAAAGAGGTTTACCTCAGGATCGGAGGCCTGAAACGGCCGCAGGCGTTCGCGTGCCGTTGGCAGCAATGCCTTTGCCTTGCCCTGCCTTGCCAGTGTGCAGACCTGCTCCGACAGCGAAAGATCGTCCGGGAGTTTTTCGTTTACCCAGGTGCCGGCTCCGGTGCGACTCACCAGGTAGCCTTCGTCGCGCAGCTGTTCGATCACAAGCATGGTTATGCCGCGCGATACGCCGTGCTGCAGCGAAAAGTCTCTTGTGGAGGGCAGGCGGACTCCTCGCTTCAACCGGCCATCTAGGATGGCGGCGCGTAGCTCGGCGTAGATCCAATCCGTGAGGGTCGTCTCCGCTGGCCTGGAGCGGAGCGGCAATTCCAGCGAACTGATAGATTTCGCCATATTTATGAGCCTACCTGATTGGGGTAGGCGCCGCCCGTGAATCTTTTACTTGACGCAAAGCATCTCTATATCAAGGTAAATCGATATGCCAGTTGCGAAACCAATCGATGGAGCGGATACAAGCGGCGTACACGTCTGGCTGGTCCTGTGGAAGGCGACGCGGGTTCTGGAAGAGCACGGGCACAGGAGCATCGCGAGTCTCGAGATGGGCTTGAGCGACTTCGGTGTTCTGGAAGCCCTTCTGCATAAAGGTCCGTTGCCCATCAAAGATCTCGGCGCCAAAGTGCTGCTGACGAGCGGTTCGATCACGACTGCCGTGGACCGCCTGGAGCAGAGAGGCCTGGTGGAACGCGGCAACGATGCGCACGATCGCCGCAGCCGAATCGTCCGGCTGACGCCGATTGGGAGACAGATGATTCGGAAGGCCTTCGCGGAGCACAAGCTTGCGATGGAACAGGCTGCATCGGGACTGTCGTTGCAGGACCGCGAGAGGCTGATCGATCTTCTTCGCAGACTGGGGCAAGAGGCTGGAAGGCAACTGGAAGAGCAAAAGAGTACCGGCTATGCAAAGCGCCGGAAGGAGAGGAAATGACCACAATGAAGAAGGTACTTGGAATTTATGGGGCAGGATCGGACCACTGGGTAGGTGACGGCTTTCCCGTGCGGAATCTCTTTCCGTCGAACGGTATCAACACGGAGATCAACCCGTTCCTGATGCTGGATTACGCAGGGCCCAGCCACTTTGAGCCATCGAAGCGTGCCCATGGCGTAGGACAACATCCGCACCGTGGCTTCGAGACCGTAACGATTGCGTATCAGGGATCGGTCTCGCATCGCGACTCTGCCGGAAACTCGGGCACGATCTATCCGGGGGACGTGCAGTGGATGACGGCTGCCTCGGGCGTCGTGCATGAGGAGATGCATGCGCAGGAGTTTGCCGAAAAGGGCGGAACGTTCGAGATGGTGCAGCTTTGGGTCAACCTACCCAAGGCAGCGAAGATGTCCGCGCCTAGTTATCAAGGGATTACAAAGGACGAGATCCCGACGGTGACACTAGGCACCAGTGGACAGGCTCGGATTATCGCAGGCGAGTTGGACGGGGTGAGAGGACCAGCGAAGACATTCACTCCGATCAACGTCTTGGATCTACGCTTGAAGGCAGGGGATGCGGCGAAGCTGTCGTTGCCGGACGGTCAAAATGCGGCTGTCATCCTGCTCAAAGGCGATATTGTCTTGAACGGATCTGAGGCGCTGCAGGGAGGGGCCCGTATCGCTACTCTGAGCGCTGACGGCGAAAGTATATTGCTGGAGCCGAAGGAGGACTCGATATTGCTTGTATTGAGTGGGGAACCGATCGACGAGCCTGTCGCAAGCTATGGCCCGTTCGTGATGAATACCCAGGAGGAACTGGTACAAGCCTTCCAGGACTACAAATCAGGCCGAATGGGTCATCTCAGCTAAGGTCCGCTGGAAGCTTTAGATACAGGCACGAACGTCATTTCGCGTTCGTGCCTATTTTTTTGCAATGAGAACGGCTTGTATTCCACTCGTAGTTTAAGCCTGCGGCTCCGTGGCCACGTACACCGCCTCTGCGACGGGAGTACCTGTCTTCAGCTTCGAGCTCGTCACCAAAAATACCGCCAGCAGAATCGCTGTCATCCCCACATATTCAATCGCGACAAAGCGCTCATGCAGGAAGATCGCGCCCAGGATCACGGCCACTACGGGATTGATGTAGGCGTAGGTCGCCACCTTTGCTACAGGCACATGCTCCAGCAGATAGATGTAGGCCGTATAGCCGATGAGCGAGCCAAAGGTCACTAGATAAAGGATGGAAGACCATGCCTGTATGCCCCATTGCCCCTCGCGGTAGCCGCCAGCCAGCAGCATCACGCATGCGTTGAACAGTCCTGCGAACATCATCTCCCACGCGGCCGCAACGAAGGGGCTGACGGGCAGTCTGGCGCGCCGCGACAGGATCGATCCCGCCGTCCATGAGAGCGCGCAACCCAAGGCCACGGCAGCGCCAATTAGCTGGCGCGTGTCTCCGTGCATGCCATCGAGCAACCCGGGCCAGAGCAGCACGATCAATCCTGCAAAACCGACGCCGACGCCTATCCAGCCCTTTGTGCGAAGACTTTCGCCGTTTGGCAACAGGGCCTCAAAGACGGCGACATAGAGGGGAATGACGGCAATGATCAGCGCTGCGAGACCACTTGAAAGATACTGCTCGCACCACACCAGACCCATGTTGCCTCCGCCCAGCATCAGGACGCCGATTCCGGCGAGCAGACCGAACTCTCGCCGCGTAAGCCGCAGACTCAGTCCCCGTAGGGCGCAGATCGCCAGCATCAATGGGCCTGCGATCAGAAACCGCACGCTCGCTAGAACGAATGGCGGCAGCACCTCCACGCCAAACCGTATGGCGACATATGTCGACCCCCAGAAGAAGTACACGCAGCCAAACGCAAGCAGAATGCGGGTTGTGTGGGAGGAGCGGGGAGGCATATGCCATGGTATCCGCTTCTAGGGCGTCGGCGCGTTGCCTTCGGTGGGAGAGCCGGACTAGGATATCTTCATGTTGTCCCGGTCTGCAGCGCTCTTATTGCTCCTCTCCTGTACAGGTGTTCTCTCCCATACGGCCGCTCAATCCGCCTCTCGCGTTCCCAAGATCTTTCGCGATCCCGCCCTGGGCATCACCTACTCTTACCCTAGCCAGTTCATCGCCGAGAGCCTCGCGGGACCCGCAAGTGCGGAGACCATCGCTCCGCAGTGCGCCCGATCGACTTTATCGGCTGGATCCACCAATACTATGGGCAGCACTGTCTTTGTCCTCTCGAGCATCGACAACACCTGTCCGGGCGTTCTGAACGCAGCGACGCAACATCTTGGCTCTTTCACGCGGGAGCAGATTCTGCGCCAGATGAAGCAGTATGGCACTCCGACGATTACGCGTGAGCCTATCCGCTATGCCATTGATGGGCACCCTGCCGCCATCACTCTGGCCTCAGCAGAGCCTGACGAAGCGCAGCCCGGCAAGTCCCCTAAGACTACGTATGCCGCCAAAGCCTGTTGGCTGAGAGAGGTTCCTGTGAAAGGCGGAAAGTCCAGTTCCACTACGGCGACGCAGCATGTCCTCTGCTTCGACTTCACCACGCAGCAACAGAATCTGCTTCTCTCTATGCTTGCCTTCACCGTCCAGTTCGAAGAGCGGCCAACTCAGTCACTGGTGCCCGGGAGTGTTCTTCGGTAAGGGCTCTGCGCTATACTCAGCGGCACAGGCGGAGCTTCCCATGAAGCGTCTCTTTTCAGTCGAAGCCGATCAGACCCATAGAGGCGAAGGCGCAGGGTGCTGCTCCAAGATTCTGAAACATCAGATACCGTGCGGGTACCTCTCCGTGCTGCCTACCCACATGCGACCTAGTCTCTTCGCCGACTAGCGCATTTTCCCCCAGCCGGCGAAGATCCGCCTCCAGCGAAAGCCCATTTCCCACTGCATTCCATGCAGCGGATGTCCGTTCCTCATTCGGAACATTGCGAAATGGTTCCTTCCACTCACCTGTCAATTTAGGAGAGACCGCATGAGTACTCTGACACAAGAGCACAGCCGAATGGCTACCGAAGCCACGCATACCGAGTTCGGTCCTGAGCTGAAGGGCGCCATCCCCGGCCCGCTTGCACAGAAGATCGTCGCCGACGATGACCGACTGATCTCACCCAGCTACACCCGCTGCTATCCTTTGGTCGTCAAACGCGGCCGCGGTCTGCGCGTCGAAGACGTTGACGGCAATGTGTTTCTAGACTTTGCCGCAGGCATCGCCGTCAACTCTACCGGTCACTGTCATCCAGAGGTCGTCAAGGCGATTCAGGACCAGGCTGCGGAGTTGCTGCACATGTCGGGCACCGACTTCTACTACGAGCATTTGGTCAAGCTGGCCGAGCGGCTCAGTGCCGTCGCGCCTATGCCCGGCCCGCACAAGCTCTACTATGGCAACTCCGGGGCCGAGGCAGTGGAGTGCGCCATGAAACTGGCTCGATACCATACTGGCCGCCAGAACATCATCAGCTTCTTCGGCGCCTTCCACGGCCGGACGATGGGCGCGCTGTCGCTGACGGGCTCGAAGCCCCAGCAGAGGCGCAGGTTTGCACCCTTCGTTCCCGGCGTGCACCATATCCGCTATCCCTATGTCTATCGTGGCTGCTTGGGAGGGCCGCAGGAGCAGGAGGCATTTGCTCTTGAGTGCGCGCGCTACATCGAAGAGAGGCTCTTCAAGACGATCCTTCCGCCGGAAGAGGTCGCCGCGATCATTCTTGAGCCGATTCAGGGTGAGGGCGGCTACGTCGTTGCTCCCGATAATTTTCTGCACGAGATCCGCCGCATCTGCGACCGCCACGGCATCATGATGATCGCCGATGAGGTGCAGTCCGGAGCAGGCAGAACAGGGAAGTGGTGGGCTATCGAGCACGCAGGCGTCCAGCCTGATATTGTCTGTATCGCCAAGGGCATCGCCTCGGGTATGCCGCTTGGCATCTGCATGGCCAAGGCCGAGATCATGGATTGGGTTCCAGGCTCTCACGCCAGCACTTTTGGCGGTAACCCTGTGTGCATCGCCGCTGCGCTCGCGACCATGGATGTCATTCAAAGGGAGGGCTTGCAGAATGCCAGCATTGTCGGCACGCAGATGCTGGAGCGCCTGCGTACCTGGATTGCGAAGCACCCCACGGTAGGGGACATTCGAGGCCGCGGCTTGATGATCGGCATTGAGATCGTCAAGGACCAGCAGACTCGTCAGCCTGCTGGTGCCCTGCGGGATCGTATTGTCGAGCTTGCCTTTGAGCGCGGGCTCCTGATCCTCGGTTGCGGCGAAACCAGCATCCGTCTGTGTCCGGCGCTCATCGTCAAGCAGCAGGAGGCCGATGTCGCTCTCGACATTCTTGAGGAGTGCATTCAACTCGCAGCACAAAGCTAAAGCAGACACAACGTGGCACGTTGTGTCTGCAAAACAAGGGCGGCATCCCGAAAGGATGCCGCCCTTGTTACATTGTCGGATCGCAGTTGTTAGAAGTTGAAGCTAACCTGTCCGGTGATAGCTCTCGGTGTGACATAGTGTGTTCCCGAGAAGGTGGAGAGGAAGTTGTACAGCGCGTACTTATTGGTTACGTTGATTGCAGTAAGGCGAACCGCGACCTTGTATTTATCGCCGTGGAAGAGATTGTCTTCTCCCAACGCCATGTCAAAGAGGCTTCGCGGCTGAACGCGCGGCGGGTTGTGGTCATCATCCTCGGTGTTCGGTGCGGGGATTTTGACGAGATTCGACGTGAGGCCAGCCGCATCGCACTGGGTAAAGCCCGAAGTGGGCGTAGCTTTCACGCCATCGCAAGCGAGTCCTGCCTGAAACTGCTGATCGAACGTAAGACTGGTCAAGCTGATCCCCGGCTGACCATTGGGTAGCGTAATCGAGAAGTCGCCGCAGCCGGTGTTGGAGCCGACGGTGTTATAGCAAGGCACCGCGCCTGCGACGAGACCGCTGTCATACCGCCAGTTGAAGCCGAACCAGGTGCTCTTATGGAACGGCAGAGTGTACTGAATGTGAGTCGTCTGGTTGAACTTCTCGTCATGGTCGATGCGGAACGGCGACCCGCCAGGAGTGCTGACCGTTGCGCCAACGCCACCGATCTGAGGATTGAAGAAGCGCGCGGCCACTGACGACATCACGACGAAGGCGCTGATGCCATGGATCTCAGGTACGTTTGCGCGGAGCACAAATCCCGGAATCTTCGAGTTGTGCCACTCGATCGGAAACGTGATGGGTGTTGCGCCCAGCACGCTGAAGTCGTATGCGTTGTGCGTGTACTTCCAGATGTAGTCTCCGCTGATGACGAGGTGCCTGCCAAACGCCTGCTGCAATCCGGCATGGAACTCATTGCGGAAGCCCGGATTGAAGGGCGCTGGTGTGCACTGTCCCAGCGTCTCGAAGATTGCCTGCAGCACAGTATCCTCACAACCCTTAACAGAGAGAACCAGATTCTCGTTGAAAGGAGTCTCCATGGCTCGCGCATAGGAGGCACGCAGCACGGTATTGGTCTTCTTGATGCTGTAGGAGAGCCCAACACGCGGCTCGGCCTGACGCTGAACGGCGAGGCCGTTGTAGAAGTCGCCACGGATGCCGACGTTGAAGAGCCAGTTGCCCTTCGTAATCTGATCCTGGACGTAGAGCGCTAGCTGCTTGACGTCCGTCTGGCCATGCCACGCGTAGATACTGCCGCCGCGAGTCAGGTCATAGGGGAGAAGAATCGGGTTGAAGCCCTGGTTGGTTTGGTAGCCAAGCGAGGATGGGCAATTGTTGGGATCGGTTAAGCCGCTGACTGGATTGCCATCGGCATCGAGACAGGGAGAGTTCAAAGTCGAATCGATGACGCCAATCCGGTTATTTTCGCGGAGAAACGTATGTTGATACAGTGCGCCGATCTTCGCATTGTGAATGCCCTTGATATACGAGAGATCGGTGCGCAGGCCGGCATTCGTCAGCGAACGGGTCTGGCCAACGGTCTCCTGCTGGATAGGGCCGAGATCGGCTAAGGGATTGCCGCTGGGGAAGTAGTTGAAGGCATCTTTGCGGATGAACGCGCCGAAGTTGAAGACCGTGTTGTTGTTGATCAGGCGCGTATAGGTTGGGGCAATGTTGAAGGTCTCGATCTTGGAGCGCTGGTCCGCGGCTCCCACCGAGTTTCCATTCTGGTCGAACACGTTTGTGGTGTCATAGGAGTTCGGCGTCTGGAACCAGGAGCGGGTGTACTGCAGGTTGGTGTGGACGGAGCTTTTTGGAGAAAACTGGTAGTCCACGCGATCGAAGACGTTCTCTTCATTACCTTTATCGTGCAGGGTCTGGAACTCGGGGCCATCGAGGAATCGGCCGGTGTTCAGTCCGCTGGCCGCGAGAAAGTTGCCCCAGTTCTTGCCACCGTAGGAGACATCGCCACCGACAGTAGCGGAGCCGAAGGTCCCGTAGGATGCGCTAATGCTGCCGTGGGGTGTCGTGAAACCCTGGCCGGAGCGAGTGGTGGCCACAATAACAAGGCTCGTCTTGTCGCCAAACTCGGCAGGCGGCGCTCCATTGATGACCGTGAGCGACTGGACAGCCTCGGCCGGAAGCTGGTTGGAGAACACCTTGCTCTGCTGGTCGGTGATCGGCTGGCCGTCGACGGAGAAGGAGTTTTCGGCGTGATCGCCAAGACCATGAAACAGGCCGTTTGAGTCGGCGGCAACACCCGGGGAGGCGAGCGTCACAAGCGAGCTGAGCGACGAAGACTGGCTCTCCAGTGGCATCCGGTTGACGATGTTTCGGTCGATATCCGTATGGCCGGTTGAGTCGTTCTCGACCAGGTCGGCGCCAGTCTCCACGGTCACGCTAGTTGAGCTGCCCTCGACTCCCAGTTGAACAGGTGCTGCCACGGGTACGACGGAGGCGATCTCGACGGTCCGGCTTCCGTTACTGAAACCAGATTTCTTGACGATGACGCGATAGTTATTGATGGGCACGTTATAGAACCGATAGGTCCCGGCAGCGTCGGTCTTCGTCGTACGCGCGTACCCGCTGACGGGATTCACGAGCTGGACGGTAGCATCGGATACGACTGCTCCGGTGGGGTCTGTCACGGTGCCAGAGACGCTCCCCGATGTTCCCTGCGCCACTGCGCCGGTCACCAACAAAATCAGGGAGAAGACAAACAAAGTAAGTCGAGTGGAGATAGGCCTGCTCATAGTAAGGGGTAACTCCTGTCGAGCTCAAAAGAGCATCGTGCTGAAAAAGCGCGGTCTCCGTGCCGGGAGAGGCACGGAATTACAGGTACGACAGATTGTTAGATTGCTCTGAAGTTTCCTGACGCCTGCAAGAGGCTAAGCGCGGTTCAGGTCAGCAGGAGGAGGACGGCTGGCCATCTCGAATCGCCACCGGAAGATTCTTTCCGCATGCGCTGCGACAGAGTCCAGAGTCCGAATCTGCAGCATTGGCTCGGGAGTGGTATGCAGTGCAATCGGCATCGCCGAATGCATCGCCACGCACAGCGGGCAATGGTCGTCTGGAGCAGGGCGGTTGTGCGAATTCTGCTTCAGGAAAGAAAACTCAGCATGCGTATGGGACACCTGTGCTGTACTCATGACGCAGACCACAAGCAAGCACGCAATTGCAATCAGCCGCAGCCATAGGGGGCGCCGCTGATCATCGTGTCCGCGTTGGAAGATGCTCTGCATTGATTTCAGGTGCTCTATCTTGTTTAGCATACTCCGATTGGCAGGGCCAACCGGCTACAGTAGCCAGATGCATTCAGGCACGTCTAACCGTAGTGGCACTAAACTGTCTGAATTGATATTGATCTATGAATAAGACGAGCCATCTGCCTATAAAGTTTACCAGTGCCCGATTCCTTCTCGCCGCTGGAGTGGTGCTTTTTGCCGTATTGTCCCTTCCTGCTGCGATTGCTCAAAGCCAGAAACCTCTTCCCCCCCTTGATCCAGCTACCAATCCGCATCGCACGCGGCTGATCCTCAAGGACGGCAGCTATCAGGTAATCATGAGCTACAGAGTGGTCGGCAACGTCGTCCGATACGTCAGTGCAGAGCGTGGCGGCGCAGAGGAAGAGATCCCCTCCGCCCTGGTGGACTTCGAGGCCACTCGCCGCTGGGAGAAGCAGCATACGGCAGCTCCGGAAGGAGACACCGGCACGGCCCAGGCTCCCGGGATCGACCCCGAGCTGCTGAAAGAAGAGGCTGACCGTGCCGCGCTCACCCCCGAGGTGGCAAAGGATCTCCGCCTTCCCGAGCAGGACAGCGTCCTTGTTCTGGATACCTTCCGCGACACGCCTGAACTTGTCCCGCTCGCGCAGACCGATGGCGATCTCAATCGCAACACCGGTCATAACATCCTCAAGACCGTGATCAACCCGCTAGCCAGTTCCCACCAGATCGTCCAACTCAAGGGCGAAAAGTCCCTGATCCAGCTCCACGTCGATACTCCCGTCCTCTATCTGCGGCTTGGTGACGGTACAGCCACACCCAACGGCAGCACTCCTCTCACCGTCGACACGCATGGCGCCAGCAGCAACATGAAGGCTACGCCCAGCGGCGGCTCGCCCGACAGCCGCTACGTCATCGTCCGTGCCGACGTCCGCACCGGTGCCCGCATCATCGCCAGCTTCAAGATCAATCTTCTCGGCGGTGTTCATCAACAGGAGGACGTCGTTGAAACTACCTCCGAGATCCTGCCCGGAGGCCACTGGATGAAGCTCACCCCGCGTCAGCCACTGGCCTTTGGAGAGTACGCGCTGATGGAGGTTATCTCCGAGAAAGAGGTCAATCTCGGCGTATGGGACTTCGGCATCCACCCAAGAGCACCCGAGAATCGCGACGTCATCAAACCCGAGCCGAAGCGCCCTCTGGCGCTCGAGCGACGTCGGCCCGACTAGCGTGCGTTCTTCGTAGCTCCGGTCAGTGCAACGCGCTCCAGAAGCAGGCCCTTACCCACGACCGCCACGTTATCCCGCGTCGTTTTAGCCTCGTACATCATCGTGTCCGCGGATCGCAGGATTGTAGGCACCGTGTTTCCGTCCTCTGGATAGGTTGCCAGTCCAAAGCTGCCGGAGAGACTCAGCGACAGGCCTGCCCCCTCGAGAAAACGTGCCATTCGCAGATCTTCATAGACCTTCATCGTTGTGGCTATTCCGCCCGACTTGGTTACGCCTGGGAACAGCGCTACAAACTCATCCCCTCCATACCGGAAGGCGGAGTTGGCAGGGCCCGCGGAGCGCTTCAGCAAGCCGCCTACCTCTGACAGCAGACGGCTTCCGATGAGATGTCCGTGCGTATCGTTTATGGACTTGAAACGATCCAAATCCATGAACATCAGGCTGAAGACCTTTCCCCTCCGCACCTCTTCGTCCAACATACTGTACAGGTGGCGTGCGTTGAACAAGCCCGTGACGTCATCGGTGATGGTCAGCTCCTGGATGAGCGTCATCGACCGCGCGTTTTGAATCGCGATTGCCGCATAGTCACAGAGGATGCGCAGGAACGAGATCGAATACTCCGACATGAGATCCAACTTGCTGTTCAGCAATTGGATAACGCCGAGCGTCTTATTGCCGGACCTCACCGGTACGCAAGCAATTGAATGGATATTCAGATCCGGATGCTTACGCGAGAAGGCAGACCAGTGCGCATCGAGGGATACATCCGGAACAACCAGGGGATTGCCGCTCGCCGCCACCCACCCAGCGACACCCTCGCCCATAGGTACGCGCAAACCTTTCAGCGTGCTCGAATTTTCACCTACGGCAATCGCGTAGTACAGCTCATTTGTAGCGTCGTCCACCATCAGCAGCGACCAGCGTTCCGGTCCGAAGAACTGGGCCATCTTGTCCATAATGGCGCCCAGAATCTCCTCCAGTTCCAGACTCGATGTCAGTGCCCGCGCAACATCATGGAACACCCTGAGGTGATCCATCTGGCGGCTTTCAATCACCTCAAACTGTCGCCTGTTTTTCAAAAGTTATCCCCGGAGAGCAACAATCCATACAGGTATTCTTTGTCTCTGAAAAGTTTCAATAAGGTTATTGACGGGAGTCGTCATAATAAGCCACGCTACCCGCCAATGTGAACCATGTTCCTTGAAGGTTTCTCGAAACCCGGCTCACCGATGTGATGACGCGCCTCTTTCCGCATCACCACCTTACGCACATACGCATTCAACTCCGCGTCGGTTCCACCACGCGTCATTTCACCCAGCAAATCGTGATCGCTCTGCGAAAACAAGCATGTTCTTATCTTTCCATCCGACGTCAGCCGCACCCGGCTGCAGTGTCCACAGAACGGACGCGACACTGGCGCGATGATCCCAATCTCGCCCAGGCCATCGTCGAACGTAAAGCGCTTCGCAGTCTCACTTGCGGCATTCGGAGGAAGCTCCACCAGAGGCCGTAAGGCATTCAACCGGCCAACGATCTCATCCATTGGAATCACCGTCTCGGGCTTCCAGGTGCGGTCTTCTTCGAGCGGCATAAATTCGATGAATCGCACGATGATGCCCTCGCGTCGCGAGAACTCCGCAAACTGTTCGATCTGCCCATCGTTGAATCCGCGGAGCAGAACGCAGTTCACCTTCACCGGTCCCAGTCCTATCGCCTTCGCCTTCCGTATGCCCGCCATCACCTTGTCGAAGCTGCGAGGAACCCGCGTGATCGCCGTGAATGTCTCCGAATCCACCGCGTCCATGCTGACTGTCACACGATTCAAGCCTGCATCCTTCAGTGGTTCAGCCAGCCCCTCCAAGAGATGGCCATTCGTCGTCAACGCTATGTCGAGTGACTGTCCCTCTTCGCTATCGGCGATCTGGGTGCCGTCTGGAAGATACGCCGTGCGCATCTTCGCCAACTCCGCCACCATCTCCACCAGGCCATGCCGCAGCAGCGGCTCGCCCCCGGTCAGCCGGATCTTTTCCACTCCAAGCGAGACGAAGACCCGGACCATCCGTAGATAGTCCGCGATAGGCAACTCCGTGTACTGCGCGCCCTCGTTGCCTGTTCGACAGTAGACGCATTTATAGTTGCAGCGGTCCGTCACGGACACGCGAAGATCGGTGATCGCCCGGCCGTATTTATCCCGCAGCCTGCCTGAATTCCCTAGAGCACCCTCAATCGGCTCCAGAGTCGCCGTAGCGTCATCACGAATCGTTATGTAGGGCGACATCGTAGCCATAAGCTTCGTTTCGATATTGATATTGGATGCGCTGGCTCGAAAAGGGAAGCAGTGGTACTGCCTATCAGTATAGCCGGTCGCAATGCTCTTGCGAGTTGTGGGGAAGCGGATGCGATGCGGCGGTATGGTGCGCGCCAGCTCCTTACGAACTTCAAGCGAGTTCGGCTGTTTATCCCTTAGCCGCGAGCACAGCCTTGGTCAAAGCGGGGACAACCTCGAACAGATCCCCCACAACACCGTAGTCGGCAACCTCGAAGATAGGAGCATTCTCGTCCTTGTTGATTGCGATCACTGCTTTCGACCCTTTCATCCCTACGAGGTGTTGAATCGCCCCGGAGATTCCGACCGCCAGATAGAGCTTCGGTGAAACCGTCTGTCCCGAGCTTCCTACCTGCCGCTCCATCGGCAGCCAGCCGTTGTCGCAGATCGGGCGAGACGCCGCTAACTCCGCACCCAGCGCGGCCGCCAGCTCTTCGACGATACCGATATTTTCCTGCTCCCCGATGCCACGCCCGACCGAGACGATCACCGGAGCTGCGCTTAGATCCACGGTCTGGGCCGATTCGCGGAATAGCTCGCCAGGCTTATTGCGAATCTGCGTTGCCTCCAACTTAGGCGCAAACGCCTCTATTACAGCGGTTCCGGTTTCCACGGCATCTGCCCGGAACGTCCCTGCTTGCACCGAGACGAAGCAAGACCCCGTAGCCGTCTGCCGATAGTCCGCATTCAACTTGCCCTGCAGGAGCTGGCGCACAAACACCGGTCCGTCATGCACAGCGATGACATCGCTGATCAGCACCTGCCCAAATCTCGTAGCCAGCGCTGGTGCAAAGTCTCGTACCTGGTACGTATGCGGCAGCACGACAAAAGCTGGATCCGCCTGCTTCACCAACTGCTCCAGTGCAACCACATATCCGTCGGCTGTGTAGTCCTTCAACAGCGCATGGTCGACGGCAAACACCTTGTCCAGCTTCTTCTGAGAGAGCTCCGCGCTCAGCGCATCCATGCCCGAGCCGATCACCACCGCTGAGCAAGCCACACCCAGCTTCGCCGACAACTGTTGTCCTGCAGCCAGTGCCTCAAAGCTCATGCGGTTCCAGTTGCCACCACGCTGCTCCATCAATACGAGAACTCCGCTCATATCACCCTCACCTCAAACTTCAACTTCTCGACGATCTTTGCGGCGACTTCAGTGGGCGTTCCTGTTAGCATCTCCGTCTTCTTCTGCTTCTCCGGCAGGTAAACCCGCTCCAGCCGAATTGCCGGACCTGCCGCCGCAGCCGTGACCTGTACCGTCTTGGTCTCCTTGGTCTTGGCTTTTTTTATGCCCATCAATGTCGCATACCGCAGCTTGTTGCCGCCGGACTGGATCGTCAGCAGCGCCGGCAGCGGCATCTCCACGTGCTGGAACCAACCATCTTCCAGTTCTCGTTTTACTTTCAATCCGGAGCCCGTAACCTCGACCTGCATGATGATGGTTGCGTGTGGCATTCCCAGCAACTCGGCCAGCACGACTCCAGTCTGCCCCAGCCCAAGATCATCCGATTGCAACCCCGTCAGGATCAAATCCGGAGCCTCTGCCTTTACTGCATCGGCCAGTATCTGTGCCACACCCAGCGTGTCTCGCTCGCCCAGATCATCGGCCTCAATATGAATCGCGCGGTCGGCCCCCTTGGCAAGAGCCTCTCGCAGCGTACTGGTTACGCGCTCCGGCCCGGCGCACACGACCACTACTTCGCCGCTGCCATTTTTCTCCTTAAGCTGCAGCGCCTCTTCGAGCGCATACGCATCCGGCTCGTTGATCGTGTAGTTCAAATCGCTCTCGTCGATCCACCTGCCGTCAGATGCAACATGAATCTGCGCATCCCGCTCCGGCACCTGCTTGATAGCCACAAGTATCTTCATCTTCACTCCGCTTCCGACATCTAAACCGTACTCTACTGAACTGGTGTCTCTGGCTGAACAACTGCCGGCAACGCTCTCGCCGTCAACTGGGCGATATCCAACAGCTGCGGCGGAGCCTCGCTCACGGACGACAGGGCATCCCGGAACATCGTATTGCAGAACGGACAAGCTGTCCCCACCACCTGCGCTCCGGTTCCGGCAAGTTCCGCCGCCCGCACATGGCTCACGCGCTCGCCCTTCTCTTCGCCAAGGAAGGCCAGCCCGCCACCGGCCCCACAGCAGAAGCTCCGCTCATGCGAGCGAGGAGCCTCAACCAGCTTGCCCGCCATCGCCACGATCTCGCGCGGTTCCTCATAAATATCCTGATACCGCCCCAGGTAGCAGGGGTCGTGATACACGATGCTCTCGCCTGAGCTTTGCTTTGGGAGCCTGTCCTTATACCTCGCCATGAACTCCGAGTGATGCTCAATCTCCGGTGCGATTCCGTACTCGCGCCAGTCGTTCGAGATCGTCCTCACGCAATGAGGGCAGATTGCCACAATCTTCTGTACCTTCGCCGTCTCCAGCGTCTTCAGCCCGAACTCCGCCATCGTCTGAAAGACCAGATCGTTGCCCAGACGCCGCGCCGGGTCGCCCGTGCACTTCTCTTTCTTCAACACGCCGAACGTCGTCCCCAGGTAGTTCATCACCCGTGCGAAGTCTGCGATAATCTCGCGCCCTTTTGGGTCATACCCGCCCATGCAGCCAAGCCAGAGGCAATACTCCTGAGTTCCGTCGAAGATCGGGAATCCCTGCTTCTGAATAAACTTGTCGCGCTCAGTCGCGCTCAATCCAAGCGCATTTCCATTCTTCTCCAGCGCCAGAAACAGCTTCGTTCCGTACGTGTCTTCCCATGCGCCAGTATTGGTAACACCTCGACGCAATCCAATGATGATCGGCACATGCTGAATCCCCACGGGGCACTGATACTCGCAGCTCCCGCATGTCGTGCACTCAAACACCGCCTCCATGCTCATGTACTTCGCTGGAGGATTATCCGGCGATTCCTCTGCCGCCTCAACCAGCAGAGGCGAATCCGAGGCTGGTCCAAACTCATTCAGGTAAGACCGCATTCCAAGGATGATCTCCTTCGGATTGAGTGCCTTCCCCGTAGTCGAAGCCGGGCAATGCTCCGTACACCGCCCACACTCCACGCAGCTGTAGGCCTGTAGCGAGATCAGCTGCGTCACATCTCTGCCCGCCACCAGACCAAAGTCCTCGTCACCAGCCAGCGGAGGAATCTTCGAGAAACCATCCCGCTTCAGAAAGATCGTCAGCGGACTTAGCACCAGATGGAGATGCTTCGTATGCGGAATCAGCGGCAGAAAGACCAGCAGCGCCAGAGTATGGGTCCACCACAGCGCCTTCACGGCCCCGCTCCCCTCATCCACGAAGAACGCCGCCAGGTACGTCACCATCAGCAGAAAGATCAGGAAGGCGATAAATCCCGACTCATACGAGATCTTCTTGCCCAGCCAAACGGGGCGGACAAAAAACCTCCGCACGAACAACCCGAAGATCGACACAGCCACCAGCAACGCCCACGCTGCGGCAAACAAAAAATAAAACCCGCCAATATAGCTGGCAGGTGATAGAAATCCCAGCCGCACCCCGTTTGCCAGATGATTCAGACTTACCAGAGCGAAAGCCAGAAACCCCCAGAAGACGAAGGCATGAGCCAGCCCAGGCAGTGGCCGCTGCTTGATCACCTTCGCCTGGCAGAGAACTTCCCAGACGAAGTCCCTTACCCGCCGCCCGATCGGGTGCAAGGAAAAATCTGCATCTTTCTTTGAGTTGAAGATGTTCCGCAGAATCGGCCCGAACCGCCAGAAGAACAACGCTCCGGACGCCACAATACAGGCTAGAAGCAGTCCCACCTCAAGCCAGGAAAAGTGCTCCGGCTCGGCCAGTGTTGCCGAGACCTGCAGTTCTGAGAAAAGCATCGATCCCGCATAACGGGTACCCACCGCCGCGACAAGCAACCCATCAACCATCCGAACCCATCCACGGGCGATGCCTCAACGGCGCATCGCGCGCATCCCGAACAATCTCCGCAGCAGCTCCGGCGGTTCTATCAGAAGCTAGCTAATAGCTGATGAACTCGTTGCTGCCGCGCCGCAGACGAAGACCCACAAGACCAAAGAACGCCGCCAGCGCGAACGTGATCGCGTTCCAATACGCAATCGGATGAATCCATCCCGGCGATACCGTTAAATCCTGCCCGCTCCACAACGTAAGCAGCGCCGACACAATCAGGCACTGAAAGCAAAGCACCAGAAAGAGCTGACCGCGACGGCGGCGCTTATCCAGCAGTTCTACCTGATCAGGCGTTAGGTCACGTTCTTCAAGGGGCAGCAGTGTGTTGGCCATGGGTTTGTTCTCGTCTCCTGCGTGTTGTTCCGGTTCGAAGGACTGTTACCCCGCCGGGTAACAGTACAGCTCCATTAAATCACAGCCTTGTGTCGCCCGAATCCTCACGCAAGGATGAGCTACTCTATGCAGGCGAAAGCATAACTGAATGCTCGTTCATTCGTAAAGAGGCACTCTTCCCACCGTATCTGGATTTCAATCTAGGGCTGCTCCGCAACTGGCCCTTGTATTCGAGACTCCCATGCCCCATTGGCCAGCGAAACGTGTTAAATAAATGCCACCGACTGGATTCCAGCCACATCAAAACGTTTCCGACACCGAATATTCTTGCATCCCACCATATCGTCTCGGCGCACCATATAACTCTGAGCCTTCGCAAAACGAGCCCGGTCCCGGTCATCGGCCCCACGTGGCAGTTGAGTCTTCTTCCGTCGCACCAGCCAACTTAGTTCATATTCTCCCTGCTGGCCGCAGTGTGGACATGTCATCACATGGGTACGTTGTTCGGGCCGCTCATCGAAAAAGTCGCGTTCTTCCATCCTGCACCTCGTTGGGCTGCGGCAAACTTCCCATCTGCATCCCCATGCCATCCTGCCTTACGTGAGCCCTTCGGGGCAAGAGTCATGCATAATCACCATGGGCTTCTGAGCCGGGCAGGAATGTCATGAGCAAACCGAAAAAGCAGGTATTCTCGAAGGTCAAAGCGGTGAAGGCTAACGCCCGTGATCGTGTCGGCGCTCCACCGCCGGAACGCGTTCTCCCCGACCCGAAACAAAAGCTCGCCGCCAAGCCAAAACACAAACCCAGTATGGCTAATCTCATGAACGACCTCGAAGACTCCTGAAGGCGTAAGGTAATGGCTGGCAGCCGATCACTAAACCCAGGATAAGGCTGCGCGGTAAGATGCGTTATCGGGATTTTCCCGACTGGTGAATACATATGAATCTAAAACCAGATGTGGCGAAGATCTCCCCTGGACGGAGGGCCGACTCCCAATTATCTGCCTGTTTGACGAGGAGGCCCAGCGAGTGAAGCCTCCCATTGGATTCGTACTGGTTACCCACAACAATCCCGATCAGACCCAGTTTTTGTGCGAACAGCTGACTGCCAGATTCGATCGTCCGCCGATCGTCATCCATCATGACTTCAGCCAGACCCCTTTAGATCCCGCACTGTTCCCTGCGAACGTAACTTTTGTGCAGGAATGGTTGCGAACTACTTGGGGTGGCTATTCTGTCGTCGACGCACAACTCCGCGCTCTTCGTATCCTCTACAAAAAACATTCCCCTGATTGGTTCGTAGTTCTCAGTGGTGCAGACTACCCAATCAATTCGCCGGATTTTATCCTGGGCGACCTCTATGGGCACGATTTCGATGCATACCTCGACCATCGGCGCATTCACTATTGCCGGCTGCCAATCCCGCCTGAAGGTTTCGACGATCAAAACTTTATCAGTCCCGCCTGGGTCACCCTGGCCTTTGAGCGCTATATGGCAATCGGTTTCGGATTCTTTAAACTGGCCAACTTTTTCAAATGGAAGAAGAAGGCCATCTACCTTCGGTCCAACTTCTTCATCAGAAGGCTCACTCCTTTTGACGGTACGCTGGAATGCCATGCAGGCGACCATTGGCTGACCGGCAACCGCAAGGTGGCGGACACGCTTCTCGATGACAGTGAAGTCAATCGGAAGTTGATTGCCCATTTTCGCAGACGCCCCAACCCTGATGAGGGCTTTCACCAAACTGTCCTCTGCAACGCTCCTGGTCTGAAGATTTCCCCCGATAACAAACGGTTCGCCGATTGGCGAGGCTGTACGAACCATCCTCGCCCGCTCACCGAGGCGGAATTCCCCGCAATTCTGGCGTCCAATGATCACTTCGCACGCAAATTCCTCTTCAACCCCGAGGCTCTGCGTAAACTCAATGACTCGGTAGACCAGAAAGCCAAGGCGACGAGCCACCATACAAAGGAAAGGTAGACAATCCCTATGTTCAGATCCAGCAAAATGCGGAAGATGCACCTGTCGGGGTATATCCCGCTGCTTCTCCAGCTGGTTATGGTTGCGGTGGTGCTTATAGGCGTTCCCGTCAGCGCTCAGACCATTCAGGTCAATAAGGAGAACCGGACCATTGCCATCACCGCAACGGACAAAATCACAGCCCTGGCCGATCTCGCAACAATTCACATTGGTTTCATCTCGTACGGGCCAGACAGCAACACCGCCTACACCAACGGCTCCCGCACCTCGAACGCCATCGTCAAGGCATTGACTGCCGCAGGTGTCCCGAACGATACCATCCAGAGCGAAAACCAGTCCCTCGCCCCGGTCCAGAACTACCAGCTCGATAAGCTCACCGAGGCACAGAAGGCCCAGCGTCAGTTTCAGGTCACGCAGAGCTGGACCATCCGCACCGCCGCCAAGGACGCAGCCAAGATCCTCGACACGGCCGTCAAAGCCGGAGCCAACCAGTCCGGCCAGATCGAGTGGAGCTTCAAAGACGAAAACGCTCCCGAGGCCGAAGCCGCAGCCAAGGCTCTCAAGCGCGCCCGAGCCCAGGCCGAACAGATGGCCACAAGTCTCAGTGCCAAGTTAGGGAGTCTCCTCTACGCCAGCAATGAGGTCCAGGCCCCACCCCGCCCTTACATGCGGAGCATGGCCGCCTCTCCCATGGCGATGGACAAGGTTGAACCCCTTGCCATCAATCCTCGTGAAATTGAAAAGTCAGCCACGGTTTACGCCGTCTTCGCCATCGAATAGCCACATAGTTTCTAAAATGCCAGGCTGACCCTACTATCAATTCGCCCGTTCGCGGAGGAAATCATTTGAGGCTAAATCTTCCTGTCACAATTGCCCTCTGGGCTGCGACGCTGAGTTCGGTTGCCCAAACCCTTACAGTAAACAAGGAGAACCGCACAATCGCCGTGACCGTCACGGATGAGGCGCAGGTCGTTGCCGACGTTGCGACCATCACAGTCGGTTTCACTGCATACGGAGTGGATCAGAACCAGACCTATGCTGACGCGACGCGAATCTCTAACGCCATCATTAGCGCGCTCCACGGCGCTGGTATTGGGCAAGAAGCCATCGAGAGTGCCGAGCAGAGTCTTACCGCCATCGACGACAACGACAAGATCCGCTACTCCAAAGGGGTTCGTTTTCGTTTCTCTCAATCCTGGCATGTAACTGTTCCTGCTGCCTCAGCTGCAGATACCCTGCACACCGCCATCACAACGGGGGCGAATGACAGCGGGGGCATTGTCTGGAAACTCGATAACGATGAAGCCCTTGAAGCTGCAGCTGCTGATAAAGCTTTAGCTCATGCGCAGAAAGTTGCCGAGCGCTACGCAAAAGGCCTGAAGAACAGACTTGGCGCGCTCGTCTACGCAAGCAACCAAGTTCCTCCTCGCGGTCTCTTCGGCGGCATGCTCAACACCCAGAGTGGCTCTGTCAGTTCAAGCAAAATCAACCTGAAGCCATTGGCGATTGCCCCGGAGAAGATCTCGAGATCAGCCACGGTTTACGCCGTCTTCGCCATCGAGTAAGCTTTGCCCAGTCCCGCTCCGTGCTGGAAAGGAATCTATGCCCGTTCATACCTATCGCGAACTCAAGCCGACCCCCGAAGCCGAGGCCATCTACCGTCGCTGGCTCTCCAACCTCAATGAAGAGTTTACCCGTCACCAGTCCTTCGAACGTCGTGCCGATATCGTCCGGGATGAGCTTTACCAGATGTACCTGGGTAAGACCCACGGTGGCCGCAAGCAGGCCACCCTCAGCAGCGAACTCGCCACCAACGTTCTCGCCGAGTGCTTCGATCCCCGCAACATCACGCTCGAACCCGAGTACTACGGCGACGTCGACCCCGAGCAGTACAACCTCCGCAAGCCGCTCATCTGGTTCTGGCAGATGTTCGACCGCTCGCCGCTCGGCCTCAACCACTGGTTAGGCTTCCGCTTCCGCTGCATGCTTGGCCGCCACATCTTCCGCCACCTGGGCAAGGGCGTCAAGATCTTCCATAACGTCGAGTTCACCTTTGGCTACAACCTAACCATCGAGGACAACTGTACCGTCCATAAGAACGTCATGCTCGACGACCGCGGCGAGATCATTCTCCACGAAGGCACCAGCGTCTCTGACTACGCCAATATCTATTCGCATACCCACAACATCAACCAGCAGGCCGATGTCACGAACAAGCCAACTGAGCTAGGCCCACACGCCCGCATCACTTACCACGCCACAGTCCTCGCCGGCGCAAACATCGGTGAAGACGCGATGCTCGGAGCCATGGGGCTGGCTACTAAGCCCGTCCCTCCGTCCAGCGTCTCTGTAGGAATTCCTGCCCACGTCAAACGCCAGAAGGACCCCGCACCGTCCTAGACCTGTTATCCGGTAAACTCGAATCACCATGTCCCAGGAAGTCGTACTCGTTCTTTTCCAGATTGTCGTTCTCATCCTAGCTTTCAGCGTGCATGAGTGCGCGCACGCCTGGACCGCGTGGCGGCTTGGGGATCCCACCGCCAAGATGCTCGGCCGTATTACGCTCAATCCCATCAAGCACCTTGACCCATTCGGCTCCGTCATCTTTCCGTTGATCGGCCTCTACTATGGCGGGATGCTCTTTGGCTGGGCCAAGCCAACACCGGTCACCGCCCGCAACTTTAAGAACTACAAGCGCGACGACATCCTGGTCGCCCTCGCCGGCCCGGCCAGCAACCTCATCTCGGCCACTGTTGCGCTCCTTTTTCTCATCGTGCTCAAGCATGCCATCGCTGGGGGCGACGTCGCCATTGAAACCGCCAGGTATCTCGCCCACCGGATGCCCGGAATCTCGACGGAGAATCTGCCTCAGCTCTTTCCCGTTGCTTTATTCCTCTATTACGTCATCCTGCTGAACCTACTTCTCTTTGTCTTCAACCTCATCCCCGTGCCGCCGCTCGATGGCAGCCACATTCTCCGGCACTTTCTGCCCTATAAAGCGCTTCAGGTCTATGACCGCATCGGCATGTTCGGGATGATCATCCTCATGCTGGTCGGTGGCAGTTTGATCTTCCGCGTCTTCCTGAATCCACTGCAGGCCACCTTCGACACGCTTCTCTTCAGCCTCTAGGTAGGCCCATTTTCCCGTATCATCTCTCTTGACGGAATGACACAAGAAAACCCCATTTCTCCGCGCCACCGCGTTCTCAGCGGAATGCGACCGACCGGCAGACTCCATCTCGGCAACTACATGGGCGCCCTCTACAACTGGGTACAGCTCCAGCACAAGTACGAGTGCTACTTCTTCATCGCCGACTATCACGCGCTGACAACCGGCTACGCCGATACCTCCGAGTTGAAAAACGATATCCGGCAGGTTGCCCTCGATTTCCTTGCCGGTGGCCTCGATCCGGCTCTCTGCACCATCTTCATCCAGAGCGAGGTGAAGGCCCACTTTGAGCTTCACACGCTGCTCAGCATGATCACGCCGGTTACCTGGCTGGAGCGGGTACCAACCTACAAGGACCAGCAGGAGCAGCTCAAGGAGAAGGACCTGGCCACCTATGGATTCCTCGGCTACCCTCTTCTGCAATCCGCCGACATCCTCCTCTATCAGCCATCCTTTGTTCCGGTCGGTCAAGATCAGGCTGCCCATGTAGAACTCACCCGCGAGGTGGCGCGCCGGTTCAACCAGTTCTATCCCGGCGAGTTCCTCCTCTCTCCCAACGCTGCGCCGTGGGAGATGCGAGCCATTGAAGAGAAGGCTCGGAAGCTAGCCGGCGATCCGAACAAGGACACATTTACGCCACATGAACTCCAGCAGGCGGCGTTGCAGACGAAGAAGCTCTCCGGATTTGGTCGCAGGGAGATTCTGCCGGAGCCGCAGGTTCTGCTGACCCCATCGCCGAAGCTGCCGGGAACCGATGGGCGAAAAATGTCGAAGAGTTATAAGAACACCATCCTTCTGTCGGACCCGGAGCCGGAGGTCCGCGCGAAGCTCAAGACGATGGTGACCGATCCCGCGCGCATCCGCCGTGACGACCCCGGCAATCCCGACGTCTGTCCCGTCTTCGATCTTCATAAGGTCTTCTCCGCACAAGAGGTGCAGCAGAAGGCCCGCGAGGGCTGTACTACGGCGGGCATTGGCTGTATCGAGTGCAAAGGCTGGGTAGCCGACGCTATTGTCAAAGAGCTGGCCCCCATTCAGGAGCGCCGCCGTTACTACGAGGCCAACCCCATTGAGGTGGACGCTATTCTCGAAACGGGCAATGCCAAGGCCTGCGTCCGAGCCAACCAAACCATGCGTGAAGTTCGCGCCGCCGTAGGTCTTCGCTAACTATGCCAGACGAGATCCTCCATCCCGAAGCAGCGCCGGAACAGCCGGATCAGACTACGCATCACGAAGCCTCAATATCTGACGCAGCCGCAGAGAACCCAGATCAGGCGGCTGCGGGGCCCGAGTCTGCTCCTGCCGAAGATTCGGCTGTCGTTCCAGAGCCCCACGAGCCCTTCGCGCTGCAGCATCCAGTCGCCGCCCGTGCTCCGGAGCCTAAGCGCACTTCTGCGAAAGATAGGGAGAAGGAGGAGGCTTCGCAATCTCCCTTCTCCGTCACCGTCGGCCAGGTCTATGACGGCCCGCTCGATCTCTTGCTGGACCTGATCCGCAAACAGAACATCGACATCTACGACATCCCCATCGCGCGCATCACCGCGCAGTTCCTGGACTATACCCACCAGCTCAAACAGACCGACGTCGACTCCGCAGGCGAGTTCATCTATATGGCCTCGCTGCTGATCCACATCAAGTCAAAGACCCTGCTTCCACGCGATCCCTCGGACGTCCTCGGTGGCGATGCAGAAGACCCACGCCGCGAGCTGGTGGAACGCCTGCTGGAGCACGAGCGATTCAAAGCCGCCGCTCAGATGCTGATGCAGAAGCAGCAGATCGAAGAGGCCACCTGGACCAACCCCGGCATCCGCGAGTTCAAGGATGACGCCGGCGCCGAGCGCGAGATCGCCGCAGACACTGTCGACCTCGTCCGGATATTCCAGGAGATTCTGGACCGCGTACGGAAGCGTCCCGTACTGGATGTGGACGAGGAGTCGGTCACCGTCGCCCAGATGATCGACTATGTGAAGCGCCGCATGGTCATGGAAGACAAGCCGGTGAGCCTGCGTAAGCTACTGCACAACACGCACACGGAGCGAGCCCTGATCTGCATGTTCCTGGCGATGCTGGAACTGGTCCGGCTGCAGGCCGTTCTGCTCCACCAGCCCACCCAGCAGGGCGACATTCTGATCAAGAAGACCGACGCCTTCGATCAGGTGTTTGCCGATCAGGCGCAAGCCCGCGACGACTGGCGTTAAAGCAAATTTATCCGGCAAGCGTGCCTCCTCTGCAGGCGGGTGATGGCAGCTAGGGACCGCATAGGTTTCACCGGTTCATCCATAGCAGCACTCCTATCGTCGTGACCAGCTAATGGATTTGCGACGTTATTGTGAAGGTAAGGATCGTACGATGCCAGTATTTTGCGCATCGAATAGATCGTCTAACCCTATTAATATCAATGTTTCCATTAATTTTCATCTTCCAAAGATGGCTCTTCGGCAACGTGCGGCTATCTTCTTGCATCCGTTTTTACATCTGCTCCGAAGAGAGCGACCCATTAACTGAGCACATCGGATCTACGGGTCCAGATAATCGGAATTCCGTGACTTTTTCTCTGCCTTCAAGAAAGAACGCCCTTTGGGCACGAGCGTCTGCTCGGCTCCGATCCATCAACCGTGCATTCTTCTGAAAGGACAGAACATGCGTCACCTGGTTCGTAATGTTGGATTACCACTTGCTCTTTCATTCCTTAGCGCTGCGATGGCACGCGCCGATACGCTGACTTATGATTTCTTCGCCGCCGCCACACCTTATGGAGCGGTTATCACCATGCTTCCCGCCTCACCCACACCCACTGCCTACGCCGCAAACTCCTTCACGCTTTCTTCCATTCCCGTCATCGTGGATGGAGATCCGGCAACGGTAAATATCGACTTCTACCTCTTGGCAGCCGGCGGTGGCGCGGCAGGGGAGGGAGTCCGCGTAGAAGGAGCGCAGCTCTTCACCGGCTCTACTGCCACCCCAACCTTCAAGCTCGGCACCTTTGATGTCGGAGGCTTCCAGGTCAACATCTCTCAGGCCGTCTCCGCTATCCCTGAACCGGCGAGCCTTTTCTTGCTCGGAACCGGAGCGATTGGAGTGTATGGCGCCTTCAGGAGGAGGATGAACTCCGAAAACGACACTCGAGAAGCTGCGTAGCGATCTGAGTGTATTCACGCATTAAACAATACGAAACTCCGACCTCTGCGCTGACAGGATCGGAGTTCCGTATTTCCGTGAGTGAGCTGACCCTGCACTCGTC